>Ga0070667_100005054_pt1 | contig 11038 bp, 18 predicted proteins | sample KBSS33metaG_FD_64659 | JGI IMG/M metagenome (GOLD analysis project Ga0070667, IMG submission 64659) | Switchgrass rhizosphere microbial communities from Kellogg Biological Station, Michigan, USA - KBS S3-3 metaG | ecosystem: Host-associated > Plants > Roots > Rhizosphere > Soil ...
AGGTTCCGGGGATGTTGCCCCTTCGGCGCCACCATGGTTCTCGCTCGTGCAGACGATTCATTCGAATCGACGCCACCTCGAGCTGAGTACTCGGTGAACTCTCCCGTGCTGAAGTAAAACGATCAGTAGGTACAGATTACCCGAGGTCGCGCGCCAAGCCTGGCTCGGCGCGCGCGTGCTCGCTCGACTAGGCCGCAGCGGGCGCTTGTGACCGCTCGATTAAGCGGTAGCGGCGCGTTTGCTGCGACGCTGGCTGAGCTCATCCGAGGTCGGCGTCGCGGCCGCTTCTCCGTCACGTTCGTTGCCGACCGCGCGCTCTGAGGGCAGCTCAGCGAGGGAGCCGACCAGTTCACGCAACGCGCCACTGACGGCGATACCGAAGACACCTTGGCCGCCGCGCAGCAGGTCAACGACCTCTTCTGAGGAGGTGCACTCGTAGACGGTCACTCCGTCGGAGAGCAAGGTGATCCGCGCTAAGTCATCAACGCCCCTGGACCGCAGGTGCTCAACCGCCAGGCGGATGTTCTGCAGCGAGACACCGGTATCGAGCAGTCGCTTGACTACCTTGAGGACAAGAATGTCTTTGAAGCCGTAGAGACGCTGACTACCTGAGCCCGTGGCCGACCGGACCGTAGGCGAGACGAGACCAGTGCGGGCCCAGTAGTCGAGCTGCCGGTAAGTGATGCCGGCCGCCGAGCAGGCCGTCGGTCCGCGGTACCCGACTCCCCCGTCGATTCCTGGCATCGGATCGTCGAACAGAGCCCCTTGCTGAGGCCGCGTGGATTCCGCACCCAACTCGCCTTGCTCGACCATCGTCCCTACCTTCTCAAGCTCCGCTCGAAGCACTGATGACTCCGACGGTATGGCGACCGGATTCGCCGGTCAACGCGACGCGCGGGCGCCGAGCCCAAAATGTAACTCTCATGTTCAGGTTTACGGTTACTTAGTCTCGACCTCTACCTGCGAGCGAACCAGTCGAGTCCCTTCCGGCTGTCGTCGAGCCCGCTACTCGGCGGCGAAATCCTCAGGCGATACGTGATCGAGAAACTCCCGGAAACGCTCGACCTCGTCGTCTTGTTCGTTGGGTAGCTCGATGCCGGCCGCGGCCATTACCTCGTCAGTACCAAGGATCTGTGCGTCACAGCGCAGCGCCAAAGCGATCGCATCTGAGGGGCGCGCACTCACCGTCACACCGCCGGTGAAGTTCAGCTCGGCGTAGAAGATGTCGTCTCGCATCTCCGTGATGTGCACCGTCTCCAGGCGGAGGCCGAGAGCGTCGATGATGTCGCGTACGAGGTCATGTGTGAGGGGACGTACTGTCTGGACGCCCTGCTGCTGGAACGCGATAGCGGAAGCTTCAACCGCGCCGATCCAGATCGGCAGGTAACGCAGACCATCGACTTCGCGCAACAAGACCACCGGTTGGTTCGTCGGCAATTCCACCCGGACACCGACGACGCGTAACGGATGCACCATCGCTCACTTTCGCCAGTTGCCGCCCAGTTGCAGCGCGCCGACTTCGACGTCTCTACGCTACGCCGTTCCGCCCGTCACGTCGCGCAGGCCGATCTGTACCAGGGCCGCATGAAGGCGCACCGACAACGCTGCCAGCTCTCGGACTGTCTCCTCCGCGCGGGACTTAGCCTCAGCACTGCGCTGGCGGCTCATGGGACCTACCACCTGCGAGAACAGACCAACTTCACGTTCCGCGGCGGTGCGAAAGGCTCGTAAGTGACGTCCCTCAAGACCGAAGCGGGCAAGCTCCGCGACAATCTGGCCGATCGCCAACCCGTCTTCGTCGTAATGACCACCGGCCTTGGCGTTAACCAGGCCGAACTGTTCGAGCTCACGCAGCTGGTCGCTGGTGAGCCCCGCCGCGTTGAGAAGCTCGTCACGGGACAGTCGCAGACTCGGCGTCGCAGGACGAAAGTGCTCCGGCGTCGGGGCATTGTCCGCAATAGCTAGATGCGGAACGCGCGGTAAGCCGGAGGCGCCCGCGGGGACAAGGCCACGGTCGATGGCATCGAGCTGTTCCTTGATCACCCGCAGCGGTAGGTAGTGGTCGCGCTGCTGACTGAGAACGTAGCGCAGTCGAGCAATGTCGCCCTGGGAGAACTTGCGATAACCCGATGCGGTGCGATGCGGCGCGACGAGGCCCTCAGTCTCGAGGAAGCGAATCTTGCTGATCGTGATGTCAGGGAAGTCTGGACGCAGCGCCGTCAAGACCTCCCCGATCGTGATCGAGCCGCGCTCAGCAATTCCGGGGGCAGTCATGGGCTCACTCCGTGGGGGTGGTGGGGGATGCGGTCAGATAAATAAGCCGAAACTTTCCGATCTGCACCTCGTCGCCACTCGCCAAGGAGACAACCTCGATCCGTTGACGGTTGACATAGGTGCCGTTGAGCGACCCGACGTCATGAACGGCGAACCCAGCAGGGATGCGCCGGAACTCCGCGTGACGGCGAGAGACCGTCACATCGTCAAGAAAGATGTCGCTGTCGGGGTGACGTCCCGCTGACGTGACGTCGGAGTCGAGGAGGAAGCGACTGCCCGCATTTGGGCCGCGCTTGACGACAAGCAACGCCGAACCGGGATCGAGCGCCTCGACGGCCCCACGATGTGGGTCTGCGGAGAATGCCTGCTCGGGTTCGGCGGGACCAACCTCACCGATCAAGCCCGTCGACTCCGGCGTGGCGGCATAGGCGTCGGGGTCAATCGCTGCACCACAGTTGGCACAAAAACGGCTCGACGCCGCGTTTTCAGAGCCACACGAGGTGCAGAACACGCACTACGCCTTCCCGTCGAAATGTTCACTCGTCCAGGCGAGCTTGTCGATGATCGCTGTCCCGACGTCGATGTTCACGCCAGTATCGAACAGTGGTCACGAGCCTAGTTGTGCCACACCGCGAGGGTCAATGTCAGCTGGAGGTTACGGGTGCACTTGAGGTCGCATAGTGACGTCGACAGAACCGTCTGCACCAAGCTCGTCGGCTCAGGAGCCGTCGGTCAGCGACCCATAAGCTTCAGCGTCGAGCAGATCATCGAGCTGGCTTACGTCGGTCATGGTCAGTTCGACGATCCAACCCTCACCGTAGGGGTCAGAGTTCACCAACTCGGGATTCGTCTCCAGCTTGTCGTTGCGTGAGGTCACCTCTCCGTCCAAGGGCGCGAAGATATCCGAGACACTCTTCGTCGATTCGACCTCTCCGAATGCCGCACCCCTAGCGACCGTCGCACCTAGCTCCGGCAGCGACACATAGACAACATCGCCAAGGGCATCCTGGGCGAAATCGGTGATGCCGATCCGTGCGACAGAACCGCTGACCTGCACCCATTCATGCTCAACAGTGAACCGAAGATCACTCGGGACGTTGCTCATCGCTTCTCCTTCAACTTGTCTTCCACAAGGTGTCCTCTACGAACTAATTCCTCGATGTCACTTGCTCGTCGGTGAGGCGTACCTCGGCGCTGACTGTACGCGGACGACGTCGATCACCATCTTGTCTTGTTCGCTCACCACCGCGTCCCCGCCTGCGGCGTGCGCACTGGCAACAACGCCTCCGGGGATGTTCATCGCGGTATCCATAGTTTTGGGATCACCTATTGCACGCACGACGTAAGGCGAACGTACCGTCACGCCGTCCACTTGCACGGCGGCGTTGATATCGACAAAGTTGGTCGATGTCGTTACCCGGACAGGTCCGAATTGGATCGCCTCCGCGCCTGCGCCACGCAACTCCTCCACGACATCGAGGAGGTCTTCGGCCTTGAGCACAGCAGCGGAGTCAGTGATCGTGACGATCACCCCTGGCCCGGAGACCGCGACAGTGCCCAACAGGATGTTCAGAGACTGAGTTTCACGCTCAGCTTGTGCTTTGGCGACCCCGTCCTTGTCACCGCTTGCTTGTAGCTGCGCCAGATCTCGCCGCAGCGAGTCGATCTGATCGCGGCGCCGCTGCGCGAGCTGATTCTGGTCGGCAAGGATCGCCGCCAGGTCGTCGTCGCGGGCGTTCGCCAGAGTGTCGTGCGAGGCGTTAGACCGTACCTGTACAGCGATAGCGAAACCCAGCAATGCAGTGAGCACACCGATCAACGCACCTGCCGTACGAGCTGAAGTCTTGCGCTTGACCGGCACGGCGGGGGGAAGTTCGTCAGGCATGGAAGACTTGCCGCCGGATCGCTGCGGCATTGCCGAAGATTCGGATTCCGAGCACCACCACGACGGCCGTCGATAGCGCGCCACCCACACCGAGCTGGTCACCGAAGAAGACGATCATCGCGGCAACGAAGACGTTAGAAACAAAGGACACAACGAACACTTTCGCGTCGAAGATGTGCTCCAATCTCGCTCTCAGTCCACCGAACACGGCATCCATCGCAGCAACGACCGCGATCGGTAGGTACGGCTCAAGCTCCGGTGGAACGGTCGGATGCAACACGACGCCTGCGACCACGCCCAGAGCCATAGCGATGACAGCGATCATGAGGCTGCCTGCGCATAGTGCACGGCAGCAACAGTCCCTGCCTTGATGTCCACTCGCGGTTGTTCGGCGAAGGAGAACTGCACATCGCCGAGGCCAGCCAGCGTGTGATACCTGCTAACCACTGCGCTAGAAGCAAAGTTGGTGACGAGCACGTCCGGATCTCCAATCGCACGTATTCGATAGGGCGAGGTGACAGGTTGGAAGTCGACCAGTACGGCCTGCCCCGCAAACCGGATGGCTGAAGTCGGTGTCAGACGAATGTCATTGACCGAGATCGCTTCCGCACCATCGTGCCAGAGCTCGTTGACGACACTGCGCACATCACGATCGGTGAGCGTCGATGTGGTGGCGATCGAGGTCGAACCAGCGCGCGGCGCCGGCGTCACGCCTGACTTTGTTTGGGCCCCGAGAGTAACGAGGACACCGCTGCCGAAGACCGCCAACGTCCCGGCCTCGATACGCATCAGTTGCAGCTCATTCAGAAGCTGTCCGGCGCGAGGCAGGATCCGGTCGCGCACGTCACTGATCTGGCTCTGCAACGTCTCAATCTGCTGCTGTAGAGCACGAGCATCTTGTTGCGCGCTACGCACCTTTGATACCAGCGCGTCGTGGGTCCGCGAGGTCGCCGGCGCGATCCGGTGCGTATGCAGATAAGCGACTACCAGCAACACACCGATCAACGCTGCGCCGACTGCGGTCAGTACCTTGTCCTTCACCTGCTGACGGGGCTCGTCACGCTTCATCCGTCGCGCGGCCACTGCGGCATAGCCTGGATCAGCGGGGTTGTTGATCAAATCGAGAAGAAGCCCTTGCGCCCCGAAGGCTGCAGTCGCTCGGCTCGGAGCCGATGGCTGGGTCATCTGCCGTCGTCCGCGTGAACGTGGCGCAACAGCTGCCGAGCTTGCTCGATGTACAACACCGCAGACCAGAGATAGAGAACGGTCCCCCAGATCGTGAATGCCCACGCGATCGGCCGTGCGACAGCTCCGAGCATGTCGGAACGCGCTCCCACCAGCAAGAGAGGGAAGGCGTAGAGCAAGCTGAACGTTGCTGCCTTCCCCAGATAGTGAACCGGTAACGGCGGCAGCTTTGCGCGACGCAACAAGAAGAGGACGAACGTCAGCGCTACATCGCGGCCCAGCAGAATCGCGACAAGCCACCAACCGATGACGTGCCGTAGCTCTAGCCCCAGCAACGTCGCGAGGATGTAGAGCCGATCGACGGCAGGATCGAGCAAAGCACCAAGACGGCTTTGTTGGTTGAGCGCGCGCGCCACAGCACCATCGGCCCAATCAGTGAGGCCACTGGCGATCAGCACGCCGATAGCGAGCAGATCCGCGTGCGGACCAAGCAGGAGCCAAAGAAACAAAGGGACACCTAGCAGTCTGAGCAGACTCAGCGCATTGGGAATCGTGGCGATACGCGACGATGGCTCCACGAAAGGGGCCTTCGCTGCCACGCATCCTCCGAACCTTCAGACTTTGCGCCTACCCTACCCATCGCCTTCTTGCCTGTGCCCCTGGTCGGCGTGGGCGCCGACGCACGCGCCGCGCTGATCAGTTCTTAAGAAGCTCCTCGAGCTGCTCATATCCTTCGCGCACGCCGCGCTCCATCCCGCTGCTGATCATGCTGTCGCGCGCCTCAATACTCGGATAGACGGAGCGCCCCACTAGCCGAGTGCGATTGTCCGGGAGACGTTCGAACGTCATTGACTCGATGCTGACGACATCTGGCACGCCTTCGAACTCGAAGGTTTGGATCACGAACTCGTTGTCGCGCACCACGTGGAAAACACCGTGAAACGCGAAGGCTCCGCCTTGACCGTCGTGATGAATGAAGCGATAGCTCCCTCCTGTTACGAAGTCGTAGGTGGGCAGGTCCATGGTGTAGCCGCGCGGACCTAGCCACTGGCATACCTGCTCAGGATCCTTATGCGCCGCAAAGACGGCCTCTACCGGATAGTCGAATTCACGTTGAATCTCGATGAACGGCAGCCCGTCGGGTGCCTCAATGGTGAGTGAAGTGCTTGAAGTGCTCATTTCCTTGTCCTCTCTCGTAGTAGGTCATCTAGTTGGCGAAAGCTTCGTTCATGCGCCAGGCGGTAGTTGTCTATCCACGTCGTCAGCTGCTCGAGTGCGCCTGGGTTCAGATGCACTGGACGACGCTGCGCGTCACGTGAGCGCGTCACGAGGCCCGCCTCTTCCAAGACGTGAATGTGTCTGGAAACTGCCTGTTTGGTGATCTCAAATGGCGCCGCCAACTCGTTGACGGTCGCTGACCCTCGACTGAGTCGCCCCACGATCCGCCGCCGCACTGGGTCGGCGAGGGCCAGGAACGCCCGATCAAGTCGAGTGTCCTCCTCTTCCGCGTCCGCCATTATCAACACATCCTTTGATCAACCCACATGTTGATAATGCGCCTGCGGACGTACGTTGTCAATAAAGAAAAAAGTCGTCTTGAGCACCGCAAGGCAGTGCTCAAGACGACTTCACTCTGTCGAGCTGCTGCGACGGTATACAAAAAACACGGCGCTTGGCGATGATCTGGGGCGAGCCGTCCAACGCATCCAAGCGGCACGACTAGCTGCCCGTGTTGATGTACCACTCCCCCAGCCTGTAACTCTTCGATTGACCGAGCAACAAGCACTGGAGCTGTGTGCCAAGTTCCAGAGCGGAACGCCCAAAACCCAACTGGCGGCCGAGTACGGCATTAGTCGCAGCACGGTGCAGCGAGCACTACGACGGGAACGGCGATGACGTGCGCCCACTAATTCACAGAAGTACAGCGTGTCGCTTTGATCAATCACCACGGTCGAACAACTGTTCGACTAAAGTTACTGGGTTGAGTGACCTATTAACCCGTAACCCAGAGGAGGAGCCATGGCTTACACAACCCCGTACCACACCAGCTCGACGGAATATCCGCCGTCGCACCGAAATGTCCACCACAACAAGACAACCTGCCCGAGCGGCCAACAGATCAAGGTCAAGGAGCTAGGGACTGCAAACAAGCCTTTGTGCGAGCAATGCCCGACGGTTGACTAGTGAGGAGCATTAGGTGATCGATCCAGACGAGCCCAGCCCCGAGCTGTGGGCTCTCTTCAATACGTGGCTTGAAGAGAGTAAGGCGAATAAGCAGGACGAAGACACCATTCCAGGATTCAACCCTCGCCGTACCCGGACGGCGCGACGGCCACATTTAGTGGTTGCTCGACCGCAGGGCGAACTTGCCGGACTTTTTCACGAGTGCTTTGGGTGCGGTGCATCCATGGCTGAGCAATTCGCCCGAGCCTGGGCAGCTCACATGTTTAGTGCCGCTGATGTCCGTGAATGGATAGCTGCGGGCCTGCAACCACAAGACGTTGAAGAAGCTGCGACATATCGAGCCGCTGGTCTCCAACCGGCACACTTATCGATTGTGATTCGCAGCGACTCTATTAGGAGCCGTCTGCAAGGGGGTCACTTCTCCGTGCGGCAAGTCGTTGAACTGTTGCGACGTGAAGGGAGGCTTGAACTCAGTGCCTAGATGCCTTCACCTTGGGCAACCCAATGCTGCCTTCACCGGCGTACATCCAAGTGTTAGCGCCGACCGTAACCACGGCAACCTACCAGGCATAGGAGTACAACAATGGCGCTGGAATGGAAGAACTTCACCTGTAACTGCTGTGGGGTGTTTTACGAAATTGAGCTAGAAAAATATACGCCAACACCATTCCAATGTGAGCTTTGTCTGCGCCATAGGGACGCCACGACTGTGCAGCAACTCTTGGCACAGCGAGAAGATCATAAACAGCTCTGGGCATTAAACATGGAAGAGATGCAGGAGCGCATCGAGAAAGCCGAAGCCCGCGCCCAATCTGTGTACCACACCCGTGGACTTGCACTGGAAGTCTTGAACACGATTAACGCAGCGCATGACCTTCGCCCCAACGGTTCGTGCTCATGCGGAGTTAGGTCTTGCAAGGTGGGCCCATCTATTGGCGGAAACCGCGTGCTGTCCAGCATGGTTCGTGCCTACGATGCGCGGGAGCAAAAACGCCTTGCCCGAATTCGTCGCGAGGAAGGGTGGGACTTGTATGCAGATGAGTGGGACACGTTCATTGATAACAAGACGCTTACGCCCGAACACCCAGAAAAATTTGTGACATTGGAAAAGTCAGGATAGTGACTTACGTAGAGGCGTGGTGCCAAATCTGCGGCGATTCGACTGCACTTCTGTCGTGATCGACGTTGTCCGGATAGTCACCTATTTGAAGCTAACCGGCTCTATAGAGTCAGCCGGGTGAGAATCTACGCGGCTCAGGAAGCTAGCAGCGGTGCTCCATGGTGGGCGACCGCGATTCTCAGCGGCACCTTCGCTCTAGCTGGGGTAGGCCTAGGCGGCTTTATCAACTGGCGCTTTGAACGCGGGCGACGCAACCGTGAACAGCTTAGACGCATGGATACGGCGGTGCGCGAAACCTCCGCACAGCTCTTAACGGCAGTTGCTAGCTACCAGTCCAAAATGCTCATGGTTCACGAATTAACGCCGAAGGACGACGAGCAAGCAGAAGAGTTATACGACATCACGCACGACATAACGATGCTCTATGTGAGCATCACGCTTGTTGCTCCGCCAGCAATCACCAACATTGCCGCCGAAGTAAACGCCGTTATATCGGACTTCTACCTGAACTGGCACCGAGCTGAAGGCGAGCTTCCGCTGGATCGCGCACTTTCTGGTACTGCGCTCTACCGAAAGCTGGACGACCTCATGGCTAGCTATACAGCAGCCGTTCGTGAACATTTTGGTCTGTCACCGTCACCACTGTTCAGAACCGCTGAGTCTCCTGATCTGCGGGATTAGCCGTAACACGGTGCAGCGAGCATTGCGGCGGGAGCGAACTGGAGCTTAAAAATAGACCGCCCGGTTAGTCAGCGGGAGGGTGTGACTAACGGGGCGATTGCTTCAAGGGTAAAGCCGCCGCCTGCGTGAGGCCAAGCCGTAACAGCCATGCTGTACGTCTCATTGGCGGCTCAGGCTAGCAACGCGGCCCGACCGGCTACTTCAGTAAAGAAACGTTGCGGCTTCCGATGGCAGCAGCCAGCGGCACTTTGACCACTTCGGTCTTGGCTTCCGCAGTACAGTAGCTGGACTTTTTTGCTGTCGGCGATGATGCCCACAGCAATAGCCGTAGCTGTCTCGTTTACATGCGAAGCCACGGGCGGATAGTCGCATCTACCCATGGTGAGGGTTTCCTAGACCGCAGTTGGCGTTGATGAGTAGCTACCGACTTCTCCACCTATGTACATCTGGCCCTGCGTAGGGTCGCTAGCCGATGGCAACGATGACTAGGCTTGCGGAGTGACTTATCGGTGGCTCAGCAAACCTAAATGGACGCCATCCACATGGCTTGCCATAGCAACAGTGGTTCTGGTTTGTATCACCGTCGTCGTACAAGCTCAGACTCCACCAAATGTTTTGGCTAGCGCAATACTGCAGGCATGCGCCTTGATATTCAGTGTCGGAACCGCCTATGTGTTCGGTAGACAAAGCACAGCTGCTGCGGCACAGGAGTTGATCAAGCCGCACGCAGCTTCAGCGTTTCGGCGAATGCTCAACCTGTACAAAGGTCTCGGAAGGATTCGGAACAAGATTACATCTATATCTGTCGAGCTTTCGGCCCTCAGAAAGATCGACGATCCAAGCTTGATTGAGTTCCAACATGTCACCTGGGTAATACAGATGCTTGACGCAATGGTTCTCGAACAAGTGGCCACAGGTGAAGATGCACTCGACGACTGGCGAGATCTTGCCCCAGACGAAGTCGCTCGAATTGAACAGCAACTGCCATCGGAACGTCCAGCTTCCGACGAACTAGGGAGCAACTGACTGTGCTATCAATTGGAACCGGCCAAGTTGCCCGACTTGTGACAGGCGACGAACTTATCCTCAACCTCGGCAGCGAAGCCGGAGTTAAAGAAGGTGATGTGTTTGAGATACTCGACCCACGGACGATGGATGTCCAAGATCCCTCTACCGGCGAAAACTTGGGCTCAATCCCACGCCGAAAAGCAACCGTAAGAGTCGTTACCGTTACCGAAAAGATCTCACTTGCAAGAAACACACGTCCAGGATTGGCTATGGGTGAAGTAGCAGCCATCCTTTCCGGTTCTCCTCGCGAAAGCCTTCTAGCTGGCGACCGCTGGCTCAACGGAGTCACCGTCGGTGACCCAGTTCGCAAGTTGGATCAATAACGTACCTTTGGCTCACTTGAGGGTCGTTTACAGACGAAACAAGCCAGCATTGTGCTTAGTCAGACGGGTACGGAGCGGTGAAAATAGAGCTACTTTACGGGCCACCCGACAGCGAGTAGGTGTACACCGCGTCTGAGGTACGCACATATACAACGGTTGGCACATTGGCTCCCGGCGCTGGGCCCAGAATGGTGCCACCGCCCGTATCGCCCAGTACGGCATTGCCGTTTGGTTTATCGAGCGTGGGCATCATTGGTGACCTCACCGCATCGCCCCGGTGATAGACGTAGCTAGAGCGCTCATAGGTGCGTGAATACA
>Ga0070667_100005057_pt1 | contig 11037 bp, 12 predicted proteins | sample KBSS33metaG_FD_64659 | JGI IMG/M metagenome (GOLD analysis project Ga0070667, IMG submission 64659) | Switchgrass rhizosphere microbial communities from Kellogg Biological Station, Michigan, USA - KBS S3-3 metaG | ecosystem: Host-associated > Plants > Roots > Rhizosphere > Soil ...
CTCTGGAGCGACCGCGGCCAAAGCCGTCGGAATGAATTCGGAGAGATCGACAGGGTCGCAGATCTCCAGCTCGCCCCTGGTCCCGGCCTGCAGCCGCGCAAGCGTCAGCAGTGAGTCGACGAGGCGGTGAGCACGATCGGTGGCGTTGATCGCCACTTCTCCCATCCGTCGCATCTCCATGACCGACGCATCAGGGTCGGAGAGTGTCACGTCAAGCTCGGTGCGGATGACTGACAGCGGCGTCCGTAGTTCGTGGCTGGCATTGGCGACGAACAAACGCTGCGAGTCGAAAGCCGAATTAAGACGTCCGAGCATCTCGTCGAAAGTATCGGCGAGTTCACGAAGCTCGTCGTCAGGGCCACCGAGGTCGATGCGTTGATTCAATGTTTCGGTGGAGAGCTGACGTGCGGTCTGGGTGAGCCTCGACAGCGGGCGCAGCGCCTGCTTTGCCAGCAGGTACCCACCCACCGCTCCGATGATGATGATGATCGCGAAGTAGATCAAACCCGAGTGCACGATGCTGCTGCGAACACTGCTTCGTGCTTGCGCGCCGAGTACCGGCGGTGCATACGCTCGTGTGACTCCGGTGCCGTCAGTCAGCGTCACCGTCGACATGTCGCCGTTGAAAACAGGCAGCGACGCCACGGCGTGGTCTACCAGCACCAACCCGGCGATGCTCAGTGCGGAGCCCACCATGACGACGAGACCGCCGTATAGCAAAGCCATACGGAATCTCAGGGTTGGGCGTAACAGCCTCACCTCGGCGAGCTCCTACTGCTCGGCTCCCCCGGTACCCGCGCCTTCAAGCGCATAGTCGCGCGCTCCTGGGTCAATGCGGTATCCCGAGCCGACAACGGTGTCGATGATCGGTGGTTCCCCCAGTTTGCGGCGCAAGGTCATCATGGTGACGCGAACGGTGGTGGTGAAGGGATCGGCGTTTTCGTCCCAGACTCGGTCGAGCAGTTCCTCGCTGCTGACCACCGCGCCCTGTGCCGTCAGCAAAGTCTCCAAGACGCCGAATTCCTTGCGTGTCAGGTCGATGAGCTGCCCGTTACGCGTAACGGTTCGACGACCGGAATCGAGTTCGATTCCACCGGCCGAGAGCACCGGTGGCGCAGCTGGCGTGGTGCGGCGGCCCAGCGCCCGGACTCGAGCGACCAGTTCGGCGAAAGCGAACGGCTTAGCCAGATAGTCATCGGCGCCTAGGGCAAGACCCGAGACCTTGTCTTCGACCGTGCCGCTCGCCGTCAGCATGATCACGCGCGTGAGGATGCCCTCATCGGTGATGCGGCGGCAGATCTCGTCGCCCGATAGGCCCGGCAGGTCGCGGTCAAGCACCACGACGTCATAGCGGGTCAGGACGGCTTTGGAGTAACCGTCGTCGCCATCATGCGCGATATCGACGGCCATACCTTCGCGGCGCAGACCACGTGCAACCGCCTCAGCAAGCTGAACCTCGTCTTCGACTACCAGAATGCGCATGGGGACCTTCTCTCTACGTGCTACTCGCTTAAGTCGGTCGAGGGCTCGTCCAGAGCCGACGTCTGACTCCCCGTCCTTTCAGTGACGGGCGCCTGCGTACGTTCATCACTCACTACCTGCGCAGCCCACTCCACTATCCGTCGGCCGATTCCTTGGGGACTAAGACCGACGGTGGCTCGAACGTGCGCAATCTTGCCGTGCTCGGGGAACACTACCGGGACACCGATCTCCCGGGTAGCCACTTCTTTGCCCGATTCTCGAATAGTGCGAGAAATCTGAGATCCGATCCCACCTGCGACAAGGCCGTCTTCGACAGTGACGACTAGTTCGGCCTCTTGGGCGAGATGCACCACTGAGGCAGGCACGGGCAACACCCAACCGAGATCGAGTACCCGGTAGGAGTAACCAGCGCGTTCCAGGGCAGGCAGCGCTTCCAGGACCTCAGAGGCCATTGCCCCCACCGAGACAATGATCACGTCGACGGCCCCGCTCGCCGATTCGGCCAGTACGTCTGCGCCTCGGTCATGACGCAGGGCCGGTATCGCGGCAGGTAGCGGTGTCTTGGGGAAGCGCAGCACCGACGGACCATTGGCGATATCGACCGCGACGTTCAAGGCGTCGCGCAGCGTCCGTTCGTCACGGGGTGCCGCCATACGTAACCCCGGCACGACGCCAAGGATCGACATGTCCCAGACTCCGTTGTGACTCGGCCCGTCATCTCCAGTGATGCCTGCACGGTCGAGTACGACAGTCACCGGCAGCCGGTGCAGCGCAACGTCCATCAAGAACTGATCAAAAGCTCGGTTGAGGAAGGTGGCATAGACCGCGACAACCGGGTGCAGGCCGCCATAGGCAAGGCCGGCCGCCGAGGTGATGGCGTGCTGTTCGGCGATGCCGACATCGTAGAAACGTTCGGGGAAACGTCGAGCGAAAGCACCAAGGCCGGTCGGCTCACACATCGCCGCCGTGATCGCCACGATGTCGTCGCGTTTCTCCGCGATGGAGACTAATTCCTCAGAGAAGACCTGCGTCCAACGCCGAGTCGCCGCCGTATTTGAGGCAAGGCCCGTAGAGGGATCGAATCCCGGGGACTGGTGCATCTGGTCGGACTCATCGTTCTCCGCCGGTGCATAGCCGAAGCCCTTCTTCGTCACACAGTGCACGATGACCGGGCCGTTAAAACGCCGCGCCAAGGTGAAGGCATGCTCCAACGCGGCAAGGTCGTGTCCGTCCACCGGGCCGAAGTACTTCAGACCAAGATCTTCGAAAAGGCCCTGCGGAGCCAGCACATCTTTCATTCCGCGCTTCACACCATGCAGTGCGTCGTATAGCCCAGATCCCACGACCGGCACCTTCGGCAAGCCGTCCTTGAGGGTGTCGAGAATGCGCTCGTACCCCGGACGTAGTCGCAAGCCGCTGAGGTGCTCAGCCAACCCGCCGATGGTCGGGGCATAGGAGCGGCCGTTGTCGTTAATGACGATGACTACTGGGCGCTTGGAGGCAGCGATGTTGTTCAAAGCTTCCCAACACATTCCTCCGGTGAGGGCGCCGTCACCTACGACAGCCACTACCGGGCGGCGCTCACCACGTACTTCATACGCCTTCGCCAGACCGTCGGCATAGGACAACGCCGTCGAGGCGTGCGAGTTCTCGATCCAATCGTGTGGACTCTCGGCGCGGCTCGGGTATCCAGACAGCCCCCCACCCTGCCGAAGGGTGTGCATCTGCTCCGCGCGGCCGGTGAGGATCTTATGGACGTAACTCTGGTGACCTACGTCGAAGAGGATCGGCTCGGTGGGCGAGTCGAAGGCGCGGTGCAGGGCCACGGTCAATTCCACAGCGCCAAGGTTCGGACCGAGATGCCCGCCGGTCTTGGAGACGGTCTGGACGATCAATTCGCGGATCTCAGCACACAAGCCTGCGAGGGCGGCCGCGTCAAGACCGCGCAGATCCGCTGGGCCACGCACCGAAGCAAGAACCGAACTCATATTCCCACCAGTTTACGGGACCTGTTAGCCCCCTTGCGCCCAGTGTAGGGCAGCGCGGGGTCATCGCCGGTGCCTCTCAAAGGTGATGTTCAGCTCGCACAGAACCACTCGTGTGGGCTGACGACTGTCGTCGGTCGGCTCACACCTATGAAGGCGTGAACACCGCGAGACACTCGACGTGATGGGTCATCGGAAATGCGTCGAAGGCACGCAGTCCGGCCAAATGCCACCCAGCATTGCGCGCTGTCGCGACATCGCGAGCCAATGTCGCTGGGTCACAAGAGAGGTAGGCAAGCACACGGGGAGACAACCGCAGCGCCGCGTTCATAACCTCCGCCCCCGCCCCGGCACGGGGCGGATCAAGTACAACAATGTCGGCACCTGCGCCATGTTCTGTGACCGCCTTTGCTGAGACCGGGCTGTGCACGACGCGGCTCCAGCCCACGCCGGCAAGGTTGTCCGTGGCGTCTCTGACGGCGAGTCGGTCGCCCTCGAGACCGACGACGTGGCCTGTCTCACCCACCTGTTCGGCGAGAAGTCTGGTGAACAACCCCGCGCCGGCGTAAAGATCGAGCACCTTCTCCCCCGGACGTGGCTGCGTCGCGGCGATGATCGCCTCGGCGAAGGTACTGGCCGCATGCGGATGTACCTGCCAGAATCCCCCGGCTCGCACAGTGAACGAGCAACCCAGAACTTCGTGGCGCAAGGCGGGCGGACCCGCGACCGGGCGAGCGCGTTTGCCGCGGTGGGCAAGTACCGTCCGGCCTCCGGCGGAGCCAGTGACGACCTCCAAGGCATCGGTGCCAGGCGCAGGGCGCGGTAGCGCGGCCACATCGCCAACGCCGTCGCTACCGAGTAGGCAGCTCTCCAGAGGCTCCACATCATGGCTTCGGTGCCGGCGCAGCCCAATTGCCCCTTCAGATACGGCGTAGATCGTTCGGGTACGCCAGCCGAGCGCCCCACCGGGCAGCTCCTCGACGTCTACCGTCACCTCCAGTCCGGCGATCCGAGCAAACAGCTCCGCTATCACCTCGCCCTTGTGTTGGCGCTGCAGCGCTAACGGCACGTGCTGCCAATCGCAGCCTCCGCATAGCCCGGGGCCTGCGTGGGGACACGGTGGCTGGATCCGCTCTGGCGAGACGTGGAGTATTTCGACGGCATCAGCACGGCAGAAACCCCGGCCGCCATCCTCAGTGATTCTGGCCTTGATCCGTTCGCCAGGAAGCGCATGGCGGACGAAGATCACCCGTCCACTCGGCTCGTCACCTACTCGCGCGACGCAATGTCCGCCGTTGGCGACCGCACCTACCGTCACCTCGACGACTTCACCCACGCTAAATGTCACTGCATAGGTCTACCAATTGAGCACGTCGGCGCCAACGTGCGTATCGTTTTGCAGCGGCAACAATTCGCCGAACCTGCAGAAGTCAGTAATGACTCACCCTTCACACTTGCTCAGCTGAATTACCGAAGCTGACCCAGTGAGACGGAGTCGTCGCTGACCGGGGAGCAAACACGGGAAGGAGATGTGCCGAGAAGTGCACATCGTGATCATGGGGTGCGGACGAGTCGGATCGTCGCTGGCCCAGTCGCTGGAGCGTCTATCGCACACCGTCGCCGTTATCGACCAGAATCCAGACGCGTTCCGTCGGCTAGGCAAGAACTTCGCTGGGCGTCAGGTGCTGGGTGTGGGTTTTGACCGCGAGACCTTGGAGGCGGCCGACACGGCCAACGCAGATGCCTTCGCCGCGGTCAGCAGCGGAGACAACTCCAACATCATCGCCGCCCGCGTGGCCCGCGAGACCTTCGGAGTCGAACGCGTCGTGGCACGTATCTACGACTCGAAGCGCGCCGAAGTGTATGAACGTCTCGGCATCCCCACCGTAGCGACGGTTCCCTGGACGGCGAACCGGCTGTTGCGCAACCTGCTTGGCGAAGCCACGACGGAGGAATGGCGCGACCCTTCGGGTGCGGTGTCGATGGTCCAGGTCACCCCGCACGAAGGATGGGTGGGACGGCCGCTGAGCGAATTCGAGGAACTCTCAGGCGGCCGCATTGGCCTGCTGACCCGGTTTGGCACCGGCGTTCTTCCGACCAATGGAGCGCTCATCCAATCCGGTGACGCACTGCACGTACTCACAACCGACGATATGGGTGACGCGCTGCGCAAGGTCGCTGCTCGTGCTCCGGAAAGGCCGCACGCATGAAGATCGCTATCGCCGGTGCTGGTGCAGTCGGACGCTCAATCGCTCGTGAATTGCTGCAGAACAACCACGACGTTCTGCTCATCGACAAGGATTCCACGAAGATCACGCCGCGCCGTGTGCCTGGCGCAGAGTGGAGTTTGGCAGATGCCTGCGAAGTACAAACCCTGGAAAACGCGGGACTAGAACAGTACGACGTCGTTATCGGAGCCACCGGCGATGACAAGGTCAACCTCGTTATCTCTTTGCTGGCAAAGACGGAATTCTCGGTACGGCGAGTAGTCGCGCGTATCAATCACCCGGCCAATGAATGGTTGTTTACGCCAGCCTGGGGCGTTGATGTCGCCGTGTCTACGCCTCGGGTACTCGCCGCTTTGGTCGAGGAGGCCGTTGAGGTGGGCGACATCGTCCGGTTATTCAGCATTCGAGAAGGCCAGGCCAACTTGCTGGAGATCACACTCTCGACGAGCGCCCCGTGCGCAGGACGGCCGGTACGCGAACTCGCCCTTCCGGAAGGCTCCGCTCTGGTTGCCATCGTGCGCGGTAGGCAAGTTCTTACCCCGACGCCTGACGAGCCACTCGAGCCCGGCGATGAACTGCTGTTCGTCGCAATGCCTGAGTCCGAGGCCGCGATCCGCGAAAGCGTCTGCGCGGTCTGAACCACCGCGGCGGCAATGTTGCGTGAGGGGCAAAGCTGCGGGAGGCAAGCCCGCGTAGCGCTTAACTAAACGAGGTCCAGGCTGAGTTTGTGCCGTGCCCGGCGAACGATCCACACCGCGAACGCAATTGCGGCAAGGTAAGGCGGAGCGCCGAGGCCGATCTTCGCTACAGCCAGCCAGCCGGTCGCATCTTGCTGAAACAGCGTCAGCTGCACGACGCCACGTAGACCAAAGACGGCAACGAAAACCAGCGTCGCGAGTCGGTAGGCCTTATACAGCGCCGGGATGCGGTACCAGGGCAGAGCCTGGACGAGTCCGGTCTCGTCTTCGCTGTCCTCGTCGTCCTCGACGATGGCCTGCGCACCGGCTGTGCCAGGGGTGGGGTCAACGAACTCCCACAACAGTCCTGCGAAGGGTCTGCGGAACAAGACAGTGAGCAGCAACGCGGCGCCGTAGATGAAGCTCGTCCAGATACCCAAGAGAAAGAACCCCTTGGCCTTATGACTCCTGGCAGCGATGAGTGCGGCGACAACGACACCGAACAGCCCGGATGCTGCCTGCTGGATCGGTTGGCGTCGCACATAGCGGTAGACGCTGAGCAGCACGGCGGAAGCGACTGCTGTGATGGCAGCGGTGCGTAGTCCCCACTTGGCGTTAACGGCGACGAAGACCACCGTAGGAATAGCGGTGACGACCACGCCGGAGAATCCACCGATGCTGTTGCGGATTTGTTGCCGGTAGAGCTCTTTGAGGTCAATGACCTCGTCCTCGTCATGGGCCGACGATTCGCCGTTGGTAGAGCGGCGGGTGACCTCGCCCATCTGCTCAGTCCTCGTCGGGCTGTGCGGCCGCGACGACTTCCTTCGGCAGGGTTAGCGGCACCGGCTCGCGCACCGGTAACGGCTCGCTTCCCCGTACTACCACGATGTTCTTAAAAGCTTCTTCAAAAGGTGCAGCCTTGGCCTGGTCCTTGGCCGCTTCACCGACGAGCATCGCCCGCAGGAACCACCGTGGACCTTGCACACCGATGAAGCGCACCGGTGCTTTGCCGTCCGGTAGCACGATGGTGCCGACCACCTCCGGGCCGTGCGCCCCCTCCTCCTCCGAGGCCGTCCCGCCTTGCTCGATCAACGAGGCGGCGATCTCCTTACGCACTTCGTCCCAGATGTTTTCCAGCCGAGGCGCAGCGAAGACACCCACCTGCATCTGACCGTCGGGACTCAACACCGTCGCAAAGACGATCTGCTGACCTTCGTTGACGTCCAGGCGCATTTCGGCGCCTGGCCACAACGGCACACGCAGAGCCCCAAGGTCCACTCGCGAGCCATCATCGTCGGGGGCGTCGCGCAGATCGAACGGGCCAGTGGTCGGCTCTGGCTCACTCTGGTGCCGACGCGTGTCCCAAGGAGGCGTCGCGTCCAACTTGGATAGCTCGGTACGCCTCTCCCGGCGGCGAAACGCCATCAGTTTCTCCTTGTTGCTGGTGCAGCTTCAGTAGCAGGTCGAGTATCAGGTTCGGGCGCAGCGATGCTATCTCTTATCGCCATCGCCCCACCGGTGGAGCCATGACCACCAGTATCGCGGGCGCTGTCGCCGAGTTCGTTCACCTCGACAAACGCGCAGCTTGCGACCTGCTGCACGATGAGTTGGGCGATGCGGTCACCGCGATGCAGCACGATCGGTTCAGCAGGATCCAGGTTGATCAAGTTCACCAGAATCTCTCCGCGATACCCAGCGTCGATTGTCCCGGGCGCGTTCACCATCGACAGACCCACGCGGGCGGCGAGGCCTGATCGAGGATGCACGAATCCTGCGTAACCGTACGGGATCTCCACGGCGAGACCTGTACGCACCAGGCGCCGTTCGCCGGGCGCGAGCGTGACGTCCTCGATCGAACCCAGATCAGCGCCGGCGTCACCGGGCATGGCGTAGCTCGGAACCAGCGCTGCTGGATCGAGCCGGCGAACTTTGATCGTCATCATCAGTGGGAGGTTACGCTCCACGGGTGGTTGACAAGAAAGACGACATCGACAAGTCCGAGACAGACGCCGGCAGCGTCGCGCTGTACAGCGAGCGGCTACGCCCCCCAGCGTGGTGGTATCTGGCGGGGCTGGCGATCGCTGCCATCCTCGCCGGCGAATTCCACATCTCGGGTATCAGCATTACCGACTGGCTCTCGTTTGGGGTGCTGCTCCCGCTGTCGGTTGTGATCGTGTGGTCACTTGGCCGCAGCAGGCTGACGGTGACGAACGCCGAGGTCCGTATCGATGGTGCGCACATACCGCTGGAGTTCGTTAGCGGTGCTGTGGGCCTCGACACCCCGACCCTGCGACGGGTGATCGGACGCGAAGGTGACCCGAAGGCGTTCCTTCGCATCCGGCCCTTTGTCGGTCCTGGCGTGCAGTTCTGGATCGATGATCCTGACGACCCAACCCCTTACTGGGTCGTCAGCTCACGACACCCAGAGCGGGTCGTGCAGGTTATGCGCAGTCTCGGCAAATGAGTCGGCCGCCCTTTTCGCGGGCAAGCCTGCTGCGGTGATGTACCAAGAAGCAGCTTGAGCACGTGAACTCGTCGTCTTGCTTAGGCAGAACACGCACAGTGAGTTCCTCGCCCGACAGACCCGAAAGATCTGCACCGGGTAGCTCAAGGGACTCTGCGAGCTCTGTCTCGTCAATGTCGATAGAGCCCGACTGTGCTTCCGCCCGACGAGCCTTTAGTTCCTCAAGCGAATCCTCGCTGAGTTCATCGGCCTCACCGCGCCGGGGGGCGTCGTAGTCGGTCGCCATCGTTTCTCAACTCCCTCTCCTCGTCGCTTTGGCTGAGTCACTTGGTCTCAGCCTGCGAACCTTCGTCTCGTTCTGGTCTCTGCACAGGCGCTGGGTCGGCGCTGAAAAGTGCGCTGCGTTAGCGGCGAGACTGTACCGCGTCCGCGTTGCGATCAAACGACCGGGCATGCCTACAAATTCCCGAGCGCGATCCCGCTAGGCTTGTTCGATATCGCATCGAACGGACGTTCAGCCGCAATTCGGCCGGAAACGACCGTCCGATCGTAGGAGAAACCCCGGACCTGCCCCACCTGCCCGAACCTTCAGGAGACGACCGAGTGGCATCAACGCCATCACGACGCCCGATGCCGGCATTGATCTCTCTGCTCGTTCTCTCCCTGCTGACGACTTTGGTGTGGTGGAGGGTCATCCATCGCGCAGACAGCCAGTCCGCCTCCCCCGCACCTACTTGCACTCCGGCCCCTAAAGTGACGGCCGCGCCGACTGGCGCCGGTACCCCAGCGGGCCCCTCGTTAGCTGTGCTCAACTCCACGAGCCGTACCGGCCTGGCGGCCAAGGCCTCCGCTGATCTGCAGAAGGCCGGCTTCGTCGTCACCAGGATCGACAACACGACCCCTCCGTTCGCTCAGGTCGCGCAGATCAAATACGCCAAGGCAGACGTCGCCACAGCGCAGAAGGTTGCGGCCCTCATCCCGGGCTCCACTTTGACGGCCAACGGCACAGCAGGAGTCATCGAGATCGACCTAGGAAGCCAATTCACTGCCATCTCCAACGGCAGCGCCGCACCATCAGGCAGTCCAGCACCCTGTCAGTGACATCAACGAAGGTCGGCGTCGAGTTCTTCCAATAAATCAAAGAAATCTTGTGCCATTGCCTCGGCGCAGACCGCAACGAACGCCGACGAAGGCTCTTCGCCACGAAGGCCCGAACTGACGCAGCCTGCCTCCCGGGCGATCAGCAATCCAGCGGCGAAGTCCCACGGTGACAGCCCCGCCTCGTAGTAGCCGTCAAGATTGCCTACGGCAACTGAGCAGAGGTCCAGGCTCGCGGCGCCGAGTCTGCGGATATCGGCCACCCGAGGAAGTAGCTGCCCCGCTACCGCAGCTTGACGTCCACGGCGAGCTCGGTCATAGCCGAACCCTGTACCAATCACCGCCGAGGGCAGCGTGACGGGACGCGGACCTTGCAGACGGTAACCAGCCTCAGCGGGATGGGCGAGGTAGGACGCCGCCAAAACGGTGGCCTCGGGCAGCGCTGACAACGCCGCGTCATCGGGGAGTTGCACGAGCCAGGCACCTGCTCCCCGGACAGCCCAATGCACAGTTTGGCTCGCTGCATTGACCACACAACCGGCATAACTTCGCCCGTCAAGTTCAACGGCGACCGAGACCGCATAGCGGGGAATGCCGAGCACGAAGTTGACGGTGCCATCAATCGGATCGAGCACCCAGCGAGGTGCATCGGTCGCTGTGGCCATCGCCGTGTGTGCGCCGCCTTCCTCCCCCAAGATGTGATCGTGGGGTCGATGCTGGCGGATCTGATCGACGAGCCATTCTTCGATCTGTTTATCTGCCGAGGTCACCAAATCTGTGGACGTGGTCTTGGCATTGAGCAGCTCGGCACTGATCAGCGGCCCTTCAGCCGGCACGACGTTGGCTTTGCGCCATTGCTGGACGCGCTGCGCGGCGCTGATGGCCAATCCGATTGTCAGGACAGCGAGGTCGGGGCGTACCGGGACGTCAGATAGATCAAATGGAGCCTGCAACAAGCCAGACGCTGCCTGTGGCGAGGAACCCGGAATTTCCTGTCGGTTCTGGCGATTCACGCACCCATCGGATCACACCGGGTCATTTAAGGTACTCAGGTGGCGTCTGTTTATGGAGTGGACATCGGTGGCACAGGCGTCAAAGCTGCG
>Ga0070667_100005059_pt1 | contig 11035 bp, 4 predicted proteins | sample KBSS33metaG_FD_64659 | JGI IMG/M metagenome (GOLD analysis project Ga0070667, IMG submission 64659) | Switchgrass rhizosphere microbial communities from Kellogg Biological Station, Michigan, USA - KBS S3-3 metaG | ecosystem: Host-associated > Plants > Roots > Rhizosphere > Soil ...
AGTTACGACGATTATGAAAACAAATTACCTAAAGAAGTAGAACAATTCTTGAAGGAAGCAGAAACGTTACTGGAAAAATCAGATTTTTTCTTTGAAGATAAACTCGGTTTTGAAGTAGGTGAGTTAAGTCCACAGAAAAAAGATGATTTTGAAAAAAAAGAAATCCAGAAGCAGTTCATTCAAGCAAAAATGTTGTTAAGCGACCTTTTCATCCACATGGTCTGCATGAGAAATTACATGCAAAAAATCGTTTAGTCAATTGGTAAGTTTGAAGTTTCAAAAAGTCGGATTCATATAAAACCAGGTCTTTTTAGTGCAACAATAATATACAGCCTAAATGGTAAATTTGGGGAAACAGGGTATGCTCAATGATGCCGTTCCTGATTTGAGGATAAGTAGGCTAAATTAGAAATGATTGTATTATTCTGTTAAAAATGATTACAAACGATTGCCAACTTCTTTTATATGAAAAGAGCTTTTCAAAAACATATCTGGTTTGCTGTGCTCTTTCAGTTTCTTGCCTGGTATACGTCCTTTGCTGGCTATCCGGTGAGTGCTTATCTTGGGATTGATCAGGGCTTGTCGAACAATTTTGTAAGATATATCTATCAGGATAAAAACGGTTTTATGTGGTTTGGCACCTATGACGGGCTAAATCGCTATGATGGGTATGAATTCAAAGTCTTCAGAAACAATTTTAAAAACAACCGGTCGCTCATTAATAATTGGATAAATGCTATTAGTGAAGATGCAAAAGGAAATTTGTGGATAGGCACAAGGCAGGGAGCCTGTATTTACCAGGGATTGTCCCATAATTTTTCTCCTCTTTATTACTATACTTCGGGGGGAAAAAAAGTGCGACTTAATTCAGTCATTAACGATATTGAAGCTGACCAACAGGGCAATATGTTTGTTGCTGCTGCAGACAGGGGTTTGCTTTTTTTTCCAAAAGCTGAAAGCATTGGTAACAGAATACCATTAGACAGTAATGCTAACGCTTCTTACGATGTTAGATCCATTAAAGCAGGAAATGATAAAAATGTGTGGCTCTTTGTGGCGAATAAAGGCCTGTATGTTTACGAGTATAAAACGAATAAAACAAGACTGGTAAACGCTACTATCAAATCAGCCAATTGTATGGAAACGGCAAACGGCTTTTTGTGGATAGGAACGAATGATGGGTTGTTCCGGTACAATGTTTCTTCCAATTCCTTCGATAAAATTTATAATGTAGCAAATGAGAAACTAAGCTACAATACTGTTGTAGGTATCACTCCTGGTAAAAGCAATGAATTGTGGATTGCAACCAATGGTGGTGGTGTTGTTATCTTAAATACAGCGACCGATGAGGCACGAGTTTTATCAAATTCAAAAGAGCCCAATTCTTTATCCAGCAATGCAGTCTATTCTATTTGGATTGACAGGCAATCAAGAAAATGGATTGGCACTTTAAGAGGCGGCATCAATGTTATTGATCCCAATAAACAGCGTTTTCAAAATATTGTTTCAAGTCCTGCCACCACTAATACGCTTATCAGCAATTATATCTTATCGTTTTATGAAGCCCCCAACAATGATTTATGGATTGGCACGGATGGTGGCGGTTTGAGTATTTGGAACAGAAGATTAAACTCGTATACCAATTACCGCCACGATCCTAAAAACCCGTATTCATTAAGCGATGATTTTGTTACCGATATCCAGACGGATTTTCAAAAGAACATCTGGATTTCCACTTATCGTGGAGGAATAAATCGTTTTAACAACGGCAGGTTTGAGCGCTACAAATGCATTGACCCTGATAATGCCTCCGTCACTTTACGTCCTATAGGCCCGAATATTCTTGAAGATGCTGAAAGAAATTTCTGGCTAACCACCCAGCAACAAGGCCTATTCAAATTGAACAGGCAGAAAAAGCTTTTTGAATTGTTTGATGACAGGCTTAAGGATTTGTATGTATTGAAGGAAGACCGAAATAATGTTTTTTGGGGAGGCGGCATAAATCACCTGGTTAAAATTGATAAAACCAGCAAAAAGCATGTTTTTTATATAATTGGTAAGCCGGTTAGTGTTATAATGGAAGATAGCCCGGGTGATTTTTGGATTGGTACGGAGGGAGGAGGATTGATTCTTTTCGACAGAAAGCAAGGCAAGATCATTGCCCGATATACTACAGATGAAGGTCTTTGCAGCAATTCCATATTAACGATCCTTGAAGATGCAGAAGGTAATTTGTGGATGAGCACTTTTAATGGCATTTCCAAATTCAATCCTAAAAACAAAACTTTCAAGAACTATTATCAGAGCGATGGATTGCAAAGCAACCAGTTTAATTACCATGCTGCCTTGAAATTGCGATCGGGTGAATTTGCTTTTGGTGGCATCAGGGGGTTTTCCTTGTTCCGTCCGGAAAGTATCACTGCGGACAATAGCCATCCGCAGATTTTTGTAACTGGTGTGAAAGTTGGCAATACTCCTGTTGAAGAAGACTCTTCGCTTGAAATCAAAACGAATACCAAGGACATTGAGCGCATTAAGATCCCTTACAATAAAGCCGTTCTTTCATTTGAGTTTGCCGCATTGGAATTTTCCGCACCTGATAAAATTCAATATGCTTATTACATGCAGGGTTCGGATAAAGATTGGAACTATTGCGGCAATACAAGAAGTGCAGTTTATAGTCATCTTTCCGAAGGTGATTACATTTTCAGGGTAAAAAACACCAATGCCGAAGGTCAATGGAATAAGGAAGAGGTGCAGATCGAAATTATTGTGCTGCCTCCCTGGTACAGGGCCTGGTGGGCATATTTGATTTATGCAGTGATGATTGGAGCAGCTGTTTATTTTTATTTGCAATACCGTGCAAAACAAACCAGGCTGCAATATGAAATAAAGATTGCAAAGCTCAATGCAGAAAATGAACGCTCAGAAAAAGAAAGGGGCATTGCCGAATTAGCCGTGGAGAAAGCGGAGCTGGAAAAGGAGAGGGCAGAAAGGGAAAAAGAACATGCCGAACGCGAAAAAGAAAGAATTCTGAATGGAAAAGAAAGAGAGATCAATGAAAAGAAAATTTCCTTCTTCACTAATATCTCTCATGAATTCAGAACGCCGTTGACATTAATAATTAATCCGGTTAAAGAGCTATTAGAGAGAAATTCTAATGAGCAACAGGACAAGGGTGAGCTGAACATTGTTTACCGTAATGCAAGAAGAATGCTTAGTCTTGTTGACCAATTGCTTTTGTTTAGAAAGACGGAGAGTGGTTTGGACAAAATAAAGCCGTCTAAACTCAATCTTCACGACCTGGCCTGCGAAGTGTATCTGTGTTTTATTCAACAGGCAAAAACGCAGCGCATCAATTATGTTTTTGATTGCGCGAACAGGGACCTGGAAATCTATGCAGACCGGGAAAAGCTGGAAATCATTTTATACAATCTTCTTTCCAATGCATTAAAATATACACCTGCTGAAGGCCGCATCAGGTTTTTAATTGAAGAAGCAGCGGAGCATGTGGAAATTAAAGTTGAGGACAATGGTGCAGGCATTCCATCTGAAATTGGAGAAAAACTATTTGATAAATTTTATAAAGCTGAAAGAACGAAAACAAGTTCTAAGGCGGGTTTTGGCATCGGGCTGTTTCTCGTAAAACATTTTACAGAACAGCACGGAGGCGCAATTTCTTACCAAAGCGAAGAAGGGCAGGGGACAATCTTTACATTAAATCTTCTAAAAGGCAAAGCGCATTTCCCGGCAGATGTTATTATTTCAGAAACGGAAGCTGCACCTCAATTGCTGGAAGTGCTGAGGGAAGAAACCTCGCTAGAGGAGACCAACGAAGAAAAAGAGCCCATAACCGAACTGGTTTCCGAAAAGCAATCCATTTTAGTTGTAGATGATGATGAATCCATCAGGCAATATCTTATTCGCCTGTTTAAGGAAACTTATATAATACATCAGGCCGAAAATGGCGAAGCTGGCCTGGCCATGGCTCACAAGTATTTGCCCGATTTAATCATTTCCGACATTCACATGAAGGAAATGAATGGGATTGAGCTTTGCAAGGCTGTTAAAGAAAACCAGCAGTTAAGCCATATACCGGTTATCTTACTTACCGGCGCTACGTCCGATGAGCTGAAGCTGCAGGGAGCGGAAGGCGGCGCCGACGATTATATTGTAAAACCATTTGACAGCAAACTACTCGCCGCACGGATCACCAGCCTTTTAAAGAATCGTAATACGCTTCAAAAATATTTTTACAATGAAATAACCCTGAACAAAAACGATTTCAAGATTTCGCCTGAATACAGGCAGTTTTTGGACAAATGCATGTCCATTGTTGAAAGCCATTTAAAGGATAAGCACTTTAGCGTTCAAACATTATTGAACGAGATGGGCATGAGCCATTCCAATCTTTTACGCAAAGTAAAGTCAGTGTCCGGCCAGCCGGTAAATGTTTTTATCCGGTCCATCCGCCTTCGCAAAGCTGCGGAGCTATTTATTAATACTGACTACAGCGTCAAGGAAACAGCGTACTCCGTTGGCATTGGGGATATTAAATATTTTCGTGAACAATTCAATAAGCTTTTCGGGATGAATCCCTCCGATTATGTGAAGAAATACCGCAAGGTTCATGGAAAGCAGTACACAATTGATAAGGAGTCACTCGATCCCGGCAACTAAATGGATCTGGGTCATGGCGGAGCTAAGACGGCGAATTGGAAAGCGCCTTTTGAGCTTCCAGTTCAATCCAGGAAGGCCATATTGGTTCTTAATTCTATACCAATCTCTATTTGGCGTCTCCACCCCCCTTTTTGGGAGTTTACCCCCCTCCTGATTTTCCAAAAAAAAATGTTTTAGGCTATTAGCTTTACATCATCGGATTCGAAACCAGTTTTTCTGGCCGATTTGACACGATGGGATATGATATGAGGCCCCGGTAAAGTGCTTAATACCAGGAGCCTGTTTTTTATCCGGGTTCGCTAAATCGATTATATAGAAAACTGTCACGAAAGCCAATTCTGAACTTGCTAAATGAAAAAAAGAACTTCTATACACGATATAGCGAAAGAGCTTAACGTTTCAGCTACTACTATATCATTTGTTTTGAATGGCAAGGCAGAAGAGAAAAGGATCAGCGGGGACGTAAAGAAAAAGGTCTTGGATTATGTGAGTCAGGTAGGTTATCGTCTCAACCCAATAGCCAAAAGTTTAAGAACAGGAAAAACCTACATTATTGGTATGCTGGTAGAGGATATTTCTGATCCGTTTTTTTCCAGCATAGGTAGAATTATAGAAGATAATCTTTACAAACTCGGGTACAAAATATTTCATTCCAGTACTGATAACGATACGGTAAGAGCAAAGGACCTGCTTCGTATGTTCAGGGATCGGTGTGTGGACGGCTATATTATTGCTCCTTCACCCGGAATTGAAGGCGATATCCGGCACCTGTTGAACAATGAAAGAAGGCCGGTGGTGCTTTTTGATCGTTTTTTTCCTGACCTGGAAACGATCAACGTAGTAATAGATAATGAAGGAGGAACCTACCAGGCAGCCAAACACCTGGTAGAAAATGGATTTTCCAACATAGGCTTTGTTACTCTTCATTCGGAGCAAAATCAAATGTTGGCCCGACTGCAAGGTTATATAAAAGCCATAAATGAGAACAATCTGCAAACCTGCATTTTGAAAGTGCCTTACAACACCGATTCGGAAGACCTGACTAAAATGATCCGTTCGTTCATCGAGACCAATCGGGAAATCAATGCAGTTTTATTTGCTACCAACTACCTGACTGTAAGCGGACTGAAAGCGATCAGTGAATTGAACTTGAAAATACCAGAAGATATTGGCGTAGCGGGCTTTGATGATAATACGCACTTCGCACTTTTTTCTCCATCAATAACTGCAATAGCGCAACCTATTCAGGAAATTTCGGAAGAAGTGGTGAAGCAACTGATAGCCGCCCCTAACCATGCAGAAGAAAGCAATAAAAGAAGAACTGTGGTTTTGCCTGTAAAACTGGTTGTGCGGAATTCTTCTGTTGCAAGCGTTAAAAAGAAAATTGTTCACAACAATCATATCCCATGTGAAAAACCATTAAGCATTAAATAATCATAAAAATTTTACTGTTAAAACTGACCGGTAAAAACATGCTTTTTACCCGGCCCGGAAATCTTTTGTTCTAAAAATTGCCATTATGAGAAAAAAACTAACTGCAGGAATGCCAGCTTCCGGTTTTGAAAGGCAAACATACTATATCGCTAAGCTGGTTGTCGTGACTGCTATGCTGCTTGTATTTTCTTCCGTTAAGGCACAGGTTGTTGACACAACAAAAGCTGACCAAAATTTGGCTGCCGTTATTGAAATGTCGAAAGCCGCTACCACAGCTCCGGTTCTTTATGGAGAACAATCAAAAAGCAGGTTACTTCAGCCGGTTGCCACAGTTTATGCGAACCAGTTAACAACTACGCCAAGTCCTCAGTTTTTGCAGGCGTTACCAGGCCGCATAGCCGGTTTGAATATTACTTTCAGCAGCGGTGGGCCCGGCCTTGATGGCAACGGAATGAGCTTCAATATCCGGGGAGCAAGAGCGCAAATCATTTTGATTGATGGCGTTGAAAGGGGATATCATTCCATTGATCCGGAACAGATCGAATCTATAACTGTATTAAAAGATGCGCTTTCAACGGTGATGTTCGGTCAACGTTCTTCTTACGGAATAATTTCCATTAAAACGAAAAATGGAAAGGTTGGCAAGCCGCGCATTTCCTTTACTGCTCAATCAGGATTTGAAACGCCAACAGCTTTTCCTAAGCCCTTATCTGCCTCGCAATATGCAACGCTTTATAATGAGGCCAAACAAAATGATGCCGGAACAATGCCGGTTAATCCTCAGTACACGCAGGCCCAAATTGATGCCTACCATAACCATACAGATCCGTATACTTATCCTGATGTGGATTGGTACAATACGGTTTTGAATAAACGAGCCGGGGTAAACCGTTATAATTTTAATATACAAGGTAGTGGAAAAGGGTTCAGGTATTTTGTTGACCTGGATAACATGAGAGAAAAAGGCATTATTAAAACCAGTGATAACAATAAATACAATACAAATGCTCAATTGGACCGGTATGCTTTGCGTTCGAATGTTGGGATTGATGTAACACCTACAACTTTTGCGCAATTGAACATCTTCGGCCGTTTTCAACGTTACAACCAGCCCGGGGGAGGAGTTTCAGGTATCTTTTCGTCGCTATTAAATACGCCACAGCTTGCTTATCCTGTCTTCAATCCTAACGGAACTTTTGGTGGCAGCAACAATTACCAGGGCAATGCCAATATATGGGGCCAGACCGTTGCCCGGGGATATCAATTTCAGGATGTAAGAGACATTGCCGTTGATCTGGAAGTTACTCAAAAACTGGATTTGCTTACAAAAGGCCTTTTGCTAAAAGCCAGGGCTTCCAATAACAATACTGCTTATTATACAACCACAAGGTCTAAAAATTTCGAAGTATACCAGTACCTGAATAACGCTTATACGAAGTATGGGACAACCACCGAGCAAACAACTTCAGGAGGCGCAAATGAGCGATACCGTGTTGTTTATTTGGAAGGATCGCTCGGTTATGACAGAACCTTTAAAAAACACGCCATTTCTGTGCTTACAGTTGCAAACCAACAAAACAGGCTCGTATTCAGTTCCACGAATCTTCCCGAAATATATACGGCTTACTCCGGTAAATTGAATTATTGTTTTAATGAAAAATATATAGCTGAAGGCGCGGTTAGCTATGGCGGATACAACTGGCTTGAACCATCAAAACGCTGGGCAACTTACTGGGCCGCAGGACTTGGCTGGAACCTGCACAAAGAACCGTTCATCAGCCGCAACCTTCCTTTTATCAGCAACCTGAAGCTAAGAGCAAACTATGGACTGACGGGTCAGGTAAATGCCGGGTACTATTCATATATCCAAACCTATTTTAACGCCAATGGCTACTGGTTTGGTTCTGGATCATCGCTTGAAAAAAGCTCCGGAGAAAATGCGATTGCCAATACAGGTCTTGATCCAGAAAAAGCAAAAAAACTCGATGCCGGAATTGACCTGGGGCTTTGGCACAACAAGTTGACAATAACTGCTGACTATTTCTTCAATAGGTTCTATGATCTTGTTGCTGCACCTACCATAACAACTGCGGTATTTGGCGCAGGGTACCCGCTTCAAAACTATCAGCGGTTCAACTATTGGGGCACCGATATTTCGGCAACCTGGCAACAAAGCATAAAAAAATTTACCTATTTCGTTTCAGGTAATTTCTCGCTGGTCCAATCAAAAGTTGTTTATAGTGCAGAACTGCCTAAAAATTACGACTACCAGATTACGACTGGAAAACCTGTCGGGCTGCAATATGGTTATACCGCAATTGGCTTGTTTAAATCGTATGATGAAATTAATAATTCGGCGACAGCGGTGATGCCCTCATCGCCCAAGACTTCTCTAAGGCCCGGCGACATACGTTACCTCGACCGGAATGGTGATGGCCAGATTACAATTGACGACCAGGGAAGCATTGGCAATGCAAAGCCTACGATCTATTATGGACTCAATACCGGTTTCAGTTTTAAAGGTCTTGATCTTTCAGTTCTTGTTCAGGGCACGTTTAATCGTCAGAGTTATTTAAGCGGTGATTTCATGAACGGCTTTGGAAACGGTGGGCAAAATAATGCCTATGCGTATAACCTGGGCCGGTTTACAATGGCAACCGCTGAAACAGCCAGACAACCGAGGTTGTGGTTAGGCAACAACACAAATAATACGCAGACCTCGTCTTTTTGGCTGAAGGATAATGATTTTGTTCGGATCAAAAACGTAGAGCTGGGCTATACACTCCCTGAAAAATTATCCCGCAAAATTGGCCTTCCTTCAGTGCGCTTTTTTGCAAACGGATTGAACTTGTTTACATGGGCAGAAGTTCATGACCTGAGAAAGGATATGGATCCGGAGGCTTGGGGCGCTGCTTATCCCATCATGAAGATTTTCAATTTCGGTATCAACATTAAATTTTAATAGCTAATGAATTGTTGTATGAAAAAGCATTTTGGCTGGCTCAGTCTTATTTTAACTGCAATCATCTTTATAGTATCATCCTGTAAAAAAGCTTTTGAAGACAAACCGCTTGAGCTGATGACTATAGACTTTATTTTCGACCAGAATGACCCTACCGGAGACCAGGCGTATAAGTGGATAACAAATATATATGGAAAAATTCCTACCGGGTATAACCGGATGCTGGGGAACTCCAGTTGGGGCCTCAATAGCTCACCGAGAACCAATACTTCCCTGGTACCGTTGGAATGTTTTTCAGACGATGCTGTTCCAAGCGCCGAAGGAAATGAGGGATGGAATATCATTCGCGGCGGATACAGTCCTGTTGCTCCGTTTGATGATAACTGGGGCAATTGTTATAGTGTTATACGAGCAGCGAATATTTTTTTAAATAATTATCAGAAAGTGCCCTGGGCAGACTCATCCCGCAAACTATGGCTTGCCAATGAGGCCCGTGCACTTAGAGCCTATTTTTACTACGAATTGATCAGGAGGTATGGTGGGGTTCCGCTGGTGGGTGATATGGTTTTCGAACCCGATGATCCTAAATTATTGAATTTAAAACGCAACAGCTTTGAACAGTGTGTCAATTACATTGTGTCGGAACTTGATATAGTTAAAGACAGTCTTCGTCCCGACGCTTCCCTTGCCAACAGAACAACCGATGCCGATTTCGGGAGAATGCGTAAAAGTATTGTCATGGCAATTAAGGCCAAGGTATTGCTTCTGGCCGCAAGTCCCCTGTTTAATCCTTCATCAACCCCGGACAAGTCCTATGCAGGTTATCCTGCTTACAGTGCAGAAAGATGGAAAGCTGCCGCCGATGCTGCGAAAGCTGTGATGGATCTGGGCATTTATGATCTGGAGCCCAATCGATATACACTGGTATTGGCGAGGGCAAACAAGGAACACATTTTTTTCAGAATGAGTGATCCCCGTATTGACAATGGATACGCATATTACATGTCGCCTCCAGGATACAAACCTGCTAATCGCAACAGTGAGGGCCGTGTAAGCCCAACGCAGGAATTTGTGGATGCTTTCCCCATGAAAAACGGAAAAGCAATTACTGAACCTGGCTCTGGTTATAATCCATCGAACCCTTATGCCGGCCGCGATCCCCGTTTAGAACAAACCGTATTTTATAATGGCGCTAAATGGCTGCAAAGATCAATCGAAACTTTTGAAGGAGGCAAGGATAAACCTAATGATGCTACCATTGCTCCCGTGCAGACACAAACAGGCTATTACGCCAAGAAATTTTGCGCAAACGATAGCAGCAGCGCAAATTATACAAGCACTTTTGTCCGGGATGGTGGCTTTATTCCGCCATGGTGCATCATCAGGTATGCGGACATTCTTTTAATGTATGCCGAAGCAAAAAATGAATATTCGGGACCCGATGCTTCCGTATATGCCGCTGTTGAGAAAATTCGCCAGCGAGCCGGTCTTTCACCTTATGCTTTACCTGCCGGATTATCGCCGGCTCAAATGCGTGATGTTGTGCGTAATGAGCGTCGTATCGAGTTAGCGTTTGAAGAACAAAGGTTTTGGGACATACGCAGGTGGAAAACTGCAAAAGCGGTTTATGGGACCACGCTTCATGGCGTGACGATAAACAAAAACACAAACGGTGTATTCAGCTATTCTCCGAAGGATGTTACCACACCCTATTTCACAGATGCCATGTATTTATTTCCCATCGCAATAAAAGAAACGCAGGTAAATCCCGCGATCGAGCAAAATGCCGGGTATTGAACCTTTTTAATACAATAAACAATATACAATGAAAATAAAGCTATTCATATTGATGTGGTTTTCGCTGCTGTCAACCACTGTGTGGTCTCAAGGCATGACTGTAAGAGGCCGAATAGTAAATGATAAAAATGAAGCAGTAAGTGGAGCCAGTATTTCGGAACT
>Ga0070667_100005061_pt1 | contig 11035 bp, 11 predicted proteins | sample KBSS33metaG_FD_64659 | JGI IMG/M metagenome (GOLD analysis project Ga0070667, IMG submission 64659) | Switchgrass rhizosphere microbial communities from Kellogg Biological Station, Michigan, USA - KBS S3-3 metaG | ecosystem: Host-associated > Plants > Roots > Rhizosphere > Soil ...
GACACCGAGTCCAAGACCCTCCGCGACACCGATCTCCCGGGCGACAAGGCCCTGGCGGGCGCCTACACGGCGGCCCTGGGCATCGCGAGCACGCTGAAGTCGCCCAAGGGGGCTGTGCCCATGGCCGGGCCGATCACGCAGCGGCTCCCGCGTGACTGTGGCCTGTCCGCCGCGACCCTCCGCTCACTCGTCCCCAAGGCCGAGGTGGTGGAGAACGGCGACTTCGGCGATTGCCGGTGGTATGTGCGGGAGCCATCCTTGTCTTTCGACGTCTCTCTGCGCGCCTACGTGAGCGGCTCGGTGCTGCACCTGCCCGGGAGCCCCTTTGCGATGTCCTCGTCGGGGCTGCGCTGGGGCCGGGTGCGCACGTCGCCCCTCGGCGACGCGGTCACGGGTGCGGGGCTCGCGCAGTACTCCAACGACAAGCCCGAGCCGCTGACCGGTGTGGGCGAGGACGGCATCGGAGGCTTCCGCGCGAGCACCGGCGCCGCCTGGACGCAGTTCCGGGTGGGCAACGTCGTCGCACGTGTGTCGTACGGGGTGGATCGCTTCAGCAGGGCCAAGCCCCGCGCGGAGGCGAGCCTCAGAGCGGCCGCACTCAAGGCGAGCGGTGAGATCGCCCGGAGCCTCGGCTCGGCCCCGCACGGCACGCCCGCCTACGGGACCGGGGGCGGTGCCGGAGCGCCGCTCGCGCCGCCCTCGAGCGCGTGCGGGCTGGTCTCCGGCAAGGTCCTGGGCAAAGTGATCAAGGGGCACCGGTCGCCGACCCCCGATACCGGCGTCGCCAAGGACGGCGTGCTCGTTCAGGGCCGCCGGACCGCCTGCACCTGGGAGTCCAAGGACCGCATGCTGACGGTGACGGTCGTCTCGGGGCCCGGCGCCGACCGCCGGGCGGCGGACCAGGCTGCTGCCCGCGCCTACCTGGCCTCCCAGCTGAACGCCCAGGCCGGGCAGCCGATCAGTGGCGACGACGAGCTCTACTACAAGCCCCTCACCGGCCTCGGTGACCAGGCGTTCGCCTCCTTTATGGAGGAGGGGCCGCCCGGACGGATCATGATACGGCGAGGGAATCTGCTTCTGGAGGTTATTTTCGCGTCGAACAGCCGATCCAAGCCACTGAATCGAAAGCAGTCGATCGGCGCGGTCTCCGCCGTGGCGGCCGAGGCGGCCGCGAAACTGCCCCGGTAAGGCCCGCCGGGGCGTTCTCACCGGTTGGACACGGCGCCGGGCACCGAGCCGGAGTCACTAGGATCGACGCATGCTGCGCTGGTTGACCGCGGGGGAGTCCCATGGCCCGGCCCTCACCGCGATCGTTGAGGGCCTTCCTGCCGGTGTGCGCGTGACCTCGGACGACATCTCCGAGGCACTGCGCCGCCGGCGGCTCGGGCACGGGCGGGGCGCCCGGATGAAGTTCGAACAGGACAAGGTCACGATCCTCGGGGGGATCCGGCATGGGGTGACCCAGGGCGGCCCGGTGGCGATCGAGGTCGGCAACACCGAGTGGCCCAAGTGGGAGACGGTGATGTCGGCCGACCCGGTCGACCCTGACGTGCTGGCCGCCCAGGCCCGTAACGCCCCGCTGTCGCAGCCGCGGCCGGGCCACGCCGACCTGGTCGGCATGCAGAAGTACGGCTTCGACGACGCCCGGCCGATCCTGGAGCGGGCGAGCGCGCGGGAGACCGCGGCGCGGGTGGCGCTCGGCGAGGTCGCCAAGGCGTTCCTGCGGCAGGCGCTCGGCGTGGAGGTCCTCAGCCACATCACCGCGCTCGGCGAGGTCTCGGCCCCGGCGGGCGTGCTGCCCGAGCCCGACGACCTGGCGGCCGTGGACGAGAGCCCGGTGCGGTGCTTCGACCCCGAGGCCTCGGCCGAGATGGTCGCCCACATCGACGAGATCAAGAGGGCCGGCGACACGCTGGGCGGTGTGGTGGAGGTCCTGGCGTACGGGCTCCCGCCCGGCCTCGGCAGCCACGTGCACTGGGACCGGCGGCTGGACTCGCGCCTGGCCGGGATCCTCATGGGCATCCAGGCGATCAAGGGCGTGGCGGTCGGCGACGGCTTCGAGACCGCCCGGCGGCCCGGCTCGCGCGCGCACGACGAGATCGACGGCGGCCCCGAGGGGCTGCGGCGCCGCACCAACCGGGCCGGGGGCGTCGAGGGCGGCATGACCACCGGCGAGGTGCTGCGGGTCTCGGCCGCGATGAAGCCGATCTCGACCGTGCCGCGGCGGCTGGACACCGTGGACGTCAAGACCGGCGAGCCCGCCAAGGCGATCAACCAGCGCAGCGACGTCACCGCCGTGCCCGCGGCCGGCGTGGTCGCCGAGGCGATGGTGGCGCTGGTGCTGGCGGACGCGGCGCTGGAGAAGTTCGGCGGCGACTCGGTCGAGGAGACCGCCCGCAACCTGCGGGGCTACCTGTCGTCGCTCACGATCAAATAGCTCACGATCAAGTAAGGGCGGGCACATGCGACCGAAGGCAGTCCTGATCGGGCCGCCCGGCTCCGGCAAGTCCACGGTCGGCGCGGCGCTGGCCGAACGGCTCGGCGTGGCGCTGCGCGACACCGACGCCGACGCCGAGGCCGCCGCGGGCAAGCCGATCGGCGAGATCTTCATCGACGACGGCGAGGAGCGCTTCCGCGAGCTGGAGCACGCCGCGGTGCGGGCCGCGCTGGAGGAGCACGACGGCGTCCTGGCCCTCGGCGGCGGCGCGATCCTGTCGAGCGCGACCCAGGAGCTGCTGGCCGGGCACACCGTGGTCTACCTGCAGGTGGGCCTCTCGGAGGCGGTCAAGCGGGTCGGCCTGGCCTCGGCGCGGCCGCTGCTGGTGATGAACCCGCGCAGCCAGCTCCGCAAGCTGCTGGAGGAGCGCCTGCCGATCTACGAGCGGCTCGGCACGATCACCGTGGTCACCGACGGCCGCGAGCCCGCCGAGATCGTCGAGGAGCTCGCGGGACGGCTGTCATGACGGTGTCGCGGGTGCACGTGGGCGGCGCCGACCCCTACGACGTGGTGATCGGCACCGGCGTGCTGGGCGAGCTGGCCGGGATGATCGGCACTAAGGCCCGTACCGTCGCCGTGGTGCACGCCGAAGGCCTGCCGGAGATCGCGCGGCCGGTGTGCGGGGCGCTGGAGGCCGCCGGTTACGCGGTCCAGGCGCTGCCGGTGCCCGACGGCGAGGCCGCCAAGGAGGTCGGGGTGCTCGCCGGGCTCTGGTCGCGCTTCGCCGAGCTCGGCATGACCCGTTCGGACGCGATCGTGGGCGTGGGCGGCGGCGCCACCACCGACCTGGCCGGCTTCGCGGCCGCCTCCTGGCTGCGCGGCGTCAGGTCCGTCCTGGTGCCCACCACGCTGCTCGGCATGGTCGACGCGGCCGTCGGCGGCAAGACCGGCATCAACATCCCCGAGGGCAAGAACCTCGTCGGCGCGTTCCACCCGCCGGCCGGGGTGCTGTGCGACCTCACCACGCTCATGACCATGCCGCGCGAGGACTACATCAGCGGTCTCGCCGAGGTGATCAAGGCCGGCTTCATCGCCGACCCCAAGATCCTCGAGCTGGTCGAGGACGACCCGGCGGGCGCCGCCGCGCCGGACGGGCCGCACACCCGCGAGCTGGTCGAACGCGCCATCCAGGTCAAGGCCGACGTCGTGTCGGCCGACCTGAAGGAGGCCGGGCTGAGGGAGATCCTCAACTACGGCCACACGCTCGCGCACGCCATCGAGAAGGCCGAGGACTACCGGTTCCGGCACGGGCACGCGGTGGCGATCGGCATGGTCTACGCGGCCGAGCTGGCCCGCCGCGCCGGCCGGCTGTCCCCCGAGGTCGTGGCGCGGCACCGCGCGGTCATCGCGTCGGTCGGGCTGCCCACCTCGTACGGGATCGACGCCTGGGCGGACCTGCGCAAGACCATGACCATCGACAAGAAGTCGCGCGGAGCGACGCTGCGCTTCGTCGTGCTCGACGGCATCGCCGAGCCCGGACGGCTGGAGGGTCCCGACGAGGACCTGCTCGCCGCCGCCTACCAGGAGGTCGCCCGATGAACACCGTGCTCGTGCTGAACGGGCCGAACCTCGGGCGGCTGGGCACCCGCGAGCCGGACGTCTACGGCGCCGACACCTACGACGACCTGGTGTCGCTGTGCCGGGAGACCGGGCGGCACCTGGACCTGCACGTGGAGGTCCGGCAGACCAACGACGAGGCCGAGCTGATCGGCTGGGTGCACGAGGCGGCCGACGAGCGGATCCCGATCGTGCTGAACCCGGCGGCGTTCACGCACTACTCCTACGCCCTGCGAGACGCGCTCGCGCAGCGCACCGCGCCGCTGATCGAGGTGCACATCTCCAATCCGGCCGCGCGCGAGGAGTTCCGCCACAACTCCGTGGTCGCGGGCGTCGCCACCGGGACGATCGCCGGGTTCGGGCTGATGTCGTACGTGCTGGCGCTCCAGGCCGTCGCCGAGCTGATCGCCGAGAAGAGCCGGGGCTAGGGCGCGTCCCGATCCGTTAGTCTGGGGCCCGCTCGGTAAGTGTCTGCTTATGCGGGAGGCGCCGTGACCGGCCGGGACAGGACCATCTGCGCGCTGTACGGCGTGCTCGCGTTCGGCGCGCTGATCGCCACGTGGTCGCAGAACATCCGGTTCTTCATGCGGGACGACAACGGCGGCCTGACGGGCTTCCTGAAGGACGCCTGGGCCAATCCGGCCGCCGCGTCGCTGTCCAACGACATCGTGTTCGTCGCGCTGGCGGCCGCGGTCTTCATGGTGATCGAGTCGCGCCGGGCGGGGGTGCGCCACGTCTGGGCGTACGTGGTGGGATCGCTGCTGATCGCCATCAGCGTCACCTTCCCGCTGTTCCTGCTCGCCCGGCAGATCAAGCTGGCCCAGGCCCGGGAGGCCCAGGCCCGGGAGGCCGAGCCCGCGGCGCCGTAGCTCAGCCTGTCGCGGAGGCCACCAGGGCCTTCAGTTCGCTGACCACGTCGTCCAGCGGCTTCACGTCGCGATGCGCGCGGCACAGGATCGTGGCGCCCTCGACGGCGGCCACGATCATGCGCGCGAGGCGGCCCGCCCGTTCGTCCACCACGCCCGCGTTGCCCAGGCAGGTGGCGAGCGTGTCCTCCCAGCGGTCGAACGCCGCGGCCGCCGCCTTGGCCAGCTGCGGGGCGTCGTCGTGCGACTCGACCGTGACCGCGACGACCGGGCAGCCCGCCCGGAACTCGCTCTTGACCAGGACCTGCCGCCACCAGGCGGTGAACGCGTCCACCGCCGCGGCCGGGTCGCCGCCCTCGGCCGCCGCCGCGATGCCCGAGTTGAGGAACTCCCCGGCGTAGCGCACCGCCTCCTCGGCCAGCTGCACCTTGCCCTCGGGGAAGTGGTGATAGATCGATCCGCGCGGGGCGCCGCTGTGCGCGATGACGTCGCGGAACGCCGTGCCGCTGTAGCCGCGCTCGCGGAACAGATAGGCCGCGCTGCGCACCATGCGTTCCCGGCTGTCGGTGCTCATACAACGATTATGACATTCATCATAAGGATTCCGGGTTGACTATGACGATCGTCATAGCAACGCTGAGTTATGACGGTCGTCATACTCAGTGGAGGCGTCATGGAGACCACGGCGGGGCTCGAGCAGCTCAAGGAGCTCATCAATCTGGGCACCGAGCAGGGCATCGGCATCGGCAGCCTGCTGGGCATGACGGCCGAGACCCTCGAACCGGGCCGGGTGGTCTTCGGACTCACGTCGAGGAACGACTTCAGCAACCCGCTCGGAACCGTCCACGGCGGGATCATGTCCACGCTGCTGGACTCGGCGATGGGCTGCGCCGTGCACACCTCGCTGCCCGAGGGCGCCGGCTACACGACCCTGGAGCTGAAGGTGAACTTCGTCCGGCCGGTCCCGCTGGACGGCGAGAGGCTGCTCTGCGAGGGCACCGTGGTCCACCTGGGGCGCAAGGTCGCCACGACCGAGGGTCGGATCACCAATTCCCAGGGAAAGCTTGTGGCGCACGGAACCAGCACCTGCATGGTCTTCCCTCCGGCTACCGGTGAGTAGGGTCGGACCAGGCAACGGAGCAGAAGGAGTCCTGGCGTGATCGACCTCCAGCGTGACGGTGACGTGTTCGTCCTGCGGTTCGACGACAACGAGAACCGCTTCAGCCCCGGCTTCCTCGACGCGATCAACGACGCGCTCGACACGGTCGACAAGACCGAGGGGCCGAAGGCGCTGGTGACCACCGGCACCGGCAAGTTCTACTCCAACGGCCTGGATCTGGACTGGCTCGGCGCCAACCAGGACCAGTTCGAGGACTACCTGAAGCGCGTCAACGCCATGTACGCGCGGTTCCTGTCGCTGCCGCTGCCCACCGTCGCCGCGATCAACGGCCACGCGTTCGCGGGCGGCGGGATGCTGACGCTCGCCCACGACTTCTCGGTCATGCGGACCGATCGCGGCTACTTCTGCCTGCCCGAGGTCGACCTCGGGATGAGCTTCACGCCCGGCATGAGCGCGCTGATCCAGGCGCGGCTGTCGCACGCGACGGCGCACGAGGCGATGCTCTCCGGGCGCCGCTACACCGCCGAGCAGGCCCAGGGGGCCGGGATCGTCCACCGGACCGCCGCCGAGGCCGACGTGCTGCCCGCGGCCGTCGAGCTGGCGACCACGCTCGCGCCCAAGAACGGCAAGGTCGTCGGCAAGATCCGCAGGGACATGTACCGGGGCGCCGTCGAGGCGCTTCACGGCCCCGTGTTCTCCTGAGCGGGTGTAAGCACTAGATTACGTCGTATTCGAATCTGATTCGGTTAGTGAAGGGATGCGGGATGCGCATCGGGATGGCCCTCAGCTACTCGGGCGGCTTCAAGGAGACGGTCGAGGAGCTGGCCGACTACGAGAAGGCCGGGCTCGACATCGTCTACGTCGCCGAGGCCTACAGCTTCGACGCGGTGAGCCAGATGGGCTACATCGCCGCCAAGACCGAGCGGCTGGAGATCGCCTCCGGCATCCTCAACATCTACTCCCGGACCCCGACCGCGATGGCGCAGACCGCCGCCGGCCTGGACTACGTCTCGGGCGGCCGGTTCACGCTCGGCATCGGCGCCTCGGGGCCGCAGGTCATCGAGGGCTTCCACGGCGTTCCCTACACCGCGCCGCTCGGCCGCACCCGCGAGATCATCGAGATCTGCCGCAAGGTGTGGCGCCGCGAGCGCCTCGAGCACCAGGGCAAGCACTACACGATGCCGCTGCCCGAGGGGCAGGGCACCGGCCTCGGCAAGCCGCTGAAGATCATCAACCACCCGGTGCGGGCCGACATCCCGATCCTGGTCGCCGCGATCGGCCCGAAGAACGTCGAGCTGACCGCCGAGATCGCCAACGGCTGGGAGCCGATCTTCTACCTGCCCGAGAAGGCCGGCGACGTCTGGGGCCCGTCCCTGGCGGCCGGCAAGGCCAAGCGCGACGCCTCGCTCGGCGAGCTGGACGTGGTCGGCCAGGCGCCGCTGGCGATCGGCGACGACGTCCAGGGCTTCCTGGAGTTCGGCCGCCCGATGGCCGCCCTCTACATCGGCGGCATGGGCGCCAAGGGCAAGAACTTCTACAACGACCTCTGCCGCCGTTATGGCTGGGAGAAGGAGGCCGACGAGATCCAGGACCTCTACCTGGACGGCAAGAAGGACGAGGCCGCCGCCAAGGTCCCCTACGAGCTGCTGGAGAAGATGTCGCTCATCGGCTCCGAGGGCCACGTCCGCGAGCGCCTGGCCGCCATGAAGCAGTCCGGCATCACCACGCTCAACGTGACCCCCATCGCCGGGGACCACAAGAGCCGTCTCGGCCTGATCGAGAAGGTCAAGGAGATGGCCGCCGACCTTTAGGGCATGCCCCTGGAGGCCGGCGGCCTCCCCTCCTACCCGAGCGCCGCTACAGGGCGGCGTCGACCTCCTTGGCGACGCGTTCGCCGGAGCGCACGGCGCCGTCCATGTAGCCGGTCCAGATGTCGGAGCTCTCCGTGCCGGCCCAGTGCACGGGCCCGCACGGGGTGCGCAGCGCCGGCCCGTACTCGGTGAGCACGCCGGGCGGCGCGATGCCGACCGGGCCGCCGCCGCTCCACACCTCGTTGTCCCAGCGCTGGAACGCGGTGAGCACCGGGTTGGCGGCCTTGTCGCCGTAGAGCTTGGTGAACGAGTCCAGACCGGCCGCCTTGATCTGGTCCGCGGACGCGGCGTCCAGCTTGCGGATGTTGGTCTGGTTGATGAAACCCATCAGGATGCCGCGCGAGCCGTCCGGCGGGCTGTTGTCGAACGTCGCGTCGATCGCCCCGCTGTCGGCGACCGCCTGCCCGGTCAGCCCGTCCGCCCGCCAGAAGGGCGTCTCGTACACGCCGACGAACTTGGCGATCGAGCCCATCGGGTAGCGCTGCATCAGTTGCGCGCGCGAGGCGGGCAGCCCGGGGGAGAAGTCGATCTTCCCGGCGATGGCCGGGGACATCGCCACGACCGCCTTCTTGGCGGTGACCGTGATCCCGTCCGCCGTGACCGTGACCCCGCTGCCGGTGGCCTCGATGCTCCGCACCGGCGCGTTGTAGCGGATCTTGTCGCCGAGCTTGGCCGCCAGGCGCAGCGGCACCTCCTGCGACCCGCCCACGAAGCGGGTCTCCTGCGCGCCGCCCTTGGTGTTGATGAGCGGGTCCACGCCGCCCGCCGAGGCGATGTAGTTCAGGACGTACAGCAGCGAGACGTCCTTGGAACGGACCGACAGCGTGGAGCTGATGAACTCGTCCAGCAGGAACCGCGCGCCGCTGCTCAGCGAGTTGGCGCGCGACCAGGTGTAGAAGGTCTGGCTGTCCCACTCCTCGGCCTTGGCGGCCTTCCACGCCTCTCCGGGCGTGACGCTCTTGGCCATGTTGCCGATGTTCAGCAGCGCGACCTCGAGGTCGATGACGCCCCAGTCCGGCGGGACCGCGCCCAGGATGCCGTCGGTCGCGTAGAGGGAGCGCTTGCCGTTGCGGTAGTAGACGTTCTTGCCCGTGTTGTACGTGGGGAAGGTGTCGACGCCCATGTCCTTGGCCAGCGCCGCGATACGGGTCTGGGTCGAGCCGATGAACTCGGCGCCGCCCTCGCTGGTCGTGCCGTCGCCGAGCGGCATCCCGTACACGCGCCCGCCGGCCCGGTCGCGCGCCTCCAGCACGATCACCGAACGGCCGGCCGCGATCAGGTCGCGCGCGGCGGTCAGCCCGGAGAGCCCGCCGCCGACGACCACCACGTCGGCGGAGGCGGTCGCCGCGGCCTGGGGCGCGGCGGCACGGGAGGTCTGGGCGCGGGCGGAGGAGGCCGGCAGCGCGGACATCGCGGCGCCCGCGGCGGCGGTGAGCGCGCCGGTTCCGAGGAGTCTGCGGCGGCTTACTGCGGTCAAGGTCCCTCCTAGGGACAAAGGCCTGAGGCCGGGCCAATGGCGGGGGGAAACGATCACTGGCGGGGCCAACGTAGTGGCGCGGTCACGGCTAAGTCGAGGGTTATTCATGTTCTGTGATCGCCCCGAGACAACGGTTAGAGTCGGGTCATGGGTGAGGTTCACAACGCGCGGCGCGCACGGCTCGCCGCACTGGTCGCCGAGCGGGACGCCGGCGCACTCCTGGTCACGCGGCTGGTCAACGTCCGCTACCTGACCGGCCTGGCCAGCTCCAACGCCGCGCTGCTCGTGCGGGCGGACGGCCCCGCGGTCCTGGCGACCGACGCGCGCTACGCGGGCACGGCCGCCGAGACGGCCGGGGACCTGGAGCTCGTCGTCGAGCGCAAGACCGCCGAGGCCCTCACCTCACTCGCCGCCGACGCCGGCGTCACGACCCTCGGCTTCGAGGCGCACGACCTCACCGTGGAGAAGCACGCCGAGCTGGCCGCCCTCGACGGCGGGATCGGGTTCAAGCCCGTCGGCCGGCCGGTCGAGGAGCTGCGCCGGGTCAAGGACGAGGACGAGCTGGGGCTGCTGCGCGAGGCCTGCGCGATCACCGACCGGGCGTTCGAGGCGATCCTGCCCATGGTCAGGCCGGGCGTGACCGAACGGGAGGTCGCGATCGAGCTGGAGCGCCGCATGGTCGACTTCGGCGCCGAGGCGCCCGCGTTCGACTCGATCATCGCCTCCGGGCCGAACGGCGCGGTCCCGCACCACCGTCCCGGCGCGCGCGAGATCGCCGCGGGCGACCTGGTGACCATGGACTTCGGCGCGCTCTACGGCGGTTACCACGCCGACATGACCCGTACCGTCGCGGTGGGGGAGCCCGCGGCCTGGCAGCGCGAGATCTACGACCTGGTCAAGCGCGCCCAGCAGGCCGGCGTCGACGCGGCGCGCCCCGGCGCCGAGACCAAGGACGTGGACGCCGCCGCCCGCGACATCATCAAGGCCGCGGGCCACGGCGACGACTTCCCGCACGGTCTCGGACACGGCGTCGGCCTCGAGATCCACGAGGCTCCGCTCATGGGATACGACAAGACCGGTAAGCTGATGGATCGGGTTCCGATCACCGCGGAGCCGGGGGTCTATCTCACCGGCCGGGGCGGGGTCCGCATCGAGGACACCCTCGTGGTCCGTGCCGACGGTCCCGAGCTCCTCACCAAGACGACCAAGGAACTGCTCGTCCTCTGAGCCCGCGAGGCCGGGCCCGGCGAGCAGGCCCGCGACCAGGAGAAACACGTGGCGACGACGAACGACCTGAAGAACGGCATGACGCTGAACATCGACGGCCAGCTCTGGACCGTTCAGGAGTTCCAGCACGTCAAGCCCGGCAAGGGCCCGGCCTTCGTCCGCACGAAGATCAAGAACGTGCTCTCCGGGAAGACCGTCGACAAGACCTTCAACGCCGGCACCAAGGTCGAGGTGGCCAGCGTCGACAAGCGCGAGATGCAGTACCTCTACCGCGAGGGCGAGGACTTCGTCTTCATGGACACCGAGACCTACGACCAGCCGCACATCCCCGCGGCCACCGTGGGCGACGCGGCCAAGTTCCTGCTGCCCGAGGGCGGCGCGGTGATCGCGTTCAACAACGAGAACCCGCTCTACGTCGAG
>Ga0070667_100005069_pt1 | contig 11024 bp, 8 predicted proteins | sample KBSS33metaG_FD_64659 | JGI IMG/M metagenome (GOLD analysis project Ga0070667, IMG submission 64659) | Switchgrass rhizosphere microbial communities from Kellogg Biological Station, Michigan, USA - KBS S3-3 metaG | ecosystem: Host-associated > Plants > Roots > Rhizosphere > Soil ...
AAATGACCCTTGCCCGGCTCACCCGGATCACCGGCCTCGACGTTCTCGACCATCTGGAGCGCGAACTCACCGTCCCCGTCATCGGCGGGCTCCAGGCACAGGGCGACCTGATCGTCATCCCGCTCGCGATGCTCGCCGACGTCTCCATCCCCGGCTCCGCCCGCTGGCGGGAGGTGCCCGCCTCCGGCGTGGAACTGCTGCGCGGCGCGGCGGGCGGCAACCCGCACACGCTGGCGGCCGACCACGCCACGTGCCGGTGGACGACGAGCGTCGACGACCCGCAGCGCCTCGCCCTCGGGGCGCTGAAGACCGACGCCACCGCGTACCTCATCCATCCCGAGCACGGCGCATCGGGCATCGCGCCCGGCACGTACGTCGTCCGCCGCCAGCGCGAGCGCGATCACCGTGTCCGCGATGTCCGTGGCGGCCGGGGTGATCGCGTGATCGCCGACTGACGGCTAACGGCTAGCGACTGACGGCTAGCGACGGACAGCCGCGAGGCCCTGGGCTCGTGAGGGAGCCCAGGGCCTCGCTGGTCGTTCGGCGACCGGCCTTCGGTGGCCGGTCGTCCGGCGTCTCATGGTCCGGTCGCTACTCGCGGGCGGCGAGGACTTCGGCCGGGGCGGTCCGCAGGGAGGCGCGGGCGGGCAGAGCGGTCGCGGCCAGCGCGAGCAGGACGGCCGCGCCCACGATGCCCAGGTAGCCGAGCGGCGGGATGTGGGGGCTCGCCGAACCGGTCATCCCCGCGCTGAATCCGGTCAGGGTGGCCAGCGCGATCCCGGAGCCGAGCGCGGTCGCGATCACCGCGACGACGGCGGTCTCCCAGCGCAGCACGCGCAGCACCTGGCGCCGGGTCGCTCCGGCCAGCCGGAGCAGCGCCAGTTCGCGGGAACGCCCGGCGACGGCCATCGCGAGCGTGTTGACCATCGAGATCCCGGCGAAGCCGACGATGAGCGCGAGCGACAGGTAGTTGACCGCGGTGCTGTTGTCCTTGGCCGGGGCGCCGACGCCGTCCTGCACGCCCACCCCCGGGAAGCCCGCGACGGCCTTGGCGACCGTGGCACGCGGCACGCCCGGCGCTGCGATCAGGACGGTGCCGAACGGGGCGTCCACGTGCTGCGACACCAGCGAGTACGGCAGCGTGAGGTCACCGAAGCCCAGGCCGCGGCGGTAGACGGCGATGACCTTCATGGTGACCGGCGTTCCGTCGGCCATCGCGAACGACCTGCGGTCGCCGACCTTCATGCCGAGCCCCTCGCGCACGGCCATCGTGCCGTCGCCGAAGCCGTTCAGCGAGCCGGAGCGCACGTCCAGGTCCATGGTCGAGGCGAGCCCGGCGGGGGTGACGCCCTGCGCGTTGTACGGGGTGGAGGTGGCCCGCACCCGGGTGTGCAGGACCTCGGTGACCGTCTTGACGCCCGGCACGCGCCGCACGGCCTCGGCCGCGGGGGCGGGCACCGCCGGCCCCATCACGTAGTCGGCGACGTTCCCCGCCTTGGCCTGTTCGGCGGCCGCGCCCTTGATCGTGGTCTCGGAGAACAGCAGCGTGGCGGCGAGCGCGATCATCAGGGTCAGCGGCGCGATGACGGCCGCGAGCCGCCGCGAGGAGGTGCCGAGGTTGGCGGCCGCCAGGTCGCTCGTCCGGGTCATCGCCCGCAGCGGAAGGGCCAGCGCGCCTACCAGGACGCGGGCGAGCAGCGGGCCGAGCAGCGCCACCGAGGTCGCCCACAGCAGGGCGGTGGCCGGGGTCAGCGGACCGGCCGCGGGCTCGGTGTGGATCGAACGCAGCACGATCGTCATCACGATGGCACCGGCCAGCGTGACCACCCCGGCCAGCAGCCGCAGCCACGGCACCCGCGCCGGGCTCAGAGCCGCCTCGCCCAGAGCCTCGACCGGCCGCAGCCGGGACACGCGCCGCGCCGACACCCGCGCCGCGATCCACGCGGCGAGCACGGTCACGGCCACCGCGACGATCGGGGCGAACGGCCCGATCACCGGCGGCAGGTTGTCGGGGATCGCCTTCAGGTCGACGAACTCGCCGTGCAGCCAGGACCCGGCGAACAGTCCCGCGACCGCGCCCGGCACCGCCGCGACGATGCCCAGCAACAGCGCCTCGCGTCCGATCATCCGGCGCAGCTGGCGCGGCGTCGCCGCGACGGCCCGCAGCAGGGCCAGCTCGCGTTCGCGCTGCTGGACGGCGAGCCCGAACGTGCCGACGACCGCGAGCAGCGCCACGATCAGCGACGTTCCGCCCAGCGCCGCGCCCATGCTGATCAGCTTGATCCGGCCGCTGTCGGCGCCGAGGAACTCCACCCGCCCGCGCCCCGCGCCGGTCTCCACGACCGCGCCGGTGCCGGTGCCGCGCACCGCGTCCCGTACGGCGGGCGCGGCGCTCGCGGGCCACACGCCCACCGCGCTGAGCCGCCCCGAGTGGCCCGCCAGCCGGCGGGCCTCGCCACTGGCGAAGAACGTCGCGCTCTGGTGGTCGAGCTTCTCCTTCGTGACGCCGACGACCCGGTAGACACCCGGCCCGCTCGGCGTCATGACCGTGACGCGCGACCCGAGCGCGGTGCTCGACCCGGCGTCCACCACGATCTCGTCGTTCCGCGCCGGTGCGTGCCCGGCCTTCAGGGTGAACGGGGTCAGCGCCGCCGACTCCCAGCCGTGCCCCGACGTGCGCCCGGCCGCCGTCAGCACGGGGAACTCGACCTCGGTCACGACCGACCGCACGCCGGGGGTCGCCCGCAGTTTGTCGGCGACCGACGCGGGGATCCAGGCCCGCGCGGTGTTCGGCTTGGCCTTCTTCTTGGTCTTGCCGTTGCCCTTGTGCTTCAGGAAGTGACTCTGCGGGTCACCGGCCACGACCACGGGGGTCCCCGCGTACCGTTCCGGCGCCACCTTCCCGCGCAGACCGGTGTCCATCAGAACGCCGCAGGCGGTGACCAGCGCGGCGGCGAAGAAGAGCGCGACGACCGCGCCCGCGAAGGCGGCCCGCCGGTGCCGCAGGGTGTTCAGTGCGAAGGAGAACATCAGACGTAGGCCCCCAGACGGGTCATGCGCTCGGCGACGGCCCCGGCCGACGGCGCGCTCATCGAGTCGACGATCCGGCCGTCGGCCAGGAACAGGACGGTGTCGGCGTACGAGGCGGCCACCGGGTCGTGCGTCACCATCACCACGGTCTGGCCGAGCTCGTCGACCGTCTCGCGCAGCAGCGTCAGCACGTCCTTGGCGGTCATCGTGTCCAGCGCGCCCGTCGGCTCGTCGCCGAAGACGACCTCCGGCCTGGTCACCAGCGCCCGCGCGATCGCCACCCGCTGCTGCTGCCCGCCCGACAGCTCCGCCGGCCGGTGCCCCGCCCGGTCGCCGAGCCCGACCCGCCGCAGCACCTCGGCGGTCCACTCCCGGTCGGCCTTCACCCCGGCCAGCTTGAGCGGCAGCGTGACGTTCTTCTCGACGGTCAGCGACGGCACCAGGTTGAACGCCTGGAACACGAACCCGATCCGCTGCCGCCGCAGCTCGGTCAGCTTGGTCTCGTTCATCCCGGCCAGCTCGGTCCCGCCCAGCCGCACCGATCCCGAGCTCGGCGTGTCCAGCCCGGCCGCGCAGTGCAGGAACGTGCTCTTGCCCGACCCCGACGGCCCCATCACCGCGGTGAACCCGCCCTTCGGCAGGCTCACCGACACCTCGCGCAGGGCCGCGACCGCGCCCCGGCCCTTCCCGTACACCTTGCTCACCGCGTCCAAGACGACTGCTTCGCTCATGTCCTCCACTCTGCTGACCTGCGGCTTCGTTCGGCAGAGCGGTCGTCACCGATCACCCGTGACATCGTCATGGGTAGGCTCGTGACGTGATCCGCGTCCTCATCGCCGAAGATCAGCACGTGATCAGGAGCGCGCTGGTCGCCCTGCTCAGCCTGGAGGACGACCTGGAGGTCGTCGCCGAGACCGGCACCGGCGCCGACGTGGTCTCCAAGGCGCTGGTCTTCACCCCCGACATCGCCGTGCTGGACATCGACATGCCCGAGGTGGACGGCCTGACCGCGGCGGCCGAGCTCGCCGTCAGGCTGCCCGCCTGCCGGACGTTGATGCTCACCGGGAACGGCAAGCCCGGCCATCTGCGCCGCGCCCTGGCCGCCAAGGTCGGCGGCTTCGTCCTCAAGACCGCGCCGCCCGACGAGCTGATCGCCGCGATCCGCAAGGTCGCCGCGGGTGAACGCGTCCTGGACCCGAGCCTGGCCGTCACCGCCTGGGACCTGGCCGACGACCCGCTCACCCCGCGCGAGAAGGACGTCCTGCGCCTGGCGGCGGACGGCGCCGAGGCCGGTGAGATCGCCAAGGAGCTGCACCTGTCGGCCGGAACGGTCCGCAACAACCTCACGGCCATCGTCGCCAAGCTCAACGCCCGCGGCCGCACCGACGCCGTCCGCATCGCCCGCGAGGCCGGCTGGATCTAACCCCGGCTCAGGCCGGGCTGTGGAGCGAGGGTCGCGGTCACGCGGAAGCGGCCGTCTCCGAGGGGGCGGGCGTCGAGCCGGCCGCCCTCGGAGGCCAGGCGGGTGGACAGGTTGCCGATGCCCGAGCCGGGCGGGGTGACGTCGGGCGGCGCGCCGTCGTTCTGCACGCTCAGACGATCGGCCGACACGGTGATCTCGACGGTCTCGGCGGTGCTGTGGCGCAGGACGTTGGTGACGGCCTCGCGCAGGACGGTGCTCAGAACGGGTGAGGCCTCGGCGGGCGGGGCGTCGCCGGTACGGGTCACGCGGACGGTGATCCCCGCCGCCTCCAGGACCGAGACCGCAGAGGCGAGCTCCGGTTCGAGCTCCAGGCGCGGGGCGGCGCCCGTCACGGTGTCCATGTCGGCGCGGGCCCGTTCGGCCATCGCGGTCACGCCGGCCAGCTCGGCGCGCGCACGGTCCGGGTCGACGGCCTGGAGCCTGCGGGCCAGCTCGCCCTTGAGCAGGATCGCGGCGAGCGTGTGGCCGAGCAGGTCGTGCAGGTCACGGGCGGCGCGCAGGCGCTCCTGAACGACGGCGGCCCGGGCCAGGCCGTCGCCAGCCGCGCTCAGCTCGTCGGCGAGCTGCGCCAGCCTGATCAGCCCGTACACGATCAAGCCGGTGACCAGCGGGCTGACGAACGAGTTCACGATCAGCCCGGTGTCGGACCCGACCGCCCAGGCGATCAGGCTGACGCTCGCGGCGGTGGCCAGAGCGAGCGGCCAGGCCATCGCGGCGGGCAGCAGGACGAGGATCGAGCCGACCAGGAAGCCGGGCGTGCCGCCCCACGCCTGGCCGAAGAGCGCGATCGGGGCGTAGCTGAGCGCGGTCTGCGCGGCGAGCGCCCACGGCCAGTGGCGGGCCCGCGTTCGCACCCAGTGGAGCTGGATGGCGCAGATCGCCGCGAGGCAGGGCACGGCGACGAAGAAGTCGCCGGGGGACAGCTGCAGGAGGCCCTTGATGCAGAAGCCGACCAGGATCGCGGCGAGCAGGGCCAGCGAGAGCCGGTGCTCGCGGCTGGCGCGCGGTGCGGGCGGCCCGGTCGTCGTCACCTGGGCCTCGACCGTGAACAGGCCGCTTGGGGCCAGGCCCATGGTGAGCCGCCCGCCGGCCTCCTCGACGCGGTCCGCCAGCGGCTGCAGCGGCTCGGCGCCCCGGGCGGCGGTGGACACCCCGTCGCTGGCGATCGTGAGGGTGAGGAGGGCGTCGCGTTCGGTCGTCTCGATCGTGCAGTGGCGCGCGGTGCCCTGCCGTACGACGTCGGTCACGGCCTCGCGGAGCACGGTGGCCAGCAGTGCCCCGGCCTGCCCGAGCGGCTCGGCGTGGCCGATCGTCACCCTCGCCTCGACGTCGGCCGCCGCGAGCAGGCCGCGGGCGGCGGCCACCTCGGGCGCGAGCGAGAGGCTGCGCAGATCGGCGGCGGCGGTACGGGCGGTGGCGAGGGACTCGCGGGCGACCGGCAGAACCTGGTCGAGGTTCTCCGGACGCGCGGCGGCGATCTCGTCGAGGCCCTGGCCGATGCCCTCGTTCAGCTTGGCGGCCATCCGGAGCCGCTCCTCCTCGACCGCCGACATCGCCAGCGTGAGGCGGGCCGCGTAGACCTCCTCGATCCGGTCGGTGAGGCGGCACAGCCCGTAGATCACCAGCCCGCCGACCAGCGACATGATCGAGACGTCGAGGACATGGCCGGGCGAGCCGCCGCGGGCCAGGTCGATGATCGGCGCGGTGGCCACGACCACGGCGGCGGCCCAGGGCGCGGAACCGAGCAGGAGGGCGGCGGTGAGCGGCGACAGCATGCCGACCGAGACGCCGAACGGGACCACGGCCAGGTAGGTGAGCACGGCCTGGAGGATCATGACCGGGCGGGTCTGGAAGCGGGCCAGGCGCGGCAGCACGAAGCGCAGTTGCAGGACGAACACCGCGACCGTCAGCGGCACCACGGCGGCGGCCCGGCCGGGGCCGGTGAGCGCGGCGAGGGCGTACACGCTGACGAACGTCGCCAGCGCGGCGACGGTGATCGTCCGCGCCGTCCGGGGATGCAGCCCGGCCACGCCGCCACTCGCCCCCAAACCAACCCCCCAATCAGCCCAAAGGGGATCCTATGCGGGGTCGAGCTCAGCCGATGACCGCCCGTAGCTCAGCCGATGACCGTGCCCGGCTCAGCCGATGACCGCGCGCAGCCCCCCGGGCTGGCGGCCCGCGAGCCTGTCGAGCGCCTCCGAGGTGAGGTCGTCGGCGGGCAGGTAGACCATCAGCCGCATCTCCTGGGCACCGGGCAGCTGCAGCGTCTCGTACGCCAGCCGCAGCTCGCCGACCTCGGGATGCGCGATCCGCTCGACGCCGGTGGGGTGCGGCGGCCCCATGGGGGTGGCGATCCGTTCCTTGAAGGGGGCGCCCGCGAGCATCGTGAGGTGGGCGGACACCCGGGCCATCTCCGGATCGGAGGGGGTCAGGTCGAAATGCATCTCGGCGACCCGCTCGTCGGCGACGCCGTCCCAGTCGGGATAGGCGGTCCGAGCCCGCTCGTCGGTGAAGACGTAGGACAGCAGGTTCGGCTCGTCGCCGTCCAGGATCCCGAGCGGCCGGGCGATGCGCTCGTAGCCGATGGTGTACGCCAGGACGTCGTTCAGCTGGTTCAGCAGGACGGCGGGGGCCGGCTCGAGGCTCTCCAGGAGCGCGCGCACGGTCGGGCGGACGCTGCGGGCCGGGCTCCGGCCGGCGCAGCACAGCTGGGCGTTGGTGCCGTCGGCCACCTTGGACAGCCGCATCAGGTGCATGCGCTCGTCGGTGTCCATGAGCAGCGCGTCCGCCAGCGCCGACAGCACCTCGGGGGACGGGCGGCGGTCGCGGCCCTGCTCCAGCCGGGTCAGGTACTCGACGCTGATCCCGGCGAGCGTGGCCAGTTCGGCCCGGCGCAGGCCCGGCGTGCGGCGCCGCGGGCCGACCGGCAGGCCCACCTCGGCGGGGCCGACCGCCTCGCGCCTGGTCCGCAGGTACGCCCCGAGATCGTTGCCGCCGCTGCTCAGTACATCGCCGCTGTTGCCCACGTCGCGAATGTACCTGGTGTCCGTTGCGCGGATCGTGGCCCTGTCAGGGCCAGCCTCAAGCCGGTCTCCCTATCGTCCGCGCGGGTCGGCAGGTTGGACGGCATGACCACTACTGACACCACGGCCCTTCCGCTCCGTTCCGGCACGTGGGCCTACGACCCGCTCCACTCCTCCGTCGGCTTCCAGATCCGGCACCTGGGGATCTCCAAGGTCCGTGGCCACTTCGGCACGTTCGAGACCGAGCTGACCGTCGGCGAGACCGTCGGCTCCATCGCGGTCACCGCGACCGTCCAGCTCGCCTCGATCGACACCGGCAACCCCGACCGGGACGCCCACGTGCGCTCCTCGGACCTGCTCGACGTCGAGAAGCGCCCGACGATGGCGTTCCGCTCGACCCGGATCTCCGGCGAGGGCGAGGACTGGACGATGGAGGGCGACCTGACCATCGGCGACGTGACCCGCCCGCTGAGCCTGGCCGTCGAGTTCGGCGGCGTCGTGGAGTCGGTCGTGGACGGCCGCCGCCACGCCGGATTCGAGGCGACCGGCGAGCTCCGCCGCAAGGACTTCGGCCTGGACTTCGCCCCCGGCCTCCTCGGCGACGTCGTCAAGATCACCCTTGACCTGCAGTTCGTCGAGCCCCAGTAGACCCGCATAGCATTCAGCCGTGGAGGTACAGGAGGCCGTGCTGGAGGCCGCGGAGTGGCGGGCGCGCGAGTCCGCGCACCACCGCCGCGTCGACGCCTGGGCCGGCCCTCACCTGGCCCGGCGGGGGCGGGGACGGGCCCATCCGGTCGAGGACTTCCTGTTCACCTACTACAGCTTCCGTCCCGCACGGCTGAGGCAGTGGCACCCCGGGGCCGGGGTGGTCCTCGCCGATGCCGACGCCGCCGCCCGCGGCCGGGACTACCTCGCCACCGAACGAGGCGCGCTGCTGGACACGACCGCGCTGATGGAGCGCCGGCGATCCTCCGTCGAGTGGATCGCCGGCCTCCTCGCCGCGACCGCGTCCCGCCCGGCCCACCTCGGCTGCTTCGGCATGCACGAGTGGGCGATGGTCTACCGCACCCCCGAGGTCCGCCACTCCTCCTGGCCCCTGCGCCTCACCGCGCCCGAGGTGGCCGCCGTGGTCGACGAACGCGGCGTCCGCTGCAGCCACTTCGACGCGTTCCGCTTCTTCACCGACGCCGCCCGCCCGCTGAACGTCCTCCAGCCGACCCGCGACCGCCAGCCCGAGCTGGAGCAGCCGGGCTGCCTGCACGCCAACATGGACCTCTACAAGTGGTCCTACAAGCTCTCGCCGCTGGTCAGCAGCGAGCTGGTCGCCGAGAGCTTCGCGCTGGCCCGCGACATCCGCGCGGTGGACATGCGCGCCAGCCCGTACGACCTGAGCGACCTCGGCTACACCCCGATCGAGATCGAGACCGCCTCCGGCCGCGCCGAGTACGCCACCCTCCAGCGCGAGTTCTCCCAACGGGCAGAGCCCCTGCGCACCCGCCTGCTGGCGGCCTGCGAGGGGCTCCTGGAGCCTTCCGGGCTCACCGCTTAGGTGCGGTCAAGACGGCCACGGTCGTCAGCAGGCTGACCACCGCGCCGAACCACAGCACGCCGTTGGTGGAGATGCCGTCCACGACCAGCCCGCCGAACAGCGCGCCCAGGGCGATCGCCAGGTTGAACATCGAGGTGTTCAGCGCGGTCGCCGACTCGGTGGCGTCCGGCGCCGCCCGCAGGATCCAGGTCTGGACGGCGACCGGGACGCCGCCGAACGCCAGCCCCCACACGATGAGCAGCGCCACGCCCGTGACCGCCGTGCCGCCGATGATCGGGAAGAGCGCCAGCACGCCGGTGAGCAGCAGGCTGTTGGTGATGATGGCGACGCGCACGTTGCGTCCGGCGACGGCGCCGGTGATGAAGTTGCCCGCGATCCCGGCCGCGCCGAACGCCAGCAGCAGCGGGCCGACGAGCTCCTCGTCGATGCCCGAGATGGACTGCAGGACGGGGCTGATGAACGTGAACGCCGCCATGTGACCGCCGACCAGCATGAACGTGGCCAGCACACCGGCTCGTACGACCGGGTTGCGCAACTGCTCGGCCAGGGACCGCAGCCGCACCGGGTCGGCCGCGGGCATCGACGGAAGCAGCAGGGTCAGCGCGGTGATCAGCACGAGGCCGAGCCCGATCAACGTGAGGAAGGCGATCCGCCAGTCGGTGAGCTCGCCGATCAGCGTCCCGGCCGGAACGCCCAGCACGTTGGCCGCGGTGGCGCCGCCGAACGCGATCGCGGTGGCGCGCGGCACGTAGCGGCCCGGCACCATCCGGACCGCGATCCCGGCCGCCAGCGCCCAGAAGCCGCCGATGCTGATCCCGACCAGGAAGCGGGAGGCCAGCAGCAGGCCGAAGTTCGGCGCCAGCACTGAGAGCGCGTTGGCGGCGACCATCAGGCTGATCAGGCCGAGCAGCACGACCCGCCTGTTCAGCCGTCCGATCGCGACGGGGAGGATCGGCGCCGTGGCGGAGGCGACCAGACCGGGCACGGTGACCATCAGGCCCGCGGTGCCCTCGGATACGTGCAGGTCGTTCCCGATGGTGGTGAGCAGCCCGACGGGCAGCTGCTCGGCGGTCACCACCGAGAAGGTCCCGGCCGCGATCGCGGCCACCCCGAGCCATCTCCGGAACGGGACGTGCTCTTCGCCCGATCGTTGGGCGGCTGCTCGCTGCGCTGTGGCGGTCATCACAATCACCCCTCATTGATAATCTCAACGTTGAGATAAAATCATGAGGATGTGCGAACGTCAAATCTCTTAATGTTGAGATGACCGTCATGACGAGGGCCCCGTCCGCGAGCGGTGCGGACGGGGCCCTCTGACCGGCGGGGGACGGTCGCTCTTCAGATCAGCCTTCTATGCGGTGGGTGCTCCAGAAGGCGGTGAGGTCCGTCGAGGTCTTGGCCTGGGCCGCGGCCTTGAACTCGGCGGTGGTGGAGACGCCGTACCAATGCGCCTGCGCGTACTCGCGCAGCAGCGCGGTCATCGCCGAGTCGCCGAGCGTGCGCCGCAGATCGTGCAGCGCGCACTTGCCGTACCCGTAGACGACCGTGGAGTAGCGCGAGGAGTGCGCGTCCCAGTACGCCATCGAATTGGTGATCTTCTCGGCGGAGGACTGCCAGGACACGTTGTTCCAGCAGCCCGAGCCGGTGATCCCGTTGTAGAGGTCGGTCGAGTAGTCGGCGAACGCCTCGTCCAGCCACGGGCTGGTGTACTCGTCGTCGCCGACGATCCCGTACCACCACTGGTGCGCGAGCTCGTGCGCCAGCGCCGTGGAGCTGACCAGGTCCAGGATGAACCCGGGGTACTCCATGCCGCCGAACCAGAAGTTGTTGTCCAGGATGACGTCGGCCTCGCCGTAGGGGTAGTTCCCGAACCGGCTGGAGTGCTGGTCGAGCGCGGACTTGGCGACGTTCAGCATCGACTGGGCCGACGACGAGCTGA
>Ga0070667_100005070_pt1 | contig 11024 bp, 5 predicted proteins | sample KBSS33metaG_FD_64659 | JGI IMG/M metagenome (GOLD analysis project Ga0070667, IMG submission 64659) | Switchgrass rhizosphere microbial communities from Kellogg Biological Station, Michigan, USA - KBS S3-3 metaG | ecosystem: Host-associated > Plants > Roots > Rhizosphere > Soil ...
CAGCGCATCGGACACGACCCCCGAGCACGCGGCCGCCTGCAAGGAACTGGTCGACACCAACGCCATCTACAACGCGGGCCCATTCACGCCGTGGGCCTATCGCGCCCGAGGCGCCGCGCCGAGAACCGCGCTCAATTTTCCTGGCGGGCTGGGCGGCGCGAACTGGGGCGGAACGGCCTTCGATCCGCGGACCAAGTACGTGTTCATCGCCACTCAGGACAATGGCGCACTCGGTTGGATGGAGCAGAGCCGGGATGGATCGACGGTGACGCTCGACAAGGCTGCACCGGAACGTCCGGCGGGCCGTGGCAACTTCGATGTGCGGATCAACGGCCTTCCCTGGCCGTGCCAGAAACCGCCGTGGGCCCGCCTGATCGCGGTGAACACCGTGACGGGCGATTTCGCCTGGCAAGTGCCGCTCGGCATTACCGAGGGTCTTCCCGACGGCAAACAGCGCACGGGACGGCCGGCGCTGGCCGGCGCCATCGTCACCGCCGGCGGAGTGCTCTTCATCGCTTCGACGGACGACAATCGTTTCCGAGCGCTCGAAGCCGCGAGCGGCAAGGAACTCTGGGTGACGAAGCTCGATCGGCGCGGAAACGCCGACCCTCTGACGTATCGAGGCAGCGACGGCAAACAATATGTCGCCATCGTCGCCACGGATACCTTGGTCGTCTACACGCTGACAGCTGGTCCCTAGCCCCTTCGCCCGCAGTCCATCCCTCGCGAGCTTCCGCCTCCGCGCCAAAGCGACCGGGCGCTTCGGCGGGACAGGTCGGCGAGGCAGGCTCAGCTTCTACATCGTGTTCGCGATGAGCGGCAGATCCACGTTCCGCGTCTCGCCTTCCCGCAACGACAGCGACATCGCCCTGCTGCGGACGCGTTCGAGGAAGTCGGGGTCGCCCGACTGGCCCTGCTCGAGTCGATCGACCGCAACGATGTAGTACTCGCCCGGCGGCAGCCCGGTGATCTTGAAACGCCCATCCTGGTCCGGCCGGCCGGCGCTTTGATAGCGCGGATTGCCGATCCACTTCTCCCTGTCCTGCGCGAACACGATCGCCGTGTACTCCTTCGACTGCTCCCCGCGACTGGTTTTCACGGTGCCGGAAACCGTCGTGATCTTGTTCGTCAGTTCGACTTCGACGCCGCTGATGTCTTCGTTGGGCTTGAACTCGATGCCGGCATCCGTCACGTCGACGCCGTTCAGGCGCACGGATCGGATGAACCATCCGGTCTGTGGCGCGCCGAACCCGCCGCCGAGTGCGAGTCGCATCACGCCGGGGGTCGACTTGATCTGGAACGTGAAGTCGTCTGTCATTCGGGCCGGCGGCGGAGGTGGCGCCGGAGGTCCCGTGACACTCGCGGGGAACGCTGTGATCATGAGCGAGCGCGGCAGCGACGACGCCGCGGCTGGGTCGACGACGATCCGCCCGGTGAGCGTGGACGGTTTCGCCGCCACCAGCTGCACATCCGCGATGTCGTCGCCGGTCACCGTAATGGTGGCCGTCGCCGTTTCCGGTCCGTCGGTCAGTGGGCCCATCCGCTGCGCGCGCAGGGTGTAGGAGCCTGGCGCAAGGCCGCTCACCGTGAACGTGCCGTCGGGTCGCACTTGTGAAGTGCCGGCCATCGATCCGAACCCGATGCTCGACTGCATCACCATGATCATGGCGGGCGTCAGCGGCTTGCCGTCGGAACCGATCGCCGTGCCGCTCACCCGCGAGGCTTTGATCGGCTTCAGGACCATCACCAGATCGTCGATCTGCTGCCCCGCGCTGACCGTGATTCGCTGCGCCTCGGCCGCGTTCATCGTCCCCGGAAAGTACAACGGCGCATAGGCGGTGCGCTCGCTCGGGCTCGGGTTCAGGTTCGGGTTCGGGTTCGGGTTGAATCCGTTCGTATTGCGCCACGTCGCGGACAGGTAGTACTGCCCGGGCGGAATCCCGAAGAGTCGGAATTCCCCAATGTCGTTCGTCATGGCGCTGCGACCGGAAGCGAACAGGCGTCGTTGTCCCTGAATGACCTGATACCGTTCCATCGCGACCTGAATGTCTGACGCCGGCTCGCCGAACTCGTCGACGACGCGGCCGGTGATGATGGCGCCGCGCGGCAGCATCAGGTCCACTCGTTCGACGGTCTGATGATCCAGAATGTCGAGCGGCTTGGGGGCGTCAGTGGGCCGCTGCTGGCCGTACGACACGCTGACGTAGCTGCCCTTGCTCGCCGAGATCGTGTATCGACCGGCGCGCACCTCCTTGAACTCGTAGAGACCGCTCTCGCTGGTTGTCGCCATCCGGTTCTCGCGGATTTCGCTCGCGAAGATGCGCACCTGCGCTTTGCGCAGCGGCTGACCGGTGTCCGCGGCGAAGACGTGACCGCTCAGGGTCGACGTGCCGGGCGGCGCTGGTGTCTGCGACGGCGATTGTGGACGTGGCTGCGACGGCAGGCCAATCTGCGCCGACAGCGCCATCGCCGTCGTCACTGGCAACACGATGAGGCCGATCACCGATGAGAGCATTGCCCCTGCCTAATCCTCAAAAGACCGGCGCCGGCATCAGGCGGAGGTCGATCGTCTTCTTGTCGCCGTCGCCAATCGAAAACTTCGTCGCTCGATCGCGGGCCTGTGAGAGAAATTCGGGATCGGTCCACGCACCGGTTTCGACATCGGCCATCGCAACGGCATAGTAATCGCCGGGTAGCAGCCGAGCTTTATACAGATCGTCGGCACCGGGACGCGAGATGCTCAAATACCGCGTTTGCACGGTCCAATGCATCGGATCCTGTGCAAACACGATGACGAAACAGTCGCGCACGACGCTGCCGTCGGCCTCGGTCACGTGGCCCGAGGCTTCGCCCACGTGATTCGTCATCTCGACGATGACGTTATCGACCGTCGCGTTCGGCGGCACCTCGATGCCCGTGTCGCCGACGTCGCTGTCGTTCACGATCACGCGGCTCAGCCGCCACGGGGATGGCCCGCCTGGCGGCGTGGCTCCCACCGGCGCCGCGCGCAGCTGCACATGGCCGGGGGCTATCGAGATCTCGAATGACCCGTCGTCTCTCGTTTTCGCGGGGCTCCTTACCTGCTGGCCGATCGCCCAATCGCGCCAAGCGCCCAGGTCGATGGCCGTCGGCTTCGGGGGACTCTCGGGCGTTGCGCTCTGCGTGAAGACAATCCGCCCTCGCAGTGTCGACGGCTTCGCGGCGATCAGCTGGACGCCGGTGATGTCGCTCCCGGTCACCGTGATGTCTGCAGCGGCCGACTCTCCGTTGGGCACCATCACGCGCAGCGTGTAGTCGCCGGGCGTCAAGCCCGAAATGGTGAACCGGCCGTCGGCCCCTACCGGCATGAAGGGACCGCCCATTTGCGCGACGCCGACGCGCTGCAAGGCGCCGACCATCGCGCCGGTGAGCGGCCGGCCATCACCGTCGAGCGCTGTGCCGCTCACCTTCGACGTCTGGATCGGCAGCAACGTGATGTTGACGGCCGTGACGGTCTGTCCTGGTTCAATGGTCAGACGTTGCGCTTCGGACACGTTGCCCGTGCCGGGATAGAACGTCGCGGCGTATCCCGTGCGATCGGTCGTTTCCGTCGTGGGCGCCATGAAACTCCGGAGCGTCGCCGAGATGTAGTACTGGCCGGGCGACAGGCCGTAGACGCGGTACTCGCCGAGATCGTTGGTCTGGCCGCCGCGGCTGCTTGGCATCAAGCGCCGCGATCCCTGGACGTACTGGTAGCGCATCGCGCTCACGGACACGTCGGTCACCGGATCGCCGAACTCATCAACGATCTTTCCCGTGACGACGCCGGCACGTCGCAGACTCAGGCTGATGTTATCGAGGTGTTGGCCGTCCGCGAGCGTGATGCGTTTGCCTGGTCCTTCCGCGCGCTGCTCGCCCCACGACGTGCGTACGTAATTGGTTTTAGTGGCGGCAACGGTATAGGTGCCGGCCGGCAGGTCGATGAGCTCGTAGCGTCCCTCGGCATCGGTCAGCGCGCTGGCCTGAGCGCCGGTGCCCGAGCCGGCGCGAATCTCCACGCGTGACAGCGGCCGGTTACTCGGGCTCTCCACGACGCGGCCGCGAATGCGTGCAGTGCCGGTCTTGGGTGTGACGTTGTCACGCCCCGGCGGCTGGGGCACGGCCGGTAGCGGTAACAGCAGAAGGGCCGCGGCGCAAAGGGCTGCTCGCGACATGTGCGTTCTCCCGAAGACTATCGTGCAGAACAACTGCGCGATCAAGGCTCTCCGCGCTTCACTTCTTCGACACCGTAAACGAGCCGCCCGCCACCTCGGCGCCGCCGCCTTTTGGCCGCAGCGACCAGGTGCCTGCGGCCTTTGCCGCCTCGAACGTGGCCGCCAGCGCGACTTCAGCGCTGGGGTCGAGCGGGAAGTCGTAGCTGGCCGTCATCTTGTTGGCGGCGAACGACACGCTTTTCAGATCCGCCGTGTAATTGCCCTGTTCGGTGGTGACCGCAACTTTTCCTGCGGTCCTGCCATCCTTGGCTTTTTCGAGCGTCAGCTCGAAGTTGCCGGAGCCCGAGCCGTCCCACGTTCCCGACCACGTGCCGGTGTACTCCACGCTACTTGTACTCTGAGGGGCTCCAGCCGACGTGCTCGAAAGACAGCGCAAGAAAACAATCACGAGCATCCAGATGAACGTTCGGTTGGGCATGGTTCCTCCGCTTCAGAGCCTGAGACGCCAGACACTGGCCGGGAAAGCGTATCAGACCGCGTGCCTGGCGACTGCAACGGCCGCTGGAAATGCGTAGTATGTACGGCATTCGACGCGATTGACGGATCAACTCTCGTCGCAGGTCGGGCGGCAGATCGGCCCCTACACAACCCTGAGTCTGCTGGGAGTGGGCGGCATGGGCGAGGAACGTCTGTCGTCTGTCGTCTGTCGTCGGTCAGCAGTCCCCACTGATGACTCTGGACTGGTGACTGACGACTGGAGACTGACGACTACGAGCCCATGCCGCCGTCAGGAAAGGACCGCGTCGTGATTGGCACGCAACTCGGTCCGTACGCGGTCCTTTCCAAGCTTGGCGAAGGCGGCATGGGCGAGGTGTTTCGCGCGCGCGACACGAAACTGGGGCGCGAGGTTGCGCTGAAGATCCTGCCGCCGCGGTTCACCGCTCACGCTGGTCGCGTAGCGCGCTTCGAACGCGAAGCCCGCCTGCTCGCGTCGCTCAATCACCCGCACATCGCGGCGATCTACGGCTTCGAAGACACCGGCGACACACCGGCCCTGGTGCTCGAGCTGGTCGAGGGCGACACTCTGGACGATCGCGTACGTCGCGCCCCGTTGCCGCTTCTGGAAGCGGTGGCCGTCGCGCGACAGATCGCCGACGCGCTCGATGCCGCTCACCGGGCCGGGATCGTCCATCGCGATCTCAAACCTTCGAACATCAAGATCACTCCTGATGGAGTGGTCAAGGTACTCGACTTCGGTCTGGCAAAGGCCCTCGCCGCAGAGGGCTCCGATCCGGATCTGCCCTCGTCGCCGCCGCTGTCGACGGTGACGGCAGGCGGCACCCACGCCGGCGCGATTCTCGGCACCGTCGCGTACATGAGCCCGGAGCAGGCGCGTGGTCACGCCGTCGACAAACGCACCGACATCTGGGCGTTCGGCTGCGTGTTCTTCGAGATGCTCACGGGCGTGTCTCCGTTCGGCCGCGAGACCCCCACGGACGCGATTGCCGCTGTCGTCGGCGCCGAACCACCGTGGACGTTGCTGCCGCCGGGGACGCCGGGCACCATCAGGCGCCTGTTGACGCGTTGTCTCCAGAAAGACGCGAGGCGGCGGTTCCACGACATCGCCGATGCACGACTCGACCTCGAAGACGCGATCGCCGCGCCGGAACCCGCTCCCACACCGACGCCGCGACCGAAGTCTCGACTGGCACTTGCTGCGCTGTCGCTCGGCATCGCTGCGGCCGTCGTGCTGCTCTGGTCAGCGCGCGGCCGGTTTGGAAGGCAGGTGGCCGAGCCCTCGGCGCCGGATACTCGCGTGACGCGACTCACGGATCTTCCGGGCCTCGAGGAATCTCCCGCCGTTTCGCCAGACGGCAAGTCGGTCGCGTTCACCGCCGACGTCGGCGGCACCCGTCAGCTCTTCGTGCAGATCATTACCGGCGGCGCACAGCTGCAGCTCACCCGCGATCCGGTCGATCATGAGAGCCCTCGCTGGTCGCCCGATTCGAGTTCGCTCATGTACTTTTCGCCGGCGGTGGCGGGAGCCGCCCAGGGGAGCATCTGGGAGATTCCTGCGCTTGGGGGCGTGCCGCGGCGAATCGTCAACAGCGTAGGAGGCGCCGACGTCAGCCCGACCGATGGGCGGCTTGCGCTGTTCCGGCTGGCGAAGGAAGGGATCCAGCTGGTGACCGCGCCAACGGATGGTTCCAGATTCGACGTCGTCGCCGTGTTCCCGCCGGCCACCTACTACTTGTATCCCCGCTGGTCGCCGGACGGCAGATGGATTGCCTTTCAACGGGGAGACAGCATCAGGTTCGATGTGTTCGTGGCGCCAGCCACTGGAGGGGAACCGCGCCAGTTGACCCATGACAACGACATGATGAGCGGCTTCGCGTGGCTGCCCGACAGCACGGGGATCGTTTACAGCTCGAGCCGTGGCGGCACGATGCCGTATTTGCCGACGATGGGCCTGTGGCAGGTGACACTGCGCGATGGAAGCGTCCGGCGGGTGACATCCAGCGAGACGTCGTATGAGAGTCCCGACATTTCCAGAAGTGGCGCAATAGTCACCAGTCGCCTGCGGCTGCAGACGGACATCTGGAGATTCCCGGTCGGCGACTCGCCCGCCGAGAACACGCGGCGCGGTGTCCGCGTGACGCGACAGACCGGGCAGGTCCTCACACCGACGGCCGGTCCGGGCGACAAAGAGGTGGCCTTCCTTTCCGACAGCGGCGGTCATGCCAACCTGTGGATCGTCAACGCCGCAGACGGCGCGCTCCGACAGATCACGCACGAGCGCGATCCCAACGTGGCGCTGGGCGTTCCGGTGTGGTCGCCTGATGGCCGCGCCATCGCGTTCGTTTCCTCGCGCGGCAACCCGGGGTTGACGTTTGGAGTCTGGCTGGTCGACCCGGATGGCAGCAACCTGCGCAACATCGCGAACCCGGGCCTCGGCCCCGCGTGGTCGCCGGATGGACGTTGGGTGTACTACTCGACCCGAGGCAGCACCGCCGCCCCCGCCGTCGTCCTGAAGAAGATCCCGGTTGAAGGCGGGGCGGCCGTCACGGTGACGAGCGAGCGGCTGCGCAACGTGATCGGCTCGGATGGCACGACGCTCTACTATCTCTTCGAGCGGCCGCTCGTTGACGGGACCCCGGAATTTGAAATCCGCGCCGCCAGTCCCGAGGACGCGCCGTTTCGCGTCCTCGCGCGCATTCCAGCCTCACGCGTGCCGATCTGGCAGATCGTCAATCCCGCCCTGTCGCCCGATGGTAAATGGCTCGCGCAGGCCCTGACCGATGGGTTCACCACCAACATCTGGGCGCTCTCGACGGCAACCGGCGAGTGGCGTCAGATCACCGATTTCGGTGGACGCGCCACATTCATCGCCCGACGCGTGTCGTGGTCGTCGGATGGGCGCTCGATCCTGGCCGCGATCGCCGAAGGCGATTCCGACATCGTTCTGCTCGAAGGACTCGCCGGTGGCTCACGAAGTCCGCAATTGGGAATTAGGAATTAGGAATGAGGAATTAATTCCTCATTCTTAATTCCCAATTCCTAATTTCGGATCAACGGTGGTGGCTCACAGCTGCGCACGTTGTTTTGCCTTCTGAATCACGGCGTCCATCTCGGCACGATAGCTGTCGAACGTGTCGTCCACGACATTCAGCGTCGGGATCGTCGTCTCGGTGAGCGAGAGCGTCTGCGGATTCCAGCGGCCGAAGCCCGCTTCATGCACTCCCGTACTGCCACGCCCCGGCGCCGGATGGCTCAAATGCTGAAAGAACCGGCCGTGACGCTGAATCAGGTCTGCGACCAGCGTCTGCCCGAACGAGTGATACATCGGGATGAACTCGAGCAGCGCGTCGTAGTGCATCTCGCCGACCGCGGCCACGCGGGGAAACCGCTTGCGCAGCTCCGCCACGAGACGCCGCGTCCCCTGGTGCATGTCGGCCTTCGGGTTGTTCACCCAGCCGCCGACGATGTCGAGGAAGTAGGCGTCGACGCCGAATCGCTGAATGACGTCGGTGATGCGATCGGTCATCCAGGTCCGCCACGAATCGACTCCGAGGTTCATGTAGGACAGCCAGCCGTCCTGATGACGATCGTTGTCCCAGTCGACCCAGTTCAGATCGAAGCGGTCGCCGTCGATCTTCGAGGTCGCCGCATCCGCCACGCGTGCGAACGCCGGCTGCTGCCGGTTCGCGGAGTTGGCGCCGAACATCGGCATCATCCGAAAGCCGAGCGCCTGCGCTTCTTTGATGAGCGCACGGAAGCCGGCTTCGCCTCCCATCCGGCCGGATGGGGTGTAGCGCGGATAGTCCCAGTAATAGCGTCCGTCCCACGACGCCAGGAACACCAGCACGCGATCCGCCGGAATCCGTGTCGCCATCCATTTCAGAATCGTCAGCATCCGCGCGTAGTCGTTGAAGATGTAGCCGGAGTAATGCATGCCGTGGAGCGTGACGACCAGCGCCGTGCGGCGCATCCAGTCCGGCACGTCGCCGCGGGCGTCCCAACGGGGAAGGCTGAAGACCCGCTCGATGTGCGCGAAATGCGGCGCCGCCGCCTCCGCAATCGTCGTCGCTCGGGCAATCCGCCAGGCCGGCACTCTGAAGGATCGCGCCTGGTTCCAACCCTCGGCTTCGACCAGCGCTTCGACGCGATAACCGCCTTCGCCCGGCTGGAAGTACACCCGCTTGGTGCGCACGCGATCGTCGAGCGACGACAACGCGACGATGGGCCCTTCCGGCGCCTGGACGAGCACGAGCGGCGTGGTCAGGCCGCCGTTGCCCTGAGGACCGATGAGATCGCCGCCCGAGAACGGATAGCCGAGCAGCACCTCGTCGTCGCGCGGATCGAAAAACGGCGCGCCGGCGGCCGATAGCCGTCCCCGCGGGACGCCGCGCAGGATCATCGCCACGGCTTTGATGGGCCGCTCCATCTCGACGTCGGCTTCGCATTCGACCGCGTCGCCGCGTCGGGTCAGACGCGCGGTCACGCGCCCCGCTGCGCGCTGCTGTCCACCGGCCCAGGTCAGCTCGCCACAACGGATCTCGAGGCCGCTGTCAGACGCGCGCACCGCCAGATGATCCGCCGCAAGGCTGTAAGTGTTTTCCTGTGTGAAGACCCGGAAGCTGAACTCGAACCCTTCGAAGGCGACCGACGGCTCGGGGCAATCGAAGCTGAACTTCATGAAGCCGCGGCCGCGCGGCGGGATGTAGACGCCGCTCGTCGACGTCCGCGGCAGAATCGCGCCAGTCGATGCCGGCTGCGAGGCGGCGGGGCCGGCGATCATCGCACCCGCGCCTGCGGCGCCGACTTCCTTCAGCCACGTGCGCCGGTCGCGCCGGCGGGTCGGCGGTTCTGGCGCGGCGTCGGGTGGCTCGAGATCCGACATCGCTATTCGTAATGCAGCGCCACGAGCGGATCCACTCGCGCCGCGCGGCGCGCCGGCAGGTACGCGGCAAGGCTTGACACCACCAGCATTACCAGCGTGGCCGCGACGAGCGACAAGGTGTCGGTGGCAGCGAGCCCGAAGAGCAGAGCGGTGATCAACCGGCCCGCCGCGAACGCCGCCGCCAGGCCGACGACGATGCCAAGCAACACGAGCGTCATCGATTCACTCATCACGAGACGCAGCACGTGGCGGCTCTCCGCACCTAGCGCCATGCGGATGCCGATTTCGTTCGTGCGCCGCGCGACGCTGTACGACATCAACCCGAAGAGGCCGATCGAGGCGATCAGCATGGCGAGCCCGCCGAACATCGCATAGGCCTGAGCGAACACCCGCTCCTGTTGAAGGTTCTTGTCGATCTGCTCGGCCTGCGTCGACACATCCATCAGCGGGAGGGCCGGATCGACCTGCCGGACGGCTTCACGAATGGCGCCGACGGTCGGGGCGGGATCCCCTGCCGTCCGCACCTGGAACACGGTGGCCGGCCGGCTCTGGAGCGAGGGGACGAACATGGTGGCCGGCACATCCTGCCGCACGCCCTCGTACTTCGTGTCCCGCAGCACCCCCACAATCTCCAGATCGCTGCTCTTCTCGACGCTGGTGCCGAATCGGAGGGCGATCGGATTCTCGTTGGCGAAGTACTTCCGGGCCGCCGTCTCGTTGATGATCACGACCTTCGGCGCTGTCTGGTTGTCGCGGTCGGTGAAACCGCGCCCGGCGACGAGCGGTATCTCCATCGTCTTGAAGTAGTCGGGGGAGACCTGCAGGATGTAGATTTCGTCGCTCTGTCGCGGCGCGTAGGTCCGTCCCGGGCGAAAGATGGCGGTGGAGCTCACGTTGTTGGCCAGCAGCGGCACGCTCGACACGCCGACCGCGCGGACGCCGGCGACGCCCTTGAGGCGCGTCGCAATCTCCTCGATGACGGTGTTGGACTTCTGGTCGTCGTAGCGATTGAGCGCCGGGTTGACACGGAACACGACGAGATTCTGGGTGTTGAAACCGACGTCCACGTGGCGCAGGTTGTTCAGCGTGCGGAGGAACAGGCCGGCGGCGATCAGCAGCACGAGGGAGACCGCAACCTGCACGATCAACAGAGCCCGCGTGAGCACGCTGCGCGAGCCGGCGATCGATCGGCTGGTCTCCTTCAGCGCCGCGCTGACGTTCAACGACGTCGCGCGAAGAGCCGGCGCGATGCCGAACACGATGCCGGTCACAACGGTCACCGCCAGAACGAACGACAGCACGCGCCAGTCGATCGACGTGGCCTGGCCCGCCGCTCCCGGCAGTAGCTGACCACTCCAGTTCGCGATCAGGATGCCGAGCGTACCGCCGAGTGCCGCAAGCAGCAGGCTCTCGGTCAGCAGCTGACGCAC
>Ga0070667_100005072_pt1 | contig 11023 bp, 9 predicted proteins | sample KBSS33metaG_FD_64659 | JGI IMG/M metagenome (GOLD analysis project Ga0070667, IMG submission 64659) | Switchgrass rhizosphere microbial communities from Kellogg Biological Station, Michigan, USA - KBS S3-3 metaG | ecosystem: Host-associated > Plants > Roots > Rhizosphere > Soil ...
GGTCGTCCCACACGTCGGTGGCCACGCCGCCGGTCGCGACCATGACCAGGGGCCCCATCGCCGGGTCGCGCACCAGTCCGAGGGCGATCTCGGTGCCCGACACCATCGGCTGGACCAGCACCTCCGGCGGGTGGCCGACGGCGGTCCGGAAGTCTCGGTAGGCCTGCCGGACCTGCTCACGGGTACGCAGCCCGATGCGCACCAGCCCGAGCTCGGTCTTGTGGACCACGCCCGGGTCGGTGACCTTCACCGCGACCGGGAAGCCGAGACGGCTGGCGCACTCGACCGCCTCGGCCGCCGAGTGGGCGGCGCAGCCGAGCAGCGGGATGTCCCAGCGCTGCAGCAGCTCGGCGCTCTGGCCGGCGTCGAGCCAGCGACTGTCCGCGCCCGCAAGCGTCTCGCGCACCCAGTCGCGGGCGGCGACGACCTGCGCCGGCTCGCTGGGCGGCGCCGGCACCGACTCGTCGGCCAGCCACTCGGCGTACTGCACGGCCCGGCCGAGCGCGCGCAGGGCCGACGCGGTGGTGCGGTAGGTGGTGAGCGCCGGCGTGGTCCGCTCGGCGAGCGGGAGCCCGCCCAGTGGCACACCGACCACGGGGATCTCGGGGTGCTGGGCCCGGGCCCGGGCCAGCTCCGGCATCGTCTGGCTGCCGTCGGAGACGCCGGTCGCGACCGGGACGACCAGGACGGCGTCCGCTTCGCCGGAGCCGAGGACGGTCGCGAACAGGTCGGCGAGCTGCGTCGGCGAGACCCCGGCGCCGGCGTCGACCGGGTTCGACGTCCCGGTGGTGCCGTGCACCAGGTCCGCGAGCCGCCGCTGCAGCTCGGTCGAGAACTCGGGCACCTCGAAGCCCTCCGCCGCTGCCGCGTCCGCCGCCAGCACGCCCATCCCTCCGGCGTTGGACAAGATCGCGAGCCGCCGGCCGCGCGGCAGCGGCTGCTCGGTCAGCAGGACGGCCGTGCGGGCCAGGTCCTCGGCGTCGCGGCAGCCGATGACGCCGGCCTGCGCGAACAGCGCGTCGACGCCGACCCCGGGGGTGGCGGCGGCCGCGGTGTGCGAGGCCCCCGCGCGGCTACCGCTCGCCGACCGGCCGCCGACCACGGCGAGCAGCGGCTTGCGGCGCGCGAACCGCCGCGCGAACCTCGCGAACTTGGCCGAGTTGCCGAACGACTCCAGGTAGAGCGCCGCAGCCGTGACGTCCGGGTCGTCGTACCACGCCGCCAGCAGGTCGTTGCTCGAGACGTCGGCCTTGTTGCCCAGCGACACGAAGGTGTGCACGCCGAGGCCGAGCTCGCGGGCGAGGTCCATCAGCACGATGCCGACACCGCCGGACTGGCTGGCCACCGCGAGCCCCCCGAACGGCGGCACCGAGCTGCTGAAGGTGGCGTTGAGCCGGATGTCCGGGTCGTTGCACAGGAGGCCCAGGCAGTTCGGGCCCACCAGCCGCACGTCGTGGGCGCGGGCGAGCATGGCCAGGTCGTGCTGGATCCGGGCGCCCTCGGCGCCCAGCTCGCCGAATCCCGACGACACGATGACCGCCGCCCTCGCACCCGCCGCGACGGCGTCGCGGAACACGTCGAGCACCCGCTCCGCGGGCACGCAGACGACGACCAGGTCGAGACCGTCGGGCACGTCGAGCAGGGAGGCGTACGCCGGCACGCCGGCCAGCTCGGTCGCCCGCGGGTGGACGGCCAGCACCCGGCCGTTGAACCCGGCGGAGACGATCGAGCGCAGCACGGTCGCCCCGATGCCGGTGCCATCGGAGCGGGCGCCGACGACGGCGACCGACGAGGGTCGCAGCATCGGCCGGAGGGATCGTGCCTCGGCGCGGAACTCCCGCTCGTCGGCCCGCTCGGTCGACTCCAGGGTCGCGCCCGTGCCGAGGGTCAGCACCACGGTTCCGAAGTCGAAGGCGCGATGCCGGGTGTAGCCGGCGTCGGAGAAGACCCGCAGCATGGCGTGGTTCTCGGTCAGCACATCCGCCTCGAGCTCGGTGACGCCACGGGCCAGGGCCAGGGCCGCCACGTGCTCCAGGAGCAGCGTGCCGACGCCCTGGCCGCGCATCTGGTCGGCGACCAGGAAGGCCACCTCCGCCCGGGTCGGTGTGATCGGCTCCGCCGTGGCCAGGCCCACCAGCGCGCCGTGCCGCTCGGCGACCAGGGCCAAGGTGCCGGGATCGGACAGCACGTGGTCGACGTAGGTGTGAGCGGCGCGTCGTGCGGTGCTGAAGAAGCGGAGCCGGATCGCCTCGTCGGAGACCTTCTCGTGGAGCTCGTGCAGAGCCGGTCCGTCGTCGGGTCGCAACGGCCGGATCACCGCAATGGAGCCGTCGGCCAGCAGCACGTCGGCCGGTGCGGGGCCCTCGAGAGCAGTCGTCATCGTGCGGTCCCGATGCCCGCTTCGGCCATGTCGTCGCCGATCCGCCCGACCTGGCGGCCGGACAGCTCCGTCCACGTCAGCCGGAGCTGACAGCTGTGCTCACCATCGGGCCAGGGCCGCACCCGCGGCCTCGTGGCGTCCGGCGGGTCGTGGACCAGGGCACCGGTGCCGCGCGCCACGACGCTCCAGCCCTGCCAGCGGTCGCGGTCGACGAAGTCGACCTCGAAGACCAGCTCCGCACCCTCGCCGTAGCGCGCCAGTAGCCCGTCGGCGGCGGTCCGGACCACGATGGCGCCGGCGTCCACCACGTAGTTCACCGGCATGATCTCGGCGCCGTGCGGCGTGACCACCACGATGCGCCCGAAGGTCTCGCCGCGCAGCAGCCGCTCGCAGTGGACGCGGTCCAGCTCGGACAACAGAGGCATACCACCAGGGTCGATGTCGCGGACCGACCACGGGAGGGCCCTTGGTCCCGGCCTCGGGGGCCGCACGGCCGTGGGGGCCCGACCCGGATCGGACGACGCTGGAGACATGACGAGGTACGCCGTGCCCCCGGGCGCCGTCGTGGTGGGCGTCGACGGGTCGGAGGATGCGGGCCGGGCCGTCTCGTGGGCCGCGGCCCAGGCCGAGCTGGAACGGCGGACGCTGGCGATCGTGCACAGCACCGACCAGGTGGCCCTGCGCGACACCGCCTGGCTCGACGTCCAGGGCATCGACCACACCGACCTCGTCAACGCGCTGCGCAGCGCCGCGCAGGCCACGCTCGCCGCCTCTGCGGCGCGGGCGGCCGCCGTCGCCCCCGGGATCGAGGTGGTCACGGCGGTGGTCGAGGACGACGCCCGGATCGCCCTCGCGGGCCTGTCCGCCGAGGCGCACCTGCTCGTGCTCGGGTCCCGCGGCCGCGGGCCACTGCGTTCGGCGCTGCTCGGCTCGGTCAGCGCCTCCGTGGCTCGGCACGCCGAGTGTCCGGTCGTCGTCTGCCGGCGGCCGGGCGGAGCCGTCCCGCGGTCGACCCGGATCATCGTGGGCGCCGACGGGAACCCGGCCTCCGCGCCGGTCCTGGAGTTCGCCTTCACCCAGGCCTCCCTGCGCCACGCGCCGCTCACGGTCATGCACTGCTTCTGGGATGTCGCCGTCGCGAGCCGCGGAGCCGGCGTCGTACGCCCCGGCGACCCCGGCGACCAGGTGGAGCTGCGGCAGCAGCTCGCCGAGTCGGTCGCGGTGCTCGCCGCGAAGTTCCCGGACGTCGAGGTCACCGAGGAGCTGGCCCGCGGCCTGGTCGACGAGTGCCTGGTCGACCTCACGCCGTCCGCCGGCCTGCTCGTCGTCGGCAGGAGCGTCTCGCACGGCTGCGCCAGGTTCCTGCACGTGTCCAGCGCCCTCGCGGTGCTCGAGCGGGCCCGCACCACGGTGGCCGTGGTCCCCGAGTCGGCCTGCATCGCGACCTGAGGTTTCGAACAACAAGGAGAGTGAGATGAACGCACCCACCAACGCCGTGGTCCTCGGCGTCGGAGCCGACGGCTTCGGCTCGGCCCTGGCCTTCGCGATCGGCGAGGCCCGACGTACCGGGCGCCCGCTGCATCTGGTGCACGTCCTGCAGCTACCGCCCGGCGACGCCTATGTGGGCGCCTACGGCGGGGTGCTCGACAAAGCCAAGGCCACGCTCGCCGAGGCGACCGCCGCGGCCGAGAAGCTCGCCGGCGCGGACGTCCGCGTCACGGCCGAGCTCGTCGACAACGGGTGGGTCATCGACGACCTGGTACGCCGCACGGAAGGCGCGTCCCTGCTGGTCATGCAGCACCGCGCCCTCAGCCGGGTCAAGCGGGTCTTCGTCGGCTCCATGGTGCACGGCGTGGCCGGTCGCGCCGACGTCCCGGTGATCTCGGTCCCGGAGGGCTGGGACCCCGCGGCTCCCACGCAGGGCGTCGTGACGGTCGCGGTCCAGGACCCGATCGAGGCCCCGGCCATCCTGCGGGCAGGCTTCACCGAGGCCCGGGCCCGAGGCGCCCGGCTGGTCGTGCTGCACGCCTGGTGGCTCGCCTCCGGGTTCGACGTCGTCGTGGTCGACGGCACGATCCGCGACGAATGGGCCGCCCGCAGCCGCGAGGAGATGCAGCCGGTGCTAACGCCGCTGCGCGAGGAGTTCCCCGACGTGGAGGTGGCCATCAACGTGCGGCACGCCCCACCTGTCGAGGCCGTCCTCGACGTGGCCGAGACCTCCGACCTGCTGGTCCTCGGCCGCCGGCACCACCGGCTGCCCCTGGGCAGCCACCTCGGCCCCGTCGTCCGGGCCGCCCTCGACCACGGCACCTGCCCGGTCCTGGTCACCCCCGAGCTCCCGGACACCGCCCGGCAGCCCACGCCCGCTCCCGTCACCGAGCTCGCCACGACCCACGCCTGAAGATCCACACGGAGGATCCAGCACGGAGGATCCAGCACAGTTGCCCCGGGCCATCGGCCCGGGGCAACGTGTGTGTGCGGGTGGGGTTCGTCCCGGTGGGTGGCGGAGGTCAGGCTGCGGCCGGACCGGCCGTGCCCTCGGGCCGCGGCTCGCGCGGCGCGGCCGAGCCGGTGCCGGCAACCGTCTCGGGGGCCGTGTCGCCGGTCTTGTTTCCGGCCGTGTCGCCGTCGCTGTTGCCGGCCGGGTCGGTGACGGCGTCCAGGACGGGGCCGGTGGCCCGGCCGGCGCGGCTCGCCATCACGAGGAACAGGGTCATCGCGGCCAGCACGGCGATGACCATGCCGGTGAGCATCAAGGCCCACACCAGGGGGCTCCAGTCGTGTTGCACGTACTGCTCGTTGCCCATGGGTCCTCCTCGGGCTCTCGGGATCCTTCCGCATCAAGCGTGCTGACGCCGGCCGGGGGCGAGCAGGACCGAAGGTCCCGCACGGCAGGGACCGAGGTCAGTGCCGGCGGGACAGAAAGCACGAACCTCCCGGGTGCCGTGCGGCACCCGGGAGGTCGCTTGGTCACTGCTCAGGCGTGTGCCGGAACTCCCACCGAGACGGGGCGCTCGGCAGTGTGCTCGACCCGGCGTGAGTGCCAGAGCCCGAGCAGGACGAACACCAGCAGCAGGGCGCCCGCACCGAACGAGACGAACGCGGCGATCCCGGCGATGGTGCCGATCGTGGCGAAGGCGTAGCCGTAGAGCAGCAGCCCGCGCAGGGTGTTGCCCATGAACAGCGTCTGACGCAGCTGGCCGAGAGCCACGCCGTCGGGGCTGGCCTTGTCGGCGTCCGAGAGCTGGATGTACTGACCGCTGACCTCTTCGTAGGTGCGGCCGTCACTGGCCGCGTTCATGTGCACGAGGATGTAGTGGTCGGCGAAAGCCTTGGCCTCGGGGCCGGTGTCCAGCTTGCTGCCGGCGTACGGCTTGAGGGCGTTGGCGTCGGCCTTGGGGAGGCCGGCGAGCGCCTCACCGGAGGGCATGGTGATGTCCTGCATGACCAGCTGGTCGTGGACCTGGTTGCCGATGAAGCTGTTGGCCCAGACGAGCAGACCGCCCGCCGTGACGAGGACGGCCACGAGCGCCAGCCCCGCGAACGAGATGAGTTTGTCGAATGCCGAGCGCATGATGTCTCTCCTGATCCGGCGGAGACCTTGTGCTCCGCTACTGACTACGACGCTAAGAAGTTCGGCGTCTCGGCTTCAGAGGCGGAAGACAGGCTCCATGCCTCCCAAGGTCCCGACCGGCCGGGACCTTCAGCACCTCGGGTCGACGTCGACCTCGCGGTGCGCCTCGTCGACCAGCTGCCACCCGGACGCCGACAGCGTGACCACGGCGACGGGGAAGACCCCGAGGTTCTCGCGGTCGATGTGGGTCGCCAGCTCGTCCAGCATGGTGCGGACCCGACCCTGGAAGTCGGGCGCCACGAGGTCGAGGTCGCTGAGCAGCTCGTCGAGGCTCGCGTGCTCCCCCTCGAGCGCCGCCACCTCCGTCGCGAACTCTCCTTGCTGACGCAGCGCGGCGAACAGGCCACGCTCCTCACGCCGTACGTGCGGCAGCAGCTGGGCCGCGAGCTCGCCGAGGCCGGTCCAGGCCGCTGGCGCGTCACCGTGGTCCAGGGCCGTGCGGATGTCCGTGGAGAGATCGAGCAGGCGGTCGTGCTCGTCCATCAACCGTCCGATGGGCTCGACGCCCCGGCACCCGCAGTGCTCACACATCCCTCGATGCTCGGTGCTGCCGCCCGGCGGGACCAGAGCAGGAAGTCCCCTCACCAAGGGCCCCTGAGAACCATCCGGATCCAGGGACCTGCACCCGACCCTCGCGGGACCAATGGCCCTGAGTTCCCACTGCCTGGCGGTCACGTGGCTGCGGTACGCCCGGCCCGGAGCGCCCAAGCCGTCCTGACCGGAGCCCTGCTCCGCCCGTGGGCCGTCACCCCAGGTTCCACGGGCGGAGCTTGTCGGGGTTCCGCACCGCCCAGATCCGCGTGATGCGGTCGTCGGCCACGTCGAAGGCGAGGACGGCGACCGTGGCGCCGTCCTGACGCCCGACCAGCCCCGGCTGGCCGTTGACGGTGTGCTCCTCGAACACCAGGCCGACCACGCGGTTGGCCAGCTCGACGAACGAGGTCGCGATCGCGTCGGCGCCCTCGCGCGGCTCGAGCGCGGCCGGCACCCGGCCACCGCCGTCGGCCACCGCCACCGCGTCCGGGTCGAGCAGGCCGAGGAGGGCGTCGACGTCCTTGGCCTCCCACGCCCGCTTGAAGTCGCGGACCAGCTCGGCCCGGCGGGCCGTCGGCGGGGCAGCCGGCCGCGCGTCGCGGACCCTCCTGCGCGCGGTCGAGGCGAGCTGCCGGCACGCGGCCGGCGTACGGCCGACGATCTCGGCGACCTCGGCGAACGGGTAGCGGAACACGTCGTGCAGGAGGAAGGCCACCCGCTCGGCCGGGCTCATCGAGTCGAGCACCACGAGGAACGCCATGTCGATGGACTCGTCGAGGGTGATCCGGTCGGCCGGGTCGACAGCCTCCCCCGACCGCCCGACCGGCCACTCGGTCCGGTCCGGCACCGGCTCGGGGATCCACTCACCGACGTAGCGCTCGCGACGAGCGCGCGCCGACCCGAGCTGGTCGAGGCAGATCCTGCTCGTCACCGTCGTCAGCCACGCGGCGGGTGACCCGATCGCCTCGCGGTCGGCGGGCGCCAGCGCATACCACCGGATCATCGCCTCCTGGACGGCGTCCTCGGCGTCGGCCAGCGACCCGAGCAGCCGGTAGGCGACGTTGAGCAGCCGCCGGCGCTGGCTCAGCACCGTGGCGATCACGGGATCCCGCTCGGACTGGTCGGTCATGGTCCCTCATTCGATCGGTGGCGCGTCCTCGGTCACTCCCCTGACGACGCGGCGTCGCGAAGTGTGAGCTCTGTGCTCCTCACATCCTGCGTCGCTGCCTCGCCACGCGGTCGGCCAGTACGCCGTCGGACCGCGTCTGCGCCCCTACGATCAGCGCATGTGGCGACGGGTGCGGGCGATGGCCGTCGCGGTCATGGTGCTCTGCGTCGTGGGTGGCATCGGCACGGCCGTGTGGCACAGCTTCGGCGGCGACTACGACAAGTACGGCCGGGTCGACGTGCCCGGTTCCGGCACCGTCACGCTCCCCCGGGGGCAGGTCGACATCAGCTACGCCATCCGGCTCGCCACCAACGGCGGCGGCGGCGCGCTCACAGTGCCGGACCTGAGCTTCACGATGGAATCCCCCGACGGCGTGCGCGACCCGGTCGTCACCGAGGACATCGGCGGCAGCGTGAGCGTCAACTCCGCGGCCCACGTCCGGGTCTGGAAGCTTCAGGTCAAGGATCCCGGCGCGTACCACGTCACCACCGACGGCGACGTCGGCGGCTACATCGCCCCCCAGCTCACCTTCGGCTCCGGCTCGCGGGTGCCACTGTGGCCGCTGGCCGTGTTCGCCCTGGTCCTCGTCATCATGTTGGGCGTCGCGGTCGTCGCCACCCACTCCGCCGCAGCCAGCGGCCCGGCACCTCGACCGGCAGCCGCTACCCCACCGGTCATGGCCGCCCCGGCGCCCGCGCTCGCACCGACGGTGTCCACGCCCGAGCAGGAGCTGGCCCGGTTGGCGCAGCTCCAGCAGCTCGCCGACCTGCACACGGCCGGAACCCTGTCGGACGCGGAGTACGACGCGGCCAGGAGCCGGCTCGGCGGCTGAGCGCCCCCGCTGTTCCCGTGCGTTCCTTGCCGATGCCCTCGTTGCACTGAGGTGCCGTCAGAGGTCGAGGCGCGTCCCCTTGCCGACCTCGACGACGTGATCGCCCACCGGGCCACGGCTGTGGACCCGGAAGCCGCCGTCCTTGACGCGGCCGCTGTCGACGAGATGGCCGTGCTTGAACAGGCGGACGCGGCTGCCGTCCTTGGCGGTGGTCAGACAGCTCAGGGTCCAACCTCCTCGGTGGGTCGCCACCTTGCAGGCAGAGATCGGCGCCGGCGGAACCGCGGCAGCACTGCTCGCGAACCTCTTGTGCGCCAGCAGCTCGACCCTCATCAGCGGGAGTCCGCGTCTGGGCTTCGACCTGAGCACGAACCGCCCGGCTCGGTCCACCCGGTCCTTTGCCAGCGTCGTCCACGCACCACCCTCAGCCGCCCGGGCCTGGAGCAGCACCCGCGCGCCTGCGAGCTTCCTGGTCACCGTGAGGCCGTGACGGGGCAGCCCGACCCGGCCGGCGACCCGCGTCGGCAGCACGGCCCGCATGGGGGGCGGCCGATCGACCTTGACGATGGTGGCCTTGAGGCTGGCCCCGGTTGCGACGGTCCCCGGATCGGGGCCTCCGCCGGCCGGCTGGACCGTGATCGTCCGCCGTGCGGTGGCGGTGGCGCCCGAGGCGAGGACCGCCTTCGCGGTCACGGTGTACGTGCCGGCACCGAGCTGGAACGTTGCGGACCAGCCGCCGACGGCGTTGATGTCGGCGGCGACAGAGACGTCCTTGATGGTCACCGAGACGCTGTTGATCGCGTCGGGCTGCGACCCCGTGAGGCCTGCGGCCAACGAGGCAGGGTCGGCCACCAGCGTGCAGGTCTCGCCGGTCGCCGCGGCCATCTTGGCGAGGCTGCTGTTGGGCGCGCAGTTGGCATCGGCGCCGATGCCGAAGCTGCGCAGCTTGACGCCTGACTGGCTCAACTGGGAGAGCAGCGCGTCGTCGATGGGGGCCTGGCCGTCGGAGAGGAACATGATCCACTTGGGTCCGGCCGGTGCGAGACCGAGCGTGCTGAGTGCGAGCTGCGTGGCGTTGTTGAAGGCGGTGCCGCTGCCGCTGCCGCCGAGCGGCTTGGGGTCGTAGAGGCCGATCTGACCGCGGGTCACGCTCCGGGCGACCGTCTCGATGCGCGGCCGCGGGTCCCCACCCGTGTAGCCAGGTGGCAGGAACGTCGCCGAGCCGACGGGGTCTAGGTCCGCCGTCGCGGCCTGGTTGGCGAACGCGATCAGCCCCGCCTGGACCCCGGCGGTCGTGGTCAGGCTGTTGTTGAGCGCGCTGACACCAGCGATCTCGCAGTCCAGGACGTCACCGACGCTGCCGTCCCCGTTGAAGTCGTCCTCCGGACCGAGCGCTGCGTTGCCCGAGCAGTCCGCGCCGGCCGGTGCGGACGTCGACCCGGTCGCGTCGTAGACGTAGAGGATGCTGGAGACCGGTCCGGGGGCGAGGCCCACGGTGCCGGTGAGGGTGACGGTTCCCGCCTTCGGCGCGTTGGGTGGGTCGATCGTGATGGTGGCGCCGGCGGCGCTCGCCGGCGGCGCCGTGGCGAGCGCCGACAGGGTCAGCGCCACCGCCAGGCCCAGGGACAGGGCCGGGGACAGCGTCGCTGCCGTCAAGGATCGCATCCGGTTGTTCACGTCGCCACCGGCCTCTCGTCGTCCAAAGGGGACACGGTCCGGACGTCCTTGGGGGTGTCGGACTCGCGCTCGGTGACGTCACAGGGCCATACGCGGAGGAGAACACGGGCCCGCCGGAGCCTGGGCGTCAGCATCCAATACCCGCGCCACGACGTGCAACACCCCTAGTGGTGGAGCGCGCCCGTAGGGATTCGAACCCCAAACCTTCTGATCCGTATCCGGCCTGGCTGATACCGCCTCGACGCGCCGCTAGGCGACATGAGAACGGCCCCAAAACTAGAGGGTCAGAGCGTCAATCTGCCCGCTGTCGTCTTCAGTCGCGACCGGTCGCGGCAGAGCGCTCAGACCCCGTCCGAGCGGGGTTATTGAGCCGTATTCGGGCCGGAAGAGAGCTGAGACTGAGTGGGCCGGTTGCCGTGATCCAGCCACAGGTTCACGTGACGCTTGACCTTTCCCGGTCGCCCGACAACAACTGCAACCCATTGCGCATGGCGCCCGTAGCTGACCTTGCCGACGCCGGTCCGTCGCGGAGGCGGAGCGGTGTCGGCACGATCGAGCCGGCGAGCCGCAGGTTCCGGCCGGGCACCTACTTCCGGGGTTCCCAAGTCTGTCGCCCGGCTGGCCGCGGTCCGGGTGGCATCCCAAGGACGTCGAGCGATGGGCACGACGACGAGCCGGTGGCGGGCGGTCTGGCGTTCGACCCTGGCTACCCGGACGAAACACGGTGCGGGCAAGGTGGGGGCATGTCGGTCAAGGTCGCGCTCGAGCACCGGACGAGCTATGCGTTCGCGCACCCGG
>Ga0070667_100005078_pt1 | contig 11017 bp, 7 predicted proteins | sample KBSS33metaG_FD_64659 | JGI IMG/M metagenome (GOLD analysis project Ga0070667, IMG submission 64659) | Switchgrass rhizosphere microbial communities from Kellogg Biological Station, Michigan, USA - KBS S3-3 metaG | ecosystem: Host-associated > Plants > Roots > Rhizosphere > Soil ...
CCGCCGCGCCGGCCGCATCAGGCGCTCTACACCTATCTGTCCCGGCTACGCACCGCACTGGCCGAGGTCGAGGACGTCGTCGTCGCCCGCGACTCGCACGGGTACGTCCTGCGGACCGACCCGGACCACGTGGACCTGCACCGCTTCCGCCGCCTGGTCAAGCAGGCCGGCGAGACGGACGACACCGCGGCGAGGAACGCGCTCCTCACCGAGGCGCTGTCACTGTGGACGGGACCGCCGTTCGCCGTGCTGGACACTCCCTGGTTCGCCCGGATGCGGGCCCTGCTGGAGGGCGAACACCTGGCGGCCCGCCTCGACCAGCACGACGCGCGCCTGGCCCTCGGCGACCACGAGGAGCTGATCCCCGCGTTGTCCACGATGGCCGCCGACCATCCGCTGGACGAGCGCGTAGCGGCGCAATTGCTGCTCGCGCTGGTGCGTGGCGGGCGGCAACACGAGGCGCTGCACCGCTACGAGATGCTCCGCGCCGCGCTGGCCGACGAGCTCGGCGTCGACCCGGGTCTCCCGCTGCGAGAGCTGCACCAGCGGATCCTCACGGCCGACCCGGCACTCGCCGTGCCGGCACCGTCCGTGCAGCAGGTGCCCCGCCAGCTCCCGGCCGTACCGCGGTACTTCGTCGGCCGGGTCCCCGAGTACGCGGCACTCGCCGAGGCGTACGAGAAAGCGGCCGGCGCCGGGCTGATCGTGGCGATCAGCGGTCCGGGCGGGATCGGCAAGACCTGGCTCGCCCTGCACTGGTCGCATCGGTTCATCGACCACTTCCCGGACGGGCAGCTCTTCGTGAACCTGCGCGGGTTCGACCCGCAAGGGGCGCCGGTCCCCGCGGAAGGCGTGCTCCGGGTGTTGCTCGAAGGGCTCGGCGTGGCACCCGACGCCGTGCCCGCCGATCTGGACGCCCTGACCGCGCGGTACCGCAGCGCGGTCGCCGGCAAACGGGTGCTGATCGTGCTGGACAATGCCCGCGACACCGAGCAGGTCGTTCCGCTGCTCGCCGGCGCGGCCCCGGCCACGGTGCTGGTCACCAGCCGAGACCGGCTGACCGGGCTGGTCGGCGCGCACGGCGCGCACACGTTGCCGCTCGACGCACTCGGCCCGGAAACGGCGCGCGACCTGCTGGCGCGCCGCCTGGGCGAGGCGCGGCTCGCGGCCGAACCGGAGGCGGTACGCGACCTGGTGGCCCGATGCGCCGGGCTGCCGGTCGCGTTGAGCATCGTCGCCGCCCGCGCCACCATGCACCCCGGCCTGCGGCTCTCCGTGTGGGCCGACGAACTGCGCGACGAAGCCGACCGGATGGACGCGCTGGACGACGGCGACCGGCACGCCAGCCTTTCCGCGGTGCTCTCCTGGTCCGTCACCGCCCTGGAGCGGGAGCACGCCGAGGCGTTCGGCCTGCTCGGCCTCGTGCCCGGGCCGGATGTCGACATCGCGGCGGCCGCGGCGCTGTGCGGGCTCACCCGGTCCCGGGCCGCCGCGATGCTGCGCGTCCTCGAACGGGTGTCGCTGGTGCACCAACACTCCGCGGGCCGGTACCGGATGCACGACCTGGTCAAACTCTATGCGAGCACCAGGCTCACGCCGCCCGGGCCCGAACGGGCGTCCGCGCTGCGCCGGCTGATCGACTTCTACCTGCACACCGCGATCACCGCCGATCGGCTCCTCGATCAGAACCGGGTGCCGCCCGGGGAAGCCCCGGCCGCCCCCGATCAGCCCTACCCGCTGGCCGACAACGCCGCCGCGATGAGCTGGTTCAACGCGGAGCACGAGTGCTTGGCGGCCGCGCAGCAGACCGCCGTCGACCACGGCTGGGACACTGCCGTGTGGCAGCTGGCCTGGGCGCTGACCACGTTCCTCAACCGGACGGGACGGCTGCACGACTTCCTGGCGGCCTGGCAGCTCGGCCTGGCGGCCGCCGACCGGCTCGGCGACGACGCGGCGCGGGTGCAGGGCCGCCGGCACGCCGGTTTCGTCCACGCCCAGCTCGGTGAGCACACCGTGTCGTTGCGGCTGCTGACCACGGCGCTTGCGATCGCCGAACAGGGCGGTGACGAGACGGGCCAGGCGCAGCTGCACCGCGCCCTCGCGATGACCAACGAGACGATGGGGAATTTCCCCGCGGCGCTGGACCACGCCTACCGCACCATGGAGATCGTCGGCCGGCTCGGCAACCCGACCTGGCAGGCGGACGCGTACAACACGGTCGGCTGGTACCTGGCGAGGCTGGAGCGTTACCCGGAGGCCCAGGAGAACTGCGAGATCGCGCTGCGCCGATGCCGGCTGCTCGGCGACCACGACGGCGAGGGCAACGCGCTGGACAGCCTCGCCTACATCGCACACCACCGCGGCCGGTACGCCGACGGGATCCGTTACTACGAGTCGTCGATCGCGCTGTGGCGAGAATTGGGCTACACCGAGCAACTCGCGATCAGCCTCAGCGATTGCGGCCGCCTCCACGCCGACGCGGGCCGGCCGGACGACGCCCGCACCCGGTGGACCGAGGCGCTGGAGCTCTACCAGGAGCACCACCGCGACACCGAGGCGGAGGGGATCCGTCGCCTCCTCAAGACCCTCTGACCTCGGTCAGGTGAGGAGATCGGTGGGGACCTCCGCCCCCGGCCAAGCGTTGACGGCCGCGTCGGGACAGGGGGTTCCCGCGACGACCGACCGGTCCCGGCCGGCCTCCTTCGCCCGGTACAGAGCCTCGTCGGCCCGCGCGACGAGCTGATCGGCTGTTTCCCGTCCGTCCCACATCGCTATCCCGGCGGAGAAGGTCTGGCCATCCGGTGTCGCGGCACGCAGGCGCCGTACGATCACCTCGGCGGCGCTCTGGTCGGACCCGGGCAGCAGCACGATGAACTCCTCGCCGCCGTAACGGGCCAGTACATCGATCTGGCGGATTTGTTCCGTCCACGCGGCGGCCGCCTCCTTGAGCAGCCGGTCGCCGGCCTGGTGGCCGCGACTGTCGTTGTATCGCTTGAAGAAGTCCAGATCGATGATCGCCAGAGTCGTCGGCAGCTGCGTGCGGCCGGCGTGTTCGAGACTGTCCGCGAGCACCCCGTTCCAGGTGCGCCGATTGACCAGCCCGGTCAGCCAATCCCGGGTGGCCAGCACTCGCAGTTCCTCCGCCTGCCCGCTCAGCTGGACGGACTGCGAGTTGATCCGGCCGACCAGTGACTGCATGCGCACGACGACGAGCGAGAAGACCACGACACAGCCGCCGGCGATCGCGACCGCGTCGGGGACTCTCGACCGCTGCTGCCACGCCTCGGCGACCAGTAGCGCCGGCCCGGTCGCCGCCGCCGCACACAGCAACGGCGTACGCACCCATGGCAGCTCATGCCGTTCTTTCGACGACTCGATGGCCAGGCTGCCGAACCCGGGATGGAGGGCGCCGGCTCCGAACAGGCCGAACACCGACAGCGAGAGGCCCGTCATGACGTGGAAGACCGTGGGATCGGCGGCCAGTCCCGGTGGTACGAAGGCGAAGACGCAGTCGGTGCCCAGCATGCTCAGCTGCCCCGCCGCGATCAGTCGCATCGAAGGGTTGTGCAGACCCCCGCCGAGAAGCAGCCGTACCAGCAGCGCCAGAACGAACAGGTCGAACACCGGGTAGGAGATCAAGACGATCGCGGCGGCCAGCGACCCGGCCCCGGCCTGGGCTGGTTTGATCAAGAAGATCCAGCACAGCAACGCGAATCCGACGCTGATGACCAACGCGTCCAGCAGGCTTTCCCGGTCACGGTCGCGGACGCGCCGGCGCACCAGGCCGGCGGTGCCCGTGATACCGCACAGGCTGCCCACCAGATAGCACACATCTTGTGGGCCGGGTGTCGGCCGCCCGAGCAGGATGAGCACCAGGATGCCCGCCGCGCTGCCCGTCACGTTGCCCGACAACAACCACAGGGGGCCGGATCCGGCCGGGCGCTCCAGGACGAGGCGACCCATCATGAGAACCGCACCGGACCAGGCGAGCAGCAGGAAGTAGACGTTCAGCAGCGGCCCGAAAGGAAGGAACAGGTACGGGATCAGCGCGAGGCCGTACAGCGACAGATAGAGCATCCAGCCGCGGTCGCGTAGCCGGCCGATCCCCATGAGCCGCCCCCTCGCGCCGCCATATCTGCCTGATCACACCATGCGGACGTTGCCGGGCGGGCGGGAAGCGGTTGCTGATCAGGTGCGAAGGGCTTCGGCTGCGTTCCCGTCCACCACAAGGACCACACGGCCCCCGTACGTCACGTGCGCTCCGCCCATCGCGGCCGACTCGTGGCCGAGGCGGCTCGGCGGGGAGGTCAGTCGGCGCGGAAGATCAGCTGCTGGATCTCGCGGCGGTAGTCGTCTCGGCTGTTGTCGATGTGCACGGCCGCTGCCTGCGCGGCCCGCTCGGGGTCGGCGTCGCGGATGGCCTGGAAGATGGCCTCGTGTTCCTCGACGGCCTTGGCGCCGTGGCCGCCGATGGTGCCGCGCAGGCCGATGAGGCTGGACTGGGCCTGCAGCCGGCGGGCCTCGCGGACCGCGACCTCGAGGAACATGTTGTGCGAGGCGGCGGCGATGCTGGCGTGGAACGCGTCGTCGCCCTCGGTGAACAGGTCCTGGCGGCCGGCGTCGAGCCCCCGGCGGCAGGTCTCGGCCGCGTCCTCGATGGCCTTCAACTGCGCGGGGGTGGCCCGGCCGGCGGCCAGCCGGCTGGTTTCCATCTCTTGCGTCCGGCGGAACTCGAAGAGCATGTAGACGTGATCGAGGTCGGTGGGCAGGAAGAAGGACGCCCACCGGCCGCTGCCGAGCATGCCCTCGTCGTTGGCGACGAACAGGCCACGGCCCCGTTGCGCCCGGACCCGGCCGAGCGCGGAGAGGATCTTGACAGCCTCGCGGACGACCGTGCGGCTGGCGCCCAGCTGCCGGGCCAGTTCCTGCTCGGTCGGCATCCGATCGCCGGGGTGCAGCCCCAGGCGCGAGATCAGCTCGAGAACCTGCTCCGCGGCGACCTCGTAGCCGGGCCGGTAGGGGCCCTCGGAATCCGTCACGCAGGCTCCCTTGTACCGTGCTCGAGACTTGTGCCGTCGTCGGAAAGAATACTACTCATTCCTTCACCGCCCCCGTGACCAGGCCGCGGACCAGGGCCCGCTGCGACGCCAGGAAGACGATCGCGACCGGGACAATGGCGAGCAGCGTGGCGAGCGCCAGTTCCGGCCGGAAGATGCCGACCTGTTGACCCCCGCCGCCGACCGCCGGATTGAAGGACGGGGTGGACGACAACAGGTTGGAAAGCCCGACCTGAATGGGGTACTGCGTGGAGTCGGCGAGTACGGCGTACGGCAAGAAGAAGTTGTTCCAGTCGGAGACGAAGCTGAAGAAGAACACGAGGGCGATTACCGGCCGGGCCAGCGGCAGTGCGATGTGCCGGAAGGCGGACCATTCCCCGCAGCCGTCGATGCGGGCCGCGTCGAGCAGATCGCGGGGGAGGGCGGTCGCATAGTAGATGTAGGCGAGGTACACGCCGAACGGGAAGAAGGAGAACGGCAGGATCACCGACAGTGCGTTTCCGATCAGGTGGAGCCAGTTGAGCTCCAGGAAGATCGGCAGCACCAGGGTCGCGGCCGGCATGATCATGACGATCAGGGTCAGCGTGAGCAGGAGCTTTCGGCCCGGGAAGTCGGACAGCGCCAGGCCGTAACCCGCGGGTATCGCGGTGACCAGGACGATCGCGGTGGCCCCGAGCGCGTACCCGAGCGAGTTCCCGATCCAAGCGCGGTAGATGTGGTCGCTGAACGCGTCCAGGTGCTGCCACGCCAGCGCCACGTTGTGGAGGCTGCCGAAGGCGAACGGGCCGTGCGTGACGAGGGCCTCGTCGGACTTCGTGGGCGCGAGGATCAGCCAGACGATGGGTACGACGAAGAAGACCGCGAAAACCGCGAGAATCAGCAACCGTACGCCATGGGTGACGAGCCGCATCATTCCTCCGTCCTGAACAATCCGGTACGCCTGACGATGATCAGGGCAGCGATGAGTCCGATCACGATCAGGTCGACGGAGACCGCGGCGGCGCCGTTGAAGTCTCCGTACCGGAAGGCCAGCTGATAGGCCAACTGGTTCGACGACCACGTGTCCGGGACCAGGCCGAGGCTCGCCTCGTTGACCAATTGTGGTTCGATGAAGAGCTGCGTTCCGGTGGCGAACGAGAGAATCACCATGTAGGCGACCCATTTGCGGATCAGGGGCAGTTTCAAGCGAAGGGCGATCGTGATGGGTCCGGCGCCGTCGATCCGCGCCGCTTCCTCCAGGTCGGGCGGAATGGTGTTGAGCGCGCCGTACATGACGACGATCCAGCCGCCTGCCCCGGTCCAGAAAGCGATCATCGCGAACACGAAGGGAAGCCGGCCGGGCGCGATCGACTCGACGAAGAGATGTGCTCCGGACAGGCGCAGCAGCGACGAGCCGGGGCTGACCGACGGGTCGAGCATGAACAGCCAGACCAGCACCGCTGAGGCGCCGGCCAGCGCGCCCGGAATGTAGAACAGGAAACGGAAACCCGAGGTGACCCGGCCGGCGCGGCCGTGCAGCAGCAGCGCCAGGCCGACGACGAGTACGACCAGGCTGACCAGCCATACGCTGGTGTAGATCAGGATGTGCTCGAACGCGGGAACGAAGCGGTAGTCCCGGATGGTCCTCGTGAAGTTGTCGATACCGACCAGGGCGCCGGTGTCGCTCGTGACCGCGAGGTAAAGGGCGTAGAGCATCGGCAGGATGCCGAACAGGAGCAGGAACGGCAGGTACGGCAGGACGAACAGCAGGCCCTGCGCGTGCCGGCCACGCTTTCGGGTGGCCGGCACGCGCAGGGTGGTCCGAGCAGGTGCCTTCACTGTTGTCACTGCCGCGTGACCGTGTATCCGGAAGCCTGGGCGGCTTGCGCCAGAGCGTCGCCGAACGGTTGCAGCCGGGAGCTCAGTGATTTACCGGAGACCAGTTGGTTGACCACCGTGTTGGACCAGACGGGCTGGTCGGGATAGCTGACCAGGTTCCAGCCGGTCCAGATCTGGCCGGCGGCCGCCTTCAGCGCCGGTGCCGGATCGGCGGCGAAGTACCCGCTGCTCGCCAGCCCCTTCAACCAGGGGTCGGCGAGGGGCGCGTAGGCCGGATAGCCGGGCCGGGCGTCCTTGCCGGTCGGGTTGAAGACGGTCGTGGCCCAGACGACGAAGTCCGCGGCGCCCTTCAGGTTGTGCGAATGCTTCGCGATGATCCACGGGCCGCCGCCGACCTGGCCGGTCGTCACCGGCGTTTCGCTCTCCCACTGCAGGGGAGCGGTCGCGGTGATCTGTCCGGCCGGGATGTGCAGGGTCTGGTCGAAGAGGGCCTGCGCATACCAGCTCGGCCCGGGCATCATCAGGACCTTGTCCTTCGCGCCGCCGTACTTTCTCGCGAAGTCCGGGGTGAACACGCTCAGCGGCGGCACCGCGCCATTCTTGATCAGCGGGTCGATCAGGCCGGCTACCCGGGTGCAGTGTGCGTCCGCCGGGTTGATCAGTAGCTTGTCGCCGTTCAGCTGCTGGAGGGGGCATTGGTTGCCCCACAGGTAGATCCAGTGGCTGAACGAGTCGCCGATGTTCCCCACGATGTAGCCGGGATGCTCGGTGGCGACCTTGGTGCCGAGGGCGGCCCACTGCTGCCAGGTCGTCGGCGTCGCGTAGCCGAACTGGGTCATCAGCTTCTTGTTGACCCAGAGCACGGACTGCGCCAAGTTGTCCTGCACGCAGTACTGCGTGCCGTTGATCGTGCATTGGGCGGTCGACGGGGCCGGCCACTGGCTGAGGACGTCGGCCGGAATCAGGTTGGTCAGCGGCGCCGCGAACTCGAACGGCTTCTGAGCCATCCACACCGGGTCGTTGACCTGCTCGCTGAAGATCACGTCCGGCCAGCCGCTGCCGGTCCGGTTCCACAGCTGAATCTTCGTCTGCAGGGTGGTCGCGCCGTTGCCGTCGCCATCGAAGGTCACGACGTTCACGTGCACGTTCGGATGTTCCTTGACATAGGCCTGTGCCACCGGCAGGCGGGCCGCGTCGACCCAGACGGTCAGTTCCTTCGAGTCCTGGCTCGGGGCGGCCTTCGGCGACCCGCCACCACATGCCGCGACCGTGACCATAGCCAGTACGGTCAGCCCGGCGAGCATGGTCCGCCCCAGCCGGCGGGACACCGAGCGCGGCGTGCTCAATCTCCTAAAAAATCTCATAGCTCTCCTCTTGCGCCACCCGGTCGCTGCGAGGTGCCAGCGTGTAGGACTCATTAGCCTGCTGTTGCTCCGCCACCGTCAACGCATTGAGCTCATCTATTTACCATTTCGTTATCATGATGAGTGCGATCCATCCGTAACCGCGCCGTCATCCGCCACGAGGCCCCAAGATCGCGGCGAGAGGCCGCCGAACGACTCTGAACTGCACATATATCTCTATGTACGGGGCGAGTGACGCCCGTCTGCCTCGTCGCGCCACCGCCGGGACTGTCCCAGGAACGTGCCGAGCACTACACTGTGCGCCACGTAGATCACATCTAGGGGCTGATATGAGTCTGAACCATCCCGGTCGGCGGACGGGTGCGCGATCGTCCAGCGCCGCCGAGGGCGTCACCGACCGAGTCCGGTGACGCCGACATGCGGATCACCGAACTTCGCACGCTGACGACCGTTCAGGACTGGCGACGGCCGATCGGGGACGCCAACGGCGTCTTCGCCAGAGGGCTGACGCCGGTGCCGATCGTCCTGGTCTGCACCGACGAAGGCGTCACCGGCGTCGGCATCGGGCCGCACCAGGGCGCCGAGGCGGTCTTCGCCGCCATCGAGGGCGAGGATCCCCGAGCGGTCACCGCGCTCTACGACCGGATGCTCCGGCACACCTTCAAGGCCGGGCACGCGGGAGCCGTCTTCGGCACCATCGGAGCGCTGGACACCGCTCTGTGGGACATCAAGGCCAAGCTGGCCGGTGAGCCGCTGTGGCGGCTGCTCGGCGGCCGGCGGCGCTTCGTCCCGGCGTACGCCTCCGGACTGGACATCGGTCTCGACGACGACCAACTGGTCGAGGTGTACCGCGAGTACGCGGCCCGCGGACTGGGCGCGGCCAAGCTCAAGGGCGGCCTCGACGTCGATCTGGACCGGCGCCGGCTGACCCTGGTCCGGGACGTGCTGGCCGAGGCCGGCCGTCGTCGTCCCGGCCTGATGCTGGACGCGAACGAGTCCTGGAATCGCAAACAGGCGGTGCGCCACGTCGCCGAGCTGGAGCGCACCCTGGACCTGACCTGGGTCGAGGAACCGGTCCGCCGGTGGGACGCCGAGGGGCTGGCCGCAGTCGGCCGGGGAATCCGGGCGTCGGTCGCCACCGGCGAAAACCTCACCGGGCTCGAACAATACCGTCCGCTGCTGGCCGTGGGCGCGGTGGACATCGTGCAGACGGCGGCGGTCTGGGGGGTGACCCACTTCCTCCGGGTTGCCGCCCTGGCGCACGCCCACGACCTCCCGGTGAGCCCGGTCGGCACGACCCCCATGGGGCTGGTGCACGCCGCGACCGCGGTGCCCAACCACATCGTCGCCGAACTGCAGGACCTCACGCCGCCGGTAGGGCTCACGCTGGACCTGACGATCGAGGACGGCGGCTACGTCCTGGGGGACTCGCCGGGTCTCGGCATCCGGGTGGACGAGTCCGCGATCGCCGCGGCCGGCACGAGCGCCGGGCTGACCGGCATCGAGGTGGCCAACGGCCCGCATGTGCGGCCCGAGCACGCCGCGCGACGCCTCCTGCCGCAGCCGGTGGCGGCCGCCGACGGCCCCGCATAGCAGAGATCGGGCACTCTCGTACTCTGGTCGGTGCACTGGTGCGGTGCGGCGGCGCGGGCGAGGGGGTTGGGCATGGCGAAGGCAGGCGTGCCCCGCCGGCAGCCCACCCTCGCCGAGGTCGCCGCGCGTGCCGGGGTGTCGATGACCGCCGCGTCGCGGGTCATCAACAACGCGCCGCACGTCAGCCGCGCGAAGCGGGAGGCCGTCGAGAAGGCCATCCGCGATCTTGGCTATTCGCCGAGCCGGACGGCGCGGGCCCTGGTCACCCGCCGGAACGCAGTGATCGCGCTGGCGATCTCCGGCGAGGACCCGGCCATCTTCGCCGACCCCTTCTTCGCCCAGGTCATCGTCGGCATCTCGGCCGCCCTGGAGGAGACGGACCTGCACCTGGTGCTGTGCCTCGGCGCGTCGGGGCGTGGCCAGGCTCGATTCCGAGGTCTGCTCGGTGCTCATGCCGTCGACGGTGTCATGCTGACCGCCCTTCGCGGCGACGATCCGCTGGTCCACCTGGTCGAGCAGTCGGGCCTGCCCGCGGTCTACGGCGGCCGGCCGCTGCACGGCGAACCGGCGTGGTTCGTCGACGTGGACAACCGGGGCGGCGCCCGGGCGGCGACGGACCGCCTCGTCGAGCTGGGTCGCACCCGGATCGCCACGATCACCGGCTTGGCCGATGCGGAGGTGGGCCGGTCCCGCCTTCGTGGTTACCGCGATGCGTTGGCGGCCGGCGGCCTCACGCCGTACGCCGTGGAGGCCGCCGACTTCACCGTGACCGGCGGTGCCGAGGCGATGAGGGCCCTGCTGGACGCCCATCCGGGCCTCGATGCGGTGTTCGCGGGCAACGACAACATGGCGGCCGGCGCGCTGTCCGTCCTCCGGGAGCGGGGCTACCGCGTCCCGGACGACGTGGCCGTGGTGGGATTCGACGATCTCGAGATCGCGGCCCGTACGGACCCGCCGCTGACCACCGTGCACCAGCCGATCCGCGCGCTGGGCGGGGAGATGGCCCGGATGCTCACCGCGCTGCTCGCCGGCGAGCAGCCCAGCTCGCTGATCCTGCCGACCCGCCTGGTCGTCCGCCGCTCCGCCTGACTCTCGGCGGAGAGCCTGGCGCTCGGCGGGGAGCCTGGCGCTCGGGGGAGAGCCTGGCGCTCGGGGGAGAGCCTGACGCTCGGCGGAGAGCCTGGC
>Ga0070667_100005079_pt1 | contig 11017 bp, 9 predicted proteins | sample KBSS33metaG_FD_64659 | JGI IMG/M metagenome (GOLD analysis project Ga0070667, IMG submission 64659) | Switchgrass rhizosphere microbial communities from Kellogg Biological Station, Michigan, USA - KBS S3-3 metaG | ecosystem: Host-associated > Plants > Roots > Rhizosphere > Soil ...
GGATTGGAGATTGAAGTGTTGGACAAACCGGTGGCCGGTGTCCAGCTATAGCCGGCCGCCGCACCATTGGTATTTAATTGCACCGATTTACCTGCACAGATACTGGTATCGTTATTTGTATTTACAGAAATATTTTCTGCCGCCACTTCGAAACTGTCACGGGTCATGCAACCAAAACGGCTCGATTCTACCCAGTAAATACCCGGGCTTGTTACATTGATAGAATCTGTTGTTTGGCCAGTACTCCATAGATAGACCGCCGGGTTTATTGCTGTGCCAATTCTGATGCTACCATTGTTACAAGCAATTTTTGCCTGCTTGGGCGTATGCTGCATGGCAGGCACAACCACCACCTGTTTGCAAAAACTACTTTGTGTGGGCAGCCCTTCATCTACAGATAAATTAATATTATATGTACCGGGTATACTATAAGAAACTGCCGGCGGGTTTTGTAATTGTGATGAAAGCATACTGGCGGTGGTACCGCTACAGCCGGCAAATCGCAGACGCGTAATGGTATTGTTGCTTACGTTTGTAATCAACGTATAAAGATCATTGCCAACCCTGAAAAATTTCGATAATGAATGCGGAAAATTCAGGTTGCCGGTATTTCCCAAGGAGCTGCCGGCAGGAACAGATAATAGGTTGTTATGGAAATCGAATTTTACAAGATCATTGCTTACTCCATTTACCGCAAACCCGGCTATCTCATCGCACAACTTTAGTATGGTAAAATCGCGTGGGGAATTGAGTGCGTTCCCGGGATTGCCTAAATCGGTCGCAGTGGGCGTATTGAGTAGGGAGTTGCCAAAATCCAACCTTGTTATTGTATAAGGCGACTGCCCCTGTGTAACAAAGACGTGGTAATTCCCATTATCATTTATGGCATAAATACCGGTAGGATAATGCAGTAACCCCCCAAAATTTCCGAGATTAACCGCCGTAGGAACATTATTGAAACTGCTGGTAAAATTAAATCGGGTAATGGTATTGTTGTCTGCGTTTGTGGTAAACCCATACCAGTTACCATTATCCTGGAACATGTGAAGGTCGATCGGCTCCAGAAGATTACCGATATTACCCCAATCGGTGCCAACGGGCGCGGGGTTAGTAATACTGGCACCAAATTCTATTTTTACAATTTTTGGCACACTACCGTTTGAAGGAGTTCCACCCACTACGATTGCATACCATTTCCCTTCGTTTTTGATTACCTGTATACCCTCTTTTCCATATGTGCCGTTTAGTGCGCCACTGGGATTAGGCAGGTTGGTTGCCGTAGGAGTGTTGAGCAAGCTGTTTCCAAAATCCAACCTGGTAAGTGCACCCTGGTAAAAATCCACCACAAAGACATAATAGTTGCCATTATCTTCAACAATATCTGAAAATACCGGTTGCGAAAGCAATCCACCAAAATTGCCGAGGTTTACCGACGAGGGGACTGAATTAATACCGCCTACGCAAAAGTTCCAGAAATAGCTACTTGCACCAACTGAAGTGTTAGTAATATTTACTGCTGTATTAACGCATACCGTGTCTGGAATAGTGAAAGAAGGGGTAACACCTGGTTGAGCCATACAAACATTAATCACCAGCAAAGAAAGGACAAGGGTTATTATTTTCATTAAGGAGGCTAGGGATATAAGCGGCTAAAATACTCGTTTTTTACACACCTGTATAGTTTTGCGGCGTTATTTTTTTAAGCTCTTTTTTAACACTGGCAGCCACCTGCAATCCTTCCACAAACTGGTGTATGCTTTCTTTGTTAATAGTTCCATTGCCACGGGTTAGTTCCTTTAGCGCCTCGTAGGGATTGGGGTAGTTTTCCCGTCTTAAAATGGTTTGGATAGCTTCCGCAACCACGGCCCAGTTATTTTCAAGATCGTCGTTTATTTTCTTAGCGTTCAATACCAGTTTACCCAACCCTTTTTCTATCGATTTAACAGCAAGAATGGTATGCGCAAAGGGCAGGCCGATATTCCGGAGCACAGTAGAATCCGTAAGATCACGCTGTAATCTTGATACGGGCAGTTTTGCAGAAAGATGTTCCAGCAATGCGTTGGCAATGCCAAGGTTTCCTTCCGCATTTTCAAAATCGATAGGATTTACTTTATGAGGCATAGCCGAAGAACCCACTTCACCCTTTTTTATTTTTTGCTTGAAATAATCCATCGATACATAACTCCAGATATCACGGCTGAAATCGATCAGTATATTATTGATGCGCTTCATAGCATCGAAATGTGCCGCCAGGTTATCGTAGTGCTCAATCTGTGTGGTAAATTGCTGGCGGTTAAGCCCCAGCGTTTTTTCTACAAATTGGTTGCCCAACAAAATCCAGTCCTTTTTTGGAAAAGCAACATGATGTGCATTAAAGTTGCCGGTAGCGCCGCCGAATTTTGCAGTAAAAGGAATATTAATAAATTGTTCTACCTGGTTTTGCACGCGTTCCACAAAAACCATTATTTCTTTGCCAAGGCGGGTAGGACTGGCAGGCTGACCATGCGTACGCGCCAGCATCGGCACGTTCATCCATTCTTCTGTTAAGATACCCAGCTCTCTATTGAGATTCAGGATTGCCGGCAGGTATTCGCATTCCACCGCATGTTTCCACAATAATGGTATCGCCGTATTGTTGATATCCTGCGAAGTCAGGCCAAAATGCACCCATTCCTTTTCATTGTCCAGCCCGATGGCATCCAATTTCTTTTTGATGAAATATTCTACTGCCTTAACATCGTGGTTGGTTATTTTTTCTATCGACTTTATCTCAGCGGCATCTTCCAGGCTGAAGTTTGCGGCTGTTTCCTGCAGAGATTTTCTTGATTTGGCGGATATTGAGAAAAACTTTTTATCGGCTAAAAAAAGATAATACTCAATCTCTACCAGTACCCGGTATTTTATCAGCGCGTATTCGGAAAAATAATCGGCCAGATGCTGCACCTGCCTGCGGTAGCGGCCATCAACGGGGGAAATAGCAGTAAGGGCATTGAGTTCCATGTAACGTGTTTAGGTATTCTGTTTTCGTAGCCTATATTTGCGGTCAAAATTAAACCAATTCCGGTTACAAAGTAATATTATATGGAACCGGCGTCGGCAATGCTATGAAGCAGCGTTGCGTCGCATTACGTTTATCTGTAGTACTGCCATTAAGCCGGTCAATAAAGAAGATGCGAAAAATAAAAGTGGGAGCAGTCAGCTATCTCAATACAAAACCATTGATATATGGGTTTGAACAGGGAATGATGAAAGACAGCATTGAAATGATTGCGGATTACCCTGCCAGCATTGCTGCAAAATTGCTCAATGATGAAATTGATCTGGGTCTTGTTCCCGTGGCCATTATTCCAAAGCTAAGCGAATATCATATCATTGGTGATTATTGTATCGGTGCAGACGGTGAAGTAGCATCTGTTTGTCTTTTCAGCGATGTACCGATGGAGGAAATTACTGAAGTGCTGCTGGATTACCAGAGTCGAACCTCGGTGCAGCTTGCAAAAATTTTGCTGAAAGAATACTGGAAAATAAATCCAAAGCTGATCAATGCAAAAGCAGATTTCAGGGAACATATTAAAGGATCAACTGCTGGACTGGTGATAGGTGATCGCGCATTTGAACAAAGAAAAGCATCGGCTTATATTTATGATTTGGGCAAAGCATGGAAAGCGCTTACGGGCTTGCCATTTGTTTTTGCTGCCTGGATAAGTAATAAAAAACTCGACGACGATTTTATTCGCTCATTTAACGCGGCCACCGGCACCGGTGTGCAGGTCATCGATAAAATTGTTGCTCAAAATGTTTATTCACTGTTCGATCTAAAAAAATATTTTACGCAGCACATCAGTTATACAATGGACGAAAGAAAAAAAGCGGGTTTAAGCTTGTTTTTGGAAAAATTAAAAACCATAGGATAGAACGCGCGATAATTAAGCACCTATGATTTTTCATCGGATGTACTGTGCCGTTAAGGCAGCTTATTTTTCTCCTTTGGCTTCAGGTATTTATCCAAAAACTCCAGTGTTCTCTTGGAGGTAGTTATCTGGTTTTCTTTTTTTACAAATCCATGTCCTTCGTCGGGGTAAACCACATATTCTACCGGCACCCCGTTTTTCTTAACGCCTTCCGCAATTTCATCGCTTTCTACTTTCAACACGCGCACATCATTGGCGCCCTGGAATACAATCAGCGGCTTTTTTATTTTCTGGTAATTGTACAAAGGAGAAGTATTCTTTAACATCACGCTGTCGGCGGTATTGGGATCACCCATTTCTTCATATAAAGCCTTTCTAAAACTTTCCCAATAGGGTGGAATACTGCGGAGCGTTCTCAACCAGTTGGCCACGCCAAAAAGATCTACACCTACCTTAAATTCATCGGGATGAAAGGCCAGCGCGCCCAACACCATGCAGCCCCCGTAGCTGCCGCCTTCTATCCCGATGGCAGTGCTATCGATATAATTCTGTGAGGCCAGCCATTTTTTACCCCAGATGCAGTCATTTAAATCACCCTTGCTATGATCTTTATTGTCCAGCTTATAAAAGGTTTTCCCATAGCCGCTGCTGCCGCGGTTGTTCACCGCCAGTACCGCATATCCATGGTTTACCAGGTATTGAATGGCATTGCTGAAACCAACGCGGCTTTGGCCACCGGGGCCGCCATGTACCCAAATCAGCGCTGCCGCCTGGCTGTCTTTGGAGGCCTGCAATGGTTTATAATAGATAGCAGGGATCTGCATTCCATCGAACGACGGGAACCGAACTATTTCAGCTTTTACCAAATCGTTTTGATCAATTTCTTTGTTGAGTGTTGAGGTAATTTGCTTCAGATCTTTTTTATCCAGGTTATACACGTACAGGTTGGGCGGACTGGTACTGCTACCCACGGTCAGCAATAGGTTCTTTTCGGTCGGCGATATATTCACATTCAGTACATCGCCGTCTTTGATATCCGGGAAATTAACAGGCTGGCCCGTTACATGATCAAACAGCAGCACCTTGTTTTTACCGTCTTCGTTTACAGAAATGCTGTGGTATTTTTCATGCTCACTGAGCGACATATCCACTACATCCCATTTGTCTTCATATATTTTTTCCTTTTTGCCGCTGCCAAGATGGTATTTCACCAGGAAGCTGAATTCACTTCCTTCGTTGGTAGTGTAATACAGGATGCTGTCGTTCCTTTCAAATGCCATCGGGTTCCAGGTTGCCTCACTGTCATTGCTGATGCGTTTTGATTGTTTGGTATTTCGGTCATACACATACAAATCATTTTTATCAGACGTAACAGATTTGGTAAGTGCAATATACCGTTCCGATTTGCTCATACCCGATACAGACAGGCCGGAATCGTTTTGGTACAGCAATACCGGTTTCCAGTTGGATGTATCCAGTTTCCAGAGATCAAAAAACTTGGGGTTGCGTTTGTTGCTGCTAACATACATCGCTTTCCTGTCGTCACTCCAGCCGCTGAAACTATTAGCGCTGCCTGACCATGGGGTAAGATCCTTCGCAATAGTGTCTCCCTTTGTCATAAGAAACAGGTGGCTGTTTTCATCACCGCCTTTGTCTGCCGAATAAATAAACCGGTTGCTGCCCGGAAGATAGGCCACTGCAAAAAACGATTCTTTTTTCGAAGATGTCAGCGGAGTGGATTGACTATCGGCAATATTTAATTCATACACATTAAAAATGCCGGTTTTGTTGTTGTGGACAAGCACTTTTGTTTCATCGGCGTTAAAGTCTGTGCCGGTAACAGCAAGATTATTATATAACTGCTCAATGGTATACTTTTTAGGAATCCGTGTTTGGGCAGCATCTTTTGTTGCTGGCTGGTTGCAGGAAGCCAGTACAACAATAACCAGGAAAAAATAAATAAATAATTTTTTCATAAACAGCTTTTTGGTTGTATTATTTATAATTGCGGCAGTTAAAATTGAAGGAAGGCGGGTGCTGGCTCTTACACAATTCCGTACATAAATATAAGAACAATAATGATTGAACCGTGCTGCCAGCCATGAACACGATTGGACAGCTAAAATCTATTCATGAGCGCTACCACTTCAAAAATATCCTGTTCAGTATGGCAAAATGATACCGGCAGGCTTAAAGTTGTCTGGTGGATCTCTTCTGCGATGGGCGTTGGCTGGTTGTCCAGCACGCCGCTCATTGCCGGTTGTTTATTGGGCGCAACAGGATAATGAATCTCCGTTTTTACATTGTGTTTCAAAAGGTATGCTTTCAATTCATCACGTTTTGCGTGGCGTATATTGAAAATATGGTATACATCGTAATAACCGGGTTGTACAACCGGTTTAATAAAATCATCTTTTAAGTGTTCCAGGTAAATGGCAGCGAGTTTTCTTTTGTGTTCATTAATAGCGTCCAGCTTCTTTAATTTGATGGAAAGAAAAGCTGCCTGCAGTTCGTCCAGCCTTGAATTATAACCGATCAGTTCGTTATAATATTTCACACTGGAACCATAGTTGCGCAGCGTAGCAATCCGCCCTTTCAATGTTTCATCGTTGCAGGTTATTGCGCCCGCATCTCCAATGGCCCCAAGATTTTTGGTAGGATAAAAACTGTGCGCGCCAAAATCGCCCCAGCTACCGGCTTTTTTATTGTGCAGGTTTGCCCCATGTGCCTGTGCACAGTCTTCTATAACTTTTAGCCGATGTTTGCCGGCGATAGCACAGATAGCCTCCATCTCGCACATCTTTCCGTACAGGTGTACCACCAGTATGGCCCCCGTTCTGGCATTTACTTTTTCTTCGATCCTGGAAGGATCAATATTGTAGGTATTGATATCAGGTTCTACCAGTATTGGCTTTAGCTGGTTGTGAACAATCGCCAATATAGTGGCAATATAGGTGTTGGAGGGAACAATAATTTCTGTGCCGGGCGCAAATTCAAAGGCTTTCAATGCCAGGATCAGTGCATCCAGTCCGTTAGCAACTCCAATAGCGTACTTTGTTTTGCAATAAGCTGCATAATCGCTTTCAAAGCTTGCCACTGCCTCGCCCAATATATACCAGCCTTTTGTTAAAACTGCATTACAGGCACGAAGATAATCTTCAAAAAACGGCTGGTTTAATTTAGCCAGGTTTTCATATTCAATCGGTGGCATAGGCATCGAAAATATAATCGTTCTGGTCAAAATATTCAGAAGCCAGTATCATGAGAATGGCATTGGCACTGAAATTACTCATCGTATGCCAATCGGTAGGTTCCAGGATCAGGCACTGATCGGGCCGGTTCAGCAGAAAAGTGGCCGCACTAGTACCGTCGTGGTTATTGATATGACAGGATCCCTGAATGCAAATGGCGGCCTGCCTGGTCTTTTTATGGCGATGTCCGCCACGGGAAGAGTCATCGACTCCATAAATATAGAATATACGTCGTATGTCGAAGGGAACACTTTTTTCAATAACAGTGAGGTTTCCACGCTTATCGGTAAATGATTTCAGATCGATTAAATAGGCCATATTATAGGGTTAAGGTTTATTTCAGCTATAACAGTGTATCGGTTTTCAATTGCATAATGAAACCGCGGTACGTGATTTTTTCCCCTTCAAGGTAGAGTATCTGGTCATTCATATATTCTGCAATCATATCATACCGGGCTGTAAATGTTTTTACCACGCTATCGTAATCCAGGAACCAGGCGGGATAAGAAGCGTCATAATACACAGGCGGTACTTTTTGTATGGTTAGCCGGTTGGCCGGCCCTGTGTTAAAATACGTGTTTTCGACAATGATATAGGAGATTTTTTTTGCAATCAGCCCTTCAATTAATTCAAAAGGCTTTTCAACATAGGGCAGCACACAGGACAATAACAAAATATCATGTTGCCCTTTTATATTGATAGCTGTTTCAACATTTTCAAAAAAATCAAGTCCCCCTCCTGCAATGTTGAGCTTTCCTGCCTGTACATAGTTTGGCTGTTCTACAATACTCCAGGTAATTTTTTTCAAATGACTTAAGTAACTGCGGTTTTGAAAATAACTGGTACCCAGTGATCCGCCAAAATCCAGTACAGATAAAGAATTGTCTTGCCTCCCGGCTATCCACAACAAATTTGCCAGCAGCGGCCAGGAGTATTCGATTTTATCAAACAGCATGGCATCTCTCTCATAAACAGCTTCCCCGTTTTTCACTTTCAGCGTAGCTGCTTTTACTTTCTCAAGAACGCCTGCAGCATCATAGCCATTGCACTGGCTTTTCGCAATAGCCCATGACGAATAATTACCGTGCCAGCCATAGCGGTAGTATTTCGTTCTTAGGTAGCATCTTTTAAGGTATTGCACTGCTTTGTCCATAGCTGGTATTGCGTCAAAGATAATATGGAGATTACAGGATATGAAGACTTAAACCGGCCTACGCTGTTCAGGTTTGGGGTGCCGGAATTATCCGGGCGGTTAGTTAGTTAGATTTTTCTTTCCGGAAAATAGTAACTTTTATTAATAATATATATTTTTTTATCAGTTGGTTTACTTCGGCTGAAACCCCGGTGAAATAAACAGGTGGAAAGAACAGCAGGCAAAATACAAATGTGCGCAGTGCGGAATCGGCAAAGATATTCGGTATCCGCGGCAGGTAATGACTAAGAATGGCCGCTATGGCAGCGTATACAATGGCCAGCACGTCTTTCCAGGTATAAGGCTGCAGGCCGAATTTAAACCACAGGAACCCAAAACGCATTCCATTGTAAAAAATAATGGCTATCAGTGTTGCATAAGCGGCACCCATTAACCCATAGTGGGCAATCAGGATATAATTCAACGGCAGCGCGATGATGGTAAAAATAACGGTTGTGGTAAAATCTACCTTCCAGTAATTGGACGTGGAAATAATCTGGGAGTTGGCGCCAGTGCCAAGGTCGATCAGTTTGCTGATGCCCAGGAAAAACACCACCATTTCTATTCCTTTGTAATCCTTGCCGAGGAAAATGGCAAGATTGTGCACGTTTAACAAGACCAGGCAGAACATAGACAGGCCAATGATAAGCAGGTTGGCCACACTTTTGGTGTATATATTACTGATGCTCCGCATATTTTTATTTTTCCACGATTCAGACAGGACCGGAATACTGATGGAGGTAATACTTCGCTGGGGTATTTCCATTAAGGTAACCACATAGGTAGCAATGGTAAATACAGCGGTATCGGTGAGGCCCCTTTCCGCCTTGGAACTGATAATAAATGTATCGGCAGTTCGGGATAAAAGGTTTAAAAACTGGGCGCCAAAAATGAACAGCCCAAAATTGATCATTTTGCTTTTAAGGCGCGTGGTTAAGCTGCTGATAGAAGCATTGAAATTAAATTGACCTGTTCTTTTGAGAATAATAAAAAGTACAACCGCCGGAAAGGCGTATGACAGCGAAAACAGGATCAAAAACTGCAGTAAAGTTATTAGGCGAAAAAAGAACAACAGCAGCAACAATGTAAACAACAACCTGGGCGCCATTTCGCGTAACAAGTTAGAAGCAACCCCTTTTTTAAGGGACCAGCCAAATCCTTCCAGCCATAAATACAGGAGGTAAAAAAAGCAAAATGGGTATACCAACCAGCTATATTCTACAAAGAGCGACGATTTGGTGTTGAATTTCTGAATAATGATGTTCCGGAAAAAATAACCGGCCGAAGAGAGCACAACAAATCCTGCGAGACAAATCAAAATGGTAATAAATGGCAGGTCATTTTTTGCAGGAGAAAGATGACTTTTATAAAACGGGAAAAACTTATAAATGACCGGCAGCGAACCGAGTGTGCAAAGGGTTGCCAGGGTAATTCCAAAATCGGTGATCAATCTTGTAAGCCCCAATTGTTCTGTACTCAGAAATTTAGGCGCCAGCACCAGTAAATTAAAAGCCCCAATTGCAAAACCGATTGAAATGCCAATTGTAAAACATATGCTTTGTTTCTGGATAATGCCCATTGATCGCTTAATATAAAAAACTAAAAATACATGATAAACAAATGAAACCGGTTCAAATAAAAAGAACTTCTTTGGTTCTTGAACCGGATATCGCCACATGAAGAACTTTTATTAACAAAAACCAATTCTGTAAAAAGCTTGCAATTACCGGATGGATTGCATTGATATGTTGTTATGGCATTATTTTTACTACCAGTATCACCCAGAAATTATGACCAGATGGGAAGTATTATATAACAATTTGATTTTCATTATTTTATACGTTTACTGGCCTGCTTTGACTTTAAAACATGCCAGTGTTGGATTTTTAATATTTAAAATCTGACAGTTTACTTTCAACACTATAAATTTGCCGTTCTACAAATAAGTCTTATGGCGGAAACACTAGGCATGTTATGTGATAAATTAACCATCGTTAAACTGAAGGAATACCACACGGAAGACGCGGTACGGCTGGAAAGTTTGAGAAAGCAGGCCGTCATGTTGCAGCAGGAAATCAATGAATATGTAGGCCTGGCTGTGGCCGGTGCAATTCCCGCTGAGCGGTTAAGCTTTGCTGCAAATAAAGTATTTAAAAAAGAAGGAAACGAAGTAGCTGAAGTGGCCGGCAGTATTGGCGAAGTTTTTTATCAGTTGGCCGATGCCAATTGCCGTCTATGGCACGAGCAGGAAAAGGTTTATGAGTTTGATAAAGTACCTCCGGGCGAAAAAGATAAAGTGGTGAAACAACTGGCAGTATTGAACCTGGAAAGGAATAAGTGCATTGATGCCATCAACCAACAGCTGATCAACTATATTCAGAATAAACAATAACACACTGAAAAATTTTATTGATTTTTTATGCACATAAAAACAAGAACAACCTGCAGGGTCTGCGGATCTTCCTCGCTGAAAAAAGTAATAGACCTGGGCCCCCAATACCTGCAGGGATCTTTTATCAAGCCGGGTAAGGAAATGCCTTCCACCCGTAAAATTTCGTGTACGCTGGTACGCTGCAACCCCGAAGAAGATGAAAATGCCTGCGGCCTCCTTCAGATGGAGCATAGTGTTCCTCCCGAGATTCTTTATTCTGCCTATTGGTATC
>Ga0070667_100005085_pt1 | contig 11010 bp, 10 predicted proteins | sample KBSS33metaG_FD_64659 | JGI IMG/M metagenome (GOLD analysis project Ga0070667, IMG submission 64659) | Switchgrass rhizosphere microbial communities from Kellogg Biological Station, Michigan, USA - KBS S3-3 metaG | ecosystem: Host-associated > Plants > Roots > Rhizosphere > Soil ...
ATGTTTGCTTTTCATCACCTGCAGATACAGGAAGTGTTTGGCGATTATTCATTAGGTAGCTATGATGTAAAAAAATCGCCCAGGCTAATTATGATTGCGAAGAAAATAGTTCGGAAAAGTTCTTAGTCCATCGTTCACAGTTTGCCGACCCGCCCTTATCTAAATCCGGCTATTGTTTGTTGAGCATTATCTTACTGCCAGCGGGCCGAAGCCCCAGCTAATAGCCCAAAGCTTTTTTCTTATTATGCTGCAGCAGGTAGCGTGCGGTTTCGTAAAAGGTTTCCGTCCAGGCACGGCCGGCAATCAATAGCGAATCTTTATTGGCAGCTTGCTCTTTACCGGCAAAATCGGCCCATAGCAGCTTTTCCTGGCTGCCTTTCTGGTTGCGGGTATAGTACCAGGAATTTTTTATCACGCCTACGTCCTGGTTATTGGCATCATAAATAAAAGCAATATTGGTTTTGCCGCTATCGGTGGCAAATTGTTTTACCAGGTCGCGCCCAAAACTGGTATTGGTATAATTGATATTGGCAAGACCTGCCAATGTGGGCAATACATCTACCTGCGAGGCTACGCAATGCAATCGCCGCGCGGCAATTTTACCAGGCGCATAAAACAATAAAGGCACATGGTTGCGGGTAAGGCCGTCATCGGTCCAGGCGGGTGGAAACAGCGCACCGGCATTGCCGTTTATACCATGATCGCCCACGAACATAAAAATAGTATTGGCGAACCAGGGCTGTTTTTTGGCAGCTTCAATAAAAGATTGAAAACAAAAATCAGTGAAACGAAAAGCGTTCATTTCATCATTGCCTTCAAACCCATATTTTTTTAAACTGTCTGCCGGCATATTTATTTTTTTAAATTCTTTCAGGTCTTCATCCGGTATGGTGTAAGGGCGGTGGTTATCGGCAGTTTGAATAATGGCGAAAAATGGGCTTTGCTGTTTTTGTAAAATGCCGTTGGCCTCTTTAAAAAGATTCCGATCGCTAATGCCCCAAACATCAATCTTGGGCGATTTGAAATCCTCCTGTTCATAAATCCGCAGGCCTTTGATATTATTGGAAAGCAGGCCCCTGATATTGGCCCAACTGGTGCTGCCGCCCAGGAAATAAAGTTTGCTGTAGCCGTCAAAATCATTCACAATGCTGTGCTGGTCTACCATAGCAGGGTTGCGGCTGGCCGTCTTATTGGCTTCTACATCTGTAATACCCGTGATGCTGGCCCAAACACCCCTTGCGGTGCCATAGGACGGTGTAAAACAATTGTCAAAAAACAAACCCTGCTTACAAAGTTCATTAAAATACGGCGTGGTGTTGAGCGGGTTGCCCCACATAGAACTCTTGTACGCGCTGAAGGATTCACAGATCACCATCACAATATTCGGCTTGCTGCCGGCAATGTTAGTGCCGGCATTTATTTTCCTTTCAAAACGAAGGCTGGATGAATCCGGATCGGTTACCCCCAGGTATGTTGCCAGGGGCCGATAATCTTTTTTTACATTGCTGACACTATATGAAGATGTTCTGAAACTCAGGGAACTGAAAAAAGACTGGAAAGGATTGAGGGCCAGATTTGCGTTGAAATCGCTGCCCAAATTAAATGCATCACTCCAACGGAGCGGATATTGCCCTACCCTGCCGAAAATGGCCAGCGCACAAACTAAAAAAGTCATTACGCCGAACAATATCCTTTTAAATCTGCTGCCCCTGTACGCTACATGGTTAACGCTCTTGTATATACGCCGCAATAACCAGAACAAGAGCAAAAATGCAAGCAGCATAGCCAGTAGCAACTTTTTAACAGGATAGGTTTGCCAAACCATGGCACCGGATATTTTTGCATCTTCCAGGAAACTCAGTGCGCTGGCATTGAGCCGTTGCAACAAATAACGGAAATGTAAAAAGTCAGCTATGTAAAAAATAATCAACCAGACAAGAAATATACCCAAGAGTAAAAACATCCAGCGTTTACTGCTTTTAGAAGCAAGGGATGCAATGCAGGAATAGAACCAAGGATCAACATCAGCAGGCAAACAATTCCTACCTCGCGCGCATCAAACCGGAACCCGAGCCAAAAGGAGCCCAATACTTCAGTGGCATGTATACCTGGCGGGGCAAAATAAACCCAGGTAGCCAGCCGCAATAAAAACATCACTATAAAAAAGAACAGCGCTACCAGTACAATCCAGCGGATGAGACGGGGTATTGTTTGCATATTGGTTAAAATTGGCTGCAAAATACTTTAAAATCAACACTCAACTTTACTGATTACTTTTGCAGCATGTGTTTTTTGCAAGCAAGCGCCAACTGGTTTAAGGGCATTGAAACCATTGACAAAAAAATATTCTTTTTTGTTAACAGCAAACTGGCCAATCATTTTTTTGACACTATCATGCCTTTCCTCCGGGAGTCGAATATATGGGTGCCCCTGTATTTATTCATGTTGGTTTTTGCAGCCATCAATTTTGGTAAACGCGGCTGGTTGTGGATGCTGTTTGCCATTTGCACTGCGGGGCTGTGTGACCTGGTAAGCAGCCATCTTATCAAGGAATTTATTTTCAGGGTAAGGCCCTGTCACGAGCCCAGCCTGGCCAGCCAGATCAGGATACTGGCCAATTATTGCCCCGGTAGTTCCAGCTTTACTTCTTCGCATGCTACCAATCATTTTGGGCTTGCCATGTTCTTTACGGTAACGCTTCGGCGTCATACGGCTGTTTGGATATACCTCTTTTTTGCGTGGGCTGCCCTGATCTGTTTTGCACAGGTGTATGTAGGCGTTCATTATCCTTTTGATGTACTGGCGGGCGCATTGCTGGGTTGCGGGCTGGGTTATGCACTGGCAGTATTTTTCAATAATTACGCAGGATTGATTAGTTTACAAAATAAAAGAGCCTGATGACAGATGTTTTTATACTGATTGGACTTATTTTTTTTAACGGTTTATTTGTGATGTCGGAGATAGCGCTGGTATCTGCCAGGAAATCAAGACTTGAAAACCTGGCAGCCAGAGGCGATCGTCTTTCAAGGGTGGCACTGGACCTTGCTAACAATCCCGATCTTTTCCTGTCGGCTGCGCAAATCGGGATCACCCTGATCGCCATCCTAACGGGTGTTTATTCCGGCGAACGATTCGGCGTTTACCTGAAACCGGTAGTTGAAAAAGTAGATTTTTTCAGGCCCTATGCAGCAACTATTTCCACCACTATTATTGTTATCATCGTAACATTTTTGTCGATCATCTTTGGCGAACTGATACCCAAACGAATCGGCCTGCAAAAAGCTGAACGTATTGCACGTGTGGTTGCGCAGCCCATGATTTTTTTTGCCACACTCACCCACCCCATTGTATGGTTGCTGAATAAAACCAGCTACCTTTTTTTCAAACTGTTTAATATAAAAGGATCAAAAGATGAATCCGTAACGGAAGATGAAATCAAGGCCATCATCAGTGAGGGCACGGAACAGGGAACCATTGATGAAGCAGAACAGGAAATTATTGAGCGGGTGTTTCACCTGGGCGATCGCAATATCACTTCACTCATGACCCACCGCAGCGATATCACATGGTTCGATTTATATGATAACGAAGATGCCATCAGGGACAAAATAGACCGGCAGCCGCATTCTGTATATCCCATTTGCGACGGCAATATTGATAATATAAAAGGAATTGTTTCTATTAAGGACCTATATGTAAGCAGCGATGACACGCCTTTTAAAGATATCATGAAACCTGCCCTGTTTGTGCCGGAAAACAATACTGCTTACCAGGTGCTGGAAAAATTTAAAGAATTAAGGGCCCATTGCTGCTTTGTGGTAGATGAATACGGAAGCATGCTGGGCCTGATTACGCTGAACGATATCCTGGTAGCCATTGTGGGCGATATACCGGAGCCCAATATGCCCGATTATGAAATTACCGAGCGCGAAGACGGCTCTTACCTGGTAGACGGGCAGATACCATTTTATGATTTTCTTACCCGTTTCGAAAAAACGGAATGGATGAATGAAGGAGAACACGATTTTGATACCCTTGCCGGTTTTATACTGCATGAGCTGGAGCATATACCACACACCGGGGAAAAATTAAACTGGCGTATTTTTGATTTTGAAATTGTGGATATGGATGCGCAGCGCATTGACAAAGTAATGGTGCAGATAAAACCAAACCAAACGGAGGAGTTAACTGCTGAGTCAAAATAACTGCCCCCGGTTTATAAAAAATATTCACCCTTTTTACAAAGCGTTATCCCATTCCTGGCTATGCTGGCAGACGGTAGTTGTACTGATTGTATTCTGCTATTTTCATGATAATGGTCATTCGTTTTTATATCAAACCATGCGGTATTAACTTTTTGATTGCAAATACAGCGCTATTCTGGTACAGTGTTTGAAAATACCCGCCGGTATTCAAATCAGCCATATCACTATTCCATCATATTGTAAAAAACACCCGTTTCGGGCCGTAAAAGCCCCGATAGCAGAGATTGGAGCTATCCGGGAAAATAATACGTGCTATAATCCGTTGTATAAAAAATCCATACCATGAAAACTATTCTGCGGTTCGCCCTTTCATTGTGTGCTGCCGTTATCCTGCTGGCATCGTGTAAAAAAGAAGCTTTAGAAGTCGCTGCGGCCCAGGCCAATAACACACCCGAAACGGCACCTGCTGTTCAAACTGCAGTTAGTGCGGATGTAAGTCCACAGATCAGCGGTTTTTACAAGGCACTGCCCGCGAGATATGATTCCACCACCAAAAAATATCCACTGCTTGTTTTTTTGCATGGTGTGGGCGAAACCGCCAATGGATCATCTCATCTATCACGGTTATTGGTAGACGCTGTTCCCGGTTTATTGAACCAGCATACTTTTCCTGCACAGTTTACTGTAAACGGCAGCAATTATTCGTTTATCGTTATCAACCCGCAGTTTAAAGCCTGGCCGGAGGCTACCGATGTGAATGCTATGATTGATTACGCCATTGCACATTACCGCGTAGACGAATCAAGAATATATGTGGCAGGTTTAAGTATGGGTGGCGGCAGTACCTGGGATTATGCCATTGCTTACCCCAACCGGGTAGCTGCTGTAGTGCCTATCTGCGGCGCGTCCTGGCCGTCTAAAGATCAACTCGGTAATATTGCCAAAGCCAATCTGCCCGTTTGGGCTTTTCACAACAACGATGACAACATGGTAGGGGTTGAAACTACCATCAGTAACATAGACAATGTGAATTCATTCAATCCCTCTATTACTGCAAAGAAAACCATCTGGGCCAGTGGCGGCCACGATGCATGGACAAAGGCAACCAATCCCGCTACCCGGGAATGCGATGGCAAGAACATCTATGAGTGGATGCTGCAGTACACCCGCAAAGTTGCAAAGTAATCATCTCCAGGGGCTGCATCTATTTCAGTTTATACCGGTATTTTTGCGTTCATGACAGGATTCTTCAGACGTATAAAAGCGTTGTATGCCATTTACAATTTCTTCCACAGAAAAGAGTTGCTGCACAATGTTCCCTTATTAAAAAAATATGGGATAAAAAAGAAATACTATTCTCCGGTATCCAGCAGGGATTTTGCCGGTATTGAACCGACCCACCTGGCGGCACCCAACAAAACGGGCCTTACCGATACCGCCTTTTTCAAGGAGACCAGCCCGGAAAATCAGCAAAGCATATTGTCATTTGACGAGAAGGGCTTCCTCATCATCCGCAATTACCTTTCTGTTGGGCAAATAAACCAGGTAAATGAAACTATATCAACCCTGTTAACGGCAAAAAAAATAAAATTCAGGTACAGGAATAAAATCATGTTTGCCATTCATCATTCGCCATTGCTGAAAAGTATCGGGACAGATAAAAAACTCCTTGATTTTTTAAGTTGTCTTATGAATGGAGGGGCCGTTCTTTTTCAAAGCATCAATTTTATAATGGGCAGTGAACAGCGAACGCATTCAGATTCCATACACATGACTACCTTTCCGCCAGGAGGCCTGTTGGGTGTGTGGATAGCATTGGATGATATAAATGAACACAATGGACCTTTGCATTATTACCCAGGCAGCCACCATTTGCCATATTACCTCAATGCAGATTATAACAATGAAGGATCATTTCTATTGCTCGGCAAACATTCTTATGCCGAATATGAAGAAATGATAAAAAATAAAATAGCAGAGAACGGAATAAAAAAACAAATATTCACCGCGCAAAAGGGCGATATGCTGGTTTGGCATGCTAATCTTTTTCATGGCGGAGAACCACACAGCAACAAAAATATTACCCGGCGCAGCATGGTATTGCACTATTTTAATAAAAATGCAATCTGTTTTCATGAAATAACGCAAAGGCCAGCCCTGCTGAAAAGCAACCTGTAAATTTGTTTTATCGGAAAAACCCATCGTTATTGTACGATTTTTTTCAGATCTGAAATTTCCCAGTTCCCAATACGATTCCCGCTCAGGGAACAATGAGGTAAGGCGGTTAATGCAAATGGCTGGGCTCCAATCCGAATAATATTGGCACTCATCTTGAGGTTAAATGCCGAACAATTTCCTTATGAAAACAAACTGTACCCTTTTAATTAAACGCTTTCTTTTGCTTTTGCTGCTGGTAACTGTCAAGGCAGACCTGCAGGCGCAAACCATTATCAGCCACGATAATGTTGCACTGAAAAAAGCAGTTACCGCTTCATCCTATCAGATGACCAACTATCCCGTCAATGCTTTTGATGGCAATGTAAACACGCGCTACTCCAGTTTATACAGTGACAATGAATGGTTGAGTGTTGATCTTGGACAGGTGTTCCTGATTGACCAGGTGGTGCTTATCTGGGAAAGGGCTTATGGTAAAGATTTTAATATACTTTTTTCACGCGATGGATCATTCACCGATTTAAACAAAGACAGCATCCAAATAAGAAATAATGTGCTGGGCACCGACAGTGTTGCCGGTACCAATACCATCAAAACAAAATTAAATACGATGGCCCGTTATGTGAAAATGCAGGGCGTACACCGGGCAACCGTTTTTGGATATTCACTGTTTGAATTCAGGGTTGCAGGTTCGGTCTCTTCTTCGTCGGTACTGCCAGCAACGCTTACCGGCTTTTCGGCCTCTGAACAGGGAAGCGCTACGGTATTGGAATGGACGACTACGACGGAAACCAACACCGCAGGATTTTCTGTTGAACGCAGTACCGATGGTACCAATTTTGCAGCCATCGGTTGGGTAGAAAGCGTTAACGGCGGCACGGTTACCAGTCATTATTCATATACCGATAAACAACAAACCGGCAGTCGTAATTATTACCGCCTGAAAGTATTTGACAGGGGTGGAAATGCAGGTTCTACAGCCGCGGTGGCCATTAATACATCCGGCAGCACCGGTCTGAGGGTATCGCCAGTTCCGGTTAAAGATCATTTTAGCATTGAATACAGCGGCACAACAGGTGAAACGATAAACATCTTGCTTTACGGCACCAGGGGTCAGCCGGTCTACAGCAATAAATTTATTTTGAAAAGCAGCCAGCAAACCATGGTAATTAACAGAACCGCTAATATGCTACCAGGCATTTATTTTCTCGACATTATCAGCAACGGAAGTAAAAATCAATCCAGGATGTTGGTTTTACAGTAACCTCGCTACATCAACCAGAACGGGATGCACCAATGCATCCCGTTTTTTACTTCACTCCAGCCCTCTCCAAGGAGAAGGACTCAGCATCTTTTACCAACAAAGATTCGACAGATCCAACCGCGTAAATATTCATCAGTTATTTCTTAAAACAAATCAGGGTAATCGCTTATAATGCCATCTATCCCCAATTGTTTAAGCCTTAGCATTTCATCTTTAGTGTTAACCGTCCAGGCAATTACTTTCATGTTTTTTTGATGACAGGCGGTCAACAATGCTTTATTGACTAATGCATACGCCGGGCTATAAATGGTGGGTGTAAATCCCAATTGCTTTAACTGCTCATCCGGCGAACGCTTGTCGAAGTCTTCTACCAGCAAAGCTGTTTTAATATTGGGATAGTCGCGGTGAACAATTTGCAGCGTACGCGGATCAAAGGATTGTATAATTACCCGGTCGTTTATTTTTTTTGATTCAATCACTTTCATCAGCAGGCTTACAAATTCTTCCGGTGCCGGATGAAAAAGGTTATCGGTAAGCGCTTGTGATTTGGTTTCAATATTATAAAAAGGCGCCGGCCGTCGGTTATTAAAGGCAAAAGCTTCGGCACTATCTATTACCTGGCTAAGCAAGGGCTTGACAGCTTTTATTTTTTGCTGGCGCGGAAAACGCGGATGTGGCTTTAGGCCCACATCATATTGCTGCGTTTCGGCATAGCTCATGGTATAGATATTGTATTTCTTCTCATCTTTCTCTTCAATAAAACCGCCGCCCGGTTGAGTAGTGATTTCATGGTTAAAAAAAGGCTCGTGCGAAAGAATAACCTGTTTGTCTTTTGTTATAACGGCATCCATTTCAAGCGTGGTAACGCCGAGTGCCAGCCCGTTGAGCATGGAGGGAATTGTATTTTCAGGCATTAGCCCGCGGCCGCCACGGTGCGCCTCGGTATCAAATGCGGGTAAATTCATAGTGGCCAGTTTAGCAGTGTGACAGCCAGCTACAAAAATGATGGCCATTACCAGTTGCACTATTTCTTTTTTATTGGTCATGGGAAATATGTCATTGCGGTTAACACGCTAAATTCTTACTTCCCCGCTTTCAATGATCATTAAATAATTGTGATCCGCGCTGCTGCATTTCTGCTGCAATATCCGCGGCCTGCCCGCCCTGGGTTTTTAATTTATCTGTAATGGTACGATAGCTTTCCTGGTCGCGGTTCTGGCTAAGTTTAAAAACATTGTCGAGTTGTGTAACCTCCATTTCAAAACCAACAATGGCTTTCATCATGCTCTCGAGGTATTCTTGCGGCATTTTTTCTACCAGCGAAGGTGAAGCAGGATTGTTTTCAAACAGTGAAGTGAGGCGGGTGAGTATGTTCAATAAAGCAGTATCATCTACAAATGCAAGCAATCCTTTTGCATGAACCGACATATAATTCCAGGTTGAACCGGTTTGTTGGTTGGTATACCAGCTTGCACTCACATAGGTATGTGAACCTGTAAATACGGCCAGTGCGTTTGGGTTCTTTTCAAATGCCAGTTGGTGATCGGTCTTGCGCATTATATGCCCTATTAAAAAAAGCTTGTCGCCTCTTTCTTCTATCAGCACCGGTACCTGGCTGGCTACGGGCTGATGATCGGCGCTTACACCGGCGAGGAACACAAACGGGTTGGCTTTCATAAATGCTTTTACAACAGCCGGATCTTTTTCTTTGAAATAGGGAAGGTTGTACATGTGTATGCGGATTGTTGCTCAATCAAGTGTTTTGTTAGCCATGGTTATTTATTTAAAACAGTAAGCCGGATTCTTGGATATCTGTTGGATGGTGGAACCGATGACTAATGATTTGCCGTACAAGTGGGTGACACCTGCCTGCCTGCCGGCAACGATGCTGAGCGTATTCCCGTCTCCGGTAAATATAAAAACGGGCTAAGCCACTACTTCCGCCACCTTTGCTGTTTCTATATGCGCATTCAGCATGGAAATACTTCTCACGGTTTGTGCCGCAAATGAACGAAAGGCTTCCTTGCTTACCTCATCATTGCTTACCATAATGGGGATACCGGTATCGCCGCCTTCGCGGATGGTTTGCACCAGCGGTATCTGGCCCAGCAACGGCAGGTCATATTCCTCTGCTAATTTTTTGCCACCGTTTTTGCCAAAAATATAATACTTATTACCGGGCAATTCGGCAGGTGTGAAATAACTCATGTTCTCTACCAGCCCAATAATGGGCACTTTTAGTTGTGCCTGTCCAAACATGGCAATTCCTTTTTTTGCATCGGCAAGCGCCACATCCTGCGGCGTGGTTACTATTACAGCGCCGGTGACCGGCACCGTTTGCAATACGGTTAAATGAATATCGCCCGTGCCCGGAGGCATGTCTATCACCAGGTAATCCAATTCATCCCAGAATACATCTGTTACAAACTGGCGTATGGCGCTGCTGGCCATCGGGCCCCGCCATACTACCGCGCTTTTTTCATCTACCAACAATCCTATACTCATCAATTTAATACCATATTTTTCCAGCGGTACTATTTTTCCTTTTTCATTTTCACCCATATCCATCATCATCGGACGCTCGCCACGCACACCAAACATAATGGGTACACTGGGGCCATAAATATCCGCATCCATTAAACCCACTTTGGCATTGCCCTGCGCCAGTGCCAGTGCAAGATTGGCGGCCACCGTGCTTTTTCCCACACCGCCTTTGCCGCTCATTACCGCAATTATATTTTTTACTTTTGGCAATACCTGGCCCGTGTCTTTCCGGTTAGTAGACGTATGTGAAGTAAAATTAACCTTCACGATTGCTTCTTTGTTAACGGTTAGTTTAATGGCGTTTTCACAGGCTATACGCATCATGTCCTTCATCGGGCAGGCCGGTGTTGTTAATATAACCGTGAAAGAAACCTGGTTACCGCTAATGACAATATCCTTTACCATATTAAGGGTTACCAAATCTTTTCCCAAATCGGGTTCCTGCACATTGCTTAAGGCACTCAATATTTGTTCCTGCGTCATCACGGTTAAAAAGGTTATGTTAAAAAACTATTTTGCCGCAAAATTAACCAATAGCAGGGGCAATTTGTTGTATTTGTAAAAAATGAAGTAATTATCTTTGAATCGTACGGCGGCTGTTTAATTAATTAAAAAGGAATTGAGTAAAATCCATTAAAAATAAATTAATTAAGAAGCGTGGTGCAGGTGTTGGGCGGGCGTGCAAATGAAACAACCGACCTTTAAAAAACAAATACTACGGATGAAAAGATTGCTACTTTTTTGTTTGTTTATTGCCGCGCTGGTCTGCAAATCCCAGGCGCAGTTTTCGCAATTAAAGGATTCCGTTGTACAGCTGTACGG
>Ga0070667_100005098_pt1 | contig 10998 bp, 13 predicted proteins | sample KBSS33metaG_FD_64659 | JGI IMG/M metagenome (GOLD analysis project Ga0070667, IMG submission 64659) | Switchgrass rhizosphere microbial communities from Kellogg Biological Station, Michigan, USA - KBS S3-3 metaG | ecosystem: Host-associated > Plants > Roots > Rhizosphere > Soil ...
AAAAAAGCATTTTGATAAAAGATTGAATCAGGTAAACAAACCAGCCGCAATGGCTGGTTTGTTTGTTTATAGGATGGCCGGGGCCTGGCTGTTCCGTTAGAAATAAATGAGCCAAAAAACTTGCTTCCCCGAAAATCAGTGATTACATTTACTCCGCTATACCAGCACTATCTCCAATTCTTTTCCGGAAAACGATCTCCCCTTTAATTTACAGCTATTTTTTTACAGCGATCTTATTGCTGCCCGGTTCGTCCAATCTTAGGAATCATACCGCCCATTATCTCCATTGACTATGGCAGCCACTCCGTTGTCATTTGTAATCATTAAATAACCGTTTATGAAAAAGGTATGGTTGTTACCAATACTTTTTGCACTAATCACAGCATCCGGCCTGCGATCTTCCGCGCAAAGCACTGCTGCCCTTCCGGTTAGCCTGACGATGGATGCAGGCCTGGCCGGCAACAATAAAGTAGCTGTTTCATGGACCGTACTTATAAAGCTGGGTACCGACTATTTTGATGTTGAAAAAAGCCAGGACGGCATCCGGTGGCATAGCATAACTGTTGTAAAACCCGATAGCAGTGCCGCCATTCCGTTTACCTATACTGTCTTCGATTTATTCCCGGTAAAAGGGCCCAATTTTTACAGGATACGCACCAGAGATTTGGTCGGCCGTTCAACGTTTACTCCAATAAAAACGGTAAGAGTAACAATGCCCTGCAATATCTCTGTATATCCCAATCCTTCATCGGGGCAGGTGAATATTGCCCTGGGAGATGTGCCCACAACAGACTGGCATGTTTCTCTTATTACAGCAGCCGGTCAAATAATCCTGCAAAAAAAATATAGCAGGAACAATACCGCAGTTTGCCTTCCGGTAAATCATATTGCGACGGGCAATTATGTACTCGAAATAACAGATGGCAGTTCAAAACAACAAAAAAGATTAATGATAAACCACAATTAAGCGATCTTCTGAAAAAAGATAAGCCGTGTCCATTGGGCACGGCTTTATTTTTAAAGTTTGCGGAGAATTGGTGTTGTAACAATCAGGTATTTAATCGCATTGGTAAACAAATGTTGCCCGATCTATCAGACGTTGCAGGAAATAAATAGAAGGACCCGGCAGTGGTTGGTTAACTATTTGCGGAAATGAATACGCATTATAGCTGGTTGCCGTAAATGGATTGTTCATGCTGTAGTCCCGGTCTACAAACATAAAAACTTTGTTACTGCGGTGAATATTTACTTTGTTATCATAAGTGATTCCTGGCCGGATAAGATTACCGCCGGCATCGTATGCATAGGTCTGCACAAAAGGAGGATTACCGGTATTCTCTCCCTGTATTACCAATGAACTTGTTTTAAGAACCCGGCAGGTTCCATCGTATGTGTAGGTAGTAAGCCTGGCTTCCCAGTAATCAACAGGCCCGGTGGGTGTCACCTGTCCAAAAACATAGGTTGTATCGGTGGCAATTTTGCCGCTTGCATCGTATACATATTTCGACCAGGTTTCAAATGTTCCGTTGGCATAAGGGCGGATAAACTCTGATAGGCGATGGGCCGCATCGTATTTGAAGATCAGGTTGGGCTCACCGGTAACTACTTCTGTGTTGTTTACCGTTAGCGGATTTCCGAAAGCATCGTATGTGAAGGTGGCCGTATTGGGCGAGTACGTGGTAGAAAATCCAGGGAAGGTATAAGATTTAATATTACAGAATTTGAAATCCGCACACGGGTCCTTTAAAATTTCCTGTTCAATTTTTTTACAGGAACCGGCCGAAATCAATACAACTGATAAAAGTAGTAAGTGCAGGCAAAAGGTTGTTCTTTTCATACAATGAATGTTGATTTGTTTAAGGAATAGATAGGACGATCCTTGCCGCTACCGGCAACGACGAGTATGTATATTACTGTTTGCGAATAACCAGGGAATTAACCGTTGAAGCATTAATGCTGAGAACAGCAGCAAAGCTATCATATACGTTTACTCCGGGCAATACAACTTTGTGGTAATTTATTTGGGGTACGAACAATCTGGCATCTTTGTCTCCAAACTAATAGCGCCGGCTGCCAGATCTGCTGAAATAATTGAAGACCGATATGTTTCTTATATTCGGAAAAAACTTATGAAAAGAATCTTGTTCCTCCTGCTTTTTTCTTTTTATTCATTTGCCGTACTTGCGCAGGAAAAAGATGAAGCGGCCATCAAAAGAGTTATTGAAGGAGAAACGCTTTCTTTTGCCAATGCAAATCTAGCCGCATGGTCTGATTATTTTGTTCACAGTTCGTATGTAAGATGGTCGGTTTCGCCAAAAATGTATTTTAATGGATGGGATGACTTGTACAAAGGAGCAAAATCTTTTTTGGAAAACAGTACCGGGCGAAAAGATGCTGATGCACTTCATCAAATTAGCCGAACTGATTGGGATATTCATATTAACGGCAACATGGCCTGGGTAAAGTTTGTACAGGCTACCGAAGGGAACCCCAATTCGTCTCAGCAATTTCGCGTGTTGGAGCGGATAAAAGACGAATGGAAAATTTCCCTGTTGGTGGCGGTGCAATAATTGAAAAACCTAAGATGGAATCTTATCATAATCCGGCTACTCAGTTACAGCCCAGCAGCTCGCAAAGCTTTTCTTTTAATGCGGCCCCGCGCAGATTTTTGGCAATAATTTTTCCGTTGGGATCTACCAGGAAATTCTGCGGTATAGATTGAATATGATATTTTACTGCGGCTTCATTGTTCCAGAATTTCAGATCGCTTACCTGGGTCCAGGCGAGCCTGTCATCACCAATGGCTTTTAGCCAGGGGTCTTTTGATTTGTCGAGTGATACACCCAGCACCGTAAAATTTTTTTCTTTGAATTGATGATAGGTATTCACCACGTTCGGGTTCTCCATGCGGCAGGGCCCGCACCAGCTTGCCCAGAAATCCAGGAGCACATATTTTCCTTTGAAAGAAGAGAGTGAAACCGGTTTGCCATTGGTATCTGTCTGCGTAAACTCAATGGCGTTGGAACCAATGGCGCCTATCTTGGCATCGTCAATCATCTGGTGGATATACTTTCCATAGAAACTGTTTTGTACGGGAAGGTCCAGTTTGTTGAACCTTTTTTCAAGTATTGCCATATCGTCTGAAAGTTGCATCGTAACCATCAGTAAAAAACTGCTCACCGGCGACGTCAGATGCTGCTGCAGAAAAAGCTCAATCTTTTCCTGTATGGCGGTATAAACTTTTGCGCCTTCAACCTGAAGGGTATCGCTGTTACCGTTTGTTTTTGCCCGCTGAAGAATTTTTGAATACTGATCAAACAGGGGATTGAAGGTTTGTTGAAAAGCCATAAAATCAGCCTGTGCAGCAGATCCGGTTACGGTTAATTTTTGAAGGTCTCCAATATCCCCGCTGATGTTAATCACATTATTATCCAGGAACAGCAAGGTTCTTTTCTTCATTTCGGGAAAATCGAGGCTTAACAACAGCGGCTCCCGCAGGCTTCCTTTCAGGGTAAACCCACCATTTTTTACAATACCTTTTGCAATAGTGTCTGTGGGTGCATTAACATCGGCCAGGTAAACCAGCGACTTATCCTGTAAACCTGTAATTTTTCCATTTACCAGCAGTTGCTTTTGTGCCAGTACCACCATGGGCGCGCAACAAAAAATAAAAAGGATCTTCTTCATGCCTGTACATTTTCAGCTGCCAAACAGCCTCTATTTTGAATGTCTTTTTGTTAAAACGTTGATAACGTCCTGTAAATTATGTCCTTTTGCATTTAGTAGCAGCAGGTAATGAAAAAGCAAATCGGCCGATTCATTCAGAAACAATTCGTCATTGTTATCCTTTGCCTCTATTACCATTTCAACCGCTTCCTCCCCCACTTTCTGTGCAATTTTATTGATTCCCTTGCTGAACAGTTGTTTTACATACGACGTCTCCACGGTACTGTTTTTCCGCAATTTTATAATGTCTTCCAGGTAAAACAAAAAATTGTCGCTATGGTTGCGTTCACTCCAGCAGGTATCCGCTCCTGTATGGCAGGTAGGTCCCAGGGGCTCGGCTTTTATCAGCAGGGTATCATTGTCACAATCCGGCAACACCTGCTTTACCAGCAAATGGTGGCCGCTTTCTTCGCCCTTGGTCCATAAACGCTGTTTGCTACGGCTAAAGAAAGTAACTTTTCCTTCGGCCAGTGTTTTAGCCAGCGCTGCTTCATTCATAAACCCCAGCATCAATACCTTATTGGTTTTATAATCCTGGATCACCGCGGGCGCAAGGCCATCACTATATTTTTTAAAATCGATCTTCATACACTAATTACGATAATTGGGGCGAATGTACGCTAATCTTTCCGACCTCATTGTTGACGGAAAGCGTAAGCATAGAGGGCAGCATTTGAGGCCGTTTTATTCAAATACCGCCCAGCTGCAGCTAATTTACACGAATCTTTCCCGGCCTCGTTACTAAGGGAAAACGATAAGTATTATCAAAGATTGCTCATATCCGTACTGCAATATTCTGTTGTCGCAGGTACCGCTTTAATTCCGGGATAGCAATCTCCTTAAAATGAAAAATACTGGCGGCAAGGGCGGCATCTGCAGCGCCCTCTTCAAATACCGTTTTAAAATGCGGCATGGTACCCCCGCCACCGCTGGCAATCACCGGCACCGGCAACGATTGAGACAATTTCCTGGTAATGTCGATGGCAAAGCCCTGTTTGGTCCCATCGTGGTTCATGGATGTTAGCAATATCTCGCCGGCGCCGGCATCTACTCCCTGTTTCGCCCAATTATAGCAGGTAGCCCCGGTTTTTGTTCTGCCGCCATTTAAGTATACATACCATTCTCCATCGGGCTCCTGTTTGGTATCAATAGCCAGCACCACGCATTGGCTGCCGAATTCTTTTGCCAGTTCATTGATTAAACCTGGCCGCTTAAATGCCGAGGTATTAACAGAGATTTTATCTGCCCCATTTTGCAGCAGCACACTTACATCATCCACGCTGCTGATACCGCCGCCAACGGTAAACGGAATATTGATATGATGTGCAATACGGCTTACCAGCTCACTCAGTGTTTTTCTTTTTTCTACCGTAGCAGTAATATCAAGAAACACCAGTTCATCAGCGCCTTCCTGTGCATAGAGAGCGCCCAGCTCTACCGGGTCGCCTGCATCGCGGATATTTTCAAAATTGACACCCTTTACCGTGCGGCCCTCTTTTATATCGAGGCAGGGTATAATGCGCTTTGTAAGCATACTATTATTTTCTTGATTGTAATGCCATCCTGATACCCAACCCGCATAACAGCAAACCGGTGATCTTAGGCTGCCATTTCGTAAACCATTTTCTTTTTATGAGCCAGTTGCCCATCTTGCCAAACAAAATAGCCACAATGATATTTACTATGGTACCGGATAGATTGAACCAGGTTCCCAACAGCAGCACCTGCCACTGAACAGCCATGTTGCCGGGCCGTATAAACTGCGGCAGAAAAGCAAGAAAGAATAGCGCCACTTTTGGATTCAGCGCATTGGTTAAAACACCCTGTCGAAAAATTCTATGAAGCGATGAGGGTATTTTTTCGCCTGTGGGTTGAAACGTTTGCTGCTGACTATAAAAAGAACGGATACCCAGGTACAACAAATAAAATGCACCCGCATATTTGATAATTGAAAATGCAATTGCCGAGCCGGCAATAATAGCCGACAACCCAAACATGGCGGCCAGCAAATGAACCAGGCAACCACACATAATGCCCAGTGCAGATACAATACCTGCTTTAACGCCCTGCGAGGTACTTTGCGCAGCTACATAGAGCATATCCGCGCCGGGCGTCAGGTTCAATAGCAAACTGGCCAAAGCGAAAAGCAAAAAATTACTACTGGTAATCATCCAAACTGTATTAAATCTTTTAAACTGATTCTTCCCTCGTAAATAGCCTTGCCCACGATGGCTCCCTTGCAGCCAATGGCCTGCAGTTCTTCCAGGTCTTTCATAGTACTCACACCGCCGCTGGCAATAAAGTGCAATGCCGGAAATTCAGCCATAATATTTTTATACAGGTTGAGCGAGGGCCCTTCCAGTTTTCCGTCTTTGCTTACATCTGTACAAAAAACCTGCTGAATGCCGTGTTCAATATATTTCCTGATGAAATCATCCACCCATACATTTGTTGTTTCCAGCCAGCCGCCTACCGCAATCTTTTCATCTTTTACATCCGCACCCAATAAAAATTTATGCGCGCCATAAGCACGCAGCCAATGCACAAATACTTCTTCTTGTTTTACTGCAAGACTACCAATGGTTGCAAACGCAGCACCGCTATCAAAAACAATTTGCAGATCCGTTTCTTTTTTGATACCACCGCCAAAATCAATTACCAGCGATGTTTTCCCGGCAATTGTTTCCAGCACTTTCCAATTTTTTACCATGCCTGCTTTGGCGCCGTCCAGGTCAACCAGGTGCAGTCGTGTTAAACCCGCATCTTCAAATTGTTTGGCAACCTCCAGGGGGTGTTCGTTATAAATTGTCTTTTGTTCATAATCGCCCTGCGTGAGCCGCACGCATTTTCCATCTATGATATCTATCGCCGGAATAATCTGCATACGCCCGCTCGCCGTACCGGGTTGCTCTTCCTTTTTGCTGCTATTTTTTGTGCTATTCATGATAATTAACCGCTTCAGGGCATCGTGATAAAATTTTTCAATATTTGTTCTCCCACTGCCGCACTTTTTTCGGGATGAAATTGCACACCATAAAAATTATTCTTGTGCAGGCCCGCGCTATAGGGCAAAACATAATCAGCCGTTGCTATGGTATGCCCACCCAATGCGGCATAATAACCATGCACAAAATAACAATAGCTGTTTTCCGGAAGACCTTTGAACAATCCTGTTTTCAGGTTATAAATATTGTTCCAGCCAATCTGCGGAACTTTTATGTTTGCGCCAGCTTCACTATCAGCAGGGGGAACAAAATGTTTCACCTGTTCATCAAATATACCCAGACATGCCGTATCGTTTTCCTCGGAATAAGCGCACATCAGCTGCATACCCAGGCAGATACCGAGCACAGGCTGCTGCAGGTTTTTGATCACAGCATCCAGCTGTCGTTCTTTTAAATAATTCATGGCCGTGCTGGCCTCTCCTACCCCGGGGAAAATAACTTTATCGGCCTTCAGAATCTCTTCTACGTTATCAGTAACCGTAGCTTCCATACCGATTCGTTCCAATGCATACAGCACCGACTGAATATTACCTGCATTGTATTTTATAATAGCAAGATTCAATTGTAGCGTTTAAGTAATCAGGAAATAATTTTTTTGATAAAGGTGTCGGTTGCAGCATGCAGGTCCGCAGCATTTTCCAGTGCTTTAATAAAAGCTGTGCCGATGATAGCACCGTTTGCGTGCCGGCAGGCTTCTTCAAAGCTCTGTTTGTCTTTAATGCCAAAACCAACCAGCACCGGGTTTTTTAATTGATAACTTTTAAGCCGTTGCAGGTAGGCACTCACATCCGTCATACTTTTATCGCCGCCGGTAGTAGATGAAGATGACACTGCATACAGGAAACCGGTACTGAGCTGATCCAGTTTCCTTACTCTTTCTTCGGACGTTTCGGGCGTTACCAGGAAAACAAAATCAAGTCCATAGCGCTGCATAACAGGACCGTATTCTGTCTCAAATTCGCGCCCGGGCAAATCGGGCAATATCAATCCATCTATCGGCAGCGCTGCCGCATGCTGGCAAAATTTTTCAAACCCATATTGCAGTACCGGGTTCATATAACCCATCAGTATAACGGGCACGTATATTTCTTTCCTGAAATCGCGGAGTTGCCCAAACAGTTTTTCAATCGTTATGCCATTGGCCAATGCAATGCTGCTGCTTTGCTGTATCACGGGGCCATCGGCCAAGGGATCGCTGTAAGGCATACCCAGTTCAATTATATCGGTGCCACTGTCTTGCAGTGCTTTCATTACTTCCAGCGTTGAATTTAACCGCGGGTATCCGGCCGTACAATAAACATTCAGTATTTTTTGCTGTTTCCGTTGAAACAATTCATTTATTCTGTTCATACACCTGTTCTGCTTTAATAAAATTATCACTTGTAATCAGCTCCATTTTTATGTTGCTTCTTTTGTATTCTGAATTCCCTATCGGCACCTCCTTGAATCCATATTTCCGGTACAGGTGAATGGCATTTTCCAGCTTTGTATTTGAATAAAGGATTATCTTCCTGGCTTTGAGTTCGTTTGCCTTTTGCAAACAGAAGGCCAGCAACTGGTTCCCTATTTTTCTGCCATGGTATTTTTCGTCTACCGCCATTTTCGATAATTCGTATACGCCGTCTTCTACTTTCATCAGTGCAAAAGTGCCGGCTATTTCGTTGCCCAACTTTGCAAAAAATATGTATCCGCCTTTGTCAATGAAAAAAAGTTTCGGATTGGATAACATTGCTTCATCAATCGGTTCTACATAAAAATACTTTTCCAGCCAGCGCCGGTTAAAATCGCCGAAATATCCTGCCAGTGATTCATCAAAGTCAACAAATGTGAGCTGCTCCATTAACTATCTTAAGGTTCTCTATTTTTTACGGACATTGTGTCCATTGCTTTCATGTAAGTAGCCATGTCTTTATCTCCCCGGCCGCTTAAGCATATTACCACGCGGTCGTTTGTCTTAAATGAAAGTTCCTTCAAAGCGGAAATGGCATGCGCCGATTCCAATGCGGGTATAATGCCTTCCGTGCGCGCCAGGTAAAAAGCTGCTTCCAATGCCGCTTCATCTGTTGCACTTAAAAATTGTGCCCGCCCGGTTTCAAATAAATGTGCGTGCAAAGGCCCTATTCCGGGATAATCCAGTCCGGCGGATATACTATGCGGTTCTATTACCTGCCCGTCTGCAGTTTGCATCACCAGGCTTTTACTACCATGTAATATACCTGTTGTACCCAATTGAGTGGTGGCCGCGCTCATGCCGCTGTTTATTCCACAACCCGCTGCTTCTACCGCTATCAATTGCACATTCACATCTTCCAGAAAATGATAGAATGCCCCGGCAGCGTTGCTGCCGCCACCCACGCAGGCTATTACGTGCGTGGGAAGCTCATTACCTGTTGCTTCCTTTAATTGCGTACGCATTTCTTCACTGATTACACTTTGAAAACGGGCTACCATGTCAGGATATGGGTGCGGACCTACTACACTTCCGATAATATAATGCGTGTCGTTAGGGTTGTTAATCCAGTCACGGATGGCTTCATTGGTGGCGTCTTTCAGTGTCTTACTGCCGCTCAATGCAGGGATCACTTTTGCACCCAGCATCTTCATTCTTGCTACGTTGGGCGCCTGCCGTTCAATATCTTTTTCGCCCATATACACAACGCACTCCACACCTTTCAACGCGCAAACAGTTGCCGTGGCCACGCCATGCTGGCCGGCACCCGTTTCCGCTATAATCCTTTTCTTGCCCAAGCGCTGTGCCAGTAAAATCTGGCCAATGGTGTTGTTTATCTTATGTGCGCCGGTATGGCAAAGATCTTCGCGTTTCAGGTAAACCTGCGTTTTGCATGCAGCGCTGAGGCGCTGCGCCAGGTATAACGGTGTAGGCCGACCGACATAATCTTTCAGCAATGCGCGAAATTCTTTTTGAAAGCCCGCCTCGTATATAATCTGCAGGTAGCGGCTTTTCAGCTCTTCCACGTTGCGGTGCAACATCTCCGGAATATAGGCGCCACCAAACTTTCCGTAGTACCCAAAAATATCGGGTTGCTGAAAGGTTCCTTTATATTGCCCCAATGGTAGGGTTCTGTTAATCATCGCTCGTTAAATTAATTGAATACTTTTTTTGAACCAGCATCTGAAATTCTATTTGGCATTCTTGCGTCGCACGCTTGTACTGTACTCATCTATTCTACCCCTCGCCTCGTGTTTTCCATCACAATGCGTACCTACGGCACGCATAAAACCGTTGAACATTTTTCTACCTATAAGATGTGCCTGACGGCACATCTTCCTCAACAGCCCTTTGCCGGCACAACCGCAGCGCTATCCTGCAATTTTATAAATTCTACGATCCTCATCGGACTATCAGCTGTAAAAATTTCAAATCCAGCCATCGGTCAAACTTCCATCCTACCTGTTTGAAATGCGCTACCTCTTCAAATCCAAAATGCCGGTGCAATTGAATACTGGCCTCGTTACCTGCATCAATACCGGCAATAATGGTATGCATACCCATTTTTTTCGCTGCCTCAATAATGGGCGGCATCAACAATTTCGCAATTCCTTTACCACGCGCAGGCGCAGCCACATAGATGGAATTTTCTACGGAATATTTATACGCCGCCCAATTCCGGAACGGGCCGATAGAGCTCAATCCAAGTATATCGCCTCCTTCATCTGCTACAAATACCGGGAAACCCTGTTCTTTTTTTGTATTGAACCAGGCCTGCCGCATTTCCAGCGTGTGCGGTTCATAATCATATACAGCCGTGGTATGTACAATTACATCATTGTAAATAGCCAGTATCTGTACCAGGTCATTTTCCGTGGCAAGGCGCACATTTATCATTTATTTGCGGTTATTGTTGATACGTTTATGATATACGGCATTTGAAAAACATATTATCTACCTGCATCCGCGGGAAATTCTCCGGCAAGGCTTCTGCTGCAATTTCTACAAATCCATTTTTCAAGTAAAAACGCTGCGCAGCTATCAGTTTATCAAATGTGCCGAGGTATATTTCATCTATACCTTTTGCTTTGCACCAGTCAGTAACATAATCCAGCAATCGCTGGCCAATGGCCTTGTCTTTTCCCCGATAATCTTTGTGCACAAACATTTTGCGAAGGGCCGACTGATGCTCACCAATATCAATCAAGGCTATCGTTCCTACCAGTTGATCATGTTCTGTCGCTATCCAGAAATTTCCATTGTTCCTGCAGTAAAAATTTTCTACATTCAACAAGTCGGGCTGATCCGCAATTGTAA
>Ga0070667_100005101_pt1 | contig 10997 bp, 11 predicted proteins | sample KBSS33metaG_FD_64659 | JGI IMG/M metagenome (GOLD analysis project Ga0070667, IMG submission 64659) | Switchgrass rhizosphere microbial communities from Kellogg Biological Station, Michigan, USA - KBS S3-3 metaG | ecosystem: Host-associated > Plants > Roots > Rhizosphere > Soil ...
CCGCCCGGTCGAGATCGGCACGCTGGCCGCGGCGGCGGCCGCGGCCGCGATGGTCGTCGCCGGACACCGCGTCCGCCGCGTCTCCGGATTCCTGCTCATCGGGCTCTACGTCGCGATCGCGGTCGGCTACTACGTCTCGGGCGACCGGGTTTGAGCAATGCTCAAACGCTGTACGCGTCGTTACGGCTACCCGCCCCAGGTCCGAGGTAGGGCTGCCGCAGCGCGGCGGCCCTACCTCGGAGTGTGGTGCTGCCCGCGCCGTCAGCGAATGAGGAGCGAGCGGCTTACGAGCCTGCTCAGCGCGCCGGTGCGGTCTGCCGCACGCAGCGTGACGACCACGCGGCCGGGCGTGCGGTAGCGCGGCAGCAGCAGCCAGTGCCGCGTGAACGAACCGCACGAGACGATCCGCACCGAGAGGTGACGCGTGTACGGAAGCGCGCGCGCCTTGTTGTCGCGCTCGGTGATCCTGATCGTGCCGGGTGACTCGTCACAGACGCGGAAGCGCGCATACACCTGCATGCCGATCCGGCGCAGCGAGAGGAACCGCAGCGTCGGCGCCTTGTGCGCCGGCGTGGTCACGATCGTGGTCGTCGTCTGCGTCGTCGTCACGGTGGTCGAGGTGACGACAGCGCTCGTGTTCGAGACCGCGCTTGTCTGCCCGGACGCGGTATGCGCCGTGACCAACGCCCGCAGCCGGTTACCGACATCCGCGGACCGGACGCCGTAGGTCTGGCCGGTCGCACCGTCGATGTTGACGCAGTCGGTGCCGTCGCCGCCGCAGCGCTGCCACTGCCGCGTGAACGAGGTCGGCGTCGGCGTCCACGAGCCGTTGGTCACCGACAGCGACTCGCCGACCGTGGCGGTGCCGGAGACTGCCGGCTTGACGTCGTTCGTCGGACCGTTCTTGGATCCGACCACGTCGCTGGCGGCCGACGATGCAGACGCCTTGCCGTCGGCATTCACGGCCGTCACGACGACGCGGACCGTGTGGGCCACATCGCCCGTCACGAGCGTGTACGTCTTGCTCGCCGCCCCGCTGATGTCGCCGCACGCGGTTCCGTCGCTCGCACAGCGCTGCCACTGGTAGGTGAACGATGTCGGCGTATTCGCCCAGGTCCCGTCCGCCGCGGTCAAGGTCGAGCCCTCACGGGCTGTGCCGCTGATCGTCGGCGGCGACGAGTTCTGCGGCACGGCAGCCGACGCTGCCACGGCGACGACCAGCCCGACCGCTGCAAACACCGACGACAGCAGCCATGCCCGTCCCGTGCGCCGTCGTCTGCGTATCTCGGTTCTCATCTTCGGCTCCTTCCGTTTGATGCCGAATCCATCCCCTCGAGGACGAAGCGAAACACCGCGAATTCCATCCCCTTACCGACTCCTTACGGGCTCGCCGACGCACGGCTACCGTGGCGCGATGGACCTGGACGCCGTAGAGACAGCGCTCGCAGGCGAGCCCGCCTACCGCGTGCGGCAGGTGTGGGAGTGGACCGCGCGCGGGGCGGGTGGCTACGGCGAGATGACGAACCTCTCCGCGACCACCCGAGCACTCCTGACCGAGGAGGTGCCGTTCTCGACGCTCGAGCCCGTCGAGGAGGCCCTGTCGGTCGACGGCACGCTCAAGACGCTCTTTCGCACGCATGACCGCCACCCAGTGGAGGCGGTGCTCATGCGCTACCGCGACGGCCGTCGCTCGGTCTGCCTCTCGTCCCAGTCGGGGTGCCCGCTCACCTGCACGTTCTGCGCGACCGGCCAGATGCGCTTCGGCCGAAACCTCGACGCCTGGGAGATCCTCGACCAGGCTCTCCACTTCCGCCGGATCGAGCCGATCGACCACGTGGTCTTCATGGGGATGGGCGAGCCGATGCTGAACATCGACAACGTCCTCCGCGCGGCCCGGCGGCTGCCCGACCTCGGCGTCACGCACCGCCGGACGACGATCTCGACCGTAGGCTGGCTGCCTGGGCTGACGCGCTTCGTCGACGAGGTCGAGGAGCCGATCCGCCTTGCGATCTCGCTCCATGCGGCAACGGACGCGCTCAGGAGCACGCTCATGCCGGTGAACGACCGCTATCCGCTCGAGGACGTGCTGGCCGAGTGCGTCCGCCACGTCGAGTTGCGGCGCCGCAAGGTGTTCATCGAGTACGTCATGCTCGCGGGCGTCAACGACTCGCCCGAGCATGCCGAGTCCCTGGTCGCGCTCCTCGACCGGCATGCGTTCAAGGTGAACCTCATCCCGTACAACCCGACCGGTATGTTCGACGGGTCGTCCCGCGACGCGATCGCGCGGTTCAAGTCGGTCCTTGACGGCGCCAGGCTTCCGTCTACCGTCCGGTTGACCCGCGGACGCGATATCGCAGCCGCGTGCGGCCAGCTCGCGGCAGCTGCCCTGCCGGGCTGAGCCGCGCGCAGAGCTCTGCTCACTCCTCTTCGAGCTTCAAGGCAGCGGAGTTGATGCAGTACCGCAGCCCCGTCGGTTGCGGCCCGTCGGGGAACACGTGCCCCAGGTGGCCCCCACACGAGGCGCACAGCACCTCGGTGCGCACCATCCCGTACGTGACGTCGGTCTCCTCGTCGATCGCCTCGGCGCTCGCAGGCGCGGAGAACGCGGGCCATCCGCAGCCGGAGTCGTACTTCGCGTCGGCGGAGAAGAGCTCGGCGCCGCAGCCCGCGCAGTGGTACGTGCCGTCGTCGAACACGTGGTCGTACTCGCCCGAGAACGGCCGTTCCGTCCCCTTCCGGCGCAGCACCTCGTACTGCTCGGGTGTGAGCTCGGCGCGCCATTCCGCATCGGTCTTCTCGATCAACTAGGGCTCCTTTCCGTGGGTCACTCCTACCGACCCGCCAGGGACGGCGACGTTACCGGCTTCAGTGAGCGCCGTGCCGCTCACGGTACGCACGGACCTTTTCCCGGTTTCCACAACTCTTCATCGAGCACCACGTCCGCCGCCCGTTCGGGGCGCGGTCGACGAACGCCCACAGGCAGTCGCCGGCGCGGCAGGCCTTCACGGTCGGCCACGTACCGGCGGCCGACGAGCGCTCGACCGCCGCGCAGAGCCACCCGAGCGCCCCGGCGACGCCCTTCGCCTGCGGCTCGAGCTTCGCGCCCTCCTCGCAGCACCGGACGCAGAGCCGGGCACGTCGGGCCGCTTGCTCGAGCGTCGCACCGGCGCCGGCGCGGTCGATCTCGACTCCGTTGTTCGCGAGCATCAACTGGCGCAGCGCCTCACGGAGCGCGATCGCATCCCGAAGGTCCCGCGCCGCCGGCTCGAGCCCCGCAGGCGCGAGGTCGTGGGCGACGAGCCATTCGGCGAGAGCCGCGGGCGTGGCGAGCTCCTCGCTCTCCGGGAGGAGCTCGCGCGTGTTCACGAACGCTGCGAGCAAGTCGCGTCCGTCGGTTTCGGTGTGCGTGTCATTCATGCTTGCGCAAAGTGGTCTGTAACCGCTATACTCTATCCACCGGTTAGTAGATGTAACCGGTTACGAGGCCAGTCTAGCACCATAGGTTCGTCTCACAGCCTCGAGCCCGTCGCAGTTGTACGAGTAGAAGACACGCCGAACAGTCTGGAGGAGGCCGATATGTACGTACATCCCGCATTCAGCGACTCCCTCATGCAGCAGCGCGTCGAGCTGCTTCGCTCAGGCGGCTCGCCGCGAGGACACGCCGAGCAGCCGGCGGCCCCCACGGTGCTCATCCGCCTCTGCCGCACCGCGGACGATCCCGCGCTCGACCGCCTGGCAGCGCTCGAAGGAGTCCCGGCCCCGGCCGGCCGCCTTGTCGTCGCCGAGGTCGCCGGCGCCGTGGTCGCGGCCCTCCCGCTCGCCGGCGGCGCAACGATCGCCGATCCGTTCGTCCGTACGGCGCATCTCCTGCCGCTGCTCCAGCGCCGCGCGGAGCAGGTGCGTCAGCACGAGTGCCCGCGTGGGCGTCTGTCGCTCCGCCGGCTCATGCAGATCGGATAACGGCGTCCTCGAATCCGTAGCGGAGGATGGGATTCTTGACTGCCCGCACCTCGTCGAGGCGGCGTACCGGACAGCCGTAGGGCGCGCTCTTCACGAGCTCGGGCTCCTCGGCTGCTTCGCGGGCGATCTCGAGCATGGCGTCGACGAACTCGTCGAGGGTCTCCTTCGCCTCGCTCTCGGTCGGCTCGATCATGAGGGCTTCCGGCACGACGAGCGGGAAGTACACCGTCGGCGGATGGAAGCCGAAGTCCATGAGCCGCTTGGCGATATCGGTCGCGGTGACGCCGTGCTCTCGCTTGAGCGCGCGCGCGGAGAGGACGAACTCGTGCATGCAGAGCCGCGCGTACGGAAGCTCGTACGCCTCCTCGAGCCGGGCCCGCATGTAGTTCGCGTTCAACACCGCCACCTCGCTCATCTCGCGCAGCCCCGGTCCGTACGAGCGCATGAACGCGTAGGAGCGGACGAAGACGCCGAACGGCCCCGTGAACGCCCGCACCTTGCCGATCGACTTCGGCCGGTCGTGATCGAGCCTGAAGGTGTCGCCGTCGCGGACGACGACGGGCACCGGGAGGTACGGCTCGAGCGACGCCCGCACGGCCACCGGCCCGCCGCCCGGGCCGCCGCCGCCGTGCGGCTGCGAGAACGTCTTGTGCAGGTTGATGTGGACGACGTCGAACCCCATGTCGCCCGGCCGCGAGATGCCGCAGACGGCGTTGAGATTCGCGCCGTCGTAGTACATGAGCGCGCCGGCGCCGTGAAAGATCTCGCGGATCTCCTCGATGTTCTCGTCGAAGAGACCGAGCGTCGAGGGGTTCGTGAGCATGAGGCCGGCCGTCGTCTCGTCGACCTTCGAGCGGAGATCCTCGACGTCGACGTTGCCGCGCGCGTCGGTCCGGACCGGGGTCAGCTCATAGCCGGCCATCGTGACGCTGGCGGGATTCGTGCCGTGGGCGGTGTCCGGGGTGACGATCCGCCGCCGCTGCCGATCCTCGCCGCGGTCGGCGAAGTAGGCGTGGAAGAGCATGAGCCCCGTCAGCTCGCCCTGGCTGCCGGCGGCCGGCTGCAGCGAGACGGCGTCGAGGCCCGTGACCTCGCGGAGGATCTCCCCCAGCTGCCACTCGAGCTCGAGCGCCCCCTGCGCCGCCTCGTCCTCGACGAGCGGATGAAGATCGCGGAAGCCCGGGAGCCCCACGAGCCGCTCGTTGATGCGGGGGTTGTATTTCATCGTGCACGAGCCGAGCGGGTAGAAGCCCGTGTCGATCCCGAAGTTCCGGGTCGAGAGCTGTGTGAAATGGCGCAGCACCTCCGGCTCGGCGAGCTCGGGAAGACGCGGCGGCTCGCGCCGGGCAAGCTCCGCCGGAACCGTCGGAATCGGCAGGTCGGGCTTCGGAATCGCGCTTCCGCGGCGGCCTGGACGCGACTTCTCGTAGATGAGCTTCATGCCGCCAACGCCTCGACGAGCCGCTCGATCTCGTCCACCGTCCGCTTCTCCGTCAGCGCCACGAGGAGCGCGTCGTCGAAGCCCGGGTAATCGCGACCGAGCGGATAGCCCGCGCGGATCCCCGCGGCCGACGCCGCCTCGAGCGCGTCCTTGGCCGGGCGACCCGTCCGGACGACGAACTCCTTGAACGTCGGGCGGTCCGGGAACGCGAGCTCGAGCCCCGCATCGACGAGGCGCCGTTGCGTATGAGCGGCGAGCGCCATGCACGTCTCCCCCAGCTCCCGCAGCCCCTGCGGGCCGAGGAGGCTCAGGTGGACGAGACCGGCGAGCGCGAGCAGCGTCTGGTTCGTCGTGATGTTCGACGTCGCCTTCTCGCGCCGGATGTGCTGCTCGCGCGTCTGGAACGTGAGCACGAAGCCGCGCGCGCCGTCGGCGTCGACCGTCTCGCCCACGATCCGGCCGGGAAGGCGGCGCACGAGGTCTTCGCGCGCCGCGAGGAAGCCGTAGTGCGGCCCGCCGAAGCTCATCGCGTTCCCCGCCGACTGCCCCTCGCCGATCGCGAGGGCGCAGCCGTAGTTGCCGGGCGCCTCGAGGATGCCGAGGGAGACGGGGTCGACGTGGGCGACCGGCAGCGCGCCGGCATCGGCGGCGGCGGCGGCCAGCGACGGCGCCGGCTCGAGGCAGCCGAAGAAGTTCGGCTGCTGAAAGATCACCGCCGCCGCATCCTCGGCCGCGGCGCGAAGCCGCTCGGGATCCGTCGTGCCGCCGTCGGCCGGCACCTCGACGACCTCGAGCCCGAACCCGGGCGCGTACGTCCGCACGACCTGCCGCACCTGCGGGTTCGTCGCCTCCGTCACGACGATCCTCCCGCGGCCGGTCGCGAGCTTGGCCACGTAACAGGCGTCTCCGGCGACCGTGGCGCCGTCGTAGCCCGAGGCGTTCGAGACGTCCATCCCGGTGAGCTCGCAGATCGCCGTCTGATACTCGAAGATCGCCTGGAGCACGCCCTGGCTGAGCTCGGGCTGGTACGGCGTGTAGGCCGTGAGGAGCTCTCCCCGTTGGAGCACCGCCTCGACGACGGCTGGAACGTGATGGTCGTAGATCCCGGCACCGAGGAAGCAGACCTCGTCGACCTTGTTGCGGGCGGCGAGCCTCTCCAGGTGCTGCTGGAGCTCGGACTCGGTCAGGGCGGGCGGCACGTCGAGGACGCGGTCGAACAGCACACCGGGCGGAATGTCGCGGAAGAGATCGGCGACGGTGTCGACGCCGATCGTCCGGAGCATCGCCTCGCGATCCTCGGTGGTGAGCGAGAGGTAGCTCACTGCTCTGCGAGCACCGCGCGGTAGGACGCCAGATCGAGGAGCGCGCCCCGCTCCGCCGCATCCGTCATGCGGATGCGCACGAGCCAGCCGGTGCCGTAGGGGTCCTCGTTCACGGTCTCCGGAGCGTCGACGACTGCCGCATTGACCTCGAGGACCTCGCCCGAGAGCGGCGCGATCACGTCGGAGACCGCCTTCACGGACTCGACCTCGCCGTACGACGCATCCTTCGCGATGGTTGCCCCCACCTCGGGCGGCTCGTAGTGGACGAGCTCGCCGAGCGCGTCCTGCGCGTGCCACGTGATCCCGAGGACGGCCTCGTCCCCCTCGATCCGTGCCCAATCGTGCTCGGGGTGGTACAGGAGGTCGTCGGGATACGACTCGCTCGTCGCCACTAGTTCTTCTCCTCTCGCTCGTAGAACGGCTTCCGTACCACCTCGGCGCGCCGAGGCTTCCCTCTCACGTCGACGACCAGCTGGGTGCCGACGTCCGCGCGGGCGGACGGGACGTAGGCGAGCGCGATGCCGACGTCGAGGAGTGGCGAGTGGGAGCCGGACGTGACCTCTCCCCCGCCTTCGATCGCCATGCCCTGCCGGGGAATCGCCTTCTCGCGCATACGCAGCGCCACGAGCCTGCGCTCGGGCCCGCGCTCCTTCACCTCGCGGAGCCGCCCGACCCCCGTGAAATCCGTGCCGAGCGCACATGCCCAGCCGAGCCCGGACGAGATCGCGTCCCACTGGGGGCCGATGTCGTTGCCGTGCAGCGGGTAGCAGGCCTCGAGCCGGAGCGTGTCGCGCGCGCCGAGCCCGCACGGGACGACGCCACGCGCGAGGATCGCGTCCCAGAGGCTCGCGGCGTCCTCGGGCGGGCAGGCGAGCTCGACGCCCTCCTCGCCGGTGTAACCCGTACGCCCGATGAGGACCTCGATCCCGTCGAGCATGCCCATCGCCCATGTGAACGCCTTTGCCGGAGCAAGGCCGAGACGCTCGAGCGCTCTGGGACCCTGCACGGCGAGGAGCGCATGGTCGTCGGAGACGTCGCGCACGTCCGAGCCCCGCACCTCGCGCTCCTTGAGGTGGGCGAGGTCGAGCTCGCGGTTGGCGGCATTGACGACGAGGAGGTAGCGGCAGATGTCGAGCTGGTACACGATCAAGTCGTCGACGATCCCGCCCGCTTCGTTCGTCAGGAGCGTGTACTGCGCCCCGCCGGGCGCGAGCCGGGCGATGTCGTTCGAGAGCACGGCCTGCAGGAACTCGCGCGCCGCCGGGCCCTCGACCTCGAGCTCCCCCATGTGGGAGACGTCGAACACGCCGGCGTCGCGCCGCACGCCGAGATGCTCGGGGATCACCCCGGTGTACTGGACGGGCATCTCCCAGCCCGCGAACGGCACCATGCGGCCGCCTGCCGCGACGTGCCGGTCGTACAGGGGCGTGCGCCGCAGCATCTCCACCCGCTCGATGCTAACGACGCGGGGGCCGGGGTAGCCCGGAGTGCGGTGCGGCCTCTAGTCCTCGCGGAGGAACGACGGCACGTCGAGGGCCTCCGCCGAGACCTCGAAGTCCGTCCGTGCGCGCTGACCGCCGGTCGAGGCCGTCTCGATCGCCGGGCGGCCGCGGCGCCGGCGCTGGCCGCCGAAGCCGGTCGCGATCACCGTGACGCGCACCTCGTCGCCGAGCTCGTCGTCGATGACCGCGCCGAAGATGACGTTCGCGTTCGGATCGGCGGCGCTGGTGACGACCTCCGCGGCCTCGTTGACCTCGAACAGCCCGAGATCGCCCGGGCCCGTGATGTTCAGGAGGATCCCGGTGGCGCCTTCGATCGATGACTCGAGCAGCGGCGAGCTGACGGCGGTGCGGGAGGCGTCGCCGGCGCGGCTGTCGCCGCTGCCGATGCCGATGCCCATGAGCGCAGAGCCCGCGTCGCGCATGATCGTGCGGACGTCGGCGAAGTCGAGGTTGACGATCCCCGGCACGGTGATGAGGTCGGTGATTCCCTGGACGCCCTGGCGGAGGATGTCGTCGGCCATCTTGAATGCGTCGGAGAGAGGCGTCTTCTTCTCGACGACCTGGAGCAGGCGGTCGTTCTCGATCACGATCAGGGTGTCGACCTTGTCGGAGAGCTCGCCGATGCCCACCTCCGCCTGCTGGGCGCGGCGCTTGCCCTCGAACGAGAACGGGCGCGTGACCACGCCGACCGTGAGCGCTTCGAGCTCGCGTGCGATCTCCGCGACGATCGGTGCTCCACCGGTGCCCGTGCCGCCGCCCTCGCCGGCGGTGACGAAGATCATGTCGGCGCCCTTCAGCGCCTCCTTCAGCTCGTCGCGCGACTCCATCGCGGCCTCGCGGCCGACGGACGGGTCGGCGCCCGCGCCGAGACCCCGGGTCGCCTTCGCGCCGATATGGATCTTCACGTCCGCCTCGCACATCAGGAGCGCCTGCGCGTCGGTGTTGACCGCGACGAACTCGACCCCCGTGAGGCCCGCGTCGACCATGCGGTTGACGGCGTTCGTGCCGCCGCCGCCGACGCCGACAACCTTGATGACGGCGAGATAGTTCCCGGAGCGATCTCTCATCTCGATGGCGCTCAACCTCAAGCTCGACTGCAGGATAGGGGCACTGATCCGACGCGTTCTTCGCCAGCGTAGAGCCGGTCTCCTTCAGTGTCAACCGGAAAACTCTCAACCTCGAGCCTCATAACCCTAAAGCTCAACCTGTGACTTGAGGGTTTGTGTTCAGGACGGGACGCTCGGGAACGCTGACGTCGAGATACCCCGAGCCGCCCTGGGCCGCGTCGGTGGAGTCGACGATGCGGCGTGCGATCGCGAGCTTCAGACGAAGGTCGCCGGCGTCGCCGAGGCGCAGCTCGAAGCCCGTGCCGAGGGTGAGCGTGATGCTGTCGGCGCGTGCCGTCACGGTGCGTACGGGCGCGCCGAGCCCGCCGTGCACGGCAGCGGCCGCCGCTGCCGCGTCGCCGCCGCGATCGGCTGTGAGCGACTGGCCGACGGCGATCTGCGTCGCTGCGGGAAGCCAGACGCGCGGCAGCGACGACAGGCGGGGATGCGCGAGGCTCCGCAGCACCTTCGCGTCCGAGGAGACGAGGTATGCCTGCTTGCCGGCGCGGAGCACGAGCACGGGACGCTCGGCACGGATCGTCACCCGGAGCGTGTGTGGGAAGCCGCGATCGAAGGCGAACGACGCCACGCCCGGGATCGAACCGAGACGGTCGGAGAGCTCCGAGCCGCCGAGGACGACGAGGCTCCGGCCCCGCTCGGGCGCAAGCGCCGCGCGCACCTGCGCACGCACGACGGGCGAGCCCCCGCGGACGTCGATCGTGCGGACGGCGAACAGGCTCGTCTGGGTCGCGAGCAGATAGGCCCCGACTGACGCAGCGAGCAGGCCGATTCCGATCAGCAGCGAGCGTCCGGACGGCGCGAGCCTGGTGAGAGACGGCGTCGCGCGACGCCTTTGAAGGGCCGCGGCACGGGACGTACTCCTGCGGCGAGCCGGCACATGGCTGAGTTCGCTGCCGGCGGCCCTTCCCCTACCGGCCTCCGTTACACGACAGGCGGCAGCTCGAGCGGCCCGAGCAGGCGAACCTCGTGCTCGAGGACGATGCCGAACCGCTCGTGGACGCGCCGGCGCGCCTCCGCCATCAGCGCCAGAGCGTCGACGCTCGTGGCGCCTCCCGTGTTCTCGACGAAGTTCGCATGCACCGGCGAGATCCGCGCGCCTCCGACGCGATGCCCTTTGAGACCGACCTCCTCGATCAGCCTCCCCGCGCCGTGCTCGCCGGGTGGGTTCGTGAAGACGCTGCCGAACGTCCGCTTCGTCGTCGGCTGGGTCGCCTTGCGCTGCGCGAGCAGCTGTGCCGCGAGCGCCTTCGCCTCCTCCCGCGGTCGGGGCGTGAGGCGGTACCGCACCCGAGCGACCACCTCGCCCGGCCGGAGCGCGGAGCGCCGGTAGCCGAGCTCGAGCTCTTCCCGGGCGAGCGTTCGCGCACCCTCGGCGTCGACGACGAGCGCGTCGACGACAACGTCGTTCCAGTCGCGGGCGTACGCCCCGGCGTTCATCCTGACGCCGCCGCCCGCCGTCCCGGGGATGGCCGACGCGAACTCGAACCCGCCGAGGCCGGCGTCACGCGCGCGATGGACGCAGACCGCGTTCGCGGCTCCTCCGCCCGCGATCAGCAGGTCGCCGTCGACCTCGACGGCGGTGAGGGCACCGGTGAGACGGACGACGAGGGCGTCGAGCCCGTCGTCGTGGACGAGCACGTTCGAG
>Ga0070667_100005103_pt1 | contig 10996 bp, 10 predicted proteins | sample KBSS33metaG_FD_64659 | JGI IMG/M metagenome (GOLD analysis project Ga0070667, IMG submission 64659) | Switchgrass rhizosphere microbial communities from Kellogg Biological Station, Michigan, USA - KBS S3-3 metaG | ecosystem: Host-associated > Plants > Roots > Rhizosphere > Soil ...
CTGGTGCCCGCGCTGCGGAGCTCACCTACCCGACCGGTGGCCGCCGATGGGTTCCGAAATACCGCCGGGTACTTCAAAAGCCAGTCCTGCGCCCATGGTTCCCAATTCGACAAGGACATGGCGCAGTACGTCAAGGCCGCCAAGAAAGCTCAAACGCACGTGACACGCGCTGCGCGCGTTCAAGCGTAACCAACGGCGAAAGGTCCACGCAGAACGGCAAGGCGGCAGCATCACCGCGCAAGGCAACATCCGCGCGCAAGGTCGCATCGGCCCGCAAAGCCCCGCCGCATAAAGGCGGCGGCGCGTCGCACAGCGAACACAGCTGCGAATGGGCCGGCGAGTCTCAAAGCCATTCGTGAGTGGGCCGCAGCCAACGGGCACACCGTGTCCACACCCGACCGCATCCCCACGGCGGTGGTTGAGGGCCACTGGGTTTCGAGCCGGGCTAGTGGGGCGCCGAGACAGTAGTGGGCTCCGTGGCCGAAAGTCAGTGGAGCAGATCCGGATCGCATGGGGTGGAACTGGTCCGGGTCGGGGTAGACGGCGGGATCACGGTTGGCGGCAGCGACGCAGGCCAGAACTGTTTCACCGCAACCGATGTCGACGCCCGCGACCGTCTGGTCGGCCGTGGTGGTGCGACCGGCGGCCTGCACGGGGCAGCATGGGGATTGCCGATTGGTACCGCCCTGGCACTATCGAAACATCAACGCTCGGAAGGCGTCTCTGGCCGCGGCGACTTCGATAACAGGTGCCTCGTACTGAGGATTGTCCGGCCTACAGGTAGTCGGCGAATAGGTCACGCAGTTCCGGTTTGCCGAGGCGTTGAACATACTTGAGTGCGCTGGACCCGTTAGCTGTTGCTATGTGTGGGTCGGCGCCGCGCTGCAGCAAGAGTTCGGTGATGGGCAGTTTCCCGCCAGTGGTGTTCCGCACGGCCTTGTATAGGGCGGTCTCGCCCCGGTCGTCGGCGGCGTTAATGTCGGCTCCAGCGTCCAGCAAGAGCCGAGCAACCTCGACGCTGTCGCGCGATGCGGCCGCGTGCAGCGGTGTCAATCCTTCGAAGTCGGCGGCGTTGACATCGGCCCCTTCGGCGAGCAGGCGCGTGGTGTTGGCGATCTTGTATGCATTGGCCGTGCGGAAGTTCTCTTCTGCCAGGGCCTCGTCGGTGAGGGCAGCGGTGTAGTTCAAGCCGACGGGGTCATCACCGACCGCGTAGTGCAGTGGCGTCCGCCCCGCGCGGTCACGGTCGCTAACGTTCATGGTCTCTCCCTGGGTAGCTCGAATCTGTGACCCTCATTGCCCGGCGCGTCTTCGATTCGATAGATCTTGGGGTTGTTGTAATAGTCGATCTGTTGCTGTCGTGTCCAATGTTCATTGATCGCTCTATCGCGGATTCGCCACCACTCCTCGTTGGGAATGTGCCCGTACTGGTAGACGGGATTCACCGGGTAGCGGATGCCGTCGGCGCCCTGGTAATACTTGCCGTCCGCGGTCTTGGGAAGGTTGAGAATCTCCGGGTCGTACTGCTTGCTGACCGGGATGTACACCATGTCGTCGGTGGCACTGACAAAGTACTTGCCGTCGGGTGTTTTCTCTGCGGCTGCCTCGATAGCGCGCTTGGTCGCTGGCCGCAGATCTGGTCGGCGTAGGAGGTCCAGGCCCCATGGGCTGGTCGCGTCGATGGCGCCGGTGCCTTCGGCGGCGAACAGCATCGCGCGTGCCTCTAGTAGTGGAGCGAGTTCGCGGACTGTACGGACTGCGGCCCCTGCTGCAGCCACCGACGGCAGAGCCGATGCTTCGGCTGCGGCCCGGAAGGTGCGGCAGATTTCGGCGATCCTGAGGCCAGTGGCGGTCAGTCGGGATACGTCGACGACCTTCGACACAGCCTCGCTGGCGCCCAAGGTGACCGGGATCAATACTGCCGCAACGATTTCGGTGACCGCGATCGTCGCGGCCAGCTCGGTCATCGCCGCTAGAATCGCCGAGTGCGCAGTGTCGATCTCTGTCGCGTACGAGTCGCACATGGTGGCCGCGACGTCGCAGCCGTCGGCCGCCGAGTACATGGCATCGGCCGTATGAGTGAGATTGGTGACAACAGTCGGGATTTCGGGTGACTTCTGGGCCTGCACATACGGTTTCGATGAATTGGCCTGAAATGCAGCCGCGCGCAGGCTGGCGCCGCAGGCTCGCCACGCGGTGGCTGCCTTGTGCAATTGGTCCTGATGCCCGTTGGGCCACAACTCACCTTGCACGTAGGCCTGCACTGTGTGCCACCACGCCGGGACATCGCCATGCCCGCCCTCAGCCGACGGGATGGCGGGCACTCGAAACGTCGGGGCAGCCCCTGGCGGCACTGCGGGCGCGTTCGGGTTGTTGACCGCGGACCGCACGTCAGCGTTGGAATGGTTCACCGCCGTTGCATGCAGCAAGTCAGCGCACTGCCCGGCCGCGATCACCGCGGTGGACGCTGATTCCATCACCCCACTCGCGCCGGCGCGGCCGCCGCACAATGGATCGTATTTCGATGCCCAGGCGTGGGCCCCGTTGTCGGTGCCGGCCATACCGGCCGTGCCTTTGAGTACACCGGCGAGTTGGTTTACCGCGGCCGCGGCGGCGGCTGCGACGCGGCCGTAGGCGTCGCCGGCGGTCTTTAGGGCGGCGGGGTCGATGTCCTGGCTCACTGGGGCCACATCGCGGTGTTGATGTCGATGACCTCGGTGTAGTTCTTGTGTGCCTTGTGCGCGGCGTCTTTGAGTTCGGTGACGGCTTCGCGCATCTGCTGGGCAGCTGTCATCCACTCGTCGTGACTGGACTGGTGGGCGCCGGCGGCCTGCCCTGCCCACGTCATGTGCAGCTCCTTGACCAGTCGATCAACGGCGGTTGTGAGTTCGTCGGCGCGGTCATCGAACGCCTTGAGCCGATCGGTGAATGCCAAGAGTTCGTCGAGGTCGACGCGGTAGCGCTTCACAGGCCGATGTCCATCGTAGTGTTCACCGTCTGGCCGCCGGCGGCATCTTGTTCCTCGTAGGCAGCCGCAGCTTGGGCCAGCTTCTCGGATGATTCCATGAGTGCCCGAACGACTTTGGTTGCGTTCTCGTGCCATTGGTCCCACACGGGCTGGTACGCCGTTGCGGCGACGCCTTCCCAGGTGTGCGACATGTCGTCCCACTTCTTTGTCAGGTTCTCCAGTTCGTCGTGTAGTTCGACGGCCTGGTTGCCAATCGCCTGAGCGGTCTTGAATGCCTCGTCGGTATCGACGTGTAGGTCAGCCATCAGTCGCCCCCTCAGACGGTTTCGGTCCCCCACCGATTCGCTCGCTCCAGGATAGGTGGCCGCGGACAGGGTCGCCGACACGAATGCGGCCCACACACGAACGGCTCGATCGGCTTGGGGGCCACCCGTGCCGCTTACCCCGACGAACCGTCCTGACAACCACTTGCGCAATCAAGAGTTCTCTTGCGCGGCAACGGCGTTGTTCCGGAGTGCGCCTGCGCAAGAACTTCAAACCTGTCGCGGGTCAGCTGACTCCCATACAGGTACAAGCGGGGAAGCGTCCTAGGGATTCGACGCGTCTTCGGGGTCGCGCTGGAGCCGAGCGCGCATGGTTCGTAGGCGGCTCTGGTCGTAGGCTGTGAGCTGGGGATCGAAGCTGTCATCTTGACGGAGCATGTCGGCGGCCCCCGCCCAGACGGGGCCCAGATCGTCTGACAGTTTCAGGGCCCCGGGGCGCGAGAGTCCTCCCCACCGCATCAGGCTGACGGCTGTCTCGGTGGGCGCTCCGTACTCGACGGCCGCCGATATCCACATCGGCGCGTTCAGACCGTGCAGTTCCCGCGCGAGGGTCGAAGCGGCCGCCCACGTCCAGCTTCCCGGGTAACCGATACGCGATGTGTACTCCGCGACGTCGGAGACCCGGCTTGATGGCTCGCTGCTGCCGAACAGGCCGGTCTTGCCGAATGTTGGCATGGTCTCGGCGATCGCGGCCAGAGATTCCCCGGCGATCCACAATGCCAGCGCGTTCACCTCGTCCCAGAAAATGTCGCTGCCGAGATGCTCCTCTGCTCTCATGGATGCGAAGGCGCTGAGATAGCTCGTTTGAGCCTTTTCGCCGCGGTGCGTCCTGCGCAGCCACAGCGAGTTCATCATCGTCTCGGTGGACTCGAAGACGGTGCGCGCAATCTGTTTGAGCTGGATCGGGTCCAAGGTGAACGCATCCGCAAGGGTGGGCAGCCATCCACTTTGGCCGGCGTCGAGCGCGGTCTCCAGACGCACGACGCTGTGACTGCTCAGACCGGTCAGGCGCGCGCGCTCACCCCGTTCGGTGAGGCGGTACGGGCTGCCGGCGACAGCGAAGCCGCGTTGCTCCAGCGACTCGAGAACGGTCTGGGTGAGACGTTCGACGTACCGGCGGTCCGGGGAGTTCCCGGAGTGGTGGGTGTAGGTGCCTGAGGCCAGCTCAACGGCCTGGTCCTCGTGGTAGCTATTGCCATCGCCGAGCCATCCCAAGATCTGTGATTCGAATTCGCCGAACCAGGCGTTCTCTTCGGGATTGCCGGGTGTGCTGGTGATACTGATGAGCTGGCCGCGGACGCGCCCCACCTCGGCGGCGGTCCACAATCGCTGCGAGATGTAGCCCTGCAGGGTTGGCGCCGGGGAATCGAGGATGAAGACGATGCCCTCCATGGCGACGTTGACGCGCCCGGCCCGGCCGATGATGTTGAGGTAGAGGTCGCGTTCGAGTTTTCGTGTGCTGCTCTGGAAGTTGAGATGCGGGATGACCACCGCCCGGAACGGTAAGTCGGCACCTTCGGCGACGGTCGTCGTCGCGGCCACCGCGCGCAGAACCCGGCGCGCGGCGAGGTCTTCGATGATGCCCAGCACCAGCGTCGGCACGCCCGCATGGTGAAACCCCACCCCGTTACGCAGGGCGCGGGTTAACGGATGACTTGATCCCATCATCGCCGAGATGACTTCGACGGCGTCGTCGAGACGTTCGGCTTGGTCGGGGTTCAAGTTGTCGATCCACAGGCGATTGCCCATCGGGTCGTCTTCAACCAGAAACGCAGCCAGCGTTTCGGCGTAGGCACGTTGCGTGCACACCGCCAGTACCGGACGGTAGTCCGCGGATAGCCGTGAAATCAGCAGGGCGGCATCTTTGAGCGGCTTGGTGCTTCGCGGCAATTCTCCAACGTGTGTCGGCGCTCGGCGTTCGACGCGTTGCTCAAGACGGCCATCGGTTCGCCATGCGACCTCGATGGTCCCCGTGGGCCGACGGGCCCCTCGGGTCAGTCGGCCCTCTGTCAGCCAATCGGCGACTTCGTCGACGCCCTGGCTCGCCGCGGACAACGCCAGGAACCGCAGATCGCTGTAGCGCAGTTTGAGTCGGGTGAGCAGCATCTCGAACCGCGGGCCGCGTCCGGAGCGGCCGATCAGGTGCATTTCGTCGAAAACCACGAGCCGACAACGGTTTAGCGCGTCAGCGGTATCCTCGTCTGTCGCGGCGTGACGCAGTAGCGCATCGAGCCGCTCGGGTGTGCAGACCAGCACATCGCCGAAGCGCCCGGGGATGTCCAGGTCGAATCCACTACCGAGGTCTTGCACGACATGGCCCAGCCGGGTGAGTCGCCGGGTGAACTCGCGGGTGACCTGTCGAGAGAGCAATCGGTACGGCGCAACGTAGATGACGGTGGCATCAGGGTGCCGCCGCAGCGTCGCCGCGATCTTGAATTCGGCGAGTAGCGTTTTGCCACTGGAGGTAGGCAGCGACACCGTCAGCGCGTTATCGCCGGTCAGACCCGCACCCACGGCGGCCATTTGGGATGGGAACAGCACTTCGATGCCGCGGCGGCGGACGTACTCGGCCAGGTCGGCGTCGGCGAAAGTGGCGTCGGCGGCACGCAGATTGGCCAGCGGGTCCGCCGCGCCACGCGCCTGGTGCCAGGCCAGCGCGCTGTCCAGCAGCGACACCGCCAGCCCGTCGCTGAATCGGACCGCGAGGTCACGAGTGCGGTGCGCGAAGCTCACATCGTCGTCGATGAGTGCGGCTTTAATCGCCGCCGCGACGGCAAGATCGAGCCGGGTGTTGGCGCCGCGATGGCGTTCATCGATCTGTGCATCGGGGCCCAGGCCCCGATGCAGGTCGCTGGTCGTTCGCTCCAAGTTGCCGGCCAGGCTCGACGCGATCGCCGAGATGCTCATACGTAGGTAGGGCCGCCCTTCGGACGCGGCCTGGGCCACACCACCCAGCCGGTCGGCGAGCAGCTTCATCCGAGCGAACTGCCCATCACGGATCAGCAGGTTCAGGCATTCGAGCAGGATGAACGCGCGGTCTTGGGGATCGTCGGCGATCTCGGCGAGGGCGATGGACACCAGCGTCTCAACCTGGTCCTCGGCGAGGGTTTCGAACGACGTCGTACGGTCGAGCCGCTCCAAAGCTAGCGGTTCGAGCAGCCGGTCACGATTGGTCCGGCTGGCGGCGCCCTGGTTGATTATCGACAGCGCGCTCTGAATACGCGCCTGTCGGAGCTGGCGGCGCGAGGCCGCGAAGTCAGGCTCAGCCACCGGGTATGAGCTTTTCATGCAGTGAGCCGACGTCCGGGACAAACAGCATCCGGAAGTGGGCATCGGGCATCTGCGTCTGGGCCAGCTGTTTGGGCTGATCGGGCAGATTGCACTGGGGCGGAGGCGCCGCGGCACCAACGCAGACGACGCGCACCCGGGGGTGGCGCAGCGTCTGACGGAGGAAGTAGAACACGCGCTTGGCGGTCTCCTTGCTGATACCTGCTTGGCGCATGCGGCCGTGCAGTGTGGTCAGTTGGCGGTAGAGATAGGGCGCCGGCCAATCGTCGGTGACCGATTTCTCGAGCTCACCGCGTAATCCCGAGGCGTACCGGTCGATCGTGTGCTTGACGCTGACCAGAATGAGCCGTTCGCCGTCGACGATCGGACCTGACGCGTCGGCGCTCAACTCGATTCCGATGACGTCGATGCCGCTGTCGCTCTTGAAGGTCGCCATTTTCGGCACATTCGGCATATGCAGGTCATCGAGGACGGCTTCGTCGAACGCAAGGACCGTGGCTGCGGCCATGAGTTCGACCGCATCGGCCCGCACGACGCGTTCGCGCTGTTCGGTCTCCGGCGGCGGGCCAAGCCGGTCGACGCCCAGGTCGGTCAGCAACGCATCAAGCTCATCGTCGAGTTCGACGGCCAGTAGAGCCCGATAGGCCGCGACGGCGCGCTCCACGTCATCGTCAGACAGCGTCCACTGCTGAATGTTCCAGCCGTTGACGGGCTCGAGGGTGACGATGGCGCTGTGGTCGGCAAGGGCCGTGATCTGCTCGCGCGCATGGGGTAGCACGCCAATCAGACTAAAACGCCAGGGCGACGGGTGCCCCGGGGATGCGTAGCCCGATGCCGGTCCTTGCTCTGCCGGACGGCAGGAACCATCCGCTTCCCGCGAACCGCGGCGTGCGGCCCACGCGCAGTGTCCGCCTGCTACTTGCCGATCCGAAGGGCGACGAAACGCTGATGGACAGCACCGATCGCATTGCCCAGGGCCGTGACCTCGAGGTCCGGCAAGAACTGGTCACCGGCGCCGGCGGCGAGTCCGGCGGCGACCGCGTGCTGGAACTGGAGCACAAAAGGCTCATCGACTGTGTCCAGGGCCGCGGGCAGATGGACCTCGATCTGGGAGGCGGTCGCCGGGCCGGCAATTACCAGCAGGATCGGTTCGTGCGCACCGCAGCCAGCCGTGTCATAGATGGTACGCATCAGGGTTACTGCCGCAGCCCCGCGCGCCTGCAGGCCTCGCAGATCGGCGACAACGATGGTCCGGCGCGGATTGGTGTGCAGCTCAATGGCACGACTGTGTTCGATGGAAACATCAACGTATTCAAGGTAACTGGCTGGCACACCACCCGCTCCCAAGGCGGCGGCCAGCTGGTAGCGATAGGTGTCCGCGGTCAGCAGGTGCTGCCGTTGTGCCTCCTGTTCGGCGATGTCGTACGCGGCTAGCGCGCGGGTGAGCGCAGCCCAGTCGATCGCGCCGGCGCCCCGCTCAACGAACGTGGGCAGCACGCCAACCCCGGGTTTCCAGTGCGCCAGCAGCGGGCGGTACGCGGCGGGGAAGAGGTCGCCGTCGCGGCGCGGTAACGCCTCCAGGATGTCCGCTCCGAGCAGCGCCGCGAGTGCCAATACGTCTGCCAACGTCAGCGGCTGTTCCCCGGCGAGACGTTTTTGCACCGGGCGCGCCGATTCGCCGAGCTTGGCGGCCAGGGCTTGCCCACTGAACGGTTCGTCTGGGTAAACCCGCGGCCAGACCGAACGGACCGCGGACAGCACGCGGTGTGCGGCGTGGGTCGACAGGACCGTGACGGGGTCGTCGTGCTCGGCAGAAGGCTGCCAGTGGGGTTCGGGGTCGTGGCCAAACCCTGGCGGTGGGTTGACAGCTCCTCGCACCATCGCCCCATGATGAGCGTCGATTATCGACGTGTCAACGTCGATAATCGACGTCTGAGCCGGGTATCGTCTCTACGCATGAAGTCCGGCCGCGCGTATCTTGACCAGGTCAAACGCCGGAGCATTCTGACCGGGATAGCTGACTACCTAGGCCGATCATCGGTCGCCACCATCATGGATGCGTCGATTTTGGACGTCCGCGCTGACCTGGCGATCGAAATCGACGAGCACGAATGCGCCCGCCGCATCGATGCCAACGCGGGCCGCTTCGATGATTTCGACACCGTGATGTTCCTGATGGGATTGCCTCACCACGAGGCCGTTCCTATCGCGTCACTCAGCGCCGAAGAGCGCCGGATGCTGGACCGCGCGCCCGGCGGTTCGGTCGACGTGCGTGGGGACTCTGTGATCCGCCTGGCGTGCCCACCGACGCGGTCGGTGCTGGCTGTGGTCTACGACGACGACTGGTTACGCGGGCTGCGCGCAGCGAGTGTCTTCGCCCCTGTGGCCACTCGGATGCTGATCATGCCTACCTTGCCGGCCGATGCCGGGATACTTCTTGCCGAAGCCGCCGAGTACGGCATCGGCGTGGGAACGCCATCGGACACGGGAGTGGCGATCCACCTTGCGCCGCAGGTGTGGCGGCAACGCTACTTCACGCCCGGTGGTTGGTTGTTCCGCGAACAGGTCTATCAGCTGGCCGCATCGCAGGGTGTTACTGCCCCAAGCTGAGCCAGGTCGCCTGGCTGTCGTCCATTTCGATCGTCATGACGCCCGTGCGCCGGCGCAGAGCCGCGTACTGCAGATCAATGTCGATGCGGTAGTTGTGCAGCCAGTGAGCGCGATATGAAGGTGACTGCGCCAGAAGCGTTTCGGCGATCTGCATCCAGCTTCGTACGTTGTGCTCGCACGCGTCGGCGTGGTCGGCGGGTTTGTCTCTTAATAGCGCCAGATCCTGACCGCAGCAGCCGGGGGTGATGCATAGTGGTGGCGCGGCGTTGCGGAACCACGGTTCGATGATGGCCGTGTGGCGGAAGCTGTCGATATCGGGAACGACTACCACAGGTGATCGATCCGGGGGATCTTTGCGCGTCTTCGCAGGCTTGAATCCGGGAACTGCGTGGCGCAGTCTCGTGCACCACCCGATCGAACCGCCGAGGCCGCCGTGCGCGATCGACTCGAACGCGGCGAAATCGGTGCGGTGCAGAAAAATCTGTCCCAGCTCAGAGACCGCGCGTAGGCCCTCGGCAACCTCGATTTCTTTGAACGGATCGAACTGGCCCGTGACGATCAGCGCCACCGGGTGCCGCGACTCGGCGAGCGTGGCTATCGTCTCTGCGACGTGTCCGGCTTTGATCATTTTGCCGGGCAGTGCTACCGGCAGCACAACATTGCGGGCATTGACGTAGTTGGCGGCCGCGACAACCGCCTTGAGCACGCTGTGGTCACCAACTTTGCCGGCCGGCATGAACGCGACATCTTGACCACCGGCCAGCTGGGCGTCCATGTACTCGCCCAGCGACATCGGCGGGCTGTCGAGGATCGCCGGCAGATCCATTGGCCTGTCGGTCCTGGCCCGGTACCGCATATAGGTTGCGGGGTCGGTGGCGATGGTGAGGGAGTCGGGGTAGATCGCCTTAAGCGGACGGATCAACTGGGACGCCACCTTGTCGACGATGACCAGTCCACTGGCGGGCGTCGCGGCGATGCTGGCGGCTGTCGCGATCGCGTCCTGGGCGCTGACCGCCACGAACACGCGCTCGCGCAGTGCCGCCCGGGCATCGGTCACGGTCCGCTGTAGCTGGCGGTGTGTGGTCATCTGTCTCCTCGGCCTGTATGGAGCATCTCTAAAAATGATGGCGCATACGCCTGACACGAGGGGCAAGTGACACGCGACCTGTGTTGCCTGCCTTTTCGCTCCGATCTTCGTCAAGGAGTCTGACCGGCCGATCTGGCCAAGGCGTGACCGATCGACACACATTCGGGGCGACGACGTCAGCGGTCCCACCCAAACGGCGGTGCAGTCCTCAGAAGGTCAGTCCGAGCTGGCCCTCTCCCTCATCGTCTTCCGTCAGCGGAGCGGCGGTGTCGGGGCGGCGTTGGGTGTCGGTGTTGCCAGCCGGCCACCGCACTCCGAGGGCCGTCAGGTCCGCGCGACTGGCGACAGGACGGTCCAGGATCTGTTCGAGCAGTTCCTCTTGATCCGGATGTATCCGAACCAAGCGTGTCAGTACCGAAAGCAGGTCAATGAATTCAGCGTTCCAGTCCGATGGCCACGCGTCGACGTGGACAGTATCGAGGGGGCTGGTTTGGCGGCCGGTCGGTGTCTTCTTGCGGTAGTTGAACCAGGCGCGGATGACCTTCTTGCCGCCAACGGTGTAGTCCCAAACTTGTTGCGACACTGGGCCGAATGTTCCCGTGCCGAGTTGGATGGTTTGCGTGGCGGAGTCGTATGCGATGGTCTCTGGCATCGCCGACACGGCGGTGTGGTTGAGCACACGACCCAGATCCGATACGGGCAATCGAAGCCCCCCCCCCC
>Ga0070667_100005107_pt1 | contig 10984 bp, 7 predicted proteins | sample KBSS33metaG_FD_64659 | JGI IMG/M metagenome (GOLD analysis project Ga0070667, IMG submission 64659) | Switchgrass rhizosphere microbial communities from Kellogg Biological Station, Michigan, USA - KBS S3-3 metaG | ecosystem: Host-associated > Plants > Roots > Rhizosphere > Soil ...
AACCTGCGGCTCGGGCATCTCGACCGCGACCGCCGCGGCATATCCGCTGAGATCGAGCTCGACGATCGACCAATCTCCGGCACGACCCAGCGTCTCCGGAACGGAGATCGGATGCGGTGAGCTGCGAGACGGGGGCAGCTCGATCAGTCTCGGCTCGACCGCCAGGCCGACGCCGGCGGCTTTGAGCAGCGCTTCCTTGCGGGTCCAGTAGCCGAGGAAGACCTCATTGCGGCGTACGCATTCGTGCCGCTCGAGGTCGTCAAGCTCGGCGCCGGTCAGCGCGTGATGCCATAGGTTGCGCAGCCCGCGGTCACCCACAAGCTCGATGTCAATGCCGAGACGGCACCGAGCACCGAGTGCGACGAGCAGCGCGCCTTTCGTGTGGCTGACAGAGATGCGTAAGTCGTTGCACCCGCGAACCACGGGGCGTTGATGAGCATCCCGCGCGTACTGGAGCTCGGATCCGGAAACGTGCGCGTACCGGTCGAGGATCCGTTGGACGATCGTATCCGAGTTCTCTGTCGGCGCGAGGGATACCCAGATGTCGATCATGTCAATGGCCCGTCTGCGATCCTCAGCGCGGTGCGTAGCGCACGAGCCAGCTCCTCGGCACCGGGCGGGCGGAGCATCGGCGTATGGCCGATATGGAGACGGACCGTGCGCGCGTTGGGCACGAATCGCCTGACATGCCAGCTCGGAATCCTGTACTGCGTATGCTCGTCGCTCAGAATCAGGACGGTCGGACCAAGGTAGCGCTTCGGCTCGTGCGCCTCGCGTATGCGAGCCAGTACCACTTCGGTCTCGGTCATCGCTCTCTCCCGGGCGTCGGGCAGGGCGCGGCGGCGAACCTGCCCGCGAATCGAGCGAAGGAGGTTTCCCTCGCGAAACCGGCGCGGTGTGAGCGCCAGGCGCTGACAGAGACTCCACAGACTGTCGCAGAGACCCCACAGTCGCCAGCGTGTGCACCACACGCGGTAGCGGAGATCGTTCGGTCGGGGAAGACGCGGGTCGACGAGTATGAGAATTGAGACTGTCTCTCCGGTGGCTTCGAGCCGCCGCGCCATCTCGAGAGCGACCGTCGCGCCTAGGCAAAAGCCTCCGACGGCGTAGGGGCCGTCCGGCTGAACGAACCGTACGGCGGTGACGTAGTCGGCAGCCATTTCGTCAAGGCTCGACTGCAGCTCGGCGCCGTCGTCGATGCCTCGCTGACGGATCCCGTACATGGAGCATCCGGTGCCGAGGGCTCGTGCTAGCGCAACGAAGTTGAGCACCTCACCGTCTCCGCCGTGGACGAAGAAGAAGGCGTGGCCCGATGCGTCGGGGTGAAGTGCTATCGGCCCCGAGTGCGTGAGTGCTGAGACGTCTCCGTCAAGCTCGCGTGCCATCCCGGCGACGGTCGGTGCACGAACGATGGAGACCAGAGGTAGAGCTTCGTTGCCCGTCAGCTCGCGAATCCTGGCCACGGCCTCCGCTCCGAGGATCGAATCGCCGCCGAGCGAGAAGAAGTCGTCATGGACCCCGATCGAAGGTATCCCGAGGACATCCGACCAGATGCCCGCGATCCACCGCTCGAATTCGGTTCGAGGCGCCACGAACTCGGCGGGTGCGTCATCCACATACGACACGCCAAGACGATCGGCGAGACCGATTCGCTGGATCTTCCCGGTCGGACCCTTCGGGATCTCGTCGACGACGAGAATCCTCCTCGGGACCTTGAAGGGGGCCAGGGTCTGTGCGAGGAAATCCTGCAGCGCTGGCTCACTCGTATCGCATTCGGCCTTGAGCACCACCGCCGCGGCGATCTCCTCGCCGAGTCTCGTGTCGGGGACCCCGAAGGTCACGGCTTCGGCGATGGAAGGATGGGCGAGTAGCCGTTCGTCGATTTCGAGGGGCGAGACTTTCTCACCGCCTCGATTGATCTGCTCCTTGATGCGACCGGACAGAGTCAGATAGCTGTCCTCGTTGAGCAGGCCCTCGTCGCCGGTTCGGAACCAGCCGTTGACGAAGGCTGCCGCATTCGCCTCCGGATTGTCTTCATAGCCGGCGAAGACGTTCTCGCCGCGAATCGCGACTTCGCCAACCGACCCAACGGGCAGTTCGTCACCTGAGGACGAGAGGATGGTGATCTCAGGACCGGCGGCGCGACCGACCGAGCCCGCCCTGCGTTTACCGGGCGGCAGGAGGTTGCTCGCCATCTGATGCGCGGCTTCGGTCATCCCGTACGCCTCGATGACCGGCACGCCGAACGTTCGCTCGAGCTGCTCGAAGACCCCGATCGGAAGAGACGCAGACGAAGACCGGATGAAGCGCAAGCGGTGAGCGCGAACGATTTCGCCGTGGTCGGCGCAACGCGCAAGAATGGACTGGTACATCGTCGGCACTGCGGTGATCCAGGTCGGCGCGAAGTCCCGCAGCCACTCGAAGGATCTGATCGGGTGGAACCCAGGACTGCAAACGACCGAACCGCCCGCGTTGAGCGAGGCGAGGAGCGCCGCGGCGAGCCCATGAATGTGGAAGAGCGGCATCAGGTTCAGACAGCGGTCTTCGCGGCTCAGCACCAGCGCGTCCGAGATGTGTTGGGCGGAGGCGAGAACGTTCCGGTGGGTCAGAGGCACGAGCTTCGGTCGCGATGTCGTTCCCGACGTATGGAGCATGAGCGCAAGGTCATCTGGACGGCGAGGTGGTATCGCGCAGTTCAAGCCGGTCACGCCGTCGAGGCTGAAGAACCCGGCGGGCATCTCCGTCTCGACATGAAGTTCCAGCACGGCGATCCCGCGCGCTCGTGCGGCCTCGCGAACCGGTGAATCCAGGTTGTGGGAGACGACGACAGCCCGCGCCTTCAGATCCTCGAGGTAGAAATCCACCTCCTCTCGGCGATACGACGGATTGAGAGGCGCGCAGCTCGCGGCACACGCGCACGCCAAGAATGCGGTCGCGGCTTCGGGACCGTTCTCAATAACGAGTGCAACGCGATCGCCAGGCGCGACCTCGCGATCGCGGATCTGAGCAGCCACGGAGCCGAGTAGATCGCAGAGCGCGCCGTAATCGAGCGCCCGCCGCCCCGGCGCCATTAGCGCCAGGCGTGCCGAATCCTCCGCGGCCACCCGCTCGACCAACCGGGCGATGGTGCCGATCTCGCCCCAGTCCGTCATCGCCATGATAGTCGTAGACGGTACCTCGGCTGTTGGCCCCACGACCGCTCAGGTCTTCGTTTCGCGTCGGCTCCGTTCGGGCCGCCGAGGGGCCAACACGGGGGCAACCAGACCCACGGAGACCGGCCCAGATCCAGCAGCCCTCGAGGGGCCGAAGACGGCCGAGACCTACCGAGATTGTTCGAGCCTTCTCTTAATCCCAAGGTCGAAGGTTCGAATCCTTCACGGCCTATCATCCATCCGAGCGCTCGTCCCAGGCACGCCGAGCCGCGGACGGCGGTGATCGTGACGAAGCTCGATCGGGCAATCACGCCGCACGGCATCGGGGCTGCATCAGCGTCACGTCTTCGGGGGTCGAGAGCGAGCCGCTGACGGTCAGCGTTCCGTAGCGCTGAAAGACCACCGGGGCAACAGATCGATCGAGGTAAGCCGAAACCCGACGGCCCGAAGAAATGACGGCGGGGGTGGTCGCGAGCCCACGCTCGCGGCCACCCCCAGCTGGTTCACGCGGTCGCCAGCTCCTTGGCCGCGGCGGTGCTCGCGATGTAGTGCTGGGCGATGTCGTCGCTCGTGCAGACCCAGACCTCGGGCGTCGAGCAGATCGTCTTCAGCGCCCGTAGGAGGTACTTGGAGAGCCACGGCTGGCCGACGACGAACGTGTGGAGCGGGAGCGCCATCACGAGCGCCGTCTTTGCCGACTCCTCGAGCAGCACCTCGAACTGGTCGAGCACCATCTGCTCGTAGCTCGCGCCGGTGAAGTTGCCCTTGAGCGCGAGCGCGATGTCGTTCGTGTCGAGGTGGTACGGGACGGAGATCATCCCCGGCAGGTCGAGCGAGAACGGCTGATCGTCGCAGCACCAATCGAGCAGGTACGTGAAGCCGAGTTTCTGCAGCAGCCGGGGCGTGTTCCACGTCTCGCTCAGGCCCGGCCCGAGCCAGCCGGTCGGGCGGCTCGGCAGCGACCCGTCGAAGACGCTGCACATGTCGGCGAGGTATTGCGTTTCGAACTCGAGCTCCATTCCCGACTCCATGATCGAGTTCGTTTGGCCGTGGGCGATCCATGCCCAGTCGCGTTCGATCCCCGCCTCGATGATCTGCGGGTACTGGATGCAGACGTCCGAGTTGATGATCCCGCTCCCGCGGATCCCGACCTCGTCGAAGATCTCCATCAGGCGCCAGATGCCGACGCGCGTGCCGTAGTCCCGCCAGCCACCACCCATCGGGTCGGGGACGTTCGGGCTCTGGAAGCTCGGCAGGTCGTAGCGGAAGTGCTCGATATTGAGGCCGATGTAGAACGCGAGCCGCTTGCCCTCCGGCAGCTCCAGCGGCGGGCGGGTGTTGAACGGCGAATACGTGTACAGCGGGTTGTCCATGTCCTGCTCCCTTCGAGGTGGGGCTTATGCGGCGCCTGCGGCCACCGGCTCGGTCGAGACCGGCGTGGAGGCACCCTGGGTCGTTGCGGCCTCCTCTTCCGGTGGAGGCTCTCGGGCGAAGTACGCGTAGAAGAGGAGCGCGCTCGCGAGTTGGAGCACGGCAGAGATGCAGAACGGGATCGCGTAGCCGATCCGGGCGATCATCACGCCGGAGGCCTCGCTGCTCACCGCCATTCCGCCCTGATTGCTGATCGCAGTGAGCGCCGAGACGCGCGCCTTCTCGTTCTCCGCAGCGCGGGCGATCGAGTAGGAGTCGCGTAACGGCAGGTTGAGTCGCTGCGCGACCATCCGGATGAGCAGGAACACCTCGGCGAAGAGGAGATTCGGCGAGAACGAGATCACGATGATCAGCAGCGACTGCACGACGCGCGTGACGATCACCGCCTGGATGAGTCCGAGCTTGCGGGCGAGGCGCGAGCACGACAGGTCGACGGCCACGCACGCTGCGGCCATGACGAGGTTGAGCAGTCCGATCGTGGACGCCGAGGCGTGGAAGTGGAGGATGAGCCAGACGGTGACGAACTGCCCGTAGCACCCCACCGCCAGCCCGTTGAGCCCGCCGACGACCGAGAGCCGGTACAGCACCTTCCGCGAGTGCGTGGGAATGAGGAGCTCGCGCCACTTGTCCAGCTGGTGACGCAGGCTGCGGCCTGTGGAGGGCGGGGCCGCGATGTGCTCGGGCTCCTTGACGATCAGCCCGATCGCGGTCGGGACGACCGCGAGCACCGCGACGACGAGCATCATCGCGCGGGCCTGGTCCCCGGTCCCAGAGCCAAGGCCGAGGAGGCTTGCGAGCTGGCCGGCCTCGATCGCGAAGATGCTGCCGAGCACGACTCCTGCGACCGAGATGGCGCTGAACACGCCGATGATGCGGTTGCGGTCGCGGTTTGGGTAGTTGCGTCCGACCCACGCGTACTCCGCAGGCTGGTACGGGCCCGTGCCGCCCGAGGTGGCCCCCTGCCCGCCGCCGTAGCCTCCGACCACCGCAGCGACGGCGAGCCAGATCGGGTCCGCGCCCGTGAGGAAGGGGATCGCGCAGACGACCGACGTGAACGGGAAGCTCACGAGGAACACCCGGAGATGGCCCCGGTCGGCGTAGCCGCCGACCAGGATCATCTCGAACAGCCCGGCCAGGATCATCGTGGCGAGCACCGCCCCGATTCCCGACGGGCCGAACCCCGCATGGATCAGCGCGAGCGGCAGAGCCACGCTCGAGAGGCTCTGCGAGGCGCTCATGAAGAACCGCGCGGACAGCAGGAGGTTCGTGTCCCGCCGGATCAGCCCCGCCGTCGCATCGAGATCAGCGTTGCCGCGGTTCGTCACACCCGCGCCGGCAGGGGCAGCGACGCCATGTAGTCGAGCGTCTCGTCGAGGCTGACGACGTCGGCGTACTTCATGTGCATGTCGAAGAGATTGACCTTGTGGGAGAGCTGGCTCCGGTCGGCGACGCACTCGAAGGGGATGACGACGTCGAAGTTGAACATGAACGCGTCGAGCACGGTCGCGCGTACGCAGCCGCTCGTGGTCATGCCCGTGACGATCGCCGTATCGCAGCCGGCGTGGATCATGAGCGAGGCGAGACGTGTGCCGGCGAAGCCGCTCGGCCGGCCGGCCTTGTAGATCACGATCTCCGAGTCGAGCGGAGCGAGCTCGTCGACGATCACGTCGCCGGGCGGCGTCCCCGGCGCGGGCTCGGGCCGCGGGCCGTTCAGCTTCCAGCGACCGAACTCGCCCGGCTTCGGCTCGTACTCCGGGTCCTCGAAGGCCTTCGTGAAGAACACCGGCACGTCGAGCTCGCGCGCGAGCTCGAGCAGCCGCGCGTTGGCCTCGGCGGCCGGCTGACCCGTGGCACCCCAGCCCGAGGGATAGTCGTCCTGCACGAACTCGCGGGTCATGTCCACGACGATCACTGCCGGCCGGACGCCGGCGGTCATCGGCCGCTGCTCGGGCCGGACCCCGCGGCGAAAGCTCGAGACGTCCTCCTGAGGCATGACGTCCGCCCACGGCTTCTCTGTCGCCATCGTTTCTCTCCTTTCGAGGGTGGATCAGTGCGCCGGAACCGGTTCCCGGGCGGCGTCGTTCAGCCAGCAGGCGCGGAGAATGCTTTCCTCGCTGAGCTCGTCCTCCTCGACGGCGCCGACGATCTGTCCGTCGCGGAAGATGAGGACCCGGTGGCACAGCTCTGCGAGGTCCTGCGTCTCGGTCGAGACGTAGATCACCGTCGTCCCGCTCTGGGCCGCGCGCACGATGCGCGCGAAGAGCTCCCGGCGTGCTCCGACGTCGACCCCCTGCGTCGGCTCGTCGAGCAGGAAGAGCGCGGGCGCCCCGCGCAGACAGCGCGCGACGATCACCTTCTGCTGGTTGCCGCCGCTCAGGCCGCTGTAGCGGTACGCCGGATCCGCAGGGACGACGCCGTAGTCGTCGAGCAGCGCCTGGGTGTTGATCCGCTCTGCGCGCCGACGTAACGTGCCGGTCCTGAAGAACTCGCCGACGTAGGGAAGCGTCGTGTTCTCCTGCACGGTCGCCGACGGCACCGCACCCTGCCGGAGGCGATCGCCGGGAACGAGGCGGGCCCCTGCGCCGAGGAGGTCGCGCACCTTCGCTCGGTGCAGATCGAACGTCTCGCCGTCGAGCTCGATCGTGCCGCTCGCCTTCGTCGCGCCGTAGAGCACGTACGGCAAGAACTCGTGTCCCATCCCTCGCAGGCCGGTCACGCCGACGATCTCGCCGGCCTTGGCCTCGAAGGAGATCGGCCCCAGGCCGCGCGATCTCACGTCGTGCACGACGACCCGAGTCGTCGAGCCGACCGGGTGCTTCGGCGGGTACATCGCGCTGAGCTCGTCGCCGACGATGTCCGTCACGAGCTGGTCGTCGTCCGTCGTCGCGACTTCTCGACACGCGACGACGAGACCTCCTCGAAGGACGGTCGCCGACGTGCACACGGCCCGCACCTCCTCGAGCCGGTGGGAGACGAACAGCACGCTCATGCCCGACGAGCAGACCTCCTGGATCAGGTGGAAGAGAAACTCGACGCTGTCCCGCGGCAGGAACGTCGTCACCTCGTCGAGCACGAGGAGGCCCCCCGGTCGCAGCTCGGACATGGCGCGTGCGATCGCGACGATCGCGCGGTCGACGGGCATCAGCCGATGGATCGCCGCGCGAGGGTCGATGTGGCCTCCGCCGACGCGGTCCAGCAGTGCGCTCGCCCGATCGTGGAGCTCGCGCCAGCCGACCTTGCCGAGGGCGCGCGACGCGAGGTCGTCGATGAAGAGGTTCTCGGCCACGCTCGTCTCGCCGGCGAGCCCGAGGTCTTGGTGCACGAATGCGAGCCCGATGCTGCGCCGTTCGGCATGCCCGAGGGGGAAGGGATGCACGACGCCTCCCGTCGTCAGCGTCCCTTCCCCGTCATCGGGGTCGTGGTAGCCGGCGAGGATCTTGATCGCCGTCGATTTTCCGGACCCGTTGGCGCCGAGCAGGCCGTGCACGGTTCCCGCCGCGATCGAGACACGGAACGAGTCGAGGACCTTGCGGGGCCCGAAGGTCTTCGAGAGGCCCTCGATCTCGATCGTGCCGTGGCTGCCTTCGACCTGCTCGGCGCCGGCGGTCATTTCGCTACACCCCAGAGGCGCTTGTACGAGAGCCGGTAGTCGATCGGCCCGTACCACGTGCCCTCGTCGGCTTTGAGGTTGACCTTGTGGACGTTGACGGCGTCGAAGACGCGCAGGGGCAGGTGCTCGTCGGGCGAGGGAGGCATCCCCGTCATCGCGCGGAGGGATTGGTCGACGACCGCCCATCCCGACCACGCGACCGGGCTGCCGATGTCGACCTTGACCGGGGTGCCCGCAGCCATCTGCTGCATCTGGGCGATGTCCGCGTTGTCGCTGCCGACCATCACGCGGTTCTGGGCATTCGCCGCCATGATGGGCGGGAGCACGGCGGCGATGAACCCGTCGTACTGCGGGAAGATGAAGTTCGTTGCCGGGTCGCGCACGGCGTTCGCGGCGGCGGCGGTCGTCAGGGCGAACGTATCCGCGCCGGTCGTGCTGACGTACGACGCCGAGCACGTCTTCGGGCACCACTTGGCGATCTCGCGCGCGAAGCCGCGCTTGAGCGCTGCACTCGAGGGTGCCGTCGGGTCCCACGTCATCATCGCGTGGAGCTTCAGCTTGGTCGCGTAGATCGCCCAGTCTGCGACGAGCGCTGCCGCGCAGCTGTAGCAGTACGTCGAGTTCGCCTTGAGGTTCCACTGGGCCGTCTGCGCCTTCGTGGGGACGCTCGGGTCGCCGTAGAACGCGTTGATGATGGGAATGCCCGCAGCCTTCGCGGCCTGGAGGGGCCCCGAGAGCGAGTCTGTCGAGTAGCCGAAGTTGACGATCGCGCCGACCTTCTCGCTGACCGCCTGATTCACGAGTCGCACGGCCTCGGTGGTCTGGTACTGCGCGTCTCCGATCTCGACCTGGAGCCCGGCCGCCGCGGCGCCGGACTTCACGCCGTTGATCAGGAGCTGAACGAACGGCAACTGCGTCGAGACGGCGAGGAAGAAGATCTTCTTGCCCTTCACGGCCTTCGCATTCACGGGCGGTCCGGGCGCATGGAACTCGACCGGCTTGGAGTACTGGTCGAGGATCGCCTTGACGGACGCGAGCGTCGCGGCCGATGACGGAGTCGCCGCCGCATGGTTCGGAGCGGCGGCGGCCGTCGTGCCCGCGAGTGCGAGCAGCGCGACGGCGATCACGAGCGCGATTGCGAGCGGGCCGCGCGGACGGTGAACGCCGTCGGCGGTCCTGGGTGGGCGGTTGTCTGCACTGCGCATGGCGTCCTTTCAGTCGGGAGGTGGAACAGCGGGGCCGGGATTGCCGGTCGTCGGCGTCATGCGGCGATCTCGAGCTCGCCGCTCCCACCGATGCGTTGAGCGATCAACGACGACGCGAGGGTCGCGACGACGAGGGCGGAGCCGTAGAACACCTGCTGGATCCAGCCGGATAGGCCCAGCAGCTGAAGCCCGGAGTAGCCGGTGACGAGGAAGAACGCCGCAGCGGTCGTCCCCCAGGCATTCGGGCGGCCGGGTGTTACCGCCGTCGAGCCGAGCAGCGTGCTCGCGAACATCGGCAGCAGGAAGTTGCCTGCGAGCGTTGGGTCGGCCGAGCCGAGCCAGGCCGAGCCGACGACCGCGGCGATCCCTCCCATCGCGGTGCTCGCGACGATCGAGACGGTGCGGAGGCGATCGACGTTCAGACCTGCCAGGCGCGCCACGTCCCTCGAGGCCCCGACGAAGTAGAGCTGGCGGCCGAGGGGCGTGTACTTGTAGACGTACCAGAGCACGATCACGATCGCGATCGCGTAGAGGAAGATCAGCTGGAAGCCGTGGATCGACCGGGACGCGAAGCGCTGGAAATCCGGCGAGAGGTTCGAGATCGCCACCGGGCTGATCGCGTACGCCACGCCGAGCAGGGCCGTGCCGGTGCCGAGCGTGACGATGAAGCTCGACAGGCGAAGCTTCACGATCAGCAGCGCGTGGAAGAGGCCGAGCGCGACGGAGAGGCCCAGCGCCGCAAGCGCCGCGAGCTCCCACGGCACGCCGTCGTTGCCGTTGAGCACGCCCAGCAGCACCATGCACGAGCTGAAGACGCCGGGAAGAGCGAGGTTGAAGTCGCCGGAGATCAGCGAGATCACGAGGCCGAGCGAGAGGAAGAGCAGCAACGACTGGGAGTTGAAGATCCCCTGGAAGTTGACGAGCGTGAGGAACGAATCGGGCCGCAGCGTCCCGAAGATCGCGATCATGATCCCCCAGACGCCGAACAGGCCGTAGCGGGCCCCGAGCTCGGGAAAGGACGGGACGGCGAGCCTCGGGAGGGGCGGCAGCCGCCGCGCGATCGGGAGGTCGAGGTGTGCCTCCGCCTGTGTGACGTCGGCGGCGAACTCGCTCTGCGTCATGACGACTCCTTCTCAGTCACGCGTTTGCATCGACGGGGGGTCGGGTGCCGGGATCGGCATCGAGGCGCGGTGCGCCCTGGCCTCCCCACAGCAGGGCCATGCGATCGGCGCGAGCGCGGCCGAAGCTCAGTGCGACGACGCGGCCCGAGCCGCCGGCGATGATCCGCTCGAACCTCAGCAGCGGCGCGCCGACGTCGACCTGGAGGAGCTCGGCGACGGAGCTGTCGGCCAGCGTCGCGTCGACGAGCATCCTGGCGTCGACGATCGAGAGGCCGAGCGCGCGCTCGAAGAGCTCGTACGTGTCTCCGTTCGCGGGAGCGGCGGCGAGCCGCAGTCCGACCTCGCGCGGGACGAAGATGTCCCAGAGACAGATCGGCGTGCCGTCGGCGACGGTCAGCCGCGGCAGGACGCTCAGCGGCGCGCCCGGAGCGAGGCCGAGGAGCGAGGTGATCGCGTCTGAGCTAC
>Ga0070667_100005111_pt1 | contig 10980 bp, 8 predicted proteins | sample KBSS33metaG_FD_64659 | JGI IMG/M metagenome (GOLD analysis project Ga0070667, IMG submission 64659) | Switchgrass rhizosphere microbial communities from Kellogg Biological Station, Michigan, USA - KBS S3-3 metaG | ecosystem: Host-associated > Plants > Roots > Rhizosphere > Soil ...
GCCCTCCCACCAGACGTCGCCGTCGTCGGTGAGCGCGACGTTGGTGAAGATCGAGTTGCCCCACAGGGTCTTGATCGCGTTCGCGTTGGTCGATTCTCCGGTGCCGGGTGCGACTCCGAAGAATCCTGCTTCGGGGTTGATGGCGTAGAGGCGCCCATCTGGACCGAAACGCATCCAGGCGATGTCGTCGCCGATGGTCTCGACCTTCCAACCGGGAATGGTCGGGGTGAGCATGGCGAGGTTGGTCTTACCGCAGGCGGACGGGAACGCGGCGACGATGTAGCGAGGGTCGCCGCCGTCGCGGGTGAGCTTGAGGATCAGCATGTGCTCGGCGAGCCAGCCTTCATCGCGGGCCATCACCGAGGCGATGCGTAGCGCGTAGCACTTCTTGCCGAGCAGGGCGTTGCCGCCGTATCCGGAGCCGTAAGACCAGATCTCACGTGTCTCAGGGAAATGGGAGATGTACTTCGTCGAGCTGCATGGCCAGGCAACGTCGGACTCTCCCTCGGCCAACGGTGCACCTACGGAGTGGACGGCTTTGACGAATGTGCCGCGTTCTTCGATGAGGCGCAGGGCCGGCGCACCCATCCGGGTCATGATCCGCATCGACACCGCGACGTAGGGGGAGTCGGTGATCTCGACGCCGAGCTGACTGATCGGTCCACCCAACGGCCCCATGCAGAACGGCACCACGTACAACGTGCGGCCGCGCATACAACCGTCGAATAAGTCGGTGAAGATGCCGCGCATCTGCTCCGGCGCCATCCAGTTGTTGGTCGGACCAGCGTCCTCTTCTTTCTCGGAACAGATGAAGGTGCGGTCCTCAACTCGTGCGACGTCACTGGGGTCGGAGCAGGCGAGAAAGCTGTTCGGACGCGTGTCTTCGTTGAGTCGCTGGAAGGTGCCTGAGGCAACGAGCTGGCTGGTGAGCAGCTGCCACTCCTGCTCAGAGCCGTCGCACCAATGGACGCGCTCTGGTTTGGCGAGGGCAGTGATCTCTTCGACCCAGGCGAGCAGTTCAGCGTTTGATGTGGGTGCCACCATCTTTACTCCCATAAGCTAGCTAATTGGTAAGTTGCAATTATTCGCAACTCCATATACTAATCGATAGAGCAACCAACGCGAAAAGGAGACGGCGATGCCCGTGCCGCTGTACCAAGCAAAGGCCGACTTCTTTCGCATGCTTGGTCATCCACTGCGGATCCGGGTACTTGAGCTGCTCCAGGCAGGCCCACTGCCCGTGCGAGACCTCCTGAACGAACTCGGCGTCGAGGCGCCGATGCTGTCCCAACAGTTGGCGGTGCTGCGTCGCTCCGGGATCGTGACAGCTAGGCGTGAGGGATCCACCGTTGTGTATGCCCTCGCTGGCGGCGATGTCGCTGAACTCATGCGCGCCGCTCGCAGGATTCTGACCGAGATGATCGCCGATCAGGGTGGGCTCCTCGCGGAGCTGCAGGAATCCTTGATCGAGACCACCCCAGCACCATGAGCCCGGTTAGGCCTGTCAGGGGCCCCTGATGGCGACGAGCAAGGTCACGGCCCTCTTACCGAGATCAGAGGACTGGGCCGCGGTTGGGCGCAACCCACGTAAGGATGTCGTCGCGGGCCTGACTGTGGCCATCGTCGCGTTACCCCTGGCCCTCGCTTTTGGTGTTGCCTCGGGCCTTGGCGCGCGCGCCGGGCTGATCACCGCGATCGTTGCGGGCGTAGCGGCGGCGTTGTTCGGTGGCTCGAATCTGCAGGTCTCTGGCCCTACCGGAGCGATGACGGTGGTGTTGATACCTGTGGTGCATCGCTTCGGCGCGAACGGCGTATTGATGGCCGGCCTGATGGCGGGCATCGTGCTGATCGCGGCCGCCTTCGCAGGCATCGGACGGGCGGCGCGCTACCTGCCCGTTCCAGTGGTGGAAGGTTTCACCGTCGGTATCGCTGGCGTCATTGTCTTGCAGCAGGTGCCAGCGATGTTAGGAAGTGCCGGGACGGGGGAGAAGGCGTGGCAGTCGGCGTGGAGCGCCCTGGAGCATTTCGTCGCTCATCCGCGTCCTTGGCCGGTCGCGGTGGCCGCCGCTGTAGCGGTCGGCATCCTGATGATCAGCCGCCACCGTCCCGCCATGCCTGCCTCGCTGGCGATGGTAGCGGCGGCGACGGTCGTGGCGAATATCGCGCATGGCGATCTCGCCAGGCTAGGCACCTTACCCACCGGGATCCCGATGCCCAGCATGGGCTTTTTCGACCTGCACCTCGTCACTGCTCTGCTCCCGTCGGCTTTGGCGGTGGCAGCACTCGGGGCGCTGGAATCCTTGCTGTCGGCGAGCGTCGCGGACGGAATGACCGTAGGACAGGAACATGATCCCGACCGTGAACTCTTTGGCCAGGGAATAGCGAACATGGTGGTGCCGCTCTTCGGTGGCGTGCCCGCCACCGCGGCGATTGCCCGTACCGCAGTGAATGTGCGGGCCGGGGCAGGGTCGCGCCTGGCGGCTGTGACGCACTCATTGGCGTTGGCGGCGATTGCGTTGTGCGCCGCGCCACTGGTCCGTACGGTTCCCTTGGCCGCCCTCGCTGGCGTCTTAATCGCCACCTCCGTACAGATGGTGGAGGTCAGTTCGCTGCGGGCGATCGTACGGGCGAATCGTGCCGAGGCAGGGGTGCTGCTGATGACGTTCACCGTCACTGTTGCCGTCGACTTGGTGACAGCGGTCGCCGTTGGCTTGGGTTTCGCAGTGGTCCTGGCGCTGCGGTCGGTATCGCAGGCGAGTCGTCTAGAGCAGGTGCCGTTGGACCATGGCGACTACCTTCGCGAAGAGCAAGACCTCTTAGCCAGACACATCGTGGCCTATCGCATCGACGGGCCGTTGTTCTTCGCCGCCGCGCATCGCTTCATGCTGGAACTCACTGACGTTGCCGCCGTGCGGGTGGTGATCCTTCGCCTGTCACGGGTGACGAGCCTGGATACGACCGGTGCTCGGATTCTGGGTGACGCGATCACAAAGTTGGAGCGCCGAGGAATCGTGGTCCTGCTCTCAGGTATCCGGCCTGATCACGACCAGATGCTCAGCACCTTGGGCGTCGCCACCGAACTGCGGGCAAATGGTCGCGTCTTTACCGATACACCGAGCGCAATCGAGGCTGCACGGGGAATTGTGGCCTAGTCGCTCGGAGCGATTGGTTAGGGTTACGTACATGAAACTTGCTGTCATCCCCGGCGATGGAATCGGGATTGAAGTCACTGCCCAGGCGCTCCGTGTCCTCGACGCTGTCCTACCGGGCGTGGAGAAGACGGACTACGACCTAGGCGCTGCCCGTTGGCACCGTACGGGGGAGGCGCTTCCTGACCACGTCCTGGACGAATTGCGCACAAAGGACGCCATTTTGCTTGGCGCGGTCGGTGACCCCAGTGTGCCTGCAGGGGTACTGGAGCGTGGCCTGCTGCTACGCCTGCGCTTCGAGTTGGACCACTACGTCAACCTGCGCCCGGCCAAGCTCTACCCGGGCGTCAGTACCCCATTGGCGGGCAACCCGGAGATCGACTTCATCGTCTACCGCGAAGGCACCGAGGGCCCGTACACCGGCAACGGCGGGGCGCTGCGGGTCGGCACCCCGCATGAGGTAGCCACGGAGGTCAGCGTCAATACTGCCTTCGGCGTCGAGCGCGTTGTTCGTGCCGCCTTCGCTCGCGCACAGCAGCGTCCACGCAAACACTTGACGTTGATCCACAAGAACAACGTCCTTGTTTATGCGGGCAATCTCTGGTTCCGCACAGTGGAGGCGGTCGCCAAGGAATATCCGGACGTCACGGTGGCCTATAACCACGTGGATGCCGCGACGATCTACCTGGTGACAGACCCGGGCCGTTATGACGTCATCGTCACCGACAACCTCTTCGGCGACATCGTCACCGACCTCGCCGCCGCGGTCGCCGGTGGGATTGGTCTCGCCGCCTCAGGCAACGTGGACCCAACGGGGACGAACCCGTCGATGTTCGAGCCTGTGCACGGCTCTGCGCCCGACATTGCTGGCCAGGACAAGGCAGATCCGACCGCGGCGATCCTGTCCGTCTCGATGCTTCTGGAGCATGTTGGCGAGACAGCCGCGGCGGCGAAGGTGGAGGCCGCCGTGGCCGCCGACCTACTCTCACGTGATCCGGAAAAGCCTGGCGCAACCAGCGATATCGGCGCACGTATCGCCGCCGCTGTGGCCTACTAGAACCGGGGCCTACTAGAGCTGTGGCCTACTAGAACCGGAGCCAAACTAAGAGATCGGAACTCCTGTGCTCACCGACGACTTCCATGTCTTCGACACCACGCTGCGCGACGGGGCACAGCGTGAGGGGATTAGCTACTCCGTCAGCGACAAGCTGGCAGTGGCGCGTCTGCTCGACCAGCTCGGTGTCGGCTTCATCGAGGGTGGCTGGCCGGGAGCTATGCCGAAGGACAGTGAGTTCTTCGCCCGCGCCGCCGATGGTGAGCTGATTCTGAAAAACGCGGTTCTCACTGCCTTCGGTGCGACCCGACGGGCGGGGGTCGCTGTAGAAGACGATCCCCAGGTAGGGGCCTTGCTGGAATCCCGTGCCAGCACGATCTGCATCGTGGCTAAGTCTGACGTCGCACACGTCGAACTTGCGCTGCGCACCACGCCGGAGGAGAACCTGGCCATGGTGCACGACACCGTAGCCTTCCTCGTCAGCCACGGACGTCGCGTCTTCGTCGATCTGGAGCACTTCTTCGACGGCTACAAACGCGATAGTGCCTACGGTGTTGCCGTGTTAGATGCCGCTGCCGCGGCCGGCGCCGACGTCGGAGTGCTGTGTGACACCAACGGCGGCATGCTCCCGATGGGCGTGCGTGACATCGTCACTGACGTCCGTAGCCGTACCGGCATTCGCCTCGGCATCCACACGCAGAACGACACCGGCTGTGCTGTAGCGAACACGTTCGCCGCGGTGGATGCTGGCGCGACCCACGTGCAAGGGACGGCCAACGGCTATGGAGAACGTGCCGGAAATGCCGACATTTTCGCCGTCATCGGAGGCCTGGTCACCAAGATGGGCTTGGACGTTCTGCCCGACGGCTGCCTTGCCGAGATGAGCCGCGTCTCGCACGCGATCGCTGAGATCGCCAACCTCGCACCCGATACGCATCAGGCCTATGTCGGTATCTCTGCTTTCGCGCACAAGGCAGGCCTGCACGCCTCGGCGATCAAGGTCAAGCCTGAGCTGTACAACCACCTCGACCCGGCAGTCGTTGGCAACAACCAACGCATCCTCGTGACGGAGATGGCCGGCCGTGCGTCGATCGAGTTGAAGTCGCAAGAGCTGGGAATCGACATCGCCGGGCGCGAGGACGTCGTCAGCGCGGTTGTTGGCAAGGTGAAAGAGCGTGAGGCACAAGGCTGGTCTTACGAGGCGGCTGACGCGTCCTTCGAACTGCTCATGCGCGACACGATGAAGGACATGGTCGAGACCTTCACCGTCGAGTCCTACCGCGTCATCATCGATCGTCGCGAAGACGGCGTGCCGATGAGTGAGGCCACAGTCAAGGTGCGTGCCGCCGGCGGCGAACGCGCCATTCGTACCGAAGAAGGCAATGGTCCAGTCAATGCACTAGACCGTGCCCTACGGTCGGCGTTGGAGACGATCTACCCGCGTCTTCGTGACTTCGAGCTCAGCGACTACAAGGTTCGGATTTTGTCCGGGCGTCATGGCACCGACGCCGTCGTGCGAGTACTCGTACAGACCACCGATGTGGGTGCGGCAGATCCGACGGTCTGGACGACGGTTGGCGTGCATGGCAACGTCATTGAAGCCTCATGGTTGGCGCTGCACGACGCCGTACGCTACGGACTGCTGCGTGAGCTGAGCCGCGACCAGGACTGACGAGGTCGGCTGCGGCGCCGGCTATCGGCTACTGAGTACGCAGGTGGCGCAGGCGGGGGAGTCCGAGCCGGCACAGTCGCCAGCGCCGGCGCATTCGTGCCCGTCGCCGTGGGAGCTGCCGGTGTGGTGAACGATCGGGCTGCAGCCCTCGGCAGGGCCGTCGGCGAACTCCAGGTGGTCAGGATCGTGGTCGTGCCCGCAGCTGCAGCCAAGGTCGGCGTCGGCGATAACTGATTGCACCGCCGCCGTAAACGCGAGTTCTGACTGCGCGATCTGAGCGCTGCGAAACATTCCCCAGGAAACCAAGGCAAAGAAGGCAGCAACGCCGAGTGCCACGACACTGAGAAGTCGTATCGACAACGCGGCGCTAGTGGTCCAGGGCAGAATGCCGACCACAGCGAGAAGCAGGGCAAAGCTGCCCGTAACGACGCCAACCTTGCGGCGCTGCGGAACGGGCACAAGGGCCAGTGAAGAACTCATCGGCAACAAGTATGCCTGCTTCGGGTCGTTGCAAGACGATGACTACCCTGGGCGGGTGCGTATAGCTCGGTTTGTCCATCCAGGAAGTGCCAATGCTCCGGCCGGTATGGCGTGGGGTGCCGTTGAGGGGGCAGTCGATGCTCCGCTAGAAAACCTCACGGTTGCCGCAATCAGTGAACATCCCTTTGGGGCGATCACCTTTACCGGTGACCGTTGGGCACTGAGCGACGTCCGGCTAGTAGCGCCGATCCTGCCCAGCAAGGTCGTCGCTATCGGTAAGAACTACAGCGATCACGTCAAGGAGATGGGTTCGCTCACCGGCCCAGCCGATGAGCAGCGGACGACGCCGGTGATGTTCCTCAAGCCCTCGACCTCCGTCATCGGCACCAACGACGTGATCCGCCTTCCTCCGACGTCCTCGCGCGTGGACTATGAGGCGGAGCTCGCGGTCGTCATCGGGCGTCCCGCCAAGGACGTCACGAGGGAGGACGCACTCAACCATGTCTTCGGCTACACCTGCGCCAACGACGTCACCGCACGGGATCAGCAGCAGGCCGATGGGCAGTGGTCACGGGCCAAAGGCTACGACTCGTTCTGCCCGATCGGCCCGTGGATCGAGACGGTGCTGGATCCAAGTGATCTGGCGATAAAGACGCGGGTGAACGGTGAGCTACGTCAGGATGGCCGTACCTCGGCGATGATTCACGACGTCGCCACGATCGTCGCCTTTGCCTCCTCAGTGATGACGCTGCTGCCCGGAGATGTGTTACTCACCGGAACCCCGGCGGGTGTGGGCCCGATAGTCGCAGGCGATCGGGTGGATATCGAGATCGAAGGAATTGGCGTGCTGACGAATCTGGTGAAAACAAAGTGACCCAGCAACAAGTGCGAGTCCGGTTCTGTCCTTCTCCGACTGGTAATCCGCATGTTGGTTTGATTCGCACAGCGTTGTTCAACTGGGCGTATGCGCGTCACACCGGTGGCACTTTCGTCTTTCGTATCGAAGACACCGATGCTGCTCGCGATTCGCAGGAGTCGTATGAGGCGTTGCTCGATTCGTTGCGCTGGCTCGGGATGGACTGGGACGAAGGCCCAGAGATTGGCGGGCCATTCGCGCCGTATCGGCAGAGCGAACGCTCCGACATCTATCGCGATGTGATCGCGCGCCTGACCGAAGCTGGTTATCTTTACGAGTCGTTTGCCACTCCAGAGGAGACTGAGGAACGGCACCGGGCCGCCGGACGTGATCCCAAGCTCGGCTACGACGGCTTCGATCGGGACCTCACCGAGGAGCAGAAAGCGACCTACCGGGAGCAGGGACGTCAGCCGGTGCTTCGTCTGCGCATGCCAGAGGAAGACATCACCTGGAACGACCTCGTTCGCGGTGAGGTGACCTTTGCCGCTGGAACCGTTCCGGACTATGTCTTGGTACGCGCTGACGGGAATCCCCTTTATACATTGGTGAATCCGGTTGATGACGCGTTGATGCAGATCACCCATGTGCTTCGTGGTGAGGACTTGTTGTCCTCGACGCCGAGGCAAATTGCCTTATACCGTGCGCTTATCGCCGTTGGTGTTGCCAAGGATGTGCCGCAATTCGGCCACCTTCCTTACGTCATGGGCGAAGGCAACAAGAAGCTGTCGAAACGAGACCCGCAGTCGGCGCTGAACGTTTATCGTGAAGAGGGCTATCTGCCAGAAGGATTGTTGAACTATCTCGCCCTGCTGGGCTGGTCGATCGCCGATGACCATGACTTGTTCTCGATGGCTGAAATGATTGAGGCCTTCGATGTTACGAAGGTAAAGGCCAACCCTGCGCGCTTTGACTCCAAGAAATGTGAGTCGATCAACGCCAGCCACATGCGGATGCTTACCCCGGAGGACTTCGCTCACCGTCTTGAAGGATTCATTCGAGCGAAGGGAATTGACTCCGACTCCGAGGTGATTGCCAAGGCGGCACCTCTGGTGCAGGAACGCGCGACGACGCTGGCGGATGCCTTCGGCCTGCTGCGGTTCCTCTTCATCGACGGTGAAGTGCCTATTGAAGAGAAGGCGGCGACGAAGCTGCAGGGGGAGACCTCACGCAGCGCCATAGAGGCAGCAGTACGTGCGCTCACCGCCTTGCCGGACTGGACTACAGAGGCGATCGATACCGCACTGAAGACGGCACTGGTGGACGAGCTTGGTCTTAAACCCCGTGACGCCTTCACGCCGGTGCGTGTCGCGGTCACGGGGCGGACCGTGTCTCCACCTCTTTTTGAATCGCTTGAGCTATTGGGCAAAGAGGTAAGCCTGCAGCGACTAACGCGCGTTGGCTGACGTTCGTGCTGTCTAAATGCCGGCTTTGTCCGACTGTAACGTTGACCACAGTGCGGTAGGCTGACGGCGACCCAACTTCGCACCTTCGTTGTTAACGTGCCGTCTAGTGAGGCACGTATTCTGCAGCTGAAAATGCTGTACTCGGTAGTTGGGAGGCTGCCTTGTCTATTTTGGCCCGTCATGTGATTCATCGCCGTGGTGTGCGTTCTGCCCCTGGCGCCGTTGATGAACCTGATCTGCGCAGTGAGCCAGAGCCCGAAAACCATCACGCACCCTTTGCCTCGATCGGCCTTGGCGTCCTTGCCGATGCGCTAGGGATCCAGACGGGGCTCACGGTCCCGTCCTCGGGGACGGCGTCGTCTAAGCGCGTTGGTGCCTGGGAGAGCTATGCGCTTCGTTTTCCGCGCACGCGGCGAAGTAGAGGGCATATGACCGACAATGGCCCGCAGATCGACGTACAGAGCTTTTCGTGGAGCGCTTCGCATAAAGGCGCTCGGCCGTTGGGTGACGTCGCGAATTCGTCTCGTGCCAACCTGCTGCTGTCCGTACGGCCGTCGGCGGTGACCGTGCAGTTGTATTCCGACATGCTCGAAGGCAGGACGCACGAACGCGTCCTTCTCTGCGGCTCGCGGCATCACGCAGGTGGCCGCCTGGAAGAGTTTTTGCGACTCGAACTTGGCGAGGCAAGAGTGGTAGCGCACTCGCGTGGATGGGAACCTGGCGCCGGTGATCCGCTCGACGAGATTGGCATCGTCTGCGACACGCTGCGGTACCGTTATCACCCGCAAAACATGGATGGTTCCTACGGTGCGCCGGTCGCTGCGACGTGGGAGCGTTAGACTCTGGTAGAGTGCTTCGATGGTCCTAGCGGCGGATCCCGCGAGGACTTTTATTGGGGTATGGGGTAATTGGCAGCCCAAATGATTCTGGTTCATTTAGTCTAGGTTCGAGTCCTGGTACCCCAGCGATCCAGCGAGAAGATACGTGCGACACCCGCGTAGTATCACGGCGCAGGTTCATCGCAATACGTTGCCAAATCTTCTGGCAGATGTCTTATCTGTCGTTGCGACAAGCAGCGAAGGCTGTTGAGCGTGCAGTTCGTTCAGCCATAGTTCGTTCAGCAAGGCCCCGTCGTCTAGCGGCCTAGGACGCCGCCCTCTCACGGCGGTAGCGTGGGTTCGAATCCCATCGGGGCTACACAGTCGTAGAAGCCTCTGCCACCGGCAGAGGCTTCTGTGTTTTCTTGGCCACGCTGGTTAGCGTTGGTGCTATGAGCCTTCCCGTTGATCTTCCTACTGGCCTACTTATCGGCTCGCAGTGGCGTGCGGGGGCTGATGGCACATTCGATGTCAGTGATCCCGCTACCGGCGCTGTCATCGTCGCGGTGGCCCGTGCTGGTATCTCCGATGTGCAGGAGGCTATCGCCGCCGCTCACAGCGCGGGCTCAGGCTGGGCAGCGACCACGCCCCGAGAGCGTGGGGAGGTGTTGCGGCGGATCTTTGACGCGATCCTGCACCGACAAGACGAGATTGCCGCGTTGATCAGTCTTGAGATGGGTAAGGCACGCGCGGACGCTGCCGGCGAAGTCGCTTATGCCGCTGAGTTTTTCAGATGGTTCAGCGAAGAAGCGGTACGCATCGACGGATCTCTGCGGACCGCACCAGGCGGTGCGAACCGCATACTGACGACCAAGACACCGATCGGTGTCTGCCTATTACTCACTCCGTGGAACTTTCCGGCGGCGATGATCGCGCGCAAGATTGCGCCTGTGCTCGCCGCAGGATGCACCGCCGTCATCAAGCCGGCCGAAGACACTCCGCTCACCGCACTGCTACTGGCCAAGATCGCCCAGGACTGTGGCGTGCCCGACGGTGTGCTCAACGTTCTCACCACCGATCGTCCGGCCGAACTGGTAGCGACGGCGTTGGCTGATGCGCGTGTACGCAAGCTCTCTTTCACCGGTTCGACAGCAGTAGGGCGAACGCTGCTTGCCCAAGCTGCGCCACGCATGGTTCGTACCTCGCTTGAACTAGGCGGCAATGCGCCGTTCATCGTCACAGAGGACGCTGACCTGGAGGCTGCGGTAGACGGTGCGATGGTCGCCAAGATTCGCAGCGGCGGCCAGGCATGTACCGCCGCGAACCGGTTCTTGGTGCAGGAGACCGTTGTCGAGGAGTTCACCTCGCGGCTTGTCGCCGCGATGAGGGCTTTACGTCTCGGGCCGGCGAGTGATCCCAACACTGCGCTGGGGCCGATGATTCACGCTCGTGCGGTGGACGGGATCGCGGCGAAGGTCGAGGCCGCCC
>Ga0070667_100005117_pt1 | contig 10974 bp, 12 predicted proteins | sample KBSS33metaG_FD_64659 | JGI IMG/M metagenome (GOLD analysis project Ga0070667, IMG submission 64659) | Switchgrass rhizosphere microbial communities from Kellogg Biological Station, Michigan, USA - KBS S3-3 metaG | ecosystem: Host-associated > Plants > Roots > Rhizosphere > Soil ...
GAGCGTCGATAGCGGTGGCTATCGACGCGACCGAGGACGCTGCATCGGGGCGTCCAGCGCGGCCCGACGACACAACGGGTATTTCGCCAAACCCTCCTAGAGTCGCGCGATGTCCGGCACGAGCCGGCCGTTCTCGTCCACGTGGGCGTTCCACTGCGTATATGCACCCTCGAGGTCGTCCGGATCGTGTCCGCGCTCCTCGAGCCGGACGGGATTCTCCGAATCGGGCGAGACGCGGTACTGGTACCAGGAGATGTCCCAGGCGACGGTGACGACGACTTCGGCGTTCACCCCCGAGAGCGGCACGACCGATGCGCGCGGCTCGCCGAGCGACTTCCAGATGCCCTCGACCGTACGGCGATACGTGGACGCGTTGAAGAGATCGGCGGCCTCGACGATCGCCTGCTCCGCCTCCGAGAGCCGGCGGAGAATCGGCTCCGTCGCGAGCGCGTCGTCGGCCGCCCGCGCGCGCGGGCGGAAGAGGCCGCCCACCGAGAGACCGCGGCGCGGCCGCCGTGCCCGCATCATCGGGGTCGTCGGCGCGCCCTCCTTGATCCAGCCGTACTCGACGGCGGTGTCCTGGCAGAGCGGGCAGACGTCGACATACGTGCTGCCCCCGTCCGGCGAGAACCGCGTGGCCCGCTCGCCCATCAGGAGCGTCCGCTCGCAGATCGCGCACGTCCGCTCAACCGCCACCCGCGTGACTCGAGTCATCCTGCGCGCGAGCGTAGCGCCTCAGGCGCTCGAGACGGGCTCAGGCGGACACGGCCTCTTGACGTCTCGTCGACTCGACGATCTTCTGCGCGATGTGCGCCGGCACCTCGTCGTAGCGCAGAAATTGCATGTGATAGTCGCCACGACCGCTCGTCATCGACGTGAGCGCCGCGGCATAGCTCAGCACCTCGGCCATCGGCACCTCGGCCCTGATCGTCGTCATCCCGCCCTTCGGCTCCATCCCGTGGAGGCGGCCGCGCCGCGAGTTGAGATCGCCGTTCACCGCCCCCACCGACTCGTCGGGCACCGTCACCTCGAGCTCCATGATCGGCTCGAGCAGCACCGGCTCGGCCTTCTCGTAGGCCGACCGGAACGCGAGCGATCCGGCGATCTTGAACGCCATCTCGGACGAGTCGACGTTGTGGTACGAGCCGTCGACCAGACGGACACGGACACCCTGCACAGGCGCGCGCGCGAGCTCGCCGTGCGCCATCGCCTCCTGGATCCCCTTGTCGACGGCGGGCCGGAACCCCTGGGGGATCACGCCGCCGACGATCTCGTCGACGAACTCGTACCCGACGTGGTCGTCGAGCGGCTCGATCACGAGGTGGCAGTCGCCGAACTGCCCGCGTCCGCCGGTCTGCTTCTTGTAGCGACCCTGCGCCCGGGCACTGCCCTTGATCGTCTCAACGTACGGCACGCGCGGCTGATGCAGCTCCATCTGGACGCCGAAGCGCCTGTGCGCCCGCTCGACGGCGACCTCGACGTGCACCTGGCTCATCCCGGAGAGAAGCTCCTCGCCCGTCTGCGGGTCGCGGCGAAGCCTCAGCGTCGGATCCTCCTCGGCGAGCCGGCGGAGCGCCTGGGCGACCTTGTCCTCGTCGCCCTTCGTCTTGGCGGTGACGGCGAAGCTCATGACGGGGTCCGGGAAGCCGATCTCCGGCGGCTCGAGGTCGTGCTCGGCATCGACGAGGACGTCGCCCGTCTGGACGTCCTTGAGCTTCGCCACGGCGCCGAGATCCCCGGCGCCGAAGCCCTCCGACCGCTCGTGGTCCTTCCCCTGCAGGATCATGAGGCTGCCGAGGCGCTCCTTCGAGTGGTCGCGATGGTTGACGAGCGTCGTGTCGGGCTTCACTTCGCCCGCATAGACGCGGAAGCACGAGATCCTGCCGGCGAACGGGTCGGCGACCGTCTTGAAGACGAACGCCGCGACCGAGGCGTCCGTCACGATCGGCGAGCCCTTCTTCGCAGGGCTCGGCACACCCTCGACGAGCAGGTCGAGGAGCGCGTGCGAGCCGAGGCAGCTGCTCGCGACAGTGCAGGCGACGGGGTAGATCTCGTCGCGGGTGACGGCGTTCTTGAGCGCGGCGGCGATGTCGCCGACGGGGATCTCCTCGCCGGCGAGGTACCGCTCCATGAGCGCCTCGTCCGTCTCGACGACCGCGTCGAGCAGCTTCGTCCGGAACTCGTCGACGGTCGCCTCGAGCTCGGCCGGAATTCCCACCGGCTCCCCCTCGCGTTCGCCACCGGGGTCGAGATAGGCGCAGTTGTGGAGGAGGTCGACGATGCCGGTCAACTCGTGCTCGGCGCCGATCGGCAGCTGGATCGCGATGCAGCGCGGCGAGAGCTGCTCCTGGACCGCGGCGAGCACGCGGTGGAAGTCGGCGCGCTCCCGATCGAGCATGTTCACGACGACGACCCGTGAGAGCCCGAGCTCCTCGGCGCGCTCCCAGACGCGGCCGGTGTTCACCTCTACCCCCATCACGGCCGAGACGACCACGAGCGCGCCCTCGACGACACGGAGCGCGGCAACGGTGTCCGCCTGGAAGCCGGAGTCCCCCGGGGTGTCGATCAGGTTGATCTTTCGGCCCTGCCATTCGAGATGGCAGAGCGAGGCCGAGAGCGACATCTGACGGCGCTGCTCGTCCTCCTCCCAGTCCGCGACGGTCGTCCCGGCCTGCACCGTCCCCAGCCGATTCGTCGTTCCCGCCTGATGGAGCAGCGCTTCGACCAGCGACGTCTTCCCCGTGCCCCGATGGCCGACGACGGCGACGTTGCGGATCTTCCCGGGCTCGAGCGGCATGGCTGCATCCTCCACGGACTATGGGGCGAATTGCTCTGGCCCTGATCCTAAGCTAGACGCTTCCCGCGCGACGGAGCGAGCAGCCGCACGCTTGCCGCCAGCGCCGCCGCGCACCACGCGCCTGCGAGGAGCCCCACGAGCCACGGTTCCCCGCGGTCCGTTCCGGCGAGCACGAGATGTGCCGAGGCGAGCACCCAGACCGCAAGGGTGAGGAAGTGGATCCGGCGCCAGGCCCGGTATGGGATGCGGTCGCGAAGCGCGTTCGAGACGCCGACGGCGGCAAGGAGCTCGGCGGCGACCACGCCCAGCCCGACGGCGAACGGCCTGTACGACGACGAGAACGGCAGCAGCTCCTGCCCGAGCGAGAGCGGCTGCACGCGGTCGAGCAGCAGCAGCGCGCCGTGGAGGCCGATGAAGACGCCCGCGACGAGTGCGAGATACCTGTGCAGCTCGGTCACGGCGAAGCGAGGCCATTTCCAGGGAGACGCGTCCGGAGAGGAGGAGGCCGACGACGACCGAGGCCGTCAGCGCGAGGTACGCCACGATCCCGCCGGAGCGGGAGGCGTACCACGCCGTGCTCACGCGGCCAACCGCTCGTCGAGCGCCGACTGCCATGTCTCGTTCGCGTGGACGCCGCCGCTACCGTCGACAAACCGGCCTGCGAGGCCGCGCGCGTCGAGCCAGGCCGGGCCGGCTGCTCCGAGCAGGAGACCGGCCTTTGCCGCGACGTCTGCGATGAGGCACGACGCGGCGACGACGCTGACGTCCCACCACGGCGAGCGCGCCGGCAGACCGGTGCGCGGATCGATCAGGTGATGCTGGGGCTCGCCGCCGCGCCGCCAGCGGCGCACGGCGATGCTGCTCGTCGCGAGACCGCCGGACTCGAGCGTGACGGCGCCGCCGAGCGGAAGCCCGACGGTGAGGGGCACGGTCGTCGCCGTGTCGCCACCGGCGCAGACCCAGCCCCCGCCTGCCGCTGCAACCGCATCGTCGGCGGTGCAGCCCTTGACGACCCCGTTCAGGTCGAGCACGAGCTCGGCCGAGCGCGCGAGAAGACGTCCACGCAGCGAGAGCCCGTCGAGCGGCGGCACGCGGGTCGGGGCGACCGGCGCTCCGTCGTCCGGCAGGTCGTCGAAGTCTCGGTCGTAGCCGGCTGCGATCACGGCCGCGCCGACGGCCGGGGTGACGAGCCCGCCCGTCGCGCGGGCCGCCTCGAGCCCGATCTCGAGCATCGTCGCGAACTCCTCCGAGACGAGCATCGCTCCGCGTGGGAGCACGTTCACGCGATTGAGCTCCGAGCTCTCGACGAAGCGGCTGAACTTCCGGTCGCGGGCGGAGAAGAGCTCCCGCGCCGCCTCGGCCGCGGCGTCGCTCGCCGAGATCTCACATCCCATCGAGCGGAACCGGATCACGATCCCCCGCTCTGCACCTGAGGCACCGACGAGCCGGGTGAGCTGAAGGAGCCACTGTCGAAGAAGCTCGTCCCGTCGTCGGTTGCGGCGCTGGCTTCGTCGGAGCTCTGCACCGTCCTCGATGCGCCGCTCGTCGTGGCGCTCGTATGCCCGCCGCTGCCGGGGTGGGAGATCCTCGCCGCGACTGCGAAGGCGACGAACGCGGACACTGCGACCGCCGCGATCGACACGCGCGCCGCCGCGAAGCGGCGACGCGCGTGATCGATGCGGGAGGAGGACGTCATGCAGCAGCATCCTCCTGCCGGCGCCTAAACCGCGGCTAAGACCCGCGTTAGGTTCGTGTTCAGATGACCTGAGGGTTTGTTAGGCGTGTACGGCGGCACCGGTGAGGCGCGACTTCAGCCGCAGCACGGCCTTCGTGTGGAGCTGGGAGATCCGCGACTCGGTGACGCCGAGCACCTCGCCGATCTCGCGAAGTGTCAGCTCCTCGTAGTAGTAGAGCGTGATCACGAGCTTCTCCCGCTCCGGCAAGCGCGCGATCGCCTCGGCGAGCACCTCGCGAAGCTCGGTGGCGTCGAGCGCCTGCTCAGGCTTCGGGTAGCTCTCGTCCTCGAGCGTATCCATGAGCGAGATCTGGTCGCCCTCGCCGGAGACCGACCAGAGCTCGTCGAGTGCTGCGATCGAGGAACGGCCGATGTCCGAAAGCGACTCCTCGAGCTCCGCGACCGTGATCCCGAGCTTGCCGGCGATCTCGCCATCCTCGGGCGCGCGGCCGAGCTTCGCCTCGAGCTCGCCGATCGCGCGCTCGATCTCGCGTGCGCGCGACCGCACCGAGCGGGGTACCCAGTCGAGCGAGCGCAGCTCGTCGATGATCGACCCCTTGATCCGCATGAGGGCGTACGTCTCGAACTTGATGTCCCGATCCGGGTCGTAGCGGTCGATTGCGCCGATCAGGCCGAGCAATCCGTACGAGACGAGGTCTCCCTCGTCGACGTGTGCAGGCAGGCCTGCGCCGAGGCGCCCTGCGACGTACTTCACGAGCGGCGCGTACGTGAGGATGAGCCGATCTCGGAGCGCCTTGTCGCGCGTACTCCGGTATTCGACCCACAGCGCTCTTGTCACCTCGGCCGCCACGGGTTGAGAATACGCGCTACGAGCGCGTTCTCCTCACTGTCGACCAGGCGAACGAGGCCAGCCAGGCGGCGATCACCGCGGCCGCGACGGCGATGATCCAACTTCCGGCAGCACCCGCCCACACCGCGATTGCCCCGAGACAGGCCGCGAGGAAGGCGAAAAGCACCGCGAGCGCCATGCCCGCGACTCTAGAGGCGTTGCGTGAGGTTTCGGCGCCGCCGATACAATCATCCCCTTGCCGAGGGGCGTAGCTCAGTTGGTAGAGCGGCGGTCTCCAAAACCGTAGGTCGGGGGTTCGAGCCCCTCCGCCCCTGTAGCACTCGAAGCAGCGCAGGCCGGCGCAGAGCAGGCGGTTTGGTTACGCGGAGGCCGCCTCGCGGCCGCTGCGGGACCCGCGTCCTAGGACATCGTCAATGGAAGGCTGCGGATTCGAGCCCTGGCGCTCCCGTTCGGCCGCGATCGCCTCGAGCTCTTCGCCCGCCCGCTCCACCTGCGCCCACAGGAGCACGGCTGCAGCCGAGCCGAGCGTCGCGAGCTGCTCGGCCATCATGAGCAATCCGGCGCGGGTCTGGTCCTCGGCGGCGCTCCACCCGAAGGGACGATTCGCGACGTGAAGATACGCCGTGTAGATCGGCCCCGAGGCGAGCATCACCTCGCTCAGCCCCATGCCCGCGACGAGGACGAGCGAGGCGAAGGCGCAGCGGGCACCGGGCGAGAGCTTCTCGCGCCGCATCGGATCGAGGATCTGCACCCAGACGAGGAATCCCGCGACGACGAACGACAGATGCTCGGCAACGTGCAAGAGCGGATGCGCGAGCGCGGCGTCGTACACAGCGGGGACGTGCCAGCCGCCGATTGCCGCCGCCCAGAGCACGAATGCGAGTCGCGGGCGCGAGAGCCTCGAGAGGAGTGCGCGCACGCGGGGCGTCCGTGCGCCGGCTCGCAGCAGGCTCGAGGGCAGGAAGAACACCGTCATCGGCCCGCGCAGAGCGAGGATGACCATGAGCGGCACGACGTCGCCGAGCAGCAGATGCTGGAGCATGTGCGCCGTCAACAGACGATCCTCGCCGATCGCGTCTATCGGCGAGACGAGCGCGAGCAGGCCGACGGTCACACCCCCGGTGAATAGCCACAGCCTGGAGAGCGGCGCGAGAGTCCGATTGCGTCTCCGCAGCCGGACGAAGCCACGGGCGAAGAGTGCGGCCGCCACCAACGCAGCCGTAGCCGCGACCGGGTCGAAGCTCCACTCGCCCACGCCGTCCGTCCCTACTTGCCGGACGTCGAAGCGACGACGTACGCGGCGACATCTCGGATCTGCTGCGGGCTCAGCTGGCCGCTGAAGCTCGGCATCGCGCCCTTCCCTGTCCGGAGGCGGTCGAGGACGAGCGCGAGCGCCGGCTTCGCCTGGTCGAGATTCGGCCCGACCGCTCCACCGGCGCCCGCGGCGGCCAGCGTGTGGCAGCCGGCACAGCCCGCGCTCGCGAAGATCGCCTTGCCCGCGATGGGATGGCCGCCGCCGATCGCCGTGGGCGCTGCAGTCGCGGGTGTGCTCGCCGGGACGGTTCCGTGCGTAACCGTCACCGTCCGTGTCGCCGGCCCGCTCGTGTTCCGACCGAGCTCGAAGCCGAGAATCGCAGCCCCGAACGCCATCCCGATTGCGACGAGCACGATCGCGCCCTCGAGCGAGGCGGCCGACATCCGCTCGCGGAGGGAGCCCTCAGGAGCCTCGCGCACCTTGCCACGGAGCGTCTGGACGATGTTCGTCGCGAAGAGGAGCTGCGACCCGGCGAGCGCGATCGACACGCCGACGCCCGCCTGCGTCGCGGTGTCCCAGCGGTGCGGGAGGACGGCATAGCGGCGGGGCGCGCCCAGGAGCCCCTGGTAGATCCAGATGGCGGACGCCGCCGTGCCGAAGCAGAACGTGAGCCACACGTGAAGCTTCGCCATGCCCTCGCTGTAGAGCTGCTTGCCCACGAGCTCCGGAAGGAACGCATAGGTGGCAGCCATGATCACGAGCCCGATGTTGAGCAGCGCCATCTGGTGGAAGTGACCGACGATCCAGAGCGTGTTGTGGACGACCGCGTCGAAGGCGATCGTCGCGTTGACGACACCCGAAAGACCGGCGAGGAGCCAGCTGAAGAGGCCGAGGTAGACCGCGGTCGCCGCGGCCGTCCAACGGAAGCTCGAGCGGTACATCGTGAAGAAGAGGCTGTAGAGCGAGAGCGCGGAGACGACGGTGAGCGAGAACGTCATCGGCTGCATCGAGACGTTGAGAGCCGCCTGCACCGAGCCCTGTGGGAAGTCGATGTAGATGTGGTGCGCCCAGACGAGGACGTTCGCGATCACGGCGATCGCCCAGCCGACCGAGATGATGTTGCCGGCGACGAGCTGCCGCCCGGCGAACCGCGGCACGAGGAGGTAGAACAGCGAGACAGCCGGAAAGAGCAGCAGGTAGACGACCGGGTGGCCGAACCACCAGAGGATGTTCTTCGCCAGGAGCGGGTCGACGTGCGCGCCCGGCGTGAGCGACTGCACCATGTTCTCGACGAGCAGGACTGCGAGCGGGAGCGTCGCGATGATCATGTCGATCGCGATCACGGTGAGCGGGATCACCGGGTAGGGCACGGGCCGCGGATTCGTGGCGAACCGCTTCGGGGCGATGAAGCCGAAGCCCATCGCCACGCCCAGGCGGTTGGGGATCCCCGACTTCACCGCGTGCAGCGCCGGCCCGAGGACGATGTCGAGTATCGACACGCACCACGTGACGATCGCGAGCCCGACGGAAAGCACGGAGAGGCTGAAGAAGAACGATGTCCAACGGCCCCAGACACCGGCGCCGTGGAAGGAGATCGGGTAGAGGAAGACCCACGAGCCGCCGTACTTGAAGCCGAGACAGGTGATGACGACGCCCGCGACGCCCAGGACCATGAGCCACCACGTCGCGTACGCCGTCGCGCGGCTCAAGCGGCGGAGCGGGAAGCCGACCTGCGCGAGCACCCAGTACGAGAGTCCCATCAGGGCGAAACCGGCCCAACCGAGGAACGCGCCGAGGCCGTGCGCCGTCATGATCGCGTAGAACCATGCGTTCGGCAGTCGCCCGACTCCCCCCTGGCTGTCGCGCAGGAGCATGCCGAGGATGCCCGCGACGCCGAGGATCGCGGTGGACGCGAGCAGGTACCTGCGGGTGAGGGAGCGCGCGAGCTCGAGCTCGGGGCCTTCGGGCAGCGCCTCGGGAAGTCCGTTGGCCGCCGAGCTGCTCACGCGACCACCGTCAGGTCGCCCTGCATGTCGGCGTGGTCGAGCCCGCAGTACTCGAAGCAGAGGACGTGGTAGCGGCCGGGCTTGGTGAACGTGTGGACGTACGTCGCCGTCTTCCCCGGGATCACCTGTACCTGGAAGATGAACGTGCCGTCGGGGCCGTAGACCGCGAACGCATGGTTGACGTCCTTCGACGTGAGACGGAACTCGACGGCGCGCCCGGCGTGAATCGGCGTCGTCGTGCCGAGCCATGCGAACTGGACCGCCTGGATGTTCAGCACCTGGGCGCCCTTCGGTGCGCTCTTGCCGTACGGCGTGAAGAAGATCGTCGCGAACAGGAGCGCAACGAGGAGCGCGCCGACGATCGCGAACCACGTCTTCTCGCGCTCACCGAGCTTGTGCGAGTCGACCTCGCGGGGAGCGCGCCTGCCGACGTTCGTGAGCGCGATGCCGACCATGAAGGCGATCGCGAGTCCGCACACGATCGTGAACCCGATCGCGATGATCGTTGCCGTCTGCCCCACAGGTTCCGTTCTATGAGGCGTGCGGCGCGAGTTCGTCGGGGGTTTCTACGGAACCATCAGTGGAAACCCCGCGCAGTCGAGCTTTACGGCTCTGCGATCGCAGAGGGCTGCCGCCCGGCGGCGGTCGCCAGTGCGGAGCCCGCGAGTACGAGCACGAAGCCGAGCGCCATTCCCCGCGTGAAGCGCTCGCTGAGCACGGCGACGCCGAGGATCGCCGCCACCGCCGGATTGATGTAGGTGATCACCGTCGCGCGAACCGGCCCGATCTCGGCGATGAGCGCGAAGAAGACGAGGAACGCGACCGCGGTGCACACGACGGCAAGCCCGGCAACCGAGAGGATCGCCTTCGCCGGCGGCACCGCGGCGGGCCAGTCGAACGCTGCGACCGGGATGTAGACGATCGCCGTCAACGTCAGCGAAGCCGCGATGACGGACAGCGCCGGCTCGTCGCTCAGGTAGCGCGAGAGGATGATCGGTCCGACCGCGTAGCAGATCGCCACGCCGGAAAGCTCGACGAGCGGCTGGGCGGAGACGCTGCCGAGGTTCAGCCCCACAAGGGCGGCGACCCCCGTCATCCCGAGACAGAGCCCGAGCCAGCGGCGCATCCCGTGCCGCTCTCGCTCGCCGGTCAGGCTGGTGACGAGCATGGCGACGAGCGGCACGGCGGCGATGAGCAGCCCCGTCAGCGAGCTCGAGAGCCGCTGCTCCACCCGGCCGAGGAGCAGCCAGGGCACCGCGATCTCGATCCCGGCGAACATCACGACCGGCCGCCAGACCTTGAGGAGCGGGCGTAGCCCGTCGCGCGCAACGGCGATCGGCAGCAGGAGCAGCGCCGCGATCGTCGTGCGCGCGAACACCAGCATCCCCGGGGAGAGGTCCTCAACGGCGACGCGGATCATGAGGTACGGCACACCCCAGATGACGCACATCGCGGAGAACAGCAACAGCCCGCGGCGGGACACGGGCGGGGATCCTACTCGGGAGCCCGGGGTGCCCCGTCGTCCGGCTCGACAATGACGCGTGCGACGCAGAGCGCGGCAACCACGACGACGACGACGTCGTTGCCGACGCACCACTGGCAGATCGCGTGGATCCGCGCGAGCTGAGCCCAGAGGAGGTAGCCGCTGAACGCCGTCCCGCCGATGGCGACCGCCGCTCCTGCGAGCGCAGCGGCCATGCCGGGCATCAACGCGAGGAGGACGAGCACCGCGTACGCGGCCAGCCCGAGCACTGCGACCGGCACGCCGGCGAGCTCTGCGTAGCTCGAGGTCTGCACCTTCTCGCAGCCGCCGGTGGTGCAGAGCGGCCGGACGTGGGCGTAATGCACGTACGTGAGGTACGTCGCGATGCCGAGACCGATCGCGGCCACGGCGAGCGTCGCCGCGCGCAGCCGGTCGATCGGGGCGATGCTCACCCGAGCGCGGCCGACAGCGCCGCCGCGAAGCCGGGGCCGTCGAGCGGAGCGGAGAGCTGCTTCGGCTGCTGCACGCCTCGCTCGAGAATGTACGTCGGCGTCCCGGGTCCGCCGATCGCGGCGAAGTCCGCGGCCGCGCGCCTCAGCTCCGTCGAGACCGCTCTCGAGCCCATCGCGGCGATCACCGCTGCCGGCTTCGCGCCGGCCGCCGCGGCGGCTTCCCGGATCAGCGCTCGCGTGATCCAGCCGCTGTTCTCCCCTCCCTGGCGCCGGTACAGCTGCTCGACGACGTTCCAGAGGCGATTCTCGAGGCCGGCCGCGTACGCCGCCCGGAGCCCGAGGTCGGAGTTCGCGCCGATGATATTGACGCCGCGCCAGTCGAGCTTGATCCTCCCCGTCCGAACGAGCTCGTCGACGACGGTGGGCAGCGCTCCC
>Ga0070667_100005120_pt1 | contig 10973 bp, 9 predicted proteins | sample KBSS33metaG_FD_64659 | JGI IMG/M metagenome (GOLD analysis project Ga0070667, IMG submission 64659) | Switchgrass rhizosphere microbial communities from Kellogg Biological Station, Michigan, USA - KBS S3-3 metaG | ecosystem: Host-associated > Plants > Roots > Rhizosphere > Soil ...
GTCGGCCGGCGCGCGAGATGCGTGCCACCCGAGGCCGGCGGCACGTTCGCCGGCACCCACTGGCCGTCCTTGGTGCGGTGCGCCGGGACGACGACGTCGCCGGGCGCGGCGAACGCCGTCGCCGCCATGACGAGCGTGCAAGCGAAGACGAGCGGTCGGGCGAGGCGCATGCGAAGTCGACGCGGTCGTCTTGCGATCGCGCCGAGGCCAGTCTACGCGGCGCGTTCCCGCGCGCGGCGCAACCGGAGGTAAGCAATTCGGTACTCCTGCTCGCCGGCGCAGCGCAATGGCGTCGGCGGCGCCGGCACCCGGACGAACGGAGCGGAAGAGGGTGACGAGCCTGACCTCGGCACTGGTCGCAACGGTTGGGGCTGCTTCGTTCCCGACCTGACCCGGTTGGCCGCGCTCCCATGCGAGGAGGCCCGTCGCCGCCGATTCTAGGCGGCGGAGCCGATCGCCGCCGGATTCACAGGCGAACGCCGAGTTCGTCGCCGGAATATTCGACGCCGAGCGGCTCGATCACGAGGCGCCGCGGCCCTTCCTCGACGCTGCCGGCGATCCACGACTCGACGCCCGCCTTGCGCGCGACCTCGACGGCGCGCTCGGCGTCGTCGCGCGGCACGAAGACTGCGAATCCGGCACCCATGTTGAACGTTGCGTAGGCGCTGCGCGCATCGAGGCCGGCCTCGCGCTGCAGGAAGGAGAGCACCGGCGGAACCTCGGGAAGGCGGCGGATGCGGTAGGTGAAGTCGGCCCGGTGGCGCATGAGCTTGCGCCAGCCGTGGCCGGTGACGTTGACGGCGTAGCGCACGCGGATGCCGGCGCGAAAGAGCGCTTCGGTGACGGGCGCGTACAGGATCGTCGGCACCAGCAGCGCCTCGCCGAGGCCGATCGGCACCGGGCTGTCGGTGACCGGCGCGAGGTAGCCGCGCGGCAGCCGCTCGGCGACCTGGCGCGCGAGGCTGACGCCGTTGGCGTGGATGCCGCTCGAAGCGAGCAGCACGATCACGTCGCCGGGTGCCAGGAGGTCGCCGAGCGTCAGCCGCGCCTTCGGGCTGACGATCCCGGTGCACGAAGCGGCGAGGTCGACGCGGCCCTGCTCGACGATGCCCGCGAGCGCCGGCGTCTCGCCGCCGCCCCAGGCGACGCCGCACTGCTCGCACGCGCGCCGCCAGCCGGCGACGAGCGCCGCCGAGCGCGCCGCGTCGTCGAACCAGTCGGATCCGCCAGCCGCCCAGTACGCCTGCACGACGAGCGGAGTCGCGCCGACGGTGACGAGGTCGTTGACCGCCATCGCGATCGTGTCCTGCGCGACGTCGGCATACGCGCTCGCGCCGGTGAGCTCGGCCATCGCGTCGGCGACGAGCGCCTTCGAGCCGAGGCACTCGACGATGCTCGCGAGGTAGAACGGGCCGACGTCGACGACGTACGCCGACTCGCCGCGCGATGCCGGCACTTCGCTGAAGCCGTGGCGGTCGAGCTGCGCGCCGGTGGCGAGCGCGGCACGCTGCGCGGCGATCTTGAGCGGATCGATGCGACCGTAGTCGACGCCCGATGCGCCGTAGCTGAGCGGGCCGGAGGGCGAAGAAGGCGATGCGGCCACGTTGCCGCGATTATCCCGCAGCGACAGTGACCTCAGGCCCGCTCGTAGAATCGTTCGCATGTCGTCCACGGTGCTGGCGCGCAAGTACAGGCCGCGCAATTTCGAGTCGCTCGTCGGCCAGGCGCACGTGGTCCAGGCGCTCGCCAACGCGCTCGCGCAGCAGCGGCTGCACCACGCGTATCTCTTCACCGGAACGCGCGGCGTCGGCAAGACGACGATCGCGCGCATCCTCGCCAAGTCGCTCAACTGCACCGGTCCCGACGGCAGCGGCGGCATCACCGCGCAGCCGTGCGGCGTCTGCGCGGCGTGCCGCGACATCGACGCCGGCCGTTTCATCGACTACGTCGAGCTCGACGCGGCGTCGAACCGCGGCGTCGACGAGATCACGCGGCTGCTCGACCAGGCCGTCTACAAGCCCGTCGTCGGGCGCTTCAAGGTCTACCTGATCGACGAGGTGCACATGCTCTCGACGACCGCCTTCAACGCGATGCTGAAGACGCTCGAGGAGCCGCCCGAGTACCTGAAGTTCATCCTCGCGACGACCGATCCGCAGAAGGTGCCGGCGACCGTGCTGTCGCGCTGCCTGCAGTTCAACCTGCGCCCGATGGCGATCGAGACGATCGTCGGCCACCTGCAGACGATCCTCGCCGCCGAGCAGGTCGGCGCCGAGCCGGGGGCGCTGAAGCTGATCGCGCGCGCCGCACGCGGCTCGATGCGCGACGCGCAGTCGCTCGCCGACCAGGCGATCGCGTTCGGCAGCGGCCGCATCGAGGAAGCGGCGGTGCGCCAGATGCTCGGCGCCGTCGATCGCAGCCAGGCGATCGCGTGCGTGGAGGCAGTCGCGGCAGGCGACGGCGCGGCGCTCGTCGCTGCGGTCGATCGTCTGCGCGAGCTGGGCCTGTCCGCGGCGGGAGCACTCGAGGAGATGGCGACGCTGCTGCAGGAGATGGCGGTCGTGCAGGCCGTGCCTGGCGCGGCCGACGACGACCCCGAGAGCGCGGATGCGATCCGCCTCGCCGCGCTGCTCGCGCCCGACGAGACGCAGGTCTTCTATAGCATCGTCCTCGCGGGCCGCGCCGAGCTGCCGCTCGCGCCCGACGAATACAGCGGGCTGGTGATGGTGCTGTTGCGCATGCTCGCGTTCGCGCCGGCCGAGCAAGGCGGCAGGCCGCCGGGGCCGACGAACACGGCGCCGGTGCGCGCGTCGGCGGCGAGCGCATCGCGCAGCCAGCCGGCGGTCGCCACTCCGGCCGCGGCGACGACGGCAGCGCCTGCCGCAGCCGCGCCGGCGCCGCGACGCGACGCGGCCGAACGCGTGCTCGCCGACGCCGCGCGCGCTGCCGACCTCTGGTGCGCGCTCGTCGCTCGCCTCGCCAGCGCCGGCGCGATCGCCGCGATGGTGCGCGAGCTCGCGGTGCAGGCCGAATGCATTCGCGTCGTCGACGGCGGCGACGGCCGCGTCTGGCACCTGCGGGTCGAGCGCGAGAACCTGCGCACGCCGGCCTTGCGCGAGCGTCTGCAGGCCGCGGCGAGCGACGCCGAGGGACATCCGCTGCGCCTCGAGATCGAGGCCGCCGCTGCGGTCGACACCCCGGCGGCGCGCGACGCTGCCGAGCGCGACCGTCGCCAGGCGGAGGCCGAGCGTGCGATCGAGGAGGATCCGCTCGTGCGCGCGCTGATGGCGCAGTACAAGACGGCGCGGATCGTGCCCGGTTCGGTCAAGCCGCTGCCGGCGGCCTGACATTCGAAGGAGCAATGGACATGATGAAGGGTCAGCTGGCCGGCCTGATGAAGCAGGCGCAGGCGATGCAGGAGAACCTGAAGAAGGCGCAGGACGAGCTGGCGACCATCGAGGTCGAAGGGCAGTCGGGCGCCGGCCTCGTCAAGGTGACGATGACGTGCAAGCACGACGTCAAGCGCGTCGCGATCGATCCGAGCCTGCTCGGCGACGACAAGGACATGCTCGAGGACCTCGTCGCCGCCGCGTTCAACGACGGCATCCGCAAGGCCGAGCAGGTCAGCCAGGAGAAGATGGGCAAGCTCACCGCCGGCATGCCGCTGCCGCCGGGAATGAAGCTGCCGTTTTGACGATGCCGCCACGCTCGCTACGCGCGCTGCCCCCCGAGGGGGCGGCGCGCGACCTTGGCGCGGCCCGGCGGTCGCGCGTGTAGTTTGGCCGCCGAACCCGCGCTCGAGGGCCTGATCGAGGCGCTGCGTCGCCTGCCGGGCGTCGGCGTCAAGTCGGCGCAGCGGATGGCGTGGCACCTGCTCCAGCACGACCGCGAAGGTGCGCGCAGGATCGCGGGCGCGCTCGAGGACGCGGTAGCGCGCATCCGCCACTGCGCGCGCTGCCACACGTTCACCGAGGGCGAGGTGTGCAGCATCTGCCTCGACGCATCGCGCGACGTCCGCCAGCTCGCGGTCGTCGAGACGCCCGCCGACCAGGCCGCGCTCGAACGCACGGGCAGCTACCGTGGCCTCTACTTCGTGCTGATGGGGCGGCTCAGCCCGCTCGACGGCGTCGGCCCGTCCGAGATCGGTGCCCGCCAGCTGCTCGACCGCGCCGGCGACGGCCGGGTCGAGGAAGTGATCATCGCGACCAATTTCACCGCCGAGGGCGAGGCGACTGCACATGTCCTTGCCGAGGCGCTCGGCGCGCGCGGCATCCGCGTGACCCGGCTGGCGCGCGGCGTGCCGGTCGGCAGCGAGCTCGAGTACGTCGACCTGGGGACGATCGCGCACGCGTTCTACGACCGCCGCTGACGCGGCGGGCGCCGCTCACTGCTTGGCGACGACGTGCTTGGGCGTGACGATGGTGCGCTGGCTCTTTCGCGGGCTCGCAGCGCTGTCGCTGCGGTGGGTGCTGTGCGACACCTTCGTGCCGTGCACCGTCGACGCGAACCGCGTCGTCGCGCGGCCCTTGGCGGCGACGTAGACGACGACCGTCTGCCCGGCCGCGAACGTCGCTCCCGTGCCGACGTCGTTCCACTGCGCGACCTGGCTCGCGCTCACGCGGTAGCGGCGCGCGATCGTCTCGACGCTGTCGTGCTTGCCGGCGCGCAGGCTCACCTTGCGCAGCGGCGGCGCGTCGGGCGCGAGGATCATCGTCGCGTTGTCGGCGACCGTGCTGGAGACGTCGACGATCGGCCCGCCGCTGCGCCGCGGCACGAGCAGCGTCGAGCCCGACTTGATGACCATGCGCGCCGGGATCTTGTTGACCTCGCGCAGCGCCTCCTCGTCCATGCCGACGATGCGCGCGGCTTCGGCCGGCTTCATGTTCTTCGGTGCGACCCACGTCGTCCACGACGTCAGCGGCCCGCGGTGCAGCGCCAGCTCGCGGACGAAGCGGTTGGCGTTGTCGTACGGCAGCAGGATCTGCGGCGTTCCGGCGGCGAGGATCACCGGCCGGTTCATCTGCGGATTGAGATACTGGAACTCCTCGGCCTGCAGGCCGGCGAGCTTGATCGCGAGCGCGACGTCGATGTCGTGCTCGATCGGCACGCTCAGAAAGTAGGGGTGGTTGTAGAGCTCGGGAAGCTGCAGGTTGAAGCTCGCGGGCCGGCTGACGATGTTCTTCACCGCCTGCAGCTTCGGGATGTAGAGCTGCGTCTCGGCCGGCATGCGCAGGCTCCGGTAGTCGACGGCGACGCCGGCGCGCTGGTTCTTCGCGACCGCGCGCTGGACATTGCCTTCGCCCCAGTTGTACGCAGCGAGGGCGAGGTGCCAGTCGCCGAACATCGCGTAGAGCTTCTGCAGGTAGTCGAGCGCGGCCCGCGTCGACGCCAGCACGTCGCGGCGGTCGTCGCGGAAGGCGTTCTGCTTCAGCTCGAAGTCGCGGCCCGTCGACGGGATGAACTGCCACATCCCCGAGGCGCGCGCGACCGACATCGCCTGCGGGTTGTAGGCGCTCTCGATGAACGGCAGCAGCGCGAGCTCGGTCGGCATGCCGCGGCGGTCGAGCTCCTCGACGATGTAGAAGAGATAGCGGCTGCCGCGCTCGGTCATTCGCGCGACGTAATCGGGGCGCGACGCGTACCAGCGTTCGCGGTCGCGGACGAGCTCGCTGTCGAGGTCGGGCATCGCGAAGCCGCGACGGACGCGCTCCCAGAGGTCGACGCGCGCGGCGCGGTCGTCGAGATCGAGGCGGACTTCCGGCCGCACCGGATCGATGGGAACCGGCGGCGCGACTGTCTCTTCCGCGGCGCCCGCGTCGGCTGCGGACGCGGCCGCCGCAGGCGCGACCGCTGGAGCGGCCGGCGTCGCCGCAGGCGCTTGCGCTGCCTGCGCCCGCTGCAAGCTCCAGACGTCGCCCGGAGTCGCCGGCGTCGCGTCGACTGCGACGGGAGCTTCGGATGTTTGCGCCGCACCGGGCGGCGGTGGCACCGACGCGCAACCTGCGAGGAGGACGATCGGCAGTGCGAGCCAGCTTCGGGTTCGCGCCGCCTTCGCGGGCCGCGTGTCGGTGTGCTTCGTCATCGGAAATCGTTCTTCCAGGCGCGTGGCGCTGCGAGCGCGTCGGTGGACCGTTCGCGCCGCGAAGCGAGCAGGGTAGCCCGCCGCGGCGCGATCGACTTGCTCGTGCGGGCGCGACTGTAGTAAGCGATGTGTCCGCCGGTGTGCGGCCCGTGCGCCGCGCTGCGACCTTGTTCACGAACCGCGCGATTCTGGCGATGCCCGGCACCGGCGCGACGGGTCACTAGAATCGCCGCGAGCGCCGGGCGGCGCGAAGCGCGCGGATCGGCGATCGTCGCGAACGCGCGGGCGTCGATCGTCGAGATGCAGTCGTCGGTGAACGCGGGCGGTGCGGACAAGCTCATGACTGAAGGCGCGATCATACAGTTGCCACAGTGGCTGCGGTCTCCTGTCGGGCAGGTGTTGCTCGAGTGGGAACAGCGCCATCTCGACCGTGCCGTCGCCGACCTGTTCGGATTTCATGCGCTGCAGCTCGGCCTGCCGCAGCTCGATGCGCTGCAGGCGAACCGGATGCCGCACCGCTGGCTCGCGGTGGAGTCCGCCGGCGACGAGGAAGTTCCCGACGCGAGCGCGCCGATCGCGGCGGGCGAACCTGCCGACGCCGCCGCGATCGACGCGACGCCTCGCGTGCACGTCGTGCCGCCGCCGACGCTGCGCTGCCACTTCGATGCGTTGCCGTTCGCTGCCGGCACGCTCGACCTCGTCATCCTGCCGCACGCGCTCGAGCTCGCTCGCGACCCGCACCTCGCGCTGCGCGAAGTCGAGCGCGTCCTCGTCCCCGAGGGCCGCGCGATCATCGTCGGCTTCAATCCGGCGAGCCTGTGGGGCATCCGCCAGCGGCTCGGCCGTCTGCGACGCCGGCTCGCGCCGCGCTCGTCGAGCGAGCTGTTCCTGCCGCACACGGGCGAGTTCGTCGGCTACCGGCGACTGCGCGACTGGCTGCGGCTGCTCAGCTTCGAGGTCGAGGCGGGGCGCTTCGGCTGCTACGTCCCGCCGGTGCGGACGAGCCGCTGGCTCGCGCGCTTCGCCTGGATGGACCGCGCCGGCGAGCACTGGTGGCCGGTCTTCGGCGCGCTCTACTACATCGTCGCCGTCAAGCGTGTGCGCGGCATGCGCCTGGTCGGGCTCATCCGCAACGATGCCCGCGTCAAGGCGCACGCGGCGCCTGCGCCGGTGGCGGTGACGCAGCACAAGTCGCGCGTGCTCGCCGAGATCGACGAAGAGTCCTGCCGATGAAGTGGACCGCCTACACCGACGGCGCGTGCGCGCCGACCAATCCCGGCCCGGCGGGGTGGGGCGCGGTCGTCATCGCTCCCGACGGCGACGAGGTCGACCACTTTGGCTTCATCGGCCTCGGCACCAACCAGATCGCCGAGCTGACGGCGGCGATCGAAGGCCTCGAGCTGGTGCCCGCGGGCGCCGAGGTCGAGCTCGTCTCCGACAGCCAGTACGTGCTCAAGGGCCTCACCGAGTGGCGCTCGGGCTGGGAGCGGCGGGGCTTTCGCAACTCGAAGGGCGATCCGGTCGCCAACCAGACGCTGTGGAAGCGGCTCTACGCCGCCGCCGACGCGCGCCGCGTCAGCGTGCGCTGGGTGCGCGGCCACAACGGCGACCGCTGCAACGAGAAGGCCGACGCGCTCGCCAACAAGGCACTGGCGCTGAAGACGCGCAGCGACGCCTGAGCGCGCGCCGCAGCGCGCACGGGCGCGATCAGGGCAGGCTGCGCTCGACCTCGAGCAGCTGGAAGCGCGCCAGCGCGAGGTTGGTGCGGTGCTTCTCGAGCAGCGCGACGAGGACCAGGTCGGGGTGGCGTTGCAGCGAGCGGATCAGCACGTGGCGCGCTCCGGCGGTCGTGATGATCTCGTCGATCGGATCGGCGAGCCCCATCGTGCGCGCCGCGTCGCGATGGCTGGAGAGGACCTGCGCACACGCCGCGGCGGCCTGTTCCATCTCGATCGTCTCGGGATCGCGGGCGTCGTGCGCGAGCACGAGCCCGGTCGCCGAATCGACGAGCGCGCAGCCGAGCAGGCCGTCGAGCTTCTTCAGGCTGGCGAGCGCCTGTCGGCCGCGCGTGGCGTCGAGGACGCCGCGGCCGGTGGGCCCGGCCGTCGCCGCGACTTCGGCTTCGACCGGCTTTGCGCCCGGGATCTTCGGATCGAGCTCGCCGACCTTGATCGGGAAGTCGCTGGTGCCGAGCATCGGCGAGACCGCGGTGTCCCAGCCCGGCTGCACCTTGGCCGTGTTCCAGACGTTGAGCATCGCGTTCCATACCGACGACGCGCTCGTCATCGGCTCGGCGACGATGTGTACGTGCAGCCGCCCAGGCCAGCCGATCGCGTGCACCTTGGCGGCGATCCAGTCCGAGCTCGGCGGCAGCTGGAACAGCAGATGCGGGCAGCGCCACGTCGGCAGGCTCGTCGCGTGGCGAAGCGACGCCAGCAGCGCATCGATCGCGTGCGGCTGCATCGGGCCGATGATGACCGCCGTCATCTGGCTGCGCTCCATCAGCGCGACCGGGATCTCGGCGTTCTCGGGGCCGGGAGCGCGGACGTCGGCGTGGAAGATGCGCAGCGTGTCCTCGTTGCGGCGCACGAGCATCGTCCGCTCGATCATGGCGATCGTGCGCAGCGTCGTGTGCTCGCGCAGGTGGAGCTTCTCGATCGGGCGGCCGCCGGCGTCGGAGAGCGCCTTCACGACCGACGAAGCCCAGACGCCGACCGGGTCGAGCAGCGTGATCATCGACGTCGCCGTCTCGAGGTCGGCGCGCGTCGTCGCGAAGTGCTCGCGGATCGCCTGCGCGGGCGAGCCGGTGACGACGAGGTCGCTGACGTGGCGGTCGATCATCTGACCGCGCTCGTTCACCTCGGTCGCGATGCTCTCCATGATCGCCGTCGCGGCGAACTCGGGGCTGGTGTTGACGACCTGGGTCTCTTCGAAGTCGTCCGACTTCGCCTTCGCGTCGCGCGACGCCAGCAGGTCTCCGAAGAGCGATGTCAACATGGCTGCTCCTGTGCCGAACGAGACTGTTCAGGGCGTCATACGCAGCCGCCAGTCTAGGCGGGTCGAAGAGCTACGTTTCGTTACAGCCGACACACGGCAGCACCCGGCCGATGGCCGGCCCGCGGCCGATGCGGCCCGTCAGATCCTCTTGACGCGGCCGCTGCCGACGATGGCGATGCGTGGCGTCGCCGCACCGGTGTGATACACGTCGCCGCTCCCCGCGATCGACGCGCTGAGGGCGTTGTCGGCGCGGACGCGGGCGTCGCCGCTGCCGGCGACGGCGACGGTGACGTCGGCGGCGGCCAGGTTCTCGGTCTCGGACTTGCCGCTGCCGGCGACGTTCACCGCGAGCTTCTTCGCCCGGCCGTCGGCGCGGAACGTGCCGCTGCCGCCGATGGCCACCGCGAGCTCGTCGACGTCGAGCTCGACGAAGCCGATCGACCCCGAGCCGCCGATCGCCGCGTCGAGCTTCTTGCTCCTGATCGCCTTGCCGTCGATCGACCCCGAGCCGCCGACCGCGACGCGATCGAGACGGACGACGTCGACCGTGACGACGACCTTCGTGCTTGCCTCGATGCGCGCGTTCTTCGCGACCTCGATGTGCAGCGTCCGTTCGCTGCCGCTGCCGCGGACCGTCGTCTCGATGAGCGGCATCAGGTTGTCGTCGGCGGTGACCTCGACCGCCTCGCGCGCCGCCGGGCGGAGCACGACGGCGAACGGGCCGCCGAGGGCGACGCCGCCGAAGGCGCCGACGTCGCGGCGCTGGCTGGCGGCGACGCCCGAGCCGCGGACGACGTCGGCGGCGTCGGCCAGGAGCGGGGTGGCGAGCGCGCCGAGCGCGGCGAGGACGAGGAAGGGTCGGCGGGCGAGCGTCATCGTGGTTCTCCTCAAGGCGATGCGCGATGCTCGCGCCGGCGCCGCGAGCGCGCCAGCGGCATGCGACGGAATGCAGCGGCGAACGGCTGCGCTGCAGCGCGCGGCGACAGACGCCCGCAGCATCCCCACGCACGGCCGCGGCCGACAGCGCAGACTACGATAGCGCCTTGCCGCCGCCCGAGGGCTCTTCGGGTCGCCTCGACTCATGAGCTCCGCCGCATCACCGATCCAGCACACCCGGCGCGGAGACGCCGCCGTGATGGGCCTGGTCGGCCTCGCGCACTGCATCAGCCATTTCAGCCAGCTGCTGTTGCCGCCGCTCTTTCCCTGGCTGAAAGACGCTTTCCATGCCAGCTACGCCGAGCTCGGCTTCCTGCTCTCGGTCTTCTTCGTCGTCTCGTGCTCGGTGCAGGCGGTGTCGGGATTCGTCGTCGACCGCTTCGGCCCGCGGCCGATCCTGTTCGGCGGCATCGCGCTGCTGGGCCTCGCCGCGTTCGGCCTCGCCGCGAGCACGAGCTACGCAATGCTGCTCGCGTTCGTCGTCGTCGCCGGCATCGGCAACGGCGTCTTCCATCCGGTCGACTACACGCTGCTCAATCGCCGCATCCATCCGTCGCGCCTCGGCCACGCCTTCAGCGTCCACGGCATCACCGGCAGCCTCGGCTGGGCGCTCGCGCCGGCGCTGCTCGTGCCGATCGCGCTCGCGTTCTCGTGGCGCGTCGCGCTGGCAGCGGCGGGCGCGCTCATCTTCGTCGTCCTCGCCGTGCTCGCCGTCCACCGGTCGCGGCTGACGATCGCGGCGGCCGACGCCGTCGCAGGCGTTGCACCCGCGAAACCGGCGCGCGCCGCTGCCGCGAGCTTCGGCTTCCTCGCCATCCCCGCGGTGTGGATGTGCTTCGGCTTCTTCTTCCTGTACGCGGTCGTCCTCGGCGGCATCCAGGCGTTCGCTCCCGAGGCGGCGCGCCAGCTGCATGCCGTGCCGACGCGCTGGGCGGCGATGTGCCTGACGTTCTACATGGTC
>Ga0070667_100005123_pt1 | contig 10970 bp, 11 predicted proteins | sample KBSS33metaG_FD_64659 | JGI IMG/M metagenome (GOLD analysis project Ga0070667, IMG submission 64659) | Switchgrass rhizosphere microbial communities from Kellogg Biological Station, Michigan, USA - KBS S3-3 metaG | ecosystem: Host-associated > Plants > Roots > Rhizosphere > Soil ...
GAGCCGCGCTACGTCACCTTGCCCAACATCATGAAGGCCAAGAAGAAGCCCATGGAGGTGCTCAAGCCCTCCGACCTCGGCGTCGACGTCAAGGCCCACCTGAAGGTGCTCAAGGTCAGCGAGCCGCCCAAGCGCAGCGCCGGCATCAAGGTGCCCGACGTGGCCACGCTGGTGTCCAAACTCAAGAACGACGCGAAGGTGATCTGAGATGGCTTCCCTGGTTATTGCCGAACACGACAACGCCACCGTCAAGGGCGCGACGCTGAACACCGTGACCGCCGCGCTCAAGTGCGGCGGCGACGTGCACGTGCTGATCGCCGGATCGAACGCCGGTGGTGCCGCGGCCGCGGCCGCACAGATCGCCGGTGTCGCCAAGGTGCTGCACGCCGATGCGGCCTACTTCGAACATGGCCTGGCCGAGAACATCGCCGCGCAGGTGCTGGCCATCGCCAAGGACTACAGCCACCTCCTGTTCCCGGCCACCGCCGCGGGCAAGAACGTCGCCCCTCGGGTTGCCGCCAAGCTCGACGTCGGCCAGATCTCCGACATCACCAAGGTCGATGCGGCGGACACCTTCGAGCGCCCGATCTATGCCGGCAACGCGATCGCCACGGTGCAGAGCCTGGACGCGATCAAGGTCATCACGGTGCGCACGACCGGCTTCGACCCGGCCGCAACCACCGGCGGCTCGGCAAGCATCGACACGCTCGCCAGCGTGGCCGATTCGGGCAAGTCCGTGTTCGTCGGCAGCGAGATCGCGAAGAACGACCGCCCGGAGCTGACCGCGGCCAAGATCATCGTCTCCGGCGGCCGCGCGATGGGCAGCAGCGAGAAGTTCAACGAGGTGCTCACGCCGCTGGCCGACAAGCTCGGCGCGGCGCTCGGCGCGAGCCGCGCGGCAGTGGATGCGGGCTATGCGCCCAACGACTGGCAGGTCGGGCAGACCGGCAAGATCGTCGCGCCGCAGCTGTACATCGCCGCGGGCATCAGCGGCGCGATCCAGCACCTGGCCGGCATGAAGGACAGCAAGGTCATCGTGGCGATCAACAAGGACGAGGAGGCACCGATCTTCTCGGTGGCCGACTACGGCCTCGTGGCCGACCTGTTCGTCGCCGTGCCGGAACTGGTGAAGGCGCTGTAACGCATCAACCCATCAACGGAGCGGGGCGCCGACAAGGCGCTCCCAGATTTTTCATGAGCATCTACAAAGCCCCCCTCAACGACCTGCTGTTCTGCATGACCGAACTCGCGGGTCTCGAACAGATCGCGACGCTGCCTGGCTTCGAGGAGGCCGGCACCGAGACGGCGCAGGCCGTGATGGAGGAATGCGCGAAGTTCAACGAAGCGGTGCTGGCGCCGCTGAACGCGCAAGGCGACAAGTTCCCCTCGACATGGAAGGACGGCACGGTGACAACCACGCCCGGCTTCGGGCAGGCCTACCGTCAGTACGCCGCAGGCGGCTGGCAGGGTCTGCAGCACCCGGCCGAGTTCGGTGGCCAGGGCCTGCCGAAGACGATCGGCGCGGCCTGCATCGAGATCAACAACAGTGCCAATCTGAGCTTCGCGCTGTGCCCGCTGCTGACCGACGGGGCCATCGAGGCGCTGCTGACCGCCGGCTCGGATGAACTGAAGCAGGTCTACCTGCCGCGCATGGTCTCGGGCGAGTGGACCGGCACGATGAACCTGACCGAGCCCCAGGCCGGAAGCGACCTCGCGCTGGTGCGCACGCGCGCCGAGCCGCAGGGCGACGGCCGCTACAAGATCTTCGGCACCAAGATCTTCATCACCTACGGCGACCACGACATGGCCGAAAACATCGTCCATCTCGTGCTCGCCCGCGCCACGGGTGCGCCCGAAGGCGTGAAGGGCATCAGCCTGTTCGTGGTGCCCAAGTTCATGGTCGAGGCCGACGGCTCACTGGGCGCGCGCAACGACGTGCAATGCGTCAGCATCGAGCACAAGCTGGGCATCAAGGCCAGCCCGACCGCGGTGCTGCAGTTCGGCGACGCGGGCGGTGCCGTGGGCTACCTGGTCGGCGAGGAGAACCGTGGCCTCGAGTACATGTTCATCATGATGAACGCCGCCCGCTACGCGGTGGGCGTGCAGGGCATCGCGGTCGCCGAGCGTGCGTACCAGCTCGCAGTGGCCTACGCCAGGGACCGCGTGCAGGGCCGCCCGGTGGACGGCTCGCTGCCTGGCGCCGCGGCCATCATCCACCACCCCGACGTCAAGCGCATGCTGCTGACGATGCGCTCGATGGTCGAGGGTTGCCGTGCCGCGGCGATCAGCGCCGCGGCGGCCTACGACACCGCGCACGCGCACCCGGACCCCGCCGTGCGCAAGCACCACCAGTCACTCTACGAGTTCCTGGTGCCGTTGGTGAAGGGCTTCAGCACCGAGATGAGCGTCGAGGTGGCGAGCCTGGGCGTGCAGGTGCACGGCGGCATGGGCTTCATCGAGGAGACCGGCGCGGCCCAGCACTATCGCGACGCGCGGATCCTGTCGATCTATGAAGGGACGACGGCGATCCAGGCCAACGACTTGGTCGGCCGCAAGACCGCGCGCGATGGCGGTGCCACCGCGAGGGCGATCGCGCGCGAGATCGAAGCCACCGAAGCGGCGCTGCGAGACTGCGACCACGAAGCCGCGCAGGCCATGGCCAAGCGGCTCACCGCGGCGCGCCTGGCGTTCCTGGACGCGGTCGACTACATCGTCGTGCACGCCAAGGCCGACCCCAACGCCGCGTTTGCCGGCTCCGTGCCCTATCTGCAATTGGCCGGCAATCTGGCCGCCGGTTGGCAGCTCGGGCGTTCGCTGCTGGTCGCGCGGGCCAAGCTCGCCGCCGGCGTCGACGCCGAATTCATGCGCAACAAGATCGCGATCGCGCGCTTCTACGCCGAGCACGTGCTCACGCGCGCGCCCGGGCTGCGCGACAGCATCGTCGCCGGCGCATCGGCGATCAACGACGTCGCGCCGGACGCCTTCTGACGATGGGCGCGCCGTTGCGACTCGACTTCGTCTCCGATGTCACCTGCCCCTGGTGCGCGATCGGGCTGCGTTCGCTCGAGCAGGCGATCGACCGCCTCGGCGATGCGGTGCCAGTCGTGCTGCACCTGCAGGCGTTCGAGCTCAATCCGGGCATGCCGCCAGAGGGCGAGCCGATCGCTCTCTACGCCGCACGCAAGTACGGCGTCGGTGCGGACGCACTGGCAGCGCGGCAAGCGTTGATCCGCGAGCGTGGCGCACAGGTCGGCTACGATTTTCGCTTGCGCACGCACGTGTACAACACCTTCGATGCGCATCGGCTGCTGCACTGGGCCGGGCTCGAAGACAAGGCGCTCGATCTGAAGCGGGCGCTGCTGGTGGCCTATCACTGCCGCGGCGACAACCCGGCGCTGCGGGATGTTCTTCTGAACGCCGCTGCCGAAGCGGGACTCGACATCGTGCGCGCGCGCGAGGTGCTGGCCGGCGAGGCCTACGCCACCGAGGTGCAGGCCTCGGTGCTTCGATGGCGGCAGATGGGCATCGATTCGGTGCCGTCCGTCGTCGTCAATCAGCGCCGCCTGATCCAGGGCGGGCAGACGGTCGAGGTCTACGAGCAGCTGCTGCGTCGCATCGCCGAAGAAGAGCGTCGCGCCGCTTGAGCGGGCTCAGCCACGCATCGTTCCGACGCTGCCCGGAACTTGAAGGCGTGCCGCAGTGGCGCGCACGACCTGATCGACCGTGACACCGGGTGCGGTCTCACGCAGCACGAGCCCGGCATCGGTCGGCTCGATGACGGCCAGTTCGGTGACGATCAGATCGACGCAACGAACCGAGGTCAGCGGCAAGGTGCAACGCCTGACGATCTTCGAGCTGCCCTTGGCCGCATGCGTCATGGCCACGATGACGCGCTTGGCGCCGGTCACGAGATCCATCGCGCCGCCCATGCCGGGAACCATGACGCCGGGAACGAGCCAGTTGGCGAGGTGCCCTTCCTCGTCGACTTGCAGCCCGCCCAGCACCGTGACGTCGAGATGACCGCCGCGGATCAGGCCGAACGACAGGGCCGAATCGATCGCGCAGGCGCCCGGGCCGGCGCCGACCGGGCGGCCGCCGGCGTCGGTCAGGTCGGCCCAGGCGAAGCCTTCTTCGGGCAGCGGCAACATGCCGATCAGGCCGTTCTCGGACTGGAAGAACACGTTGACGCCGCGCGGCAGATGGTGCGCCACCTGCGTGGGCAGGCCGATGCCGAGGTTGACGAGCTGACCGTCGCGCAGCTCGAGCGCCACACGGCGGGCGATGATCTCCTTGTCATCCATCGGCGCGCTCCTTGCAAACGAGGTAGTGGACGAGCACGTGCGGCGTCATCACGGCGTCGGGTGGGATCACGCCGACCGGCACCACGTCATCGACCTCGGCGACCACGGTCGTGGCCGCCATGGCCATCACCGGATTGAAGTTGCGCGAGGTCAGCGCGTACTCGAGATTGCCCAGGTAGTCGGCGCGGCGTGCGTTGATCAGCGCGAAGTCGGCCTTCAGCGGCAGCTCGAGGAGGAACGTGCGCCCGTCGATCTCGATCGTCCGCTTGCCCTGCGCGGCCAGCGTGCCCACACCGGTCGGCGTCAGCACACCACCCAGGCCGAAGCCGCCCGAGCGGATGCGCTCGACCAGCGTGCCTTGCGGCACCAGTTCCACCTGCAGCTGGCCGGCGATCATCTGGCGCTGCGTCTCGGGGTTGGTGCCGATGTGGCTGGTGACGAGGCGGCGCACGAGCCGGGCATCGACGAGCTTGCCGATGCCCACGCCGGGCCGCGCGGTGTCGTTGGCGATCACGGTCAGCTCGCGCCGGCTGCGGCGAACCAGTTCGTCGATCAGGCGCTGCGGCGTTCCGGCGCCGATGAAGCCGCCGATCATCAAGGTCGCGCCGTCGGGAATCAGCTCGGCGATCTCGGCGGCCTGGGCTGGCTTCACGTCTTACCTCCCCGGCCGGCATTCATGCGGGCGCGCATCATGCGGCCCAGCGCAGCAGCACCAGCACCAGCACGGCCAGGAAGACGGTCTCGCCGAGCATCAGCACCACCGGCTTCAGGCCCACGGTGGCGAGTTCCTTGAGTTGCGTCTTCATGCCGATGGCGCCGATCGCCGCCACCAGGCACCAGCGCGAGAATTCGCTGCCCCCCTGGGCCACCGCGCCCGGCAGCCAGCCGGTGCTGTTGATCGCCACCAGCACCGCGAAGGCGACGGCGAACCACGTCAGCAAGGGCGTGCGCGGCCCGTCGGTCTGGGCCAGCACACCGGGAAACAGCGTGCGCGCGTGCTCTCGGCCCGCCGCGGTCAGGGTCAGTGTGGTCATGGGGGATCGGCGCTCACGCCGTGGGCAGCTTGTGGTCGGCGAACTGCTCGCGCAGCTTGTTCTTCTGCATCTTGCCGGTCGCGCCGAGCGGGATGGCATCGAGGAACACCACGTCGTCGGGCGTCCACCATTTCGCGATCTTGCCGTCATAGAACGCGATCAGTTCGTCGCGCGTCAGCGCGGCGCCGGGCTTCTTCACCACCAGCAGCAGCGGGCGCTCGTCCCACTTCGGGTGCTTGGCGCCGATGCACGCGGCCATCGCCACCGCCGAGTGTGCCATCGCGACGTTCTCGAGATCGATCGAGCCGATCCACTCGCCGCCGGACTTGATCACGTCCTTGCTGCGGTCGGTGATCTGCATGAAGCCGTCGGCGTCGATCGTGCTCACGTCGCCGGTCGGGAACCAGCTGTGCCCTTCTCCATCGGTCACCAGCGGATCGCCGCCCTCGCCCTTGAAGTAGTTGGCGATGATCCACGGGCCGCGCACCATCAGCTCGCCCGATGTCTTGCCGTCGTGCGGCAGTTCCTGGCCGTCCTCGCCGACGATCTTCATGTCGACGCCGAACACCGCACGCCCCTGCTTGGCCTGCACCGCCATGCGCGCGTCGTCGTCGAGAAGCCGGTGCTTGGGCTTGAGCGTGCAAACGGTGCCCAGCGGGCTCATCTCGGTCATGCCCCAGGCGTGCAGCACCTGCACGTCGTAACGCTGCTGGAAGGCACGCATCATCGCCGGCGGGCAGGCCGAGCCGCCGATGATCGTGCGGCGCATGGTGCTGAACTTCAGGTCGTTGGATTCGATGTGGGCCAGCAGGCCCTGCCAGACCGTCGGCACGCCGGCCGAGACGGTGACGGCTTCGCTTTCGAACAGATCGTGCAGGCTCTTGCCGTCGAGGAACGGCCCCGGGAAGACCAGCTTGGCACCGACCATGCACGCGGCGTACGGCAAACCCCAGGCGTTGACGTGGAACATCGGCACCACGGGCAGGATGGTGTCGCGCGCCGACACGTTGAGCGCGTCGGGCAAGGCCGCGGCGAAGGTGTGCAGCATCGTCGAGCGGTGGCTGTACAGCGCGCCCTTCGGATGGCCGGTCGTGCCCGACGTGTAGCACAGCGACGACGCGCTGTTCTCGTCGAACTGCGGCCAGTCGAAGGCGTCGCTGGCGTCGGCGATCAGCTCCTCGTAGCACAGCAGGTTGGGCACCTTGCTGGCCGCGGGCATGTGCGCGCGGTCGGTCATCAGCACGAAGGCCTTGATGGTCTTCACGCGCGATGCGACGGCCTCGACCAGCGGCAGGAAGGTCAGGTCGAAGAACAGGATCTGGTCCTCGGCATGGTCGGCGATCCACACCACCTGGTCCGGATGCAGGCGCGGGTTCAGCGTGTGAAGCACCGCGCCCGACCCCGACGCCGCGTAGTACAGCTCCATGTGGCGGTAGCCGTTCCAGGCCAGCGTGGCGACCCGGTCACCGCGGCCGATGCCTCGCGCGGCGAGGGCGTTGGCCATGCGGCGCGAGCGCGCGGCGAGTTCGCGGTAGGTGGTGCGGTGCACATCGCCCTCGACGCGGCGCGAGACCACTTCCTGCTCGCCGTGGTGGCGTTCGGCATGGGTCAGCAGCGAGGAGATCAGCAGCTGCTGCTGCATCATCAGTCCGTTCATGGTGTGTGTGTGTCTTTCGTTGGGATTCGTACGTGGAGATCAGGCCGTTGCCGGGTTGGCGGCAGCGGCGGCGGGAACCGGGGATTCGTTGGCGCGGGCCTTGTCGGATGCATAGCTGCGCGCGGCGATCGCGAATGCGAGCGCGGCCAGCACGCCGCAAGCCGGCGTCAGGGTCAGGGCCTGTTGCAGCCCCAACCTGTCGGACAGCGCACCGGCCAGAAGCGGCCCGGCGGCCAGTCCGAACAGGTTCTGGAACAGTGCCAGCACCGAGGAGCCGGTGGCGCGAACGCCGGGGTGGATGACATCGATGACGATGGCCGACACCGGGCCGACCGAACAGGTGGCGACGAACCCGCCGAGAACGATCAGCCCGAACTGCGCCTCGGCGCCGAGCGCGATGCCCAGCCGTTCGGCGCCGAAGGCAAGGCCCAGCACCGCCATCGCCACGATGCACAGCAGCGCCATCGCCGCCAGCTTGCGGCCCGGCCGGCGGGCTCCCGCGCGATCGACCACCGCGCCCCAGACCACGCTGCCGAGCGCGCCGGCGAGTACGACCAGCGCCGCCTTCACGGCCGCCTGGGCCGGTGCGATGCCGTGCACGCGATTGAGAAAGCTCGGCAGCCACGACCACAGCGCCGAGACGACGATCAGCTGCGCCGCGCCGCCGACGCACACCCACAGCATCGTCGGCGAGCGCAGCAGCAGCCCAACGATGTGGCGCGCGGCCTCGCCCAGCGAACGCCGCTTCGCATCCAGCGCCGGATCGAGCGCGACGGTGCGGTAGTCGCGCACCTTCAGGTACATGAGCGCCAGCAGCAGGCCCGGGAAGCCGACGACGCCGAAGGCGGTCTTCCAGCCCCAGCGCGTGGCGATCAGGCCGCCGAGCATCACGCCCAGGACCGACCCCACCGAGGCCGACGCGAAGAACCCCGCCAGCAGCGCGCTGCGCAGGCGCGACGGAAAGTGGCTCGCGATCAGCGCCGCACCCACCGAGCCGTAGCCCGCCTCGCCCAGCCCGACCAGCGACCGCGCCGCGAGCAGCTGCCCGTAGCCGCGCGTGAACATGCACGAGATCGTGGCCAGGCTCCACACGGTGGCCATCGCGACGATGCTCTTGACGCGGCTGGCACGGTCGGCGAACAACGCCACCGGCAGCGCGCCGAGCGCCACCGTCACCGACACGACCGACACCAGCCCACCGAGCTGCTGGTCCGACAGCCCCCAGTCGGCCTTCATGTACGGGAACAGCGAGACGATGACCTGGCGGTCGACATAGTCGAACACCATCAGCGCCAGCGTCATCGCGAACGCGAACCAGGCCGGCCCGCGGCCGAACAGGTAGCTGTCGTCGCCGGGGCGCCGTTCGAGCGCGGACAGGTCCATCGGAGTGCCTTCAGCGCGGCGTCACGGCACCAGCACGGTGGCGCCGGTGGTGCGGCGTGACTCGAGCGCGCGGTGCGCCTGCGCCGCATCGGCCAGCGCGAAGCTCTGCTGGGGTTCGCCGCCGATGCGGCCGGCCAGCACATGGCCGAACAGCTCGTCGGCCATCGCCAGCATGTGCGCGCGCGGTGTCGCGTAGTGGATCATCGCCGGCCGCGTGAGCCACAGCGACCCCTTCATCGCCAGCAGCGTGCTGTCGATCTCCACCGGGCCCGAGGCCGTGCCGTTGCTGACCAGCGTGCCGCGCACCTGCAGGCTGTCGAGCGAGGCCATCAGCGTGTCCTTGCCGACCGAGTCGTAGACGACCGGAACCCCCTTGCCGTCGGTGATCTCGCGCACACGCTTGGCGATGTCTTCGCGCGAGGTGACGATCGTGTGCGCGCAGCCGTTGGCCTTGGCGATCTCGGCCTTCTCGTCGGTGCTGACGGTGCCGATCATCGTCACGCCGATCGCGCGCGCCCATTGGCAGGCGACCAGCCCGACACCGCCCGCGGCCGCGTGGTACAGGATCGTCTCGCCGCCCTGGAGAGGATAGACCTGGCGGAACAGGTACTGGGCCGTCATGCCCTTCATCATCAGCGTCGACGCGGTGCGGTCCGAGACGCCGTCGGGCAGCGGAATCAGCACCTCGGCGGGCAGCACGCGCACATCCGAGTAGGCGCCCTGCGGGCCGAGCAGATAGCCGACGCGGTCGCCGGGTTCGATGCCGGTGACGCCGTCGCCGACGGCCTCGACCACGCCGACGGCGTCAGAGCCCAGACCATTGGGCAGCGCCAACGGGTAGGACCCGGTGCGGAAGTAGGTGTCGATGAAATTCACCGCCACGTAGGTGTGCCGCACGCGCGCCTGGCCCGGGCCGGGCGCGCCGACCTCGACGCTCTCGAGTTCGAGCACTTCGGGGCCGCCGGTCTGGTGGAAGCGGATTGCCTTTGCCATCGATGTCTCCTCAGTACGGCGTATCGCCGATGATTCCGGCGCGCTCGAGCTTGCGAACGGCCGGGAAGAAGTCGTCCACCGCGTAGTGCTGGGTGCAGCGGTTGTCCCAGATCGCGACGCTGTTCGTGCGGAAGCGAAAGCGCACCTGGTACTCGGGGATCTGTGCCTGGCTCGCCAGGTACTGCAGCAACTGCGCCGCCCCGGGCGCGTAGTCCTGACCGACGCGCACGTGGTCGGGGGTGTGGAAGTTCGTGAAGTGCGTGGTGAACGCGTTGACGAACAGAATCTTCTCGCAAGTGTCGGGGTGCGTGCGCACGACCGGGTGTTCGGCGTCCGGGTACTGGCGCTGCAGCGCCAGGCGCTTCTCGATCGGCAGGGCCGCGCCGAAACTCGCCTCGATGCTGTGGCGTGCGCGCAGGCCGGCGATCTGCGCCTTGACGTGCTCGGGCAGCCTCTGGTGAGCCAGCGCCATGTTGGCCCAGATCATGTCGCCGCCCACCGCCGGGCATTCGACGCAGCGCAGCACCGCGCCCATCTGCGGGCGGCTGCGCCAGGTGGTGTCGCAATGCCAGGCGTTCTCGTACTGCAGGTGGCGCGAATCGGCGCCCTTGTAGATCTGCACCAGTCCCGGATGCTCGGGGTCGCTGCCGACGACCGGATGGTCCTCGAGTTCGCCGAAGCGCCGCGCGAAGGCCACGTGCTCGGCACGCGAGAACACCTGGTCGCGCAGGAAGAGCACCTTGTGTTGAAGCAGCAAGGCCTTGACCTCGGCGAACAGATCGGCGTCGTGCGCCGCGTCGCCCAGATTCAGGTTGCCGAGCTCGGCGCCGATGCTGCAGGTCAGCGGCTCGACGCGGATCGAACCGCGGGTTGTCGATCGGTTCATGCGGTGCTCCCGACTGTCGACAGCGCGTCGATGAAGGCCTCGGCCCGCGGCCAGGGGCCGAAGCCCGAGGCCGGGTTCAGGTGGCCGACCGCGCCCAGGTCGACCAGTTCGGCGCCCCACGCGGTGGCCAGTGCGGCGACGCGGTCATAGCCCGCCAGCGGGTCGTCGCGGCTGGCCGCGACGATGGCAGGGAACGGCAGTCGCGCGCGCGGCACCGGCAGCCAGCCCCCGGCGCGCAGCGCGTCGATCGACGGGTACCCCGCGGGCATCGCCCGCTCGAAGTCGGGCGGCGTGGCCAGCAGCGCACCGCGCACCGCGCGCCGGGTCTGCCGCGCCCAGTGCGCGACCATCACGCAACCGCCGCTGTGCGCGACCAAGATGAGCGGGCCGTCGACGGCCTGCGCCTCGCGTTCGATCGCCGCCACCCGGGTGATGCAATCGAGGTCGCTGCGGCCCATCGGCGCAACCGTGCGCACGCGGCGACCGCGCGCGGCGAGGTCCGCTGCGAGCAGCGTCTGCCAGTGTTGCTCGACCGCGTCGCGCAACCCGGGGACGATCAGCACGGTCGGCATGACGACAGCCCCCGGCACCTTCAGGCCGCCTTGCGCAGGAAACCCTGCTGGCGGCCCTTGGGATTGGGTGCGAAGCCGTTGGCGGCCAGCGTCTCTTCCACCGTGTCGTAGAACACGCCGATCTTGCAGATCTTGCGCGCTTCC
>Ga0070667_100005128_pt1 | contig 10965 bp, 10 predicted proteins | sample KBSS33metaG_FD_64659 | JGI IMG/M metagenome (GOLD analysis project Ga0070667, IMG submission 64659) | Switchgrass rhizosphere microbial communities from Kellogg Biological Station, Michigan, USA - KBS S3-3 metaG | ecosystem: Host-associated > Plants > Roots > Rhizosphere > Soil ...
CGCCGCCTAACGTTTGACTTAAGCGGACCGCCGTAGGCGGGTCCGCTTGAAGGAAGGGTTAGATGGCTTGGTGATCAATTGCCACCCAATTGGAGTAGGCCATAGGCGGCGCGAGCGAGAAGTGAAAGAAATTGCCGCCACCGTTGGCCGGCTGATCGTAGCGACGATCAATTGCTTTGCCTGCAAGCTTGCAATAGAGCAGGGCTCCCACAGCCCCATGAGAGACGATGGCAATGGCTCCGGTGGTTTGGTCTAAGGCAATCAGCCGTTCGACAGCTTCAACTATCCGAGACTGCGCATCGATCGCTCGTTCCCAGCCTCGAATAGAGGTGTCGGGCTTGGCGAAGAACTCATCGGCAACCGCTTCAAACTCGGTGGGTGGTAGAAAACCTGTGGAAGAGCGATCGTTTTCTCCCAACTCAGAAACCTGCTTGAAGGAGAGTGCCAAGTGTTGCGCCAAGATTTGTGCGCCGTCGATCGCCTTCTGCTCGGTGCTGGAGTAGATGGACGTGACACTCTTCATCCAAGGTTGACTCAATCCTCGCGTCATCCGCGTTCGGCCCAGTTCTGAAAGCGGCCAGTCAGGTACCGGAACGTCTCGGCTGATGAGGACGTTCGGGTGAGTGACGAAGTAGACGATGCGGACCATTGAAGGAGGAGCCATCTAACGTTTGAGGTAAGCGGCTGGCCGAAGGCCAGTCCGCTTGACCGAAGGGTTAGGCGGCGGGCTGTTTGAGCACGGCACGGCGGTGATGATGCCACCGACTTCGCTGCCGTGGTGGCGAAGCGCTCGGTCGTTCGCAGACGTTCGCGGCTGCGGCGTGATTCTGACTAACATTTGCCTTCGCTCGCGCCTCAGCGCGAGCGCTGGATCTGTCATTTGACATGGGTTGCTGCAGGCCGTGCTGAAACTCGCCGAAGCGCCCGAGGAAAATGAAACTTCCTTCCGAGCCGCTGCTGCCGATGACGAAGCGACTGAACGCCCCTTTCCCGGCCATTGGCCGCTGCCGCCAGGAACGCTTGAACTCGAATGTAAGCCGACCAACGAAGTGGTGGAGTTCATCGCCGCCTAACGTGTTTTAGAAATTCGACACAGACTGCCATTTATGGAGACAAGCGGCTGCATGCGGGCAGATCTTGCCAGATATGGATCGTCGAGATTTCCAGATGCAGCCATTCTTTTCGGGCGTCGGCGAGTGGTGTTTGAATCGAGTTTGAGCAGGAAGGTCGCAGAGAGTGTGAGGCTGCGACTTGAGCTGCCCTGGTCACGTGCTTGCGTCTGCGAAGACTGCCGCTTGTGTGCCGAGCCCCCTTATCGTCAGTCCTTCACGATCCTTCCGACCAGTCTCAGCTTTCTGGCGAGCTGTCGAGTCATCCGCCACAGACGTCGTTTGGCATCCCATCGGGCACCGTGGGCCCGCGCTGCCTGTCGCCGCTGGGTTTCATCGAAATCGATGTACACCATCACCAACTCGTCGGGCCGGGCGCGGGTCGCGACCGGTGCCTGGTCGACCACCAGCTCCACGGTCGTGTAGCGCAGAAGGCCCTGCCCATCATGGCGGTAGCGAACGCACACGAGCGCGCCCCCGTACCGGCGTGCCAGTTTCAGGGCGCCCGGCTGGCTGGCGGACAGGCGTTTGACCACTCGCGTGTCGGCGTAGACCGTTTCCATGTCGCGCGCTCTGAGCGGATCGGTCGACGGTCGATGATGTGGAAACGTCGGCACGAGAGGCATTCGGTTCCTGGATGGCAGGCGGGGGCGGGCGGCACAGGCGTCGGGCGTTCACTCGACGGGGCTTGCGAGCGTCGATGCGCGTCAATATACTGTATAAAAAACCAGTATTCAACGATGAAGCCCGATACTCATGCGCTTCCACCTCTGCAGTCGACGCGTCTGCTCGATCAGGTGCGCGAGCGCATCCGCTATCTGCACTACAGCATCCGTACCGAAGAGGCTTATGTGCACTGGATCCGCGCTTACGTGCGTTTCCATGAACTGCGCCACCCGGCCGACCTGGGCGCTGCGGAGGTCGAGGCGTTCCTGTCGTGGCTGGCGGGCGAGCGCAAGGTGGCCGTCGCCACGCACAAGCAGGCCCTGTCGGCGCTGGTGTTCCTGTACCAGCGCGTGCTGGGGCTCGACCTGCCGTGGCTGAACGAGATCGGCCGGCCAAAGAGCCGGGTGCGCCTGCCGGTGGTGCTCACGCACGACGAGGTGAGCCAGGTGCTGATGGCGCTCGAGGCGCCGCACCGGCTGCTCGCGCAACTGCTCTACGGCACCGGCATGCGCATCATGGAAGGCATCCGCCTGCGCGTGAAGGATGTCGATTTCGAGCGACAGGCATTGGTGGTGCGCGAAGGCAAGGGCTTCAAGGACCGGGTCGTGATGCTGCCGGTATCGCTCGCGCCGGCGCTGCGCGAGCAGCTCGCGCGTACCCGGGTGCTGTGGGCGGGTGATCGCGAATCGGGTCACGACGGCGTTTACATGCCCAGCGCGCTGGATCGAAAGTACCCGCGCGCGGGGTCTTCCTGGAGCTGGTTCTGGGTCTTCCCCCACCTGCAGATCTCGGTCGATCCGCGCACCGGCGTGCAGCGCCGCCACCATGCGCTGGAGGGCACCTTCCAGCGGCACTTCAAGCGTGCCGTCGAGCAATCCGGCATCGTCAAGCCGGCCACGCCGCACACCTTGCGCCATTCGTTCGCCACGCACCTGCTGCAAAGCGGCTACGACATCCGCACCGTGCAAGAACTGCTCGGTCATTCCGACGTCAGCACGACGATGATCTACACCCATGTGCTCAAGCTCGGCGGCGGCGCGGTGCGCAGCCCGCTCGATGCGCTGCGGGCCGCGCTGCCGGATGCGCAGCGCTGGCAGCTCGATGGTCACGTCGGCGGGCTGGCCGTCTCGCGCCCGCAGTGAGAGCGAATGGTGCCGCCGCCGCCGCCGCATCCTCATCTGCCATGGTCGCCAAGCTACCGGGTTACGCCGAGCTGCACTGCCGCAGCAACTTCAGCTTCCTGACCGGCGCGTCGCACCCGGGCGAGCTGGTCGAGCGTGCACAGCAGCTCGGCTACGCGGCTTTAGCGATCACCGACGAGTGCTCGCTCGCCGGCGTGGTGCGCGCCCACGTGGCGGCGCGCGAGGCGGGGTTGCCGCTGATTGTCGGCAGCGAGATGCGGCTCACGCTGCCGACGCTGGCGACGACAACGGCGAACAAGAACAAGAAGAGGGAGGAAGACGGCGGCGGCGCGCCACCATCACCATCGCCGCCGTTGCATGCGCGCCTGGTGCTGCTCGCGCAGTCGCGGCGCGGCTACGGCAACCTGTCGCACTGGATCACCGTGGCGCGGCGCCGCGCCGCCAAGGGCGCGTACCTCGCGCACCCCGGTGACCTCGAAGGCAAGGTGCCGAACGCGCCCACGCTCGCCGGCCTGCCCGAGTGCCTGGCGCTGCTGGTGCCCGACGCGGCGCAGTCCTTCGAGACCGTGTTCGCGCACGCGATGTGGCTGAAGACCTGGTTCCAGGATCGCGCGTGGCTTGCGCTGTCGCTGCTGCGCCGGCCGGGCGACGAGGAACTGGTCGACGTGGTGAAGCGCGTCGCGCAGTTCACCGGGCTGCGCATCGTCGCCACCGGCGACGTGCTGATGCACCGGCGCTCGCGCAAGCCGCTGCTGGACGTGCTCGCCGCCACGCGGCTGAAGCAGCCGGTGGCCGAGTGCGGGTGGCAGCTCGCGTCGAACGCGGAGCAGCATCTGCGCTCGCGCGCACGGCTGGCCGCGCTGTACGAACCCGAATGGCTAAACAACACGCTGCTGCTCGCCGGGCATTGCGCCTTCTCGCTGGCAGAGTTGAAGTACGAGTACCCGCGCGAGGTCGTGCCCGAAGGGCAGACGCCGGCGAGTCAGCTGCGCAAGCTGGCGTTCGAGGGCCTGGCCAGACGATTCCCGGGCGATGCAGCGGCTCGGTGGGTAACGCAGATCGAGCATGAGCTCGGGTTGATCCGGACGCTGGAATACGAGCCCTACTTCCTGACGGTCGCCGATATCGTGACTTGGGCACGCTCGAAGGAGATCTTATGCCAGGGGCGCGGCAGCGCCGCGAACTCGATGGTCTGCTACTGCCTCGGGGTGACCGAGGTGAGCCCGGATCTGGGCGCGAAGATGCTGTTCGAGCGATTTCTCAGCATCGAACGCGGCGAGCCTCCCGACATCGATGTCGATTTCGAGCACCAGCGGCGTGAAGAGGTCATCCAGTACATCTACGGCAAGTATGGGCGGCATCGCGCCGCGCTGACCGCGGTGGTGATCAGCTATCGACCGCGTTCTGCACTGCGCGACGTCGGCCGCGCGCTCGGCATGGATCTGCAGCGCATCGAGCTGTTGACCAAGAGCATGCACTGGTTCGATGGCCGCTGCATCGACACCACGCGTCTGCGCGAGGCCGGCTTCGACCCCGAGGCGCCCTTGACGCGCCTGTGGGTCGAACTGACGGAGCAGTTGATCGACTTCCCGCGGCACCTGAGCCAGCATCCGGGCGGGTTCGTGATCGCGCGCGACCAGATCGAACAGATGGTGCCGGTGGAGGCTGCGGCGATGAAGGACCGCAGCGTCGTGCAATGGAGCAAGGATGACCTTGATGCACTGGGCATCATCAAGGTCGACATCCTGGCGCTGGGCATGTTGAGTGCCCTGAAGCGGGCGTTCGAGTTCATCGGTGCCAAGGTCGAGCGCGGCATCGGCATGCAGGACATTCCGAATGCGGACGAGCCCACCTACGACATGATCTGCCAGGCCGACACCATCGGCACCTTCCAGGTCGAGAGCCGGGCCCAGATGAGCATGTTGCCACGTCTGAGGCCGCGGGTTTTCTACGATCTGGTGATCGAAGTCGCGATCGTCCGGCCCGGGCCGATCCAGGGCGGCATGGTGCATCCCTTCCTGCACAACCGCAGCCTGAGCGACGACGAGATCGATTGCCCCGAAGAGATCAAGCCGGCACTGATGCGCACGAAGGGCGTGCCGATCTTTCAGGAGCAGGTGATGCAGATCGCGATGCTCGCCGCCGAATTCACCGCAGGAGAGGCCGATGCGCTGCGCCGCGCGATGGCGGCCTGGAAGCGCAAGGGTGGCCTCGAGCCGTTCCGCAAACGCCTGGTCGGTCGAATGGTGACAAAGGGCTACACGCCCGACTACGCCGACCGCATCTTCGAGCAGATCAAGGGCTTCGGCGACTACGGATTTCCCGAGAGTCATGCGGTCAGCTTCGCGCTGCTGGCCTACAAGAGCTGCTGGATCAAGCGTCACCACCCCGATGCCTTCCTCGCCGCGCTGCTGAACAGCCAGCCGATGGGCTTCTACGCGCCCGCGCAGCTGGTACGCGATGCGCGCGCGCACGGCGTCGAGGTGCGGCCCGTGGACGTGATGGTCAGCGCGTGCGAGAGCACGCTCGAGGCGCCGCCGACACCGGCACATGCGTCGCCGCTGCAGGGCGGGCCGTTGCACGCCGTGCGCCTCGGCCTCGACCGCATCGCCGGCCTGTCGGTGGACGCCGCGCAACGCATCGTCGAGGCACGCGCGCAGGCCGCGTTCACCGACACCGAAGACCTGACGCGCCGCGCCGCGCTGAATGCCCACGAGCTCCAGTGTCTGGCCCAGGCCGACGCGCTGCAGGCGCTGACCGGCCACCGCCACCAGGCGGCGTGGGCCGTGGCCGGCATCGACACGCGGCCCACGCCGATGCTGCGCGCGACCCGCGCCCGTGAAGACGCGGTGGTGCTGCTGCCGGCGCCGGCCGAGGCCGACGAGACGCTCGCCGACTACCGGGCGCTGGGCTTGACGCTGAAGCGTCACCCGCTCGCGCTGCTGCGGCCCGAGCTCGCATCCTTCCACGTGCAGCCGGCTGCAGTGCTGCGCACCTACCCGAACGGCCGGCTGGCGCGCGCCAGCGGCCTGGTCACGCACCGCCAGCGGCCCGAGACCGCGAAGGGCACGATGTTCGTCACGCTCGAAGACGACACCGGCACCGTCAACGCGATCGTCTGGCCGGCGGTGGTCGAGTCGCAGCGCAAGCCGCTGCTCGCGGCGCGGCTGCTGACGCTGTTCGGCCGCTGGCAGCGCCAGGAGGGCGGGGGCGACGACGCGGTGATGCACCTGGTCGTGATGAAGGCGATCGACCACTCCGACCTGCTGCAGGGGCTGGCCAGCCGCAGCCGCGACTTCCGTTGAGAAAACGCCGTGCTGTAGGAAAGAGCCCACAACGTCTCGCGCGCGCTTCCGAATGACGGCGCGGTGCCGCGCCCATAGAGTCCGCGTTCGTGCAGCCCGGCCACGCGCTGCAACGAGAACGAAAAGCACATCCTTGAGGAGATCGCCACCATGCTGAACCCCCGCAACGCGCTGTACGTGTTCGTCGCTACCTGCGCGCTCGCCGTGGCCGCCTGCCAGCCCGCCGAAGGTCCGGCCGAACGCGCCGGCAAGAGCCTCGACAACGCCGCGAAGAAGGTCGGCAACGAGGTCGACAAGGCCGCCGACAAGGCCAAGGACGCGATCGACGACGCGAAGAAGTAACGCGCGTGCTCCTTCCCGCCGCGCCGGGTAACGGTGGCGCAGCGGGCGTTATCCGGCAGAATTCGGGCATGAGCGAGTCGCAACCCGTCACGCCCGAACTGCGCGCGTGGATCATCGAGCAGGCCACGGCCGGCCAGCAGCCCGAGCTCGTGCTGAAGTCGATGCTGGCCAGCGGCTGGAACGAGGACTCGGCGATCGCCGCGCTCGAACAGGTGCTGACCGGCTACCTCGACGAGAAGGCCAGGCAGGCGCTGCTGCCGCCGCCGGTCGCGGTGCCCGAGCCGCTGCCGCAGGGCACGCGCACCACCGTCTGGGCGTTCGACCGCGAGGTCAAGGTGCTGGTGAACCTGCGGGTGCCGCGCGTCGTCGTGTTCGGCGATCTGCTGTCGGCGCAGGAGTGCGACGAGATGATCGCGCTCGCGCGCGCGCGGCTCGCGCGCTCCGAGACCGTGCAAACCGAGACCGGCGCGAGCGAGGTCAACGAGGCGCGCACCAGCCAGGGCATGTTCTTCGACCGCGGCGAGCACCCGGTCGTCACGCGCATCGAGGCGCGCATGGCCGCGCTGCTGGCCTGGCCGGTCGAGAACGGCGAGGGCTTGCAGGTGCTGCGCTACGGCCCCGGGGCCGAGTACAAGCCGCACTACGACTACTTCGACCCGGCCCACTCCGGCACGCCGACGATCCTGAAGCGGGGCGGACAGCGCGTGGCCTCGCTGGTGTGCTACCTGAACACGCCGGCGCAGGGCGGCGCCACCGTGTTCCCGGATGCCCAGCTCGATGTCGCACCGGTGCGCGGCAACGCGGTCTTCTTCAGCTACGACCGCGCCCACCCGGTGACCAAGACGCTGCACGGTGGTGCGCCGGTGACCGAGGGCGAGAAGTGGGTCGCGACCAAGTGGGTGCGCGAGGGGCCGTTCGTCTGAGCCTCGCCCGGCGTTGCCTTGTTACGAGGTTTACCGCGGTCGGTGTGCTGGGCGAGGAGGACCGGCCGGGTTGCAGTCGGGCACGCCCGATTTTCTGGCGCGCCGTGTCAACCGCCCGGCCACGGGCCACGTTGTGACTGCCGAGCAATCGCTCTTTTTCACACACTCCAAATTCCCTGCAGGAACCACACCATGAAGAAACTCATTGCCGTTCTGATCGCCTCCGTCTTCTCGATGGGCGCTTTCGCCCAGGCTTCGGCTCCGGCCGCTGCCGCTCCGGCTGCCAAGACCGAAGCCAAGGCTGAAGTCAAGAAGGAAGCGCCGGCCAAGAAGGCCCACGCCAAGAAGCACGCCGCCAAGAAGAAGGCTGCCGCTGCGAAGCCGGCCGCCTGAGCGACGCCGCGCTGAACGACAAACCCGGCCTCGGCCGGGTTTGTTCATTTCTGGGGCACGAAAAAATCAGGCTCAGGCACGCAGCCGGGTCTGGGGGGTGTCGGGTGCGAACGGCCGGCTGAGTTCGATCCGGCGCCACTTGCGCTGTTCCCAGGTCTGCGGCCCCTGCACCGGCCAGCGCTCGAGCAGGGCCGCGAGGTCGGAGCGCGGCACGCGCGTGAACACCGGGTGCGTGAGACCCAGGAACCAGCGGCCGCGGCGCAGGCGCAGCGGCAACGGCGCGCGCGCCTCGTTGACCCAGTAGACGCAGGCCTTGTCGGCCCAGAAGGCCTGACGCTCGAAATTGACGCGGCCGGCGAAGCCGGTATCGGCCGGGAAGATCAGGCAGGCGTCGCCGATCTCGACCACGGCCTGCACCAGGTCGCCGGGCGAATCGCCGGAGCCGCGATGCACCAGCACGACGCGTTCGATGTCGGGTGCGTGCAGGCGGTCGACCTCGACCTCGTTGCGCAGGATCACGATGTCCTGCCCTTGCCAGGCGGTACGCCACGACGACTTCATTGCGTTGCTTCCCTCGTTTTCGTTCCCATCGACTTCGTGGGTCGCCAACGCTAAGGCGCGCGCGGGCCGCTTGCTGTCAGCAGTCGCATCAATGTGCAAGCGGACGTTCGCCTGATCAGCGGCGCAGGTTGCGGATCTCGACCGGCTCGATCGCGTCCGCCGGCGTGAAGCCGAACACCTTGCCGTAGAAGTACAGCTCGGCCTCGAGCGCGCGCTTGATCGTCGCGGCGCGCCGGAAGCCGTGCTGCTCGCCCTCGAACAGCAGGTACGCCACCGGCAGGCCCTTCGCGGCGACCGCGTCGAACATGGTCTGCGCCTGCGCCGGCGGCACCGCCTTGTCCTCGGCGCCTTGCAACAGGATCATCGGGCGGGCCAGCCGATCGGTGTGGTGGATCGGCGAGCGCTCACGATACAGCGCGCGCTGCTGCGGGTAGGGGCCGATCAAACGGTCGAGATAGCGCGACTCGAACTTGTGGGTGTCGCGCACCAGCGCCTCGAGGTCGCCGATGCCGTAGTGGCTCGCGCCGGCCTTGAAGAAGTCGCGGAAGGTCAGCGCGCACAGGGTCGTGTAGCCGCCGGCACTGGCGCCGCGGATCACGACCCGCTGCGGGTCGACATCGCCGCGCGCGATCAGGAAGCGCGCCGCGTTGATCGAGTCGTCGACATCGACCACGCCCCACTGGCCGTTCAGCCGCTCGCGGTAGGCGCGGCCGTAGCCGCTGCTGCCGCCGTAGTTCACGTCGACGACGGCGAAGCCGCGGCTGGTCCAGAACTGCAGCGACCACTTGAACGCGGCATCGGTCGCGCTGGTCGGCCCGCCGTGACTGACGACGATCAGCGGGGGGCGCTCGCCGTCGGGCCCGCGGTGCGCGCGGTTCGTCGGCGCGTAGAAGAAGGCATGCGCTCGCAGCCCGCCCTCGGTCGGGAAGTCGATCGCCTCGGCGCGCGACAGGCTGCCTGCGTCGAGCTGCGCCTTGCTCGACAGGCGCAGCACCTCGAACGCGCGCGTGGCCAGGTCGAGCCGCAGCAGCGCGCTCGGCTCGGTCGCGCTGGCGCCGAGGAAGACCGCGAAGTCGGCGCCGACGCGCAGCCCGTCGATCGCGCAGTACGGGCTTGGCAAGGTCTCGAACGCGCCGCCCTCGGGGTCGAGCAGCGCCAGATGCGACACGCCGCCCTGCTGGTAGCAGCAGACGATGCGTCCGCGTGCGTCGAAGCCGTAGCTCGACATGCCGAAGGCCCACTGCGGCACGCCGAACTCGGCCGCCATCGGGTGCAGCGGCTGCACGATGCCGTCGCGCTCGCGGTACAGGTTCCACCAGCCGCTGCGATCGCTGACGAAATGCAGTTCGCCCCGCGGCGACCACGCGGGCTGGAAGATCGACTCGCTCGCGCCGCCGGCGACCCGGCGCGGCGCGGCCAGCGTGCCGTCGGCTTCGAGCTCGGCGAGCCAGAGCTCGTTGCCGTCCCAGGGCATGTTCGGGTGGTCCCAGCCCAGCCAAGCGAGGCGGCGGCCGTCGGGACTCAGCGTCGGGCTCGCGAAAAAGTCGTGGCCTTGCGCGAGTACCTCGATCGCGCCGCCGTCGAGCGGGATCGCCACCAGCGTCGCGACCGCGTCGACGGCGCCGGCGCGGTGGTCCTCGCGCACCGCGATCAGGCGCTGGCGCTGCACATCGACGACCGCATCGGCGTAGCGCTGGTCCGGCTCGAAGCTCAGCTGGCGCGGCGCACCGGTCGCGTCGATGCGGTAAAGCTGCTGGTCGTCGTAGTGGCTGAAGACGACGCCGTCGGGCAGCGCGACGAACGCGCCGCCGCCGTACTCGTGCGCACGGGTGCGGACGTTGTACGGTGCCGGGTTCAGGTCGCTCAGTGTGCCGTCGGGGCTGCGCTGCACCAGCACGTTGCGGCCCTGTTCCTGCGGCCGGCCTTCGCTCCAGAGCACGTCGCTGCCGCGCAGTGCGATCTGGCCGAGGCGGATCGTCGCGCCGGCGATCAGTTCGGCGGTGACGGGTGAGGGCCAGCTGCCGAACGGCGCGGGCGTGGGGGTCGATGCGGTCATCGCGGGCGCTTTCGTTGGATGATGCGCAAGATCAGCCGCGCCGGGTGCGCGCCTGCTCGCGCTGCATGAACAGGTACAGGCCTTCCACCTTCTCGCGCGCCCACGGCGTCTTGCGCAGGAACGTCAGGCTGGAGCGGATGCTCGGGTCGGTGTTGAAACTGTTGATCTGCACGCGCGCGCCGAGCTCCGGCCAGCCGAAATGCGCGACCAGCTCGGTCAGCATCGCTTCCAGCGTGACGCCGTGCAGCGGGTTGCGCGGCTGCGCCGGGGCGGGCGGGGCGTCGCCGGGCATCTCAGTACAGCACCACCGAGCGGATCGACTCGCCGCTCTTCATCAGTTCGAAGCCGGTGTTGATGTCTTCGAGCTTGAGCCGGTGCGTGATCAGGTCGTCGATGTTGATCTTGCCGTCCATGTACCAGTCGACGATCTTCGGCACGTCGGTGCGGCCGCGCGCGCCGCCGAAGGCC
>Ga0070667_100005130_pt1 | contig 10963 bp, 9 predicted proteins | sample KBSS33metaG_FD_64659 | JGI IMG/M metagenome (GOLD analysis project Ga0070667, IMG submission 64659) | Switchgrass rhizosphere microbial communities from Kellogg Biological Station, Michigan, USA - KBS S3-3 metaG | ecosystem: Host-associated > Plants > Roots > Rhizosphere > Soil ...
GTGGAGCATGAGCTGGCTGAAGTTTTCATGCGGCGAGATTTCGATCGCCACAAATGGATGATGGGCGCCACGCAAGCCCTGGATGCGATCCTGGTTTTCTGGAGAGGCCTGGACGAATCGCGGCGAAAGCTCGCAACGTAACGACGACACTTCTCATGAAGAGCAAAGCAACTACGGTTGAGGAATACCTGGCACAATTGCCGTCGGATCGCCGCGATGCGATCGAAGCGGTCCGCAAGGTTGTTCTGAAGAATCTTCCCACGGGTTACGAGGAAGTGCTGCAGTACGGAATGCTCGGCTATGTGGTGCCGTTGAAGACTTTCCCGTCGGGCTATTTGAATAGAAAGAACGAGCCGTTGCCGTACGTGTGTCTTGCGTCTCAAAAGAACTACATGTCGATCTACCTCATGAGTGCATACGGCGATGAGGAAGCACAGTTTCGAAGGGAATACGAGGCAACGGGGAAGCGGCTCGACATGGGAAAGTCATGCGTGCGGTTTAGGAAACTGGATGACCTGCCGCTGGACGTAATCGGCAAAGCTGTGGCGCGCTACCCGGTGAAGAAGTGGATCGAGATTTGTACAGCGTCGCGAAAAAAGCAAAGTGAGGCGCGATAGCGATGACCAACGTATCGCGGACTGACCACACTTTGTCCCTCACCGCCCATTCGGGACGCTAATCTTCAACTCCGCCCCATACAGCATAGTGCGGTCGTTATCCACCGCGGCCCACTTCAGCAGAGTCTTCACACTGCGCTCCACGCGTCCTTCAAACGCTGTGCGGCCATTCACCACGACGGTTATCGGCTTTGCAAAATCGAACACGTCAGGTGACAGCAGCAACGTAAACGACGTCACGCCCTTAGTCGACGTCTCCACCGTATTGCCCTTCCGCACGAGGTCCACACGTCCTGAAGCCTTCAAATTCGCGAAGAGCGGTCCAACTCGCGGTACATTGTTTGGATCCGGCAGCGTGACGGCCTCCCCATTTCTTTTCCCCCACTCGTCGATCACTAGCCAGTGTGCGCGATTGTGTTCGCTATTGACTGCTGCGGTCCAGGTGAGGGTGTCCGGATGGGGCTCGCGTGGATGCCCGGAGACAAACTTCTCAAACAAATCCTTTACTTCCGGCCACCACGCTGTGTTGTGCTCACCGTCCGGTTGCGGGTGGTAGTCGATGGTGACCCCGGTGCTTATCAGATGACGGGTGAAGGGTTCCACGGTCGCCGTGGGATACAGGCGGTCGCGGCCGCCATTGACCGCGAAGAACGGTTTGTTGCGCAGGTTACTCGGATAGCTTTGTCCATCGTCGATGGAGTCGTTGGTGAGCACCATGATAAAACCGTTAAGAGGAAGAAAGCTCGCGAACGGAGTGGTGGTCTTCATCGCGATGTAGTACGCACCGGTGCCTCCATCGGACACTCCGGCGACGACCACCCGATTTTCATCGACGTTATACTTTCGCTTGAGCTGATCGACGATTGCCTCGAGGTTCAGAACCTGATCAACACTCCACCACGGCGCATCGCGCCATGAATACGGAAGCACATAAAACTGTTCGGCTCCGGCGAGCTGGCCAATAGCGCCGGAACCCCGCGGCTGGTTATCCGTCCGGCCATCGACGCCGCCGTGCAACTGAAACCGAACCTGATACCTCCTGGCCGGATCGTAGCCGTCGGGAACGTTGACCGCGAAATTGTGCTCGACGCCATCGCGCGTCTTGTTCATCAACTTCACAACGCCGGGCTGCTGCGGAGTGTAATGCCGCCCTGCCTTCAATCGCGCCAGCGCATCGTCAAAGGAAACACCGGATTTGACAACATCGTCGGCAAGCCGACTTGCATGCTCGGGAGAGTCCGCAAGCCAAAACTTCTCAAACGCTCCGTCGACGCGCGCCGTGTTGCTTTGCGTTGCCGACAGCGCGAGCATCCCGAATGCAGCAAACACAACGAGGGCGGTCACACGCTTCATTTGGGCGTTCCTCTAAAAGATTTTCCTCTTGTCACAAGGCGCGCTTCGAGGCGTTCCGTGCAATCGCAATCATTACACGCCCAGCTTTGCGCGCCATTCAGATCGCGGCAACGGCTGCGAGCGTGCGCATCCTGAACCTTGATCAAATCGAAATATTTTTCCCAATAAGGACGTTCCTCATCGAGAGGCGGATCGCAGTAACAGACTTCGACCCATTGCACGCGTCCATCGTCAAGCTGCCGAGCCTCATTCATGTTTCTCTCGTACTCGTCGCCGGCAATCGATCCACGTCCGAGCGTGCCATCTTCGATTGCGCGCTCAAGCGGCTCTTCCTTGCCTTTTTTGACTCGCGCTGTGACGAGATACCGCATGTTTAATTCTATGCAGGAGGTCTACGGAAGAGACCAAACATCACCGCTTTGCCGAGAACATGGCCCTGCATGGCCGTCATGACTTTGGTTCTCGTTTCCTGTTCATTTGCGCCTGGCTCGACAGTGTCGAGCTTGATATCGAGAGCATAGATTTCGAATGTGTAGTGATGGTAAGGGCCTGTTGCCGGCGCGCCCGGTCCGCGGTAAACCTGCCCTGAAGCGCTGACTTGTTTGCTTCCATCCGGCAGGGTGGGCCCTTGCGGCATTCCTTCGGCAAAACTTGTTGTTGTTGCGGGGATATTCCAGACGAGCCAGTGCACCTGATCGCCCGTGCCTTTCTGGATCGAGACATCGGGGTCATGGAAGTGAAGAACGAAGCTCTGCGTTCCCATGGGCACGTTGGTCCAGGTCAGGGCAGGGGAAACGGCCATGGCCGCCGCTTGCGTGAACTTGTTGGGAATGACGGTGCCATCCATCCAACCTGTCGTGGTTAGTGCCATCGGCGCTGCCGCCGGTCCTCGGGCGCCGGCTGCTGCTGCAGCTCCTCCCTGTTGTGCTGCGGCTCCTCCTCCGCGCTGCGCCTGGCCGAAAGCAAGGGTCACAGTAATCAACGGCATTGCCAGCATTCTCATCGCAAGTCGTGTCTTCATGGTCGGCTCCTTGAAGGATGTTGGGTAAATCGGAGCGGATGATAGCGTGAAAGGGCGGCGGCCAGGTCCAATACTTTCGCGATATGAGTCCAACGAATAAAGAAAATCCCTCATCGCCTTTATTTTTGTTGACTTACGGGCATCGAAACGATAATTCGTAATGGGTCATTCTTAGGGGAGGATTCATGAATTCTCGCTCGCTGATTGCGACGTGTGTGTTGATCGCTGCCTTGCCCTTTTCCGGAGTCGCTGCAAGCCCGGAACCGGACGCGCCCCTCGCTGAGGCCGCTATGCGTCGTGACATTTCTGCCGTGCGGGCGCTCCTCGCGAAAAGGGCCGATGTCAATGCGACTGGGTCCGACGGAACGACGGCTCTCGAGTGGATGATTCGCATCGACGACCTTGAAACTTCAAAGATGCTGCTGGCCGCCGGAGCCGATCCGAAAAAGGCTAACCGGTTAGGAGTAACGCCGGTCGCGCTTGCTGCAGCCAATGGCAACGTCGACATTCTGAAAATGCTTCTGGATGCAGGGGTAGATGCGAACACCATTGATCCCAACAACGAACCTGTTTCGTGGTCTGCGATTCGAAGCGGAAACGTCGAGGCAGTAAGGTTGCTTATCGACCGTGGAGCGATTGCCGATTTTAAGGATTCCGTTCGGCAGACGAGCCTCATGCTTGCCATTCGCGAAGATCACCCCGATATCGTACGTCTGCTGATTTCCCGCAGCGCAGACGTGAACGCCGTCACGCGCGTTGGAGCGACACCAAACTGGGTGCTTCCCAACTCCGTACCCGGTTTCGGACACGGAATCGGCATTGTGCGAGGCGGACTTCCGGATCGTGGCTCGCGGTATCTGATTCCCGGCGGAATGACACCGCTTCTGTATGCCGCCCGTGATGGGCGCACCGAATCGGCACGGCTCCTTGTTCAGAATGGAGCCAAGCTCGAGACCGCGGATCCGAACGGCATAACGCCGTTGCTGATGGCGATCACGAACAATCAAGTCGAGACCGCCCGCTTCCTCATCGATCGAGGTGCGCAGATCAATATCGTCGATTGGTACGGCCGGAGTCCGCTTTGGTCCGCCGTCGAAGTGCGAAATATGGACGTGGACAACGCAACCTTCGTCAACGGTGTGGATCGGGAACCGGTTCTGGAACTCATCAAGGTCCTTCTCGACAAGGGCGCGGATCCCAATGTCCGTACTGCGGAGACGCCGCCGATACGCCGTTTCATACTGCCCATCACGGGTTCGCTGGAATGGGTCGACTTCGTAGGAATGACGCCTTTTCTCTACGCCGCCCGTTCCGGTGACGTCACGGTTATGAAGATGCTGCTCGAGAAGGGCGCCAATCCGAAGATCCCGACATTCGGCGGCACCACAGCATTGATGGCAGCCGCAGGCATGAACTGGACCTTCGCTCAGACCTATGACGAAGGCACCGATCGACTGTTGGAAGCCACAAAACTTTGCTATGACCTGGGGATGAGTGTAAACGACGCGAACTCCATGGGTCTGACCGCGCTTCACGCGGCAGCCAACCGTCCGGGGTCAGATCCCATCATCAAATGGCTCGTCGAGAAGGGTGCGAAACTCGACGTGAAGGACAACGAAGGGCGGACGCCACTCGCGTGGGCGGAAGGCGTCTTTCTCGCAACCCATCCGGGAGTCCCTAAACCCAGCGCAATTGAACTCATCAAGGGTTACATGACTGCGCAGAACATCAAGACGAATGAATAGGCTCAGCAAAGCATCACTCGCGGTTGCAGCCACTTTTCTGTTGCTGCTTGTCGGTAACGCGCAGACTCCGGCTCCTGCATCGCAGCCGCAAGCGATGCTCACGCAGTACTGCATTACATGCCATAACCAGACAGCAAAGATGGGCGGCCTCGCGCTCGATAAGTTCGACGTTGCCAACGTCGGTAATGACGCCCAGGTTTGGGAGAAGGTCGTCCGCAAGATTCGCAGCGGAATGATGCCGCCGAGTGGGGCGCGCCGGCCCGAGCGAGCGGTGCTGGATGCATTCGCCGGGGAACTGGAAACGCGGCTGGACCGCGTCGGCAGAACAACGCCAAATCCCGGATCGATGGCATTGCACCGATTGAATCGTACCGAATATGCGAATGCCGTTCGGGACGTTCTGGATCTCCAAGTCGACGTCACTACGCTGCTTCCTTCCGACGATTCCAATGAAGGTTTCGACAATATTGCCGATGCGTTAAGCGTTTCGCCCACGCTGATTCAGGGCTATGTTGCAGCCGCGATGAAGATCAGCCGTCTGGCCGTTGGTGATCGTACGGCCGTGCCGAACCAGGTGACCTATCAGGGACCGGCAGGACTGGTGCAGGACAAACATTTTGAAGGATTACCTCTTGGAACGCGCGGCGGAATGATTGTTACGCACACATTCCCGCTCGACGGGGAGTATCAGATCTCTGGCGGCGGCGCGCGCGGCGGTGGGGGTGGGTCGGATATGACCATCGATGGCCAGCCGGTGCAGGCTGGCCGCGGCGGACGCATCCAAATGAAGGCCGGACCTCACACGATTGCTGTCGCGGTTGTGGATGGACGCCGCACGGGTGGCGTGGACGACCAGTACGCCGACTATCGCGTCAATTCCCAATTTGCTGTTGGTGGAGGCGTTCAGAGCGTTGTCATCACGGGGCCATACAGTCCTACGGGTGTCGGGGATACGCCAAGCCGTCGGCGAATCTTTGTTTGCATGCCGCAAAATTCAGGAGAAGAACCGTCCTGCGCCCGCAAGATCGTCACGAACCTTGCTCGCCGGGCCTTCCGAAGGAACCTCGTCGACGATGCCGAGATCGATGGGTTGATGTCGTTCTACGAACGCGGCCACAAGGAAGGCGGTTTTGAGTCGGGTATTCAGCAAGTCGTGGCGCGGGTCTTAGTCGCACCCCGGTTTGTCTTCCGAATGGAAGATGAACCTGCCGGACTAAAGGAAGGCGCAACGTATCGCGTGGACGATGCTTCGCTCGCATCCCGCCTGTCGTTTTTCCTCTGGAGCAGTATTCCCGATGATGAGTTGCTCGATCTCGCCTCGAAGGGACGCCTGAAGGATTCGGTCGTTCTTGAACAGCAGACTCGCCGGATGCTGAAGGATCCGAGGTCCCGTGCACTCATCGATAACTTTGCCGGGCAGTGGCTCTATCTTAGGGATCTGGCATCGGTCACACCCGAAACGAAAGAATTCGATGGAAATTTGCGGCAGGCCTTCCGGCGGGAAACCGAATTGCTTTTCGACAGCATTGTTCGGGAGGATCGCAGCATCGTCACGATACTTGACGCCGACTACACCTTCGTCAACGAAAGGCTCGCACGACATTACGGTATGCCGGGAATTCGTGGGGATTACTTCCGGCGGGTCTCGCTGGACACGGCAAGTCCGCGGCGCGGGCTTCTCGGTCAGGGCAGCTTTCTGACGATCACATCCATCGCCACGCGGACTTCACCGGTGAATCGCGGCAAGTGGATTCTTCAGAACCTGCTGGGCGCGCCGCCGCCATCGCCGCCACCCGGCGTCGAGGTGAATCTCGAGGCGGATCCGAAAGCGAAAAAGCCCAACACGTTGCGGGAGCGATTGGAACTTCATCGGACCCAGCCGGTTTGCGCGTCATGCCACAAGATCATGGATCCCATTGGATTCTCGCTGGAGAACTTTGACCTGATTGGAAAATGGCGCGACACCGATAGCGGTGTTGCGATCGATTCATCCGGTACCCTTGTAGACGGCACACCCTTGCGCAGTGTCGCCGATCTGAGGACCGCGTTGCTGGGTAGATCCGATGCGTTCATGACTGTCACTACGGAACGCTTGATGACGTACGCGCTAGGGCGTCCAGTTGAATATACCGATATGCCGGCGGTGCGTGATATCGTGCGAGAGTCGGCAAAGAATGACAATCGGTTTTCAACGATGGTCGTGGGCGTTGTGAAGAGTTCCGCATTTCAAATGAAGATGAAGAAGGCTCAGACGTCAGCAGGGAATTAGAAGGAGACACTATGGCATTCATCACCAGGAAGCATCTATCACGCCGAACATTCCTTAGAGGTGCGGGCGTATGCATGGCCTTACCCCTGCTCGAATCCATGATTCCTGCAGCCACGCCCCTCGCGCAGACTGCCGCAGGTGCCCCTCGCACGCGATTCGGTGCGATCTATGTCCCGCACGGCGCCACAATGTACAAATGGACTCCCGACAAGGACGGCGACAACTTCGAGTTCTCCGAAATTCTGCAGCCCCTCGAGCCTTTCAAGAAGTACGTGACTGTCGTCAGCGATATGAGCCATCCGGCTGCTTACGGCAGCGGTTCAGCGACGGCCAACCATAACCGATCAGCGGCAGCGTTCCTTACGGGCGCTCATGCCCTCGAAGGGCCTCGAGCTGTACTCGGGGTCTCGGTGGATCAGGTTATTGCGAAAAGAGTCGGCCAGGATACACCGCTTCCATCGATCGAAATGGCAATCGAAGGGAGCACCCTGAGCTGCGACGGTCTGAGCTGTGCGTATCGCAACACGATTTCCTGGCAGAATGAAACGACACCTCTGCCGATGCAGGATAGCCCGCAGGTCGTTTTCGAACGTCTCTTTGGTGATGGCAGCACCGATGCCGAGCGAAAGTCGCGCCGCGACTTGTCGGTCAGCCTGCTGGACTCCGTTACGGGTGAGGTTGGGGGTGTGAAGAAGAACCTTCCCGCGTCGGATCGCAGCCGCCTCGACCAGTACCTGACCGACGTTCGCGAAATCGAACGTCGCATTCAGAAGGCGGGCGAACAGCTTTCAGGCGATATCAAATTGCCTGCGGCGCCAATCGGCATACCTTCGGACTTCGAAGATCACATCAAGCTGATGTTCGACCTCCAGGTTCTTGCATGGCAGGCCGACGTCACGCGCGTGGCCACGATGCTGATGGCCAAGGAACTCAGCGGCGCCGTGTACTCCAAGAGCACGGTACGCGATGCGTTCCACACGCTTTCTCATCATTCAAACCTGAAGGAAAACATGGATCGCTTCGCGGTGTTGAACCGCTATCACGTCACGATCCTGGCGTACCTTCTCGATAAATTAAAGGCCACTCCGGACGGCGACGGTAATCTGCTGGATCACTCCATCGTTCTATACGGCAGCGCGATGGGCGACGGCAACCAGCATAATCACGATCCGTTGCCGGTCGTGCTTGTGGGTGGTGGATCCGGCAAACTCAAGGGCGGACGCCATATCCGCAATACACCGAAGACAACCATGTCGAACCTGCTGCTCGCTGTCCTCGATAAGATGGATATCCGTCAGGAAAAGTTCGGCGACAGCACCGGCATGATGACGATCTAAGAAAATCGGGGCCAGACCACTCGGTTCCTATTTTCCTGCCCGGCGGAGTTTTCGCGTACGGATGATCCGCCCTGTAAGAAAATAGGAACCGAGTGGTCTGGCCCCGATTTTCCTACGCGGGAGAGAGCTCGATTTTTCGATGAGCCGGATCGATCGCCTTGATCGTGAAGGATCTCAACTGGCCTTCAACATACGGCTCCGCGCCTCCGCCCTGCGCGGTTGTTTTCGTGCCACCCTTCCACGCAGCAGCGAGTTGCTGGGCGAGTGATCCACCAGCCATTGCCGGACTTTCAGACGCGCTCGGAGTGATTGTGCAGACGCCTTCAATCCCTTCGCCCAACTGCACCCTCACTTCGTTTCCGCGAATCTGCACAACACGTCCAGTGATCTGATCGCCTACGGCGACGTCCTGCACGAATTGATCTGCAGGTGTTGCTTCCAGTTGCTTCATGCTGAGTTTCAGCCGTTTCGTTTCCGGATCGGCGGATACGATCGCTGCGCGAACAATTTGTCCGACTTTGACAACCTCACCGGGAGTCTGGATGCGCTTCTCGTTAGTGAATTCTGAAATGTGGATCAGACCATCGACGCCTTCTTCAACTTCCACGAATGCGCCAAATTTGGCCAGTCTCGTGACCTTGCCCTCGATGATCTTGCCTACGGGATAGCGTTCCTTTAATGTGTCCCACGGATTCCCCAGGACCTGTTTGAGTCCCAGGCTGAGCCGCCCTGCTGGGGCATCTACCTTCAGGACGACCGCCTCAACGCGCTCGCCCAGCTTCAGGACGTCTGAAGGCCGCTGAATGCGCTTTGTCCACGACATTTCCGAAACGTGGATCAAACCTTCAACGCCGGGAAGAATTTCAACAAATGCCCCGAAATCCGCGAGCCTTTTGACCTCTCCCGTGACGCGATCGCCCGGGCTTAGCTTGGCCACGGCTTCTTCCCAGGGATCGGGAGACATCTGCTTCAAGCCAAGAGAAATTTTTCTACTTTGCCTGTCAACCTTCAGGACTTTGAGGTCAAGCGCATCACCAACCGATAACTCCGAGGCAGGATCCGCGACGCGCGCCCACGTGATATCGCCGACGTGCAGCAGCCCATCCATACCTCCGATATCCACGAATGCTCCGTATTGAGCCATCGATCGCACTGTGCCGCGCACGACACTACCCTCCTGCAGGGTTTCGATCAGCGTGCGGCGCACCTGTTCGGCTTCTTCTTCCATCACCGAACGGCGGTCGATAACGACGTCTTCGTCATCAACATCGAGTTTGATGATGCGGCAACGGATTTCCTGTCCGACCAGTTTTTCCATCTCCGCTGCATCGCGGATGCCGCTGCGGGAAGCGGGCAGGAATGCTCGAGCGCCAACATCGACCGTAAGTCCGCCCTTGACCATGCTGGTAACGCGGCCGGCAATGATGTCTTTGTTTTCAAAAGCCTGCTGGAGTCCTTGCCAATCTCGTGGCCGCGGCCCGACGACGCGCGATAGCGTCGCCATGCCTTCCTTGTTGTAGCCCGTGATGGCTACGTTGAACGTGTCTCCCACCTGGACCGCCAGGGTGCCGCTCGCGTCGCGGAGATCGGTGGAGGGAATCATGCCTTCGGACTTCGATCCGTAGTCCACCAATACGTAGTCGTCAGAGATGCCGACCACTGTACCCAGCAACGGCGGCCTGGAAGGGGCTCTGCCCTTGCCCTTAACCTTTCCGCTGGATCGTCTGGACTCACGCTGCGGTGGATGGGTGGCCGTTTCAAATTCATTCAGGATGTCTGCGAACGACTTCTCATTCGCCTCTTCATTCTGTTCGCTCGGATTGTTCAACATGACCCGAGTAGTGTACGGCAGGCTGGGCGTCAATTGTGCGGATAACGGCTCAAATCCGAGATTTTTCTACGCCAGGCAGGGAGAGACTTAAGATAGACTTCGGTGTTCCTGCAAGCGTCTGTTCCTTCACTACCGATTCAAACAAAGAGGTTTCAACACTATGGTATTGACTAAGGAAGAACTCATTAGGGCCCTTCAGAACGAAGTCCGGATACTTCTTCACCTGGCCAGCAAGATTGATCGGAACAAGCTCGACTACCGGCCAACGCCGAAGCAGCGCAGCACGATAGAGTTGCTGCAATACCTCGTGGTCATGGGGCCGATGCTGGTAAAGGCCATCAAGGCCGGGGCATTCGATCCGCCCGCATGGACAGCGGCAACCAACGAAGCGAAAGCGATGAACTTCGACCAGGTGCTCAAAGCCATCGAACAGCAGAACGGGGTATATGCCGATGTGCTCAGCGGTTTTTCAGAACAGGATTTTCGCAGCGACATCGACTTGTTCGGTTCCGGCAAGTCCAGCAAAGGATCAGTGCTGGTAAACATGGTACTCGGCGGCTGCGCAGCCTACCGAACACAACTGTTTCTCTACCTCAAGGCCTGCGGGCGTGAGGAGTTGAACACCATGAACCTCTGGGGCGGAGTGGATGCCCCCATGCCCTAGATGTAAGGGGCTTCGACACTACAGAGGAAGAAGGGATCCAATTTAAAATTGGACGAGTCCGGGTATCTCAAAACCGAAATTACAAGATCTCAGGTTGGACGCCCAACTCTGTTGGTTTCAGGTCCA
>Ga0070667_100005139_pt1 | contig 10955 bp, 12 predicted proteins | sample KBSS33metaG_FD_64659 | JGI IMG/M metagenome (GOLD analysis project Ga0070667, IMG submission 64659) | Switchgrass rhizosphere microbial communities from Kellogg Biological Station, Michigan, USA - KBS S3-3 metaG | ecosystem: Host-associated > Plants > Roots > Rhizosphere > Soil ...
CCACGGCGCAAAAGTGCGAGAGACGACGACCCTCACTGCAGAGTCAACGCCGAATCAGCCGCCGCGTGCGTTGACCCTGTAACCACGGCGCAAAAGTGCGAGAGACGACGACCCTCACTGCAGAGTCAACGCCGAATCAGCCGCCGCGTGCGTTGACCCTGTAACCACGGCGCAAAAAGCCGAGTGTCGAACGCCCTCAACGCAGGGTCAACGCGGGAAACCGGGGGTGCTACCGCCCCGCCATGCGCTCCAGGCGCGCGATCCGGTCCTCGATGGGCGGGTGGGTCGAGAAGAGCTTTCCGATCTTCTCGCCGGCCCGGAACGGGTTGGCGATCATCAGGTGCGCCTGGTCGGCCAGTTGCGGCTCAGGGGGCAGCGGGGCCTGCTGTACGCCGTCGGTGATCTTGCGCAGCGCGCTCGCCAAGGCCAGCGGGTCGCCGGTCAGCTCGGCGCCCGACTGATCGGCCTGGTACTCCCGCGACCGCGAGACCGCCAGTCGGATGATGGTCGCGGCCAGCGGACCGACGATCGAAAGAACCAGCAGGACAAAAGGATTGGGCCGGTCGTCGCGGTCGCCGCCGAACATGCCGATGAAGTAGGCGACGTTCACCAGCGCGGTCACCACCGATGCCATGGCGCCCGCCACACAGGAGATCAGGATGTCGCGGTTGTAGACGTGCGACAGCTCATGCCCCAGCACGGCGCGCAGCTCACGCTCGCTGAGGAGGTTCAGGATGCCCGTGGTGCAGCACACCGCGGCATTGCGGGGATTGCGTCCCGTGGCGAAGGCGTTGGGGGCGGCGGTGTCACTGATATACAGCTGCGGCATGGGCTGGCGCGCCGTGGTGGCCAGCTCGCGGACGATGCGGTACATGGCCGGCGCCTGCATCTCGCTGACTGGCTGCGCGTGCATGGCCCGCAGCGCCATCTTGGCGCTGTTGAAGTAGACGTAGGCGTTCATGCCGATGGCGAACAGCACCGCCAGGTACATGATGTTCTTGCCGAACAGCGAGCCGATCAGCACGATGAGCGTCGAGAAGCCCACCAGCAGCGCGAACGTCTTCGCGGTGTTGGCGTGGGGATTCCACGTCATCGGCTACCTCCTCCAAGCGCAGTCAAACTCACTGAATTGAACGCTCGGCAACTGGTGCCTGGTTCCACGGTGTCCCGATGGGAGGTCAGCCGTGGCGGTCAGCGGTGTACTCGACCAGGTTGAGCAGTGCCAGCCGGCCGGGCAGGTCCGGAAGGTTGTCCAACTCGGCGCGAGCATCCGCGGCGAAGCGCTGCACAGTGCGCTTGGCCTCGACCATGCCCTGCGACGCGCGCAGCAACGCCAGCGCCTCGGCGAGGTCGGCATCGTCCTCGACGGGCTTGGCCAGCAACACCCGCAGCCGGTCGGCGTCGGGCCCGGTTTCCTGCAGCGCGTACAGCACCGGCAGGGTGTGTACGCCTTCGCGCAGGTCGGTACCGGGCACCTTGCCCGACTCATCGGGGTCGCTGTCGATATCGATGATGTCGTCGGAGATCTGGAAGATGGTGCCGACGATGCCGCCGAGCCGGCTCAGCCGCTCGATCTGCTCCTCGCTGGAGCCGGAGAAGGTGGCGCCGAACCGCCCGGACGCCTCGATCAGGCACGACGTCTTCTCGTAGACGACCTTCAGGTAATGCTCGACGGGGTCGGCGCCTTCGACGGCGCCGCGCGTCTCACGCATCTGGCCTGTCACCAACTGAGCGAAGGTGTCGGCGATGACCCTGACCGCGTCCGGCCCCAGCCTGGACACCAGCCGCGAGGCGGTGGCGAACAGGTAATCGCCCGCCAGGATCGCGATGTTGTTGCCCCAGCGCGCGTTGGCGCTGTCCGCGCCGCGTCGCACCTGGGCCTCGTCCATGACGTCGTCGTGGTACAGCGTCGCCAGGTGCACCAGTTCGATGACTGCACCGGCGATCGCGACGTCGTTGTTGTCGGGATCGGGCCCCAGCGACGCAGACAGCACGGTGAACAGCGGCCGGAACCGCTTGCCACCGGCTTGGAACAAGTGCTGGACCGCCTCGGCCATCAGCTCGTCGGCTTTGCCCAGCTCGGTCGACATCAGGTCTTCGATGCGCGCCACCGCCTCACGAACCTGCGCTGCGAAGGCGGCGTCACCAAAGTCCACGCCCGCGACCACTGTCGCTGGTGTCTTCATGGGTCCAACATACTGGGCGGCATGGTCGTGCACGCAGATGTGGTCGTGGTCGGAGCCGGGCCGGCAGGTTCGGCCGCCGCCGCCTGGGCAGCGCGCCGTGGCCGCGACGTCTTGGTCATCGACTCGGCGCAGTTCCCCCGGGACAAGGCGTGCGGCGACGGGCTGACCCCGCGGGCCATCGCGGAACTGCGTGAACTCGGGCTCGGCGAGTGGCTCGCGGGCCGCGTCAGCCATCACGGGCTGCGCCTGGCCGGCTTCGGCGCCGAGCGCGAAGTGCGCTGGCCGGGGCCGTCGTTCCCGGCGACCAGCAGCGCAGTGCCCCGCACCGAGCTCGACGACCGGATCCGGCAGGTCGCGGCCGATTCCGGCGCGAAGATGCTGCTGGGCGTCAAGGCCGTCGACGTGGCACATGACGTCACCGGCCGGGTGCGCACGCTGAAGCTCGACGACGGGCAGGAGGTGAGCTGCGCCGAACTCGTTGTGGCCGACGGTGCCCGCTCGACGCTGGGCCGTGTCCTGGGCCGCCAGTGGCATCAGGAGACCGTCTACGGGGTCGCGATCCGCGCCTATCTCGAGACGCCGCGGCACGCCGAACCGTGGATCACGTCGCACCTGGAACTGCGCTCGCCCGAAGGCGAGGTGTTGCCTGGTTACGGCTGGATTTTCCCGCTGGGCAACGGCGACGTGAACATCGGTGTCGGTGCGCTGGCCACCGAGAAGCGCCCGGCGGACGCCGCGTTGCGCCCGCTGCTCGCCCACTACACCAACCTGCGCCGCGACGAGTGGGGCTTCGAAGGCCAGCCGCGGATGGCCAAGTCGGCGCTGCTGCCGATGGGCGGCGCGGTGTCCGGCGTGGCGGGGCCGAACTGGATGCTGATCGGTGACGCGGCGGCGTGCGTCAACCCGCTCAACGGCGAAGGCATCGACTACGGCCTGGAGACCGGGCGGCTGGCCGCCGATCTGCTCGGCTCGGGCGACCTGAGTGCAGCCTGGCCCGCGGTGCTGCGGGAGCACTATGCCGCGGGGTTCTCGGTGGCCCGCCGATTGGCGATCCTGCTGACCGTGCCGAAGTTCCTGCCGCTCACGGGACCGGTCGCGATGCGATCGCAGTACCTGATGACGGTCGCGGTCCGCGCCATGGGCAACCTGGTGACCGAAGAGGACACCGATATGGTCGCCCGCCTGTGGCGCCGGGCCGGACGCGGCTCGCGCCGGCTGGATCAGCGCAAGCCGTTCAGCTGAGCGACCGCGCGAACCCGACGATGTCGCGGACGGTGGCGGCGAAGACGTCGGGCATGGCACCCGCCAGCAGGATGTCACCCCCGTGGCAGGTACCGGCGACGATGCGGCAAACGACGCTGACGCCGGCGGCCGCCAGCCTGCGGTAGTAGATCAGGCCCTCGTCGCGCAGCGGGTCGAGCTCGTTGACCGAAATAACGTGCGGCGGAAGACCTTCCAGTTCCAGATCGGTAGCCTCGGCGGCCCAGCGGGTGCCGTCCTGCGCGTGCTCCTGGTCGGGGTCGTAGACCGAGCCCAGCAGGGCCAACTGCAGGCGGCTGATGAAGTATTGGTCGTTCTCACGCAGCGACGGCAGTTCATCGGTGTCCTCCAGCCAGCGGTTGGAGATGTAGGGGCACTGGGCATAGACGCCGGCGATCTCGCCGATCCACCCTTCCCGCTTGGCTTTCAGCGCGACCGTCAGTGTCAGGTTGCCGCCGCCGGACTCTCCCGAGACGATGACGTGGCTGATGCCGAGTTCGTCTGTGTGCGCCGCCGTCCACCGGACGGCCGCCGCGCAGTCGTCGAGGCCGGCCGGGAACGGGTGCGGGCCCAGCGCACCGCCCGAGTTACGGAACTCGACGCCGACGACGACAAGGCCTGCGGCCGCGAGGTTTTCGCGCAGCCGGACGTACTGGATGTCCGCGGCACTGCAGATCGCCATGCCGCCGCCGTGCAGGTGCACGAGGCCCGGCAGCGGGCCGTCAGCGGCGGTCGGCCGGCTGATGAACAGCGTGATCTCGTTGCCGTCGGCGCCGGTGATGGTGGTGGTCGTGGTGGTGACGCCCTCGGCGGCGGGTGCCTGCGCGCCGAACATCTTGAGCACGGCGCCGGTCCCCTGCTCGGCGAACGCGACGAATTCCAGGCGCTGCGCCAGCGGGGCATCGACCGTGAGGTCCGCTTCGGGCAGCCGGCCGTCCATGCCGAACGCGGCGAGCGCCTTGACCATGCGCGGATCCGCGCGCGGGTCGGTGCCGATGGTGCAGTCAGGGTCAGCGAGGCGTCCGTAGGGCATGACCCCATCTTGATGCCGAACGCGAACTTGGTCGCGACTTTCCGAAAAGTCGCGACCAAGTTCACCGTGGGCGGAAAGTTACCGGTATTCGCAGAGGTACGCGGTCTCGACCTCGACGCGGACGCCGAACTTGCTGTCGGCGGGCACGGTGAATTGCGTTCCGGCGGCGAAGGTTTCCCACTCGTCGCTGCCGGGCAGCTTGACGGTCAGGGCGCCGGAGACGACGTGCATGATCTCGAGGCTGGAGGTGCCGAACTCGTATTCGCCGCCGGCCATGACGCCGACGGTCGCGGGGCCCTCCGCGGGCGCGAACGCGATCGATGCGACCTTGCCATCGAAGTACTCATTGACCTTGAACAACACATCTCCTCGAACTCAGGTGAGGGGTCAGGATATCCGGCGCGAGTGCGCGCGTTGACTGCGAACCTACGCACACCTTCACTCGGTCTCTTACGCCCTCAATTCGCAGTCGACACCGATGCCGCGCTCGCGGCTACCGCACCACGTATTTGTGCACGCCGAGGATCGCGTTCTCATCGGCCGGCTCGGTGGTGCACTCGTGCAGCGCCGCGTGCACCTCGTCGGCATCCATGCCGGTGCCGATGCACACCAGCTGAGTGCCGGTGCCCAGCCGTTTCTGCAGCCGCAGCGAGCCGCCGACGAGCTGCAGCAGGTAGCGGTGCCCCTTACCGAAGTCGACGAAACCCTTTGCCCGGTACAGGCCTTCGGGACGGTCGCGCAGCAGCGCAAGCAAGCGGCGGGGGTTCAGCACGTCGCCGGTGGTGTATTCGACGGCCTGGTAGACGGGATGCTCATGGTCATGTTCGTCATGCAGCAGTTCATCGAAGGACAGTTGCGCCTGCGGGGCGCGCTCCGGAACATCGATCAGCAGTGTCGGGTCGATCCGCGCGAAGTCGGTGGGCTGCACTGGAACTCGCGGGTTCTGCGCACGAATCCGGGCCAGCACGTCATCGACGTCGGCGACTTCGCTCGCCCGGTTGAGCACCACGAGGTCTGCCACCGGCAACCCGTGCCCGAACTCCGGCTCGCATCCGTTCACCACCAGCACCAGACCGGCGTAGTGGAAGTCCGCTGAGTCGGCGGTCATGATGGTGCGCGCCACGGCTGGCGGCTCGGCGACGCCGCTCGCCTCCACCACGATGAGGTCCAGGGCTGGGCGCACCGCCGCCAGCTTGCCCAGCATCTCGGCGACCTCACCGTCCTCGGCGACACAGCAGATGCAACCGTTGGACAGCGATGCCATCGCATCGACCTGGCCGGCGACCAGCATGGCATCAATATTGACGGACCCGAAGTCGTTGACCAGCACGCCGATTCGCGCACCCCGGCCGCCCCGCAGCAGGTGGTTCAGCAGCGTGGTCTTACCCGCGCCGAGGAAGCCGGCGACGGCGACGACGGGAATGCTCAAGGCTTGACTGCGGCGTGCAGCGCGACGATCCCCCCGGTCAGGTTGCGCCACCGCACCTGCGACCAGCCGGCCGCCTCGATCTGGCGGGCCAGCTCGTCCTGATCGGGCCACGCCCGGATCGACTCGGCAAGGTAGACGTACGCATCAGGGTTGGACGACACCGCAGTCGCCATCGTCGGGAGCGCCTTCATCAGGTACTCCTTGTAGGCCGTGGCGAACAGGCGGTTGGTGGGCGTGGAGAACTCGCACACCACCAGACGCCCGCCCGGCCGGGTCACCCGCGCCATTTCGCGCAGGCCGGCGGTGAAGTCGACGACGTTACGCAGCCCGAAGCTGATGGTCACCGCGTCAAAGACGCCGTCGTCGAACGGCAGCTTGGTGGCGTCGCCGGCCACCTTCGGGACGTTCCGGCCCGCACCGGCGGCCAGCATCCCCACCGAGAAGTCGCAGGCCACACACCAGGCGCCCGACGTCGCGAGCTCGACGGTCGACACCGCGGTCCCGGCGGCCAGGTCAAGCACCTTGTCACCTGGGCCGATGCCCAGCGCGGCCCGCGTCTGCCGCCGCCAGAACCGGTCCTGCCCCAGGGACAGCACGGTGTTGGTGATGTCATAGCGACGGGCGACGCCGTCGAACATCGACGCAACCTCGTGCGGATCCTTCTCCAATGACGCGCGACTCACGGATATGACGCTACCGGCTGGTCCTGCGCCCCGCGTCTGCGGCGGCCCGGGAATGGAACGGCCACCGCGGGAGCTGTAAGCCGCATGGGTGCAAAAGTCTGGTTCATCACGGGTACCTCGCGCGGCTTCGGACGTGAGTGGACGGCAGCGGCGCTGGAGCGCGGCGACAAAGTGGCCGCGACGGCGCGGGACGTATCGACGCTCGACGATCTGGTGGCCAAATACGGCGACGCGCTGCTGCCGATCGCACTCGACGTCACCAACCGGGACGCGGACTTCGCCGCGGTGAAGTCCGCGCACGAGTACTTCGGGCGGCTGGACGTCGTCGTCAACAACGCGGGCTACGGCCAGTTCGGCTTCGTCGAGGAGCTGTCCGAGGCCGACGCCCGGGACCAGATCGAAACCAACGTCTTCGGCGCGCTGTGGATCACTCAGGCGGCACTGCCGTACCTGCGGGCGCAGGGCAGCGGGCACATCATCCAGGTGTCCTCCATCGGCGGCATCAGTGCGTTCGCGGGCCTCGGCGCGTACCACGCCTCCAAGTGGGCGCTGGAGGGTTTCTCGCAATCGCTGGCCGCCGAGGTGGAGCGGTTCGGGATTCACGTCACGCTGATCGAACCGGGCGGGTTCGCGACCGACTGGGGCGGCGCGTCGGCCAAGCGGACCACGGAGCTGCCGGAGTACGACGGGCTGCGGGCGGACGTCGCGCGTTGGCGCGGCGAGCGCAACGCGGTGCCGGGCAACCCGGAGGCATCGGCGGCCGCGGTACTCAAGATCGTCGATGCCGAAAAGCCGCCGCTACGCGTCTTTTTCGGCAGCGCACCACTGCAGATCGCCAAGGCCGACTACGAAAACCGGTTGCGCACCTGGGAAGAGTGGCAGCCGGTGTCCGAGTTGGCGCAGGGCTGAGCGAAGGAACTCCGATGGCGGGGCTGAAATTTGTCCGACGGGTCGACGGGGTGACCTACGAGTTCACCGAAGACGGTGAGGTTCATGGGTTTCCGTCATACAAGCGCGTCGACGTGGATGTCTGGGTTCGGCGGTTGCCGCACTTCGGATGGGCGGTGTGCACGGAATCCGATGTGGTGTCCAGTCGCCCATTCGATTACGCGGGACTCGGCTACCGGCCGCCCGAGGGCGTCTGGGTGAGCCGCAAGGACGACCGTTCGTACGTCTACGACCTGGTCCACGTGAGCTGACTGTTGTGCAGATTCGTCACGCTCGACGGCCGCGAGCGTGACGAATCTGCACACGAAATAGCGCGTGTCGCCGTACAAACACGGCCGCTCGCGGGAAGAAAGAAGGGTCAGGCGGCGAGGGCGCGGCGCTCGCCGAGCACGGCGGCGTAGTGCCCCAGCAGTTCGTCGCAGACGGCGGGCCAGGTGCGGCTCAGGACGCTGCGCCGTGCGGCCACCGAGTAGCGGGACCGTTCGGCCAGCAGGTGATCGACTGCCGCCGGCAGCGACCCCTCGAAATCCGCCACCGGCAACAGCAATCCGGTGTGCATGGGCGTCACCAGGTCGCGCGGGCCGCCCGCGTCCGGGGCGATCACCGGCAGCCCCGACGCCATGGCCTCCTGCACCGCCTGACAGAACGTCTCGTGCTCCCCCGGGTGCACGAACACGTCCATGCTGGCGTACGCGGCGGCCAGCTCCCGGCCGTACAGCGCACCGGTGAAAACCGCTGCGGGAAGCAGCTTTCGGAGCTTGGCCTGGTCGATCCCCTCGCCGACTACCACGAGCTGCAGGTCACCACGGCCGGCCAGCGCGGCCAGACGTTCCACGTGCTTCTCGGGTGCCAGCCGGCCGACGAAGCCCACCACCGGCTTGCCTTCGGGTGACCACTGCGCACGCAGCGCGGCACTGCGCGCCGACGGCGCGAAGCCGGTGACGTCGACGCCGCGACCCCACTTGTGCACGCGCGGAATCCGATGGGAGACAAGGTCTTCCATCGTCGCACTGGAGGGCGCCAGGGTCCGGTCGGCGCGCGAGTGCAGATGCCGGTTCCAGGCCCATGCGACGTTGGTCATCATGCCGACGCCGTAGCTCTGCGCGAAGCCGGCGATGTCGGTCTGGAACACCGCGACGGTCGGAATGCCGAGGAAGCGTGCGGCGTGCAGCCCGCCGTAACCGAGCAGCGCCGGAGAGGCCAGGTGCACGACGTCAGGACGAAAATCGCGCAGTACCCGCACCATTCGCGGCCGCGGCACACCCAGCGGCAACGATGTCACCTTCGGGAACATGCGCGACGGGATGCGGTGCACGGGCACGTCTCCGTGGCAGGTATCTGCGCGCTTTTCACCCCGTGGGGTGTCCGGTGCAATGACCAGCGCCTCATGGCCGTTCCGGTGGAGGTGCTCGAGCACCCGGAGCACCGAATTGGTGACGCCGTTGACATTCGGGAGAAAGGACTCCGCCACGATCGCAACTCGCACACCTGCAGGCTGGCAGCGCAGCCTGACCGTCAGGTGACCGACAGGGGTACGCGACGCGAAGACACGCACAACTCGGGTACCCCCGGTATCGTCTTCCGCACCGGGGCGAGAAAGGGGTCGGCATGCGTCTACCTCGGCTGATCCCCGTGTTGGCCACCGCCATGGTCGTCCTCCTCGTGTTCACCGGCTGCGGTCGCACCGTCACCGGATCAGCGCAGCAGGACCCGGATCTGCCGGGCGTCTCGATCACCGCGGACGGCTTCGGCATCATCGCGGGCCGGCCCGATGCCCCGGCACAGATCGAGGTGTACACCGAGCCGCAGTGCACGCATTGCGCGCACCTGCAGGACACCGACGGGCGGGAGATGAAGAGCCTGATCGCCCTCGGTCTGCTGACCGTCACCTACCGCCCGGTGACCTTCCTCGACACCGGCAACGGGTATTCGGCGAAGGTCGCGGGCGCGATGTTCCTGGCTGCGGCGCACGGCACGTCGGCCCCGGCACTGCAGGCGTACGTCGCGACGCTCTGGGGGCATCAGAATCCGGGCGGTTCGGCGCCGTCGGACGAAGAGCTCGCGGGCTGGGCCGCCGACAGCGGCGTCAGCAGCGAGGCCGTGGCCGCCATCCGGTCAGGTGCCCACGCCGTCGACACCGACGCAATGACGCAGACCAACGAGAACAGGCTGCAGGAAATCCGCGGGGATGACGCGGGGACGCCCACGGTGTACGACCTCACCGGCAACACCGTGGTGGACATCCAGGAGGCCGGGTGGCTGGCGAAGCTCACCGGGGGCGGGCAGACCCTCTAGTCCAACCGGCGCTGCACGAGCGTCACGATGCCGAGCAGCACACCGGCGGCCAGCCAGCCCACCACGGCGATCGATCCGGCCGGGACGACGGCCAGGGACGCATTGCGGTTCTGCACCCGCACCAGGTCCGGGTTGCTGCGGTCGTATTCGACGTAGATGCGCATCCCGGCCTCGAGCTCGGACGGGTACAGCACGCCGAGCTCAGGCCGGTAGGTGACGCGGTCGGGCGTCACGAACTCGATGGTGGAGCGCCGCGGACCTGCCGAGAGCACCTCGGCCGCCGCGGTGCCCATGTTGTGCTCGATCTGCTGGTCATTCCGCCACGCACCGAGGACCAGCAACACCGATTGCAGGGTCACCAGGCAGGCCGTGATGACGATGCCGATCCGGATCCGGCGGATGACGCGCTGCGACCGAGTTTCCTTACCGTTGCCGAAGACACGCAGAATCAGGCTGTCCCACAACGTATTCAGCCTGCAGCGCAGGTGTTCGGGGATCACGGAGCGGCCTTGATCGCCGCCCGTATCGATGCGTGCAACGACCGCAGGGTGGACCGGTCGGCCTTGACCTCGAGTACGCGCATCCCCTCGAACGGTTCGCGCAGCGCGGCAGCCAGTCCGTCGGCCTCCACCTGCCGGCATTCGACGTGGTACGCCCGGCACAGGGCGGCGACGTCGACGTCGTGCGGGGTGCCGAAGATGCGCGACGACACGTCGGAGAACCGGGGGTCGCCCTGCTCGAGCAGCTCGAAGATGCCGCCGCCGTTGTCGTTGGAGACCACGATCGTCAACGCCTTCGGCGTCGGCTCGGTGGGGCCGATCAGCAGGCCCGAGCTGTCGTGGACGAAGGTCAGGTCACCGATGAGCGCGACGGTGCGGCCCGAGGTATGGGCCAGCGCGGCGCCGATCGCCGTGGACACCGTGCCGTCGATACCGGCGACGCCGCGGTTGGACCGCACCGAGATGCCGTGCGAGTTCAGCCCGACCAGCGCGGCGTCACGCACCGGGTTGGAGGCGCCGAGCACCAGTTGGTCGCCGGGCTGCAGACCGTCGGCGACCGCGGCTGCCACGTGCAGGCCGGTGGTCAGTTCATAGGCCGCCAGCTGGTCGCGGACCGCGTGC
>Ga0070667_100005141_pt1 | contig 10954 bp, 9 predicted proteins | sample KBSS33metaG_FD_64659 | JGI IMG/M metagenome (GOLD analysis project Ga0070667, IMG submission 64659) | Switchgrass rhizosphere microbial communities from Kellogg Biological Station, Michigan, USA - KBS S3-3 metaG | ecosystem: Host-associated > Plants > Roots > Rhizosphere > Soil ...
GGGCACTGGTTGCAGTTCGCCCAGGTACAACCGAATCTGTTCGCAGCGATGCTGACGGAGTTCGGGGTGACCGAACTTCTCGCAGACCCGAAGTGGAAAGGCTTTCCGGCATTGGAAAGTCCCGACCTGTACAAGGAGTTCTGGTCGATCCTGTTGACGAAAGTCGGTGAGCGCACCCTCGCCCAATGGCAGCAGTGTTTTGACGACAACCCGGACCTGTGCGCCGAGTTATTCCGGTCCGGGCCGGACGTATTCGATCATCGTCAATTGGCGTATGAGGGCCGCTCGACGGTCGTCGAGGATGCCGAGGTGGGACCGGTCCGCCAACCGAGCACCCTCGTTCACACCCAGAACGGCCCGCTGGGCCGACCCACACCAGCGCCTCGGCTAGGGGCCGATGCCGGCATCTGGGCGGCTGATGCGCCAGCTGTGGAGGCCGCTGGTGACACCGGTTCGACGCTGCCGCTGACGGGCATCACCATCGTGGAGTTCGGCGAGATGTTCGCCGCCCCCTACGCCTCGAGTGTGCTCGCCGACCTCGGCGCACGCGTCATCAAGTTCGAGAACATCAACGGTGACAACATCCGCAACCTCCTGCCGTTTCCGGAGGCCGCCGGGGCGAAGGTGATGCAGGGCAAGGAAAGTATTCAGGTCGATCTGCACACCGAAGACGGACGCGAGGTCGCTCACCGGCTCGTCGCGTCCGCTGACGTTGTGCTGCAGTCCATGCGGTCAGGTGCCGCCGACAGGCTGGGCATCGATGCGGAGACGCTGCATACGATCAACCCCGACCTGATCTACGTGTCGGCGCCCGGCTACGGCGTGGCCGGACCCTTCGCTTCTCGTCCGGCATACGCTCCGAGCATCTCCGCGGCCGGCGGCGTGGCGCTGACCAACGCACCGGATGCCGCATGCGTAACGTCTAGCGTGGACGAGGTCATGTACCACGTGCCGCGGGTTACGACAGCGGGTACGGCAACGGAGTTGCAGAGTGATGGAGTTGCGGCCCTCGGCGTTGCTTCTGCGATCCTGACCGCGCTCGTCGGGCGCGACCGTGGCCGCCCGATCAACGATGTACGCACTTCGATGCTCGCCACGGTGACGCACCTGCTCACCGACTGGGTTGTCGACTACCCGGACGCTCCGCAGCCTTTGGCGCCCCGGCACAACGGCAACGGGCTCTCGGCGCTATATCGGATCTACGAGGCCAGTGAGGGACACATTTTCTTGGCGGCGCCGCAGGCCAAAGAATGGCCGCCGCTGATGGCAGCGCTGCAAGATTTCGCGGATCTAGGTGACGACCAACGCTTCTCGACGCTCGAGGGCCGGGCGGCTAATGACGACGAGCTCGCGCGGCGGCTCGAGGCTGTATTCGGCAAGGAGTCGGCCGCGTTCTGGGAGAGACATCTTGGGGCCGCAGGCCTCGGCTGCGTGGAACTCTACGAAGGCGCTCCGGCGCGGCTCATCCAGACGGATCCGCAACTGGCGGCCGAATACACGGTTTCTGCTGTGAGCCCAGTCTTCGACGAGCACCTGCGTTTTTCGCCGCTGGTCGGATTGAGTCGGTCGGAGACCCGGGCACCCGGCGGATGTCTGGCCGGCCAGCACACTGTCTCGGTGCTGCGGGAGTTCGGCTACGATGACGCGACAATCGCGGAGTGGCAGGATGCCGGTGTAATTCATTGTGGCTGAGAGTAAGACGCTCGATCGCTCATCGGAGCGACAACACATCATCGACGCTGCCTACCGTTGCCTGGACCGCAGCCCCGAATCATCGGCATCCATCACCGAGATACTCGAAGAAGCCGGTCTGGGCACCCGGGCCTTCTATCGGAACTTCAGCACCAAACACGATCTTCTGTTGGAAATGTTCCGCAGGGATCGCGAGGCGGTGCAGGAGCAACTGCGCGAGGTCGTGGCGCGCGCCGAGACCCCAATCGAGGCCCTGCGGTCGTGGATGACGCACCAGTTCGAGCTGGTGTCGAATCCGCGCAAGCGCAAGAGGGTGGCCATTTTCTACTCGGAGGAGCTACGGCGCACTCCTGGTTATGCCCGCGAACTCGACATCGTCATGGCGGCCGATCAGGCATCGATAGCCGCGATCCTGCACCGAGGCAAAGCCGAAGGTGTCTTTACCGCGTGCACTCCGGAGGCGGATGCTCGTTCGATTCGCGCGGCTTACGAGGCCGCACTCCTCGACAGGTTTCAACGAAAGTCGACAGCAAACGTCGCCGAAGAGGTCGAACTGCTCCTGGGCTTCGTCCTGCGTGGCCTCGGTGCCGCTTAGCCCCTCAGAAAGGAAGCGAGCTCCGTGCGGGTAGCCGGCGCCGATAATGCGGTCGTCGAGGACGTGCTCGACGACTTCCTTCGGGTGCCGGGTGTGGTGGCGGATCAAGCTGTTCCACACCGCGAGTTGATAGGGCGAGCTAGGAAACAGTCTCCAACACCGGCGGCTTGACGGCGGCCGGATCGGGATTGACGATCGGAAGGCCCATGAAGCGACGGGCGTTGTCGCCCATGAAGTCGTACGTGCGTCGCTGATCCATGCCTTCCGCGTACTTGAAGTAGCCGCGGGGGGTCTCGAGGCCCTCCGGGTGCGGCCAGTCCGAGCCGAACAGCACCTTGTCCCAACCGACTGTCTGCACTACGTCCGCAACTGAGCCTTCCCAGAATGGGCTGACCCAGATATTGCGCCGGAAGACGTCGTGCGGGTGTTCGGGGAAATTCTGCGGCATCTTGTTATATGTGGACTGCAGATCATCGAAAAGCGGTTTGATCCAAGAACTTCCATTCTCGACGCTGGCGATGCGCAGTTTGGGGAAGCGGCTCAGCGTGCCGTGGCAGATGAGACTGGTCAGCATGTCGGCGATTTCGCGGTGGCCGAGCGCGGTCCACTTGAACGCCGACATTTCGAAGGCGCTGCTGGTGTCAGCCGGCTCCCACTTCTCGATGTACTCCTGCAAGGGGGGTTGGCTTGCGTGCAAGACGATGGGAAGGCCGGCAGACTCGACATCGCGCCAGAATGGGTCGAACTCCGGCAGTGCGGGGGAGCGCCAACCTTTGTAGCCCTTGACCGGTGCCGGCTTGATCAATGCGACTTTGGCGCCGTTGTTGAGGATGAATTCGAGTTCGCGGCGGCCTTCGTCGACCAGACCGAGGGTGATGACCGGCGTGGAGTAGATGCGGTCAGCGTGGGTGAAGCCCCAGTGTTCGAGCATCCACTGATTCAAGGCGTGGATGATGGCCGCAGTCAGTTCGGGATCCTCGGCTGAGGAGTGCTCGACCAGGTTCGCCAGGGTGGGATAATTCAGGCATGAGTCGACGCCTTGGCGGTCGAGTTCGGCGATCCGGTCCTCCGGATCGCGCGCACCGGGTGGACAGTCGATCCCTCGTCCCGACATCTCCCGCATAGTCAGGCCTTCGGGGTTCTGGCCGGAATAGAACTTCTCGTGCGCCCCGGGAGCCGCCACCCGCTCGAATGTCGGATTGGGCATGTAGTCCGTGATCTTGTTCAAGATCGCGATGCGGGTGTGCCTGCCGATCTGGACGAACTGCACCTTGGACTGGTATTCCTCCGGCAGGTACGTGAGCAGCGCGTCGGGCGTCTCGTACATGTGCTGATCGGCATCGAAAATCGGTGCGTCGGTGAACTGCGTCATCATGCCTCGCCTCCTTATCTCGCTAGGTTCGCATCGACCTTTCCGTAACTTGACAGAACTGTCAAGTTTGCCAGCTCTATAGGCGATTATTGGTTCTTCAAGTGCAGAAACTAGCTTCTGTCGAAACTGTCATATATGTTCCTGATATGACTCTGTCCGAAGGTGTCGGTGCCGATGAGCTGCTCGAGATGAGCCGCGGCGAACGCACTCGTTCGGCGATCCTCGACGCCAGCAGGCGGTTGTTCCTGGAGCGTGGGTTCCGGGGCACGCCGATCAACGCGATCACCGAAGCGTGCGGGATCTCGCGCGCGGGTTTCTATACCTACTTCAAGGACAAGCACGAGATATTCAATGTGCTCGGCGAGACCGCCTATCACGAGGTGCTCGCGGTGATCGCCCGCTGTCGCGATGCGGTCATGTCCGGAACGCTGGACGCCGTTTCGGCGTGGGTCGGCGAGTACTTCGACTACATGGACCGCCACGGTGCATTCGTGACGGCGGCGGCGCATACGGCACCCGACGATGACGCTTTCCGCCGCGCGCGCAACCATATGATGACGCGCGCATCTTGGAGGCTGGGGGAGGCGATCAGCGCCCACGGTAGGCATTCCCCGGAAGTCGTCGGCGTCGCCGCGATGGGCTTGCTCGACCGCTCATGGTATGCCGTGCAGACTCAATCAGTCCCGGTCGATCGCGCCGAGATAATCGGCGTGGTCGCCGAGGCGATCGCCGCGATGGCCCCCATGCCGGGCGAAACGCGTACGTGAGCAACGATCCTCCGGTCTCGGGTCTCGGTGCAGCTCACATATGCAGTTCCGCCGCGTCCGCACCAATGGTCGGCGACTCGACAAGCACCATTCGAACTCGCTGAGCGGACAAGCTACGGCCGGAACGCGCCTCGTGGGCGGTGACACCTGGCGCGGCAGGGGCGAACTCCGACGATGCGAAGGCAAGAGCCTTCTGTAAGTGGTTGGGTACGCCCGGTTTCGGGGTCCTGGTTTCGCGGCCTAGGATATGCCGTTAAATAGATAGATATCTGTACAGCGGTTTGATGGGAGTGAGATGAGGACTATCGGATCGGTCGACGAGGCGGTCGATGCAATAGGGGCCGAACTCGGTGTCAGTCAGTGGTTCGAAGTGGAGCAGTCGCGTATCGACGAGTTCGCTGATGTGACCGTGGATCACCAGTGGATCCATGTCGACGTGGAGCGTGCTAAAACCGAAAGTCCCTATGGTGCAACCATTGCCCATGGCTTCTTGACTCTGTCGCTCATCCCCGGTCTCAGCAAGGACAACTACCGCGTGGAGAACGCCAGGATGGGCATCAACTACGGGCTGAACAAGGTCCGGTTCCTGGCGCCGGTGACGGCGGGCAGTCGGGTGCGGGTGCGCTCGGAACTCGCCGACGTGGTACGAGCCGGTGAGGACGCCGTTAACCTCACCGTCCGGCACACCGTCGAGGTCGACGGATCGGAGAAGCCCGCCGCCGTCGCCGAGTTGATATCTAGGTGGGTCTTCTGATGAACGGTGGTCCATTCGGCGGCAAGGCGGTCCTCACCGGAGCGGGCAAGTCGCAGGTCGGCCGCAGGCTGGGCCGGACCGGGTTGGATCTGACGTTGGAGGCAGTGACGCGGGCAATCGCCGATGCCGGGTTGGACTTCGACGATGTCGATGGCATCGCGAGCTATCCCGGGCCAGGAGTGCCCGTTGCGGGGATGTCTGGCGCCGGTATTCACGACGTGCGCAACGCTCTTGGGCTGCGGTCTCGGTGGTACATGTCCGGTCAGGAGACCGCCGGACAGATCGGCCCGGCGATCGAGGCTTGTATGGCGGTCACCTTGGGGTTGGCGAACCACGTGGTGGTGTTCAGGTCGGTGTGGGAGTCGACCGCAGCAGAGCAGGCGGGGGGCGGCAGGGCATCGGTGCTGTTCGAGGGTGGCAAGCTGCCTGCCTACCTCGAGTGGGTGGCGCCATTCGGCGCGTTGTCCGCAGCGAACTGGCTCGCCATGCCCGCTCAGCGGTACATGCACGACTACGGGATGACGCGAGAACAACTTGGCGCGATCGCCATCACCGCCCGCCGCAATGCCGGGCTGAACCCCGACGCCGTCTACCGCGAGCCTATTACGATGGACGACTACCTCGGCGCCCGAATGATCTCGGAACCGCTGTGTCTATACGACTGCGACGCCCCCTGCGACGGAGCTACGGCGGTCGTCGTCTCCCGCCGTGACGCCGCGAAGGGACTGCCGCGCCATCCGTTGACGGTGGAGTCCGTCGGGCCCGGCATGTTCGAGCGCGCGACGTGGGATCAGCGCTTCGACCTCACCACAATGGCTGCCCACGACTCGGCCGAACTCCTTTGGCAGAACACAAAATTGAGACCCGACGATGTCGACATGGCGCAGCTATACGACGGGTTCTCGTTCCTGACCGTGATGTGGCTGGAAGCCCTCGGCTTCTGCGAGAAAGGCAAGGTGGGCGACTTCATCGAAGGCGGCGAACGCATCGCGCTGGACGGTGACCTGCCCATCAACACCAGTGGCGGGCAGTTGTCGGGCGGAAGACTGCACGGGATGGGCTTCCTCCATGAGGCATGCGTGCAGATGTGGGGTGAAGGCGGCGACCGCCAGGCGCCCAAAACGCCGGAAGTTGTCGCCGTCGGAGTTGGGGGCGGGCCCGTCGCCGGTTCCATGCTCCTGAGCAGTCGGTAATTCCCGTGTCCGGTCTGGGCGACGCGTCGGTGACGTTGGACGATATCGTCACCGACAACGCCCGCCGGTTGCCTGACGTGGTCGCATCCTCGGCGATCACGAGGTCACCCCATGCGGCGCTGCGCGAGCACGCAATCAATCTGACTGCAGCGCTGACATATGCGACAAACTGCCAAGTGTGTACGCGGTGCGCGGCGCGCCGCCGGCATCAGAGACAACCCAGGTCGTCGCGCTCCAGATGCCGGTCCATTGACATCGCTAAGCGATTTGAGATCAAATCAGGCAGATAGTTATCTGTATTGCGAAGGATCCTTGAAGGACGTGGAATGCGAGTTCGGCTCGGCAGTCTGCGGGGGAACGCATCCGGAACGCCAGCAGCCGTGCAAGATCACCAGCGTCGGTTTTCATCGAAGCTGCCAGCTGCTCCCGGATCGTAGTTGGGGCGCGACCGGTCATCGTCATGGCCAGTCGAGCCCAGGACGATGAACCGAGCAGTCGAGGTGTAGGTCACACGGCGCTAAGCCGTTGATCCCGAGCTCTTTCCAATTGCTCCGGCTGAACTTCACGAAGCACGTTGTAAAGGAAGAGTCGAGATGGGACGTGTACAGGACAAGGTTGTTGTGGTGACGGGCGCGGCGCGCGGTCAGGGTCGCAGCCACTCGATCAAACTGGCTAAAGAAGGTGCCGACATCATCCTGTTCGATTCTTGCTACGACGACATCGAGACCAACAAATATCAGCTTGACGGCTCTGGTCAGCTCGAAAAGGTAGGACTCGAAGTCACGAAGACCGGGCGGCGTGCGTACACAGCCGAAGTCGATGTCCGCGACGGGGCGGCGGTCGTGCGTGAGTTGTCCAACGCTGTGGTCGAGTTCGGCGGTCTCGACGTTGTCGTCATCAACGCCGATATCTGCCCACTCGGCGCTGAGCTCGGTATCCAAGCGTTCGTCGACGCCTTCCATCTTGAGTTCATCGGAGTGATCAATACCGTGCAAGCGGCACTGCCTCACATGCAGGCCGGCGCTTCGATCATCGTCTATGGGTCTAGTGCGAGCCTGCTGAGGGACCCGATGTCCGCGGGTGTCGATGGCCCCTTCGGGTTGGGGGGTGCCGCATGCAGCTATGCCAAGCAAATGGTGAACTCCTACATGCTCCGGTTGGCCACACAGCTTGTCCCGCAGTCGATCCGGGCTAATGCGGTGCACCGCACCATCGGAAGTCCAGCGCTGCAGAATAGTGGGCCGATGTGCGGGGAGTTCCGTTCAGAAGTCGATCAGTCCAAGCGCGACGGTGCGTTGGAGGCCTTACCTGCGTTACAAGCAACGTCCATTCCGTATGTTGATCCGGAGGACGTCGCGAACGTTGTGTGTTTCCTGGCGTCGGACGATTCCCGTGAAATCACGGGCCTGCAGTTCTTAACGGGGCAGCGGGGATTCACCTCCACGCTGCTCAATAGATAGACAGTGGTTCTGTGTCTCAATGGTTGTGGTGTGCTCAAGAGCAGGTTTCCGTAGTGGGATCATCGACGCATTGATTCTGCCTTGTGATCCCAACGGAATGGCATAGAGATCAAGCTGATCGGGGGCGGAATAGTGGTAACCAGACGCGGCTGTTCTCATCGCCCGTCGCGTCCGTCCAGTCCTCGAAGAAGGCCTCAACCGGCAGGCCGACGTAGATGTCGTCGGGCGTTATGTCGACCACGTTGGTGATGAGGCGCACGTCGGCCTCGTCTTCGAGTTCCACCATGGCGATGATGTAAGGCGGATTCAAACCGGGGATCCAGGGTTGATGGTTCACGGTGTACGCGGCCACGGTGGCTCGCCCGGACACCGGTTCGGTGCCGACATCGGTGCTGCGGCAACGCCAGCACGCTGGGCCCGGCGGGTGGAAGAAATGCCCGCAGGCGCGACATCGGGAAATCATCAGCTGACCGTGTGCGCCGCCGGTCCAGAAGGCGCGTGATTCGGCCGAGGGACTGGGGGCAAGCCGAAAGTCAGGCCGGCGGTAGGCAGCATCGCTAGACACGCTAGATACAGTAAACTATTTATTGAATGCGTGGAACGAAGGCCTTGGCTGTGGGAGCATTTCGCAGCTCCAAAGAGTCAACTTCGCGTACCGCAGGGCGCGCTCGTTCTGCTGAGGGCTACCAGACTCCTGACGGATGTACGGGAGGGGTGCGGCACGCCTTGAGGGCTGGTCGCATGATGGACGGGCGCGTTAAACGCTGAGGTCGGCATCTCTGAGAGCTGCGGCAAAGTCGATTGCGCCGGTCCGGGCCGCCGCCGTCACGCCACCGTCGACGAGAAGGTCCGTTCCGGTGATGAAGCTCGCCGCGGGGCTCAACAGGAAATCCACCGCCGCGGCGATGTCTTGTGCAGTTCCCAGCCGTCTCGCAGGCGAGCCCTCGACCATCACCCGCATGAGACCACCGGAGTTGCCGTCGAGTTCCTGTCTGCCCATCGCTGTCGAGATGACACCCGGGCTTACCGAGTTGACGCGTGCACCGCGCGCTCCCCAGACACTGGCTGCGGCTGCGACCCGGAGCTGGTTGGCCCGCTTGGCGTAACCATAGGCTTCCTGAGGGCTGCCGAACCGCTCTGCCGCGCAACTCGCTATCGTCACTAGCTCGTGTGTGGGACTGGTCGCGAGCTGAAGTTCGACCTGCGCATCGATAGGGGAGTTGAGATGACCGGCCATACTGGAGATGACCACTCCGGCGCCCCCGCTCTGCATGACCTTCCCGAACTCGTCGAGCGCAATGGCGACTCCAAGTAGATCCACTGCAAGGATGGTCTCAACACTCGCCTGCTCCGGCGATAGACCCGCTGTGTGCACCAGCCCAGTCAGTCGACCTAAAGAGGCCGCTGTTTCGGCCAGCGCAGCGACCGAATCGGGGGAGGTCACGTCGGTCGGCGCGGTCTTCACCGAGTACCCGTCCACACGCAGCGCCTCGGCGCTCTCTTCCAAGCTGACAGCGTCGATGTCGGCGAGGACTAACAACCGCCCAGCACCGAGGAGTCGAGCAACCGCGGTGCCCATCCCGCCCGTGCCTACGATTACCAGAATTTCGGACGATGGTGTTGGGGAGTTAATTGGAGCCGCCTTAGCTAGTGGAATGAGTTAAATGGATTACTAATGGTAGCAACATGCCAGGATTTCGGGAGACGCACCGTCGCGCGTGGGTGGTGGTAACCCGCCAACGAGACGTTCGCGTGCACCGCTTCATGCCCCCGCCGAAAGCCACTGGTGTCATGGGTTTTTCGCCGGGCCAAGGCAGTGAGCGAGAGTTACGCGGTACGGTCATGATTCATCTGATGAAACGGCGACGTGAACTGACGTGATCTCTATTGGCGGCTGGCCGACTCGCGAACGGTGCGGTCGCACATGAGCTCGACACCGAGATGCAGACCGGAGCCGTCGACGGTGCCCGTGATCGGAATGCTCCTTGCCGAATTGCCCGGGCAGCCTTCTTCATTCCTCGCTCGAGTAGTCTCGAACAAGGGTGTACGAATGCCGATCTCGTGGATTGGTAACGCTTCTCGTGCATGAGACGAGTCGGCTTGCACTTACCGGGGGCGGCAGGTCCTGAGGTAGCTGAGGAACGAGGCCTGTAGGCCGGTCACGTGCGTTTCGTGCAGGAGCTCGCTGGTGACCGGTGCGCCGCTTGAGGTGAGGTGGTGAAGGACGGTGGCCGTATTTTTCGCGAGGCTTTGGTAGACGGCCAGGTCTCCAAGAAGCTCTCGGTCGTTGAAGGTCAGGTGAAGTTTGGTGCCCAGCCGGCTGTCATCCATCTCGCGAAGCAGCGCGAAGATCTGACTGTCTCCAGCGAGGATTCCGGGGCTGCCGGCTCCGATGCTCTCGAAGGCGGTGCTGCCGGTGAGCCAGGCGTAGAGAGTGAAGAGTCCGCCGTAGGAGTAGCCGAAAAGGCCGTGACCGCTTGCGGCTGCGCCGTATTGGTGTGCGATCCGCGGGTGCAATTCCGTGGTCAGGAAGCTCAGGAACACATCGGCGTGGGTGTCGCGCAATTCGGCGAGGTAGGCGTCGGCTTCTTCGCGTGTCCTCATGCCCGCTTCCAATCCCATCTCCACGGCATCGATGAGCTCCTGGGCGATGGGCTCGCCGGGTGGCACCAAGTCTCTGTTGCGCAGCCGATCCCAGTCCTGTGCGCCCTCGCGTGCGTACCCGACGCTGACCTGGATGTAGGGCTGGATCCGTTGCATGGGGTCCATCTGGGTGACGATGAGCGGAGCTGTCAGGCCCACGGCAAAATTGCCGTCCAGCACGTACACGATGGGCGCTTGTGTGGTGGCGCGGTCGTAACCCGGTGGCGTGGTAACCCAGACTCCGTAGTCATGCCCACCGCTGGAACGCATCTCGAAGTAGTCGGTGTCTGCGAGACAGCCTTGCCACATGGCGCTCATCAAGGGTCCTTCGCAACTCGGCGGGCCTCGCAGCACGGAGCTGTCGGCATCTTTTTATCCATTGGAGAAGTCTTATCCAATGGATAAATTGTGGGAGTGATCTTGTCAAGCTCGGAACGCAAAGGCGACGCACGCGAGCGTCTTCTTGCTCGGCTTCTCG
>Ga0070667_100005144_pt1 | contig 10943 bp, 10 predicted proteins | sample KBSS33metaG_FD_64659 | JGI IMG/M metagenome (GOLD analysis project Ga0070667, IMG submission 64659) | Switchgrass rhizosphere microbial communities from Kellogg Biological Station, Michigan, USA - KBS S3-3 metaG | ecosystem: Host-associated > Plants > Roots > Rhizosphere > Soil ...
ACGCTTGTGCTGCCGATGAAATACTGCCCTTGTCGGTTGTCGTCCGCAGGACAGCCGCCGTACGTCGCATAAAAATTGATGGTGTAATCGCCCAGCGTCGATTCCAGCGAGCCGGTCAGCGTGGCTGTCGGACCGACCCCGCCGGCCGCGGTCAGCACCGGATAATTGAGGCCGCGATTGGCGTAGTCGGGCGGCAGCGGTGCGCCGTCGTTGTCGTTCGGTAAGACACCGGGATCGACGAGGTCGATGCCGAGGCCGCCATTGGCGATGATGCCGTTGTTGTGGATATTGTTCTCGCGGCCGATCTCGACCCATACGCCTTGCGCCGCGTTCGCCGACAGCACGTTGTATCGGATCGTGTTCGCCGTCGGTGCATCGCCGGCATCGCCGCCGAGATGGATGCCGGCTTGAGCGTTGCCGTGGATGCCGACAGCGTCGGCGAAACCGATGTAGTTGTATTCGATCGTGTTGTTCGATGCGCCGCCGCCGCTGAGTGCAATACCGGATTGGCCGTTGTCGCCGATCCAGTTGCCGCTGATCTCGTTGTTCCCGGCGTTCATGATGATGCCGCGCGTGCCGTTGCCGAGATTCGTGAAATGGCCGGAAGTGCCGCCCGACCAGCCGACGCCGATCAGGTTCTTGATGATGTGATTGTTGGAGGTGCCCGCGACTAGGCCGATTCCGCTGCCGGTCGCGCCGCTGACGATGTTGCGATCGGCATCGTCAGTACCGCCGACGGTCACGTCGTGCGTGCCCGCGCCGATATGGATGTCTTCGTCGTTCGCCAACAGATCGTGCCCGCTGGCGGTGCCGCCGAAGCGGCTCGCGACGATCGAGTGCCCGCTGCCGCCCAAAAGGTTGACCGCCGCATTCGAGAATCCGCTGAATGCGATGCCCCAGACGACGATCGCGACGTTGTCCGCGGCGCTCGACGGCACGGTGAGCCCGTTCGTGACGCTGTCGTTGCCGGCCTCGAGAATGATGCACAGCTGTGCATCGTCGCCCGTGTCCAGATCGTTGGGGACGTAGCCGGGCTGGTTATGGCCGTTGAAGATGATCGGCACCGTGATGCTTGGCAGTGGCGAGTTCAATTCGATCACGCGCGGTCCGCAGCCGTTGCCGATGTCGAACGTGATCAAGCCGCTACCGTGCGAAATCGAAGCTTGGATCGCACTACGCAGCGATCCGCTGCCGGTATCGTTGGTGTTCGTCACCGTCTGCACAAAGCCTTCGGGAGCGGGTCCGCCCGCGGCCTGTTGGCCTGTGAATGCGACACAGAGCAGTAAAGCGCATGCCGCGAGTCCCTTCCTGAATGCGGTCAAACAGCGACCGGATTGCGAAACGATGCGCATGGCGAGTCCTCCATCCGAGGCACAGCGCCTCGCTCTGGAGTGCTACACGCAAATCGGCGGCAAAAGCGGCAGCCCGTCCGCCGGCATCACACGGTCGCGTGGTGTCGAGCGTCTACCGGCTGGCTAGGAGCTGTTCGGCCTGCCGAGATGCATGTCTGTCTCGTCCGTCGGAAGGGTTCCGCGCCGCTTTTGCCGCCGATTTGCGTGTTCCATTTGTATCGCCGCAATCCTCGCGGCGTGACCGATGGATCTATCCGATGAAACGGAACCGGGTAGTGAACGGAGTATCACTCGGCCCCTCCGTCGAAGCCGTCGTCGAAGATATGATCGTCGATGAAGACCAACACGCGTCCGCTGTCGCTGACACCGTTGTTCGGATTCGCGTCGTAGTACGGCGCGCCGACATAGACGCGGCCATCGGCGACCGCGACCGACGCGCCGGCGTACTGGCCGATGGACAGCTGGTCGTGACTGAACAGTTCGGCGACCTCGGACCAGCAATACTCGCCGAGACCGCAAGAGACGTTACGGAACACGGCGGCGACGCCAGTCTGGCCGGTGCCGCCAAAGACATCCTTGACGCGATCCGGCGCTCCGGCAACCAGCCATCCGCGTTCGGCATCGTAGGCGACGGCGGTCCCGAAGCGGTCACCCGACGCGGGACCCGACATGAACACTTCGCTCTGCAATTGCCAGCTACCCGCCCCGTCCGGCTCGAAAGCGAACACCGAACCGACGTCGACAACCGGCGGACTGGCTCCCGGCACGTCGCGACCTGGCGCACCGACGAAGACGCGACCGGGACCAGCCGCGACCGACAAACCGAACATCTCCTGCGCGGCCGGGTCGGGAGCCGTCAGTTCGGCGACCTGAAGCCAGCCGTCTGCCACGTGGGTCGAATTGGCGAAGACATACGCGGCGCCGGAGAAGGGGCCGCCGCTATCGTGGAACGGTGCGCCGACGACCGCGAGATCCGGCTGCAGCGGATCGGGACTGCGGTAGACCGCCACGCTGTGGCCGAAATGATCGCCCTCGTGGGCGTCGCTCAAGGGGTACAGGTTCGCCCACGTGCTCGGATCATCGCCATCGAAAGCGATCATCACTTTACCCGCGCGCGCCGATCCGGAGCCGCACGTCTCGCACGGCCCGGGCGAACCGACCGCCAGGAGCTCGCGATCGTAGGCAATCGACCAGCCAGTGCGATCGCCCTCCGCTCCGCCGATGCCGCCGATCGAAGACCATGGATCGCTTTCGTCCGGGAAATACTGCAGATAGTTCACTAGGCCGCTGTTGGGCAAGTCGCCGGCATCGCCGGCGTACCCGGGAGCGCCGGCGTAGAGACGATCTCCATCGATCGCCACCGCAAAACCGAAGAATGCATCGGCCGCCGGATTTTCGAGCACGACGTTTTCCGCGAAATGCCAGCTCCCGCCATCGCGGCGCCAGACCTCGACCGCGCCGCTGGCAGCGAGCACCCCATCGTTCCGGTACGGCGCACCGACCGCCAACTCGTTTCCGTTGACATAGATGGACGAACCGAAGAGGGAGCCATCCTGCAGCACGCGCGGATACAGTTCGCCTTGGGAGATCCACTCCGGCGACACCGCACGTGCCGCGAGCGCGATCGGAAGCAACACTGCCACGGCAAGGGACGTGAACCGAGTTGTTGCCCTTCGCATTGCCATCGCTATTCCCGGAAGTTTCGACAGAGTCCCTAATGCATGACGGCGCGAAAGCGAACGGTTATCCGTCGCAGCGACGAAGCCGCTATGGCAACGCTTCGAAACCACTGTAGAAAATCACGTCGCTTTCGTAAGCCCCAATGTCGATACGCGGCCCCTGCAGACGCAATGCACCGTCGATGTCGAACAAGCCGGCGCCACCGGGCGGCGCATTCGTGCCGGCATTGATCAGTGGTGAACGCGAGGCAGGCCGAAAGTTGAACAAGCCGCCACTAAAGACCGGCTCGAGAGCGAAATTGCCGTTGCTGGCCGGGTCGGGGGCAACGCCACCGAGCACGCCGATGTCGTTGTGGACGAGCGTGGTAACGTCGTTGGCGTTGTACAGATCGTTGCCGTTGTTCGCCCACAAGAGATTGTTGCTCAGCGTGAAGTCAGCGCTGGCACTGTCGGCAAGATAGAGGCCGCCGGTCATCGGTGTCGATGCATGCGTGGCCTGGTTGCCTACGATCGTGTTGCCGGTGACGTACTGCTCACCCGCGTCGGCACCGAGCACGCCGGCGGCGTCGCCGCCTGCCATGTTGTAAGCGATCAGATTGTTGCGCACGATCATGCGACCGGCGCTTCCCTCAACCCCGATCTTGAGGGCGCCGGCGACTGCGTCATCCTGGCTCTGGTTCAGGAAGAACCGGTTCGCCTCGACGCGCACTTCACCGCCGCTGCGAATCGACAATCCCGATGCGTACCCGCTGCCGCCGAGGTTGAGGTGGCCATTGATGAAGGTGATCCCGCTCACCCCGATCGCGCTGACAGCCTGCGTAAAGATGCGCAGCACCTGATCGAGACCCTGCCCGTCGAGCGTTGTGGCACCGCCATCCTGCATCGAACAGTCGACGTTCCAGCCGCCCGAGATCGTCAGCGAGTGCGCTTCGTTGCTGAGGTAGGAGAGCATCTGCGTCAACGCGTAGCTGCCAGAGACGATGCGGATGTCGTCATCGAGCCCGTTGTCCTGCGCAACGGTCAACGAAAATTGGACGCCAGCGGCGCTGTTGGCGCAATACACGATCGGCGAACCGGCATGCACCAGGCAGCTGCAGGCGAGTAGCGGAAGGGCAAGCGGATAGCGTTTCATCGATGCGAACCTCGCAGATTTCTCAAGCGCATCGAAGAATTTCGATGCGCGCGCAGGCCATGGATCGACGGCGCGCGGCAGCACAACAATGGCCGATCGGCGTGAGGCGAATACGCTTGTATGCGATTCATCCATTTCCGTCGAAGCCGCCGCGCAGCGAACAGACAGCAGGCAACCGCCAACGGCACTGCGGCGATGCCAGAATGGATCGGAATGCGCACAGTGGTTCCTCGCGGGCCATGAGATACCGGGGGAGGAAATGCGCGACGGGGCGAAAGCGAACGCAATCAGTGACGGAATTATCCGATTCCATCGCTAAACATCGTATCGCGCGTTCGTTCTCGCGCTCGATGGCATTTCGATCCTCGACGGTGATGGCGGGTTGTGATCGTCGGATAATGTGGATTGCGGGATCGCCGGGAAGGAGCCGCGATGAACGAGGGGCGGCTAGTCGACCCTTCAATCCCAATGTTCCGACGCATCCTGGACGGACGGAGTGCGTCAGCGCTGATTTCGGAGGGAATCATCATGAAGCCGCGTTCTCGAATCGTCGGCATTGCCTCGACTCTCCTCGTCGTTCTTGCCGGTCTGGGGATATGGAATGCTGCGTTGCGCGTTCCCTCGATCGACCGGCTCGCGCTGCCGGTGGATCTCATCGCCGCCGATTCCGCCGCGGGTAAAGCCCTGCTCGAAGAAAAAAACTTCATCGCGGACTATGACGCGTTGAGCCGAAACTTCGAGTCACAATCGAGGCCGGCGTTTTGCGGAGTCGCCAGCTCAGTCGTCGTCCTGAACGCGCTGCATGGCTCGCAACCGCGCCTTACGCAATCCACATTTTTCACCGACGCCGCCAGTCGTATCCGAAGCCAACTCCAAACGACGTTCGGTGGCATGTCGCTGGCGGAGCTCGGCGAGCTCTTGCGCGCACACGGCGTGGAAGTCACCACGCACTACGCCGCGGATACCGATCTCAATGCTTTCCGCTCGATTGCCCGACAAAACCTAGAGACGGTCGGCGATTTTCTGATGGTCAACTATGAGCGCGCCGCTTTGGGCCAGAAGGAAGGCGGCCACATCTCGCCGGTGGCCGCCTACAACGCGGCAACGGATCGCATGCTCATCCTCGATGTCGCGGCCCACAAATATCCGCCAGTCTGGGTCTCGACCGCGGCTCTGTGGAATGCAATGAATACGTTGGACCGTACCTCTCGGCGCACGCGGGGATTCGTCGTCGTACGCCGCTAGGATCGCAAGCTACATGACTGGGGGCATCTCGATCAGGTTCTGCCCCCTCTCGACGCTGGATGTAAATAGATGGTCATGGACGACCATGCACAAAAAACCCGCCAAATCGGCGGGTTTTTGAGATGCATCTGGATAACCTTGGACGTCCTTGGAGCGTCTCTTGGTGCCGACAGTCTGACTCGAACAGACGACCTACCGCTTACAAGGCGGTTGCTCTACCAACTGAGCTATGCCGGCACAGGCGCGCATTGTACCAATCCGCGGTATCGGCTCGCTCAGAAGCACTCGATGGGCTGCTCGCGCAGCGCCGCGGCGCCGGCGCCGAGCTTGGTGCGCCAGTCGATCGGACGCGTGCGGTCGGTGGCGTAGTCGAGCCAGTAGACGGGCAGCTCCTCGGTGCGCGCGATCGATTGCGGCGCGAAGCCGAGCGCGGCGATTTCGGCGCGGCGGCGTTCGGCGTTGCCCTGGTCGCGGAAGAGGCCGAGCGAGATCGTGTTCTGCTGATCGCCGGCGGTGACGACGTAGTAGTCGCGCACGCCTTTCGCCGACAGCGAACGCGCGGCGGCGAGCGCTTGCTCGCGCGATTGCAGCGCGGGCAGATACACCCAATAGCCGCGCGCCTGCGTCGCGTGCGCTTCGCGGAACTGGATGCGGCGCGTCAGCGGCGTCAGCACCCCGATTGCGGCGCGCACATCCGCCTGCGTCGGGAATGTGCCGATCGAATGGCATTCGTCGTTGCGCATGTCGGCGCGAGTTTCCGGCGGCGCGGCGAGCTCGGCGCTGGCATCGTCGCCGTGATCGCGTTCGGACAGGAGCGCGAGTTTCGGCACGCCGGCGTCGCTCGCCGGCGGCATCGTCGCGTGCGTGCGCGGCGCGAACGCGAGCCAGCTCGCGGCACCGAGATTGGCAGCCAGCAACAACAGGAACAACGCGCGGACGAACATGCGAAGAAAGTCAGGGTTCTATTTGGAACGCGTCGATTCTAACGGCCGCCGCGACCGATTTCCGGCGACTCCGCCGCGGTTGCCCACAAGGCGAGGCCGCGCAACACGAGATCGTCGACGCGCTCGGCGCCGGCGAGAAGCGGCGCGATCTCGTCCGCGCCGCCGCCGGTCAGCACCACGGCGGGCCAGGTGCCAAGGTGACGCGCCGCGTTCGCGCAGAAGCGCTCGACCGCGCCGCTCGCGGCGTACAGAGAGCCCGAATACAGCGCGTCGGCCGTGTTGTCCGCGATGTCGACGAGATGGCCGTCCGCAAGGCCGACGCGCGCGGTGCGCGAGAGCACCGCTTCGCGCATCAGCGCGGGGCTCGGCGCGATCCAGCCGCCAAGATGCGCGCCGTCGGCGTCGAGCGCATCGAGCGTCAGCGCGGTGCCGACGCCGACGAGCACTTGCGCCCGCGCGTTCGCCGAATGCAGGGCCGCCAAGCCGAGAAAGCGATCGACGCCAAGCCGTTCCGCTTCCGCGTAGGCATTGCGGATGCCGAGCGCTTCGGCTGGCGTGCGCACGAATTCCGCACCGATGCCGAATCGTTGATGCACGAGCGCATCGACGTCCTCGTCGATCGCGAGCGGCGCGACACTGGCAACGATCACGCGATCGGGTTTGCCGATGGATTCCCACGCACGATCGAGCGCTTGCTCGATGCGCACGCCGTCGAGCGCGAACGCGCCGCGCGCGGAGAATTGTCCATCCGCGAACGTCGCCCATTTAAGTCGCGTATTGCCAAGATCGATCAGAAGTTGCATTGCCGTCCCCGCGGGTCCCCAGCGAACCGCGATCCCAGTGTAGCCAACGCGCGCGATCGTTGGGTGTCAGCGGTGGTGTGTGCGCACGCTGATTTCGCCGCTGTCGATCGGCGTGACGACGCCGTCGCGTTCGACCTCGAGCGCGCCGCGCACGTTGACGCCTCGCGCGATGCCCTCCGATGAGCCGCCCGCGCCCGAGATCACGATGTCGCGTCCGAGCAACGCATCATGCTGGGCGTACTCGCGCTGGAACGCGGCGAATCCGCTCGCGGCGAACAAGTCCAATGCTTCGGCAAGCCGCGAGAGGATGCGCCCCGCGAGCAGGTTCCGCGACGGCGGATCGGCGGTGAGCGACGCGACATCGACCCACGGCTGATCGATCGCCTTGCCCACTTGCACGCTCATGCGCACATTGATGCCGATGCCGATCACCGCATGGCACGGCCCGAGCGCATCGCCGCCAAGCTCGACGAGAATGCCCGCGAGCTTGCGTCCGTCGGCGACGACGTCGTTCGGCCATTTGAGCGCCGGTCCGCGCACGCCGCCGTCGGAGAGCGCCTGCAGCACTGCGATGCCGGCGACGAGGCTGAGCCCCGACAGCGCGGCCATCCCGACGTCGAAGCGGCGCGAGAACGAGAGCGCAAGACCGCCGCCGAGCGGCGTCCGCCAGGCGCGGCCGCGCCGGCCGCGGCCAGCGGTCTGGATTTCGGCGAGGCACGCCCTCGGCGCGGTCGCATCGCCGATGCGGCGCAAAAGCTCGCTGCTGGTCGAATCGATCTGCCAGCGTACGTCGATATCGCCGACGCCGTCGCGCTGCGGCGCGGATATCGCATCTCGAATCGCGACCGCATCGAGAAGATCGACCGGCGTCGCGAGGCGATAGCCGCGTCCGGCCGCGGCCTCGATCGAGAGGCCGAGCTCGCGCAGCTGTTCGATGTGCTTCCACACGGCCGCGCGCGTGATGCCGAGGTGTGAGGCGAGCGCGCTGCCCGAGACTTCGTTTCCATCCGCCAAGAGCGCCAGCATCGAGGCGGGCGACAGCGCCGTGCCGCGCGAACCGGTGTTCGTCATCGCGGCAGTGTAGCCGCGGTAACCAATTCCCCCGAAACCGCATCTCTTAAGGCATGACTCCGAAATTGACTATTGCCCTCCAGTGTCCGCCGGTGTCCGCGAGTGTCCGCTGGACACGCGTGTGCGCAGAAAATCATCGCGCGACAGCACGCTGCCGGCGCTGCAAGATCGCATCGAGCATGGGAGCTAGCTCGTTGTTTTCGCAAGGGAACGCAGCGCCGTCTCAGCAATCCGCGCAACACGAGTGCGACGCTTTTGTTGCAGCGCATGCGCACTTTTTACCCATTTTCCCGCGCTGGCACGGATGCTGCTGCCCACCCGGCGCCGACTGGAGTCGGCATCCCAGTCGTGCGAGCATTGCAACCCTCCTCCGGGACCCGCCGGGGAACCAACCGATGACCCCACGTCGCCCGCTCATACCGATCCTCGCTGCCCTCATGTTCGTGGGCATGGCGCAGGCTGGCGAATTTTCGCTCGGCGGCGCGCATCTGCTCGCGCAAAACACAGCGCAAGTCGACGTCAACGTCAATTTTGCCGATCGCAGCCGTTCGATGCGTGAAACCACCGAAGGCGGCAGCGAGTCGACCGCACGCGACGCGCGCATGCTGCGCGGTGCGGACGAAGCGGTACCGGCGGCAACGGACGAGCGTCCCGCCGCGATGACGAGCCCGCGCACAGCCAAGCCAGCTACGACCGAGCCCGCGCCCGTCACGAGCGATTCGCCGCATGGCGTGTCCATCTCGCCGGCCGCTGCGATCCGCCGACCGAGCTATCGCTGGCAATCGCTGGTGCCGGGCACGATCAAGTAACGGCGCGTCCGCTGGATGTCGCTTTCCGATTGGTTCGGTAGCCTTTTAACTCCGACCCCGCGCATCACCGACACGGCATGGTCCGATCTTCTCGGACGCTCGCATCTTTTCGATGCGCTCGATGCCGATGATCGCATCGCGCTGCGCGCGCTTTGCGAGCGCTTCCTGCACAAGAAAACGTTCAGCGCCGCCGGCGGCCACGTGCTCGATGCCGATCAGTGCCTCGCGATTGCCGCGCTGGCTTGCCTTCCGGTGCTGCATCTCGGATTCGAGTGGCTCTCCGGCTGGCGCGAAGTCATCGTCTATCCGGGCGAGTTCCGCGTGAAGCGCGAGCATCACGACGAGCACACCGGCGTCGTCACCGAAGGCGAAGACGATCTCGTCGGTGAAGCCTGGGAACGCGGGCCGGTGATTCTCTCGTGGGCGGACATAGCGACCGATCTTCAACACCCGTTCGACGGCTTCAACGTCGTCGTGCACGAGATCGCGCACAAGCTCGACATGCTCGACGGTGCGCTCGACGGCGTGCCGCGCCTGCCGCCGGGACTCGCGCGGCGCGCATGGATCGAGACGATGCAAGGCGCCTACGACCGGCTCGTGCGCGCGGTCGAGCGTGGTCGCGAGACGCTGATTGATCCATATGCGGCCGAAGGCGTCGATGAGTTTTTCGCGGTGGTGAGCGAGCTGCATTTTTCCGATCCGGAAGGACTCGCTGGCGAGGAACCTGTGCTCGCGCAGCTTCTTGGGCTCTTCTACGGGCCACAACATTCGTACTGACCTGGCGGGTTGATGTCCAAAAATCCGTATCCCTAGACATCCACATCGCAGCGATGTGCCTGCTAGGAGATAGTCATGCTCGCTTTAAGGAAGATACTCAGTATCGCTTTGTTTACGCTCGTTTCGGCGACAGCTAGGGCGACAGACTATGCGGTAGAGTTGGATGGGATCTCGCCGCCGCCAGTGTTGCATGGCGTTCTTAGCACGATGATTCAAACTGGAGATCCAGTATTTCAGCGGCCCAAGTACTCCGGAGATTTTATCGGCATGCACCCCTGTGCAGAGTCTGTATTTGTGGGAGATTTTCGCTACGAGACAATCACACTAACGAATACAGCAGCAACCGACACCCCATTCAACTTTCGTGTCGCGACGGCTACGTGCGAAGGTGAGCAGGACAGTGTTGTGTTTGGTTACGCGACCTTCAACGCAAACGATCCTCTTTCGGAATGCCTCTTGGTCAATGATGATGGAGGGGACCAAGGACTTTGCAGTTTGTTTTCCAGCACCCTCGCCCCATCAGAATCGATGGTGATTGTTATCACTAGCTATTTTCCAGACAAAACCTGGCCTTGGACTGGGACTTTCGAAGAGTCATCGCTGTTTGAAGACGGTTTCGAGTGACAGCGAATGACCACTGATATTGCTGGAAACGGCCCAAGACCTCGATAGGCAGACCAAGGGTTCGACCAGTAATCGCGATTGGCTACTTGACGGCAAGTTCAGTTCAGAGTTGCGGCAACCCCGCCCGCCCGGTAGCCTTCGGCCCCTGCCCGGCCCCGGTGGGCGGCGTCTCGCCCGCACCATTCCAAGATGTCCTTGAATTCGCTCGTTCGCGCGTTTGCGCTCGCTCTCTTCGCCTCGCCCCTGACCGCTCTCGCCTGCGAAGGCCGCCTGCACATCGAAATCGAGCATTCGGGCGTGTATGCGCTCGATTACGCAGCGATCGTCGCGGCCGAACCCAAGCTCGCCGATTGCGCGCGCGAGGATCTCGTCCTCACCGGCAACGGCAAGGAAGTTCCGATCCGCATCGTCGGCGACGGCGACGGCGATCGTTTCGGCCCCGGCTCGCACATCGAATGGATCGGCCAGCAGCTGCACGGGCCGGAAAGCTGGTTCGATCCGTTCAGC
>Ga0070667_100005145_pt1 | contig 10939 bp, 8 predicted proteins | sample KBSS33metaG_FD_64659 | JGI IMG/M metagenome (GOLD analysis project Ga0070667, IMG submission 64659) | Switchgrass rhizosphere microbial communities from Kellogg Biological Station, Michigan, USA - KBS S3-3 metaG | ecosystem: Host-associated > Plants > Roots > Rhizosphere > Soil ...
CGAAGAGATCAAGGGCCTGCGGCGCGTCTCATCGCCTTATTCCAACTGGTTGTTGTTTGCAGCAATGAACGAGGCTTTCCTCCTGTCAATCGGCGAGCAGTGGGATCCGATCCGCGTCGACCTCGCTGTCCGCAAGATCAACGAATGGTACGTCGGGGATGGATGGTATTCGGACGGGGCACACTTTCACTTCGATCATTACAACTCCTATGTAATCCACCCGATGCTCGTGGAGATCCTCGAAGTGCTGCTCGCGACCAATGCAACCTTCAACAGCCTGAATGCCGCGGCATTACTCGATCAGGCATACAAACGCATGCAACGCCACGGCGAGCAGTTGGAGCGAAGCATCGGGCCCGACGGCAGCTACGCGCCGATCGGCCGCTCACTGACCTACCGGACCGCGGTGTTCCAGCCGCTCGGGTTGCTGGCCTGGCGCAAGAGGCTACCGCCCTCACTCCCCGAGGGCCAGGTACGTGCGGCAACACTGGCTGCACAGCGCGCGATCTTCCGCTTTCCCTCCAACTTCGACGAAAATGGTTTCCTGACGCTGGGCTTCACCGGTCATCAACCGAAGCTGGCGGATGTGTATTCCAATTCCGGGAGCATGTACATCGCGGCCGAAAGCCTGATCGCACTCGGTCTGCCGGCGAATGACAGCTACTGGATTTCTCCCTCTCTCCCCTGGACCAGCAAAAAGGCGTTCAGTGGCGGAGAGTTTCCGAAGGACTACTACGTCGAGTATTGAAATGCCGGGGAATCCCCTAAAACATCGCCCTCACCCCCGCGGTGAGGCCGATGTCCTCGGTTTTGCCCGCGCGAGCTTCAGTATCAAATCCCAGATAGACATACCCCTGCTTGCTGAAACGAGCCGTACCCGTGATGCTTCCGGCGAACGCGGTACGGCCGGGTTGCGGGCTCGATACCGTGAAATCCTGTCCACTCAGCGCAGTTGTGATCCCGGGACGCACCAGCCCATCGCTGTCCCGCGCAATACCCAGATCGAATCGGTAGGTAAACGGAGCCGACAACGGTCCCCGCTGCTGCGATTCACCCACGATTCCAACCGAGACACGAGTGCCGTTGCCCTTGTATTTCGGCGCACTGAGAGCGTCGAGAGCCTCCGGCGCGGCAGCCGCCTCATCGAACGCATCTCGTGTCATCCGTTCCCACAACACCCTGGCATATGGCTCCAGGGTCAAGCTCCTGACGGGCAAGGGGAAGCGCACTCCCGCTCCAACCAATGTGTTGGATGAGCTCGAGTTCGTCCGCAGTACACCAGTGAATCCCAGTGGATCGTCACGATGCGTCTGCCAGCTTCCAGACCCATATCCGGCCAGTGCGTCAACAATCGCATGATGAAATCCGTACTGACCGTATAGAAATCCCAGGTTTTGCTCGACTTCTCCCGATCCTGTATGGGTACTGATATTCGCTCGTGAATGAGAGTAGCCCACTCCCAACTGCGCCACTTCGGTGGCCAGAAAATCGAAACCGACCGCCAGTTGCCACCGATTCGAAGTAAACCCGCTGGACGTCGAGTCGCTCTCCCAATTGCCGTGGCCGCCGACTGCCTGGAACCACAGTGACTCGTCGCGTGATCGATGCTCCGCACCAGCTGCATCCGCGTCCAACTGCGCTACGACTGTCCGTTGCAGCCATTCTCCGGCCAGGGGAGCAACGGCTGCCAAATCGGCATGAACCTCACCTGCCAGCGCCGTAGAAGCGTTGCTCAGCTGCGCCGCATTCAAGCCGCTGATCTCGTAGATGAGCTGCTGTTGAGATGTCGAGGCGGTGCCCACCTGATCCATCGCCAGCAGCCGGTCGAATGCGTGACCCACGGCAACCTCGTTCCGGGTGCCATCGGCCTGCAGATAACCTGCATACGAGTCAGGAACCACGCGCAAGTCCACGCTGTTGCTCCCTCCGATGTCATAAAAGACAACCAGATGCGTCCCCGCTGCGAGGCCCTCAGGCTGCACCAAGGAGTCAAACTTCCCGACGATGCCGCCGTCCGCCGTGATGATTCTGAAGGTGTTACCAATGACCGGAACGTACGGGACGTAGGTTTCCGCTCCAGTGATGTTGACCAGGTTGGGGGCGAGCGCGGCACCTGTGGCCACGAACTGATTACTGGACCCAGTTATCAGCAGCCGGGAATAACTCCCGGGACCCGTGCCCGTCGCTGTCCCGTTGATATCTTCCTGAAAGGTACTGCCGGATGTCATTGTAACTGTGCCCGCGACGCTCAGCGTGCCCGGGGAATTACCCGGTGCGAGTGTCCCCTGTACGAGTACAGGTCCATTGATGTTGCCCGTTCCACGGAGTTTGGCGCCTGAAAACACCAATACGTTGCCGGTCAGCGTCCCGTTCGTAGACAACAGGCCCTGCTGTACGCAGGTTCCGTTGGCCAAATTCTCGACGCCGGTCATGACCAGGGTACCGACACCCGTTTTATTGAAGCAGGACCCATTGCCGCCCGTCTGGATCTCTCCAGTGAGCGTTGTCGTGGTCTGCGCTCCCACATCCAACCGGATATCACCGGAGACCGTGATCGTCTGACCGGTCTTGATGTCAACGGCGGTCGTCAGTACGCCGCCGTCCAACTCCACCGGGCCGTACCCCAAACCGTAGGAGTTGGTCACCTCGACCAGGCCGTCGGCCACCAGGAGACCGCCGCTGGAGTTGTCCCCGGGCACTCCCCAACCCCTGTTATCAGAGGCCAGTATGAGCACGCCATCACCGGCCTTGGTGAGGTGGCCGGGACCCGTGATGGAACCTGCGGCAGTCAGCGTGGTACCCGAATCGACATTCAGCGTCGTGGCCCCGACAAAGTTGAGCGTGCGCGCGGTATCCATCGTGGCAGTCGTCTGGAGCGTACCGCCGTTGATCGTTATACCTCCTGAGACTGCGCCCAAAGCGGAATCACTGTTGACAACCAACGTTGCGCCATGACCGATGTTGGTGCCCCCCGAGTACGTATTGTTACCCGTGAGGGTTTGCGTTCCCCCGGTGATCGTCAGGGCACCGGTGCCCCCGATTGATCCGGAAAATGTAGCCGCCGCGTCGGTAATCGTCAGGGGATTATTGCCCATGACGACAGATCCGCTGCCCGCCAGGGAAGTCAGCGAAGCACCCGCCACGGAACCGGAAATGTCGAACGTGCCGTTGTCCGTCAGACCCGAGGAGCCGTCGATGGATCCCGCGCCCCCTAAAGCAAGCGCGGCGCCATTACCGATCACCGTGGCGCCGCTGTACGTGTTCGCGCGTGACAGCGTCTCCGATCCGCCCGCTACCGTCAGTCCGCCCAATCCCGCGATGACACCCGAGAACTCATCGGCCGCGTTGGTAATCGTCAAAGGCATAGCGCCAAGATTGACTGCGCCAGTTCCGGCAAGGCTGCGCACGGCCGCCCCCGCGGCAGTCCCCGCGATATCCAGAGTGCCATTGTCTACAACGGTGGAATTCGCAATGCTCCCGTTTCCTGATAGCGCGACTGCGGAATTGGCGGCGACATGAGTTTCCCCCTGGTAGGTATTTACTCCCGACAGAGTCTCGGTTCCACCCGTAACATTTACGCCTCCAGTACCGCTGATCACACCCGAAAAGGTGTCGTTCGGCGCGGTGAGAGTGAGCGCCTGGGTTCCCAGATTGACTGAGCCCGCACCGGCCAGGCTCGCAATGGACGCGCCACTACCTGTCCCAGAAATGTCCAACGTCCCATCATCCACCACGTTGCTGGATCCCGCGATACTGCCGCTGCCGGTCAAGGACAGCGTAGCGGCGTTTGCTATTGCGGTCTGACCCGAGTAGGTGTTGGTACCCGCGAACGCTACTGAGCCGCCACTGATGTTCAAGCCTCCGGACCCACCGATCGCTCCGGCAAAAGTGCTTGCCGGGTTTGTCAGCGTCAAGGTCTTGCTGCCCAAGGAGACACTCCCCGCGCCAGAAAGGTCCGTCAGCGCCGCCCCGTTGGTGGTCGCGGAGAGATCCAGGACACCGTCATCCATGACCCCACTCGAGTTGGCGATGCTCCCGCCGGGGCCGAGATTCAATGTCGATCCGGCTGCAACGGTGGTCGCACCGGAATAGGTGTTGGCTCCGCTCAATGTCTCAGTCCCGGCCGCGAGCGTGATCCCGCCTGTTCCACCAATGACACCCGCGAACGTGCCAGCGCCGTTGGTCAATGTCAGAGTCTGACTTCCCAGCTCTGCATTACCTGACCCCGACAACGTCTGGATCGATACTCCCGCAGTCGCGCCTGAAATATCGAATACACCATTGTCAACGACACCGCTGGACTGGGCTATGGAGCCCGCTCCGCTCAACGCAAGCGTGCCCTGGGTTATGGTCGTGGCACCCGTATAGGTGTTTACACCCGACAGCTGCAACGTCCCGGACCCGACTTTGGTCAGCGCACCCGCACCAGAAATGACCCCGCTCAACATCGCGAGATTCCCGTTGGTGTCGAGCGTTCCACCAGGACTGTCCAAGGTCGCGTCTTTGCTCGTCGATGTGCTGGACGAGAACTGCAGTGTGCCGCCGTCGAACACAAGGGACGTCTGCGCATAAGCGGAACTGGATGTACTGAAAACGCTGGCCGAAACATCACCGCCGGTTGTTGCGAACGTCGTCGGCGCTCCGCCACCGACAATCTGCACTGGCGTGCCGGTGTAAGTTCCCTGCACTGCACTGACGAAGAGACTCGGATCATAATCCGTGTCATTCCAGTTGTAGGATGCGAAGCCCACCTGGTAGGTGCCCGCCGTCGCTATCGTAAAAGTCGTGGTCTCCCAGGCGGTCGAGCCATAGCTACCCAGGATCAAGGTGCCGGGGGAGGGCCCGCTCAGATCGTTCGAGGAACTGCCATTGCGTGCGAGACTGACGATGGTCTGGCTGCCGCCGCCCGTCAGGGAGAACAGCACACCGTCGTTGAAGGGGACATAGTCCTCTGCTGCGTACGCCCACGAGAATTGATAGGTGCCTGGAGCGAACGTGAAGGTTTTCGTCAACACACCAAAGTCGGTCACATGTCCAGGGGAGTTATTGAGGAAACTCTCGACGCTGTTGGCACTGAGACCCAACATCGAATTGACGGCGGTTGTACTCGCGTCAGGAGTGATCTCCGCCATGTTCTGACCGGTGGCGGGCGTCAGCGAAAACGGCGAGCCCCCCAGATTCAGTGGCACCGTGGAACCGGTGACTATGACACCGCTGGAGCTCGTCCAACCGCTGAGCCCGCCGGACAAGTCGAGGAACACAGTTTGAGCCTGAGCGCTCACCGGATGTGCCAGAGCTGCCGCGGCCGCGATGGTGACGGCTCCTGAGCCGCTACGCGTTCGATTCATCACACTCCCCTGGCTGAGCGCCAGGATCTAGTGTGACTCGAAGCGACGAAACGGAATTGCGAACGACGTCGCACAATGCCGGCTACGTTGCGGCGCGCACCACATCGCACCTGCAGGCTCGTTGCGATACGACCGGTCCCCGCGACGCAATGTATTAATGTTGTATTGCGTCACGCGCCGCAGGCGGCCTGACCGCTCTCGCCCGGCGTTGAATTACCGCTCGAACCGTATTCAACAGTTGGATGGAGGCATCGCGTGGTTGACCCTCAGTTGAGCTCCGGGGGTCGCCGCGGGCACCGGGCGCTCCCCCTTTCGTACGATCGCCGGTGGCGGCGGCGGTTGAAGTATTGCGATCCGCCGCAGATGCCCCGCCCATTTGTCAGCCCGCGCGTGAATGATTGCCTCATCGGCATTTCCAACAGCAAGCATTGCTTCTCTCCCGGGATTTGCAGCGCAGGTCAGTGGCCCGTATGCGCGCCTGCGACCTGGACCAGAACAAACAACATCAACATCGCCCAGCCCCACCAGCGGACCTGGGCGATGTACCTGGACCGAAGCTCTTCTCGAAGACGGCGTCTGTTCATCGTATTGTCCTCACGCAATTCGATGTGTTCACCTGCTACGTCGATGTGTCACCCGGCGCGGCGGCGCCCGAGCCCAGGCTGAACCATGGTCAAATGCACGAGTCCACCACCGCACGCCAAGTTATTGAATTTACGGCATTCCTCTCGCTGATTTAGCACTCGATACCCGCGAATGCCAATAATATTCATCGGTCTTTAAAGTTCAAGAGGCGAACCTCTCCTCGCTGACGGCCGCGGCTCATCTCCTTCAGTGTTTGTTCGCGGTTCGTCCCCTTGAAAAGCCTCCGCGCGCGCGCAAAAATTGCCGGTAGTGTCCGTGGTCATGCGCGCGGTTATGAATAACGTGACGCAACCGGACAACATCGAGGAGATTGCTGAACCGTACATGGTTGCTCAAAGAGGTACTCATCATGTCGACCCGAGACACATCAGTGCCTATGTCCGGCCGCTGGAGCCAGCTCACACAGACCATGCACAACATGGTCCCGTTGCCGGGTGTTCAGCCTGAATCCCTTCGCTACATCGACGCCCGCTGGCAGGGATACCTCACTGCCGAGATGCGACAGCTCCTGCAGGCCACCTGCGGCCTGTCGGGCACGCCGCTCGGAAACATTGACTTTACCGGGTGTTGGTATCCAGAGGAGCCGTTGGCTCTATTCCGTCCTTGCCTCACGCTGGCCATTGATAGTGACGGCCGCCGTTGGATTGCGGAGGCAGCCAGGACACGCGGGTTGCCCGGCCCGGTGTGGTGTATCGATCCAAACAGGCAGGTCGCCCTCTACGTCGATCGAAGGTTGCAGGAATTTCTGAGGCGGCTCGATGGTTACGGCCGGCACGGGCGGGCCTCTGTATGGAATGTCGCGGTGGACGCCCGAATGCGGCGCATCTGGTTACGCCGTTACGCCCAGGCGATCCATGTGGCTGTTGCATTGCGAAGTCTGAAGGAGATCCGGGGTTGGCTCGGACAATTGCCCCAGGATGCCTGGATTTACGATCTACGTGCCCCGGGCAACCTGCGCGGCCTGGCCTACGGTTTGGCCCGAGATCGCGCCAAGTGGTTCCGGTGCGGGCGGCTTCCCGTCTTCGCCCTCTGTCGAGAAGAGGCTATAACCCACCCGACACAGTGGACGGCATCGGGATCCTCGGAGGGTCGAGGCTCTTTTTCGCACTGATTCCTGCATTGCACAGGCCCGGCGCGCACTGAAGCGACCGGGCCTGTCGATGTTGGCTCAGCGCGGCTGATCCCCCCGCCCCTCAAGTTTGTCGCGGAGTAGCCCTCAGATCCGCATCGAGAATTTCGTTCGGGCGAACCGGTCGATCCGACCCATTCATGCCTGCGAACCGCTCAAATTCCTCCACATAACGCTGAGTGAGCCGAGCCTGATCTGACGCAGACAACTTCTTCAGATCCAAAAAGCGATCATTCTCTTCCTCATAAACGTGATGCGCGACTGCGCCGCGAATGTGTGCGAGCTTGTCGGCATACTCCTGGCTCATCGGATTGAGATACTCCAGCTCGCCGAGATTAGCCTTCGCCCCGGCCTGTTCGGTATAACCCGCTGTTCCATGCATCTTGTGACCGAAATGAATCAACGCGGGATAGATGACTGCCTCCTCCGCGTTGGCATGCGCGCTCAGTAAAACGGCAAGCTCGGCCTGAGCGGCGCGGCGCACGGCAACATCCGTCGCTCGCTCCACAGCGCTGAAGGCAGCTTCAATCTGCTCATGGTGGTCCAATATCCGGGCCAGCCAGTCCTGGCCTTCGGCCGCTCGCCGCGCTTTCTCCCGCGCATTACGACGCGCCTTTTCGCTCTCCGGAGGCGTAACCGCTGCAACTACTTTGTCGAGTATTGACATGATGGACTCCGATGTCTTCGGTGCAGAAACCTTGGTGCCGATTGCAAACGTATTCACTCAACACAGCTTCAGGCCGCCTTCTCTTCCACTCGCGTCAGCTCCGTACCGGGTGCCCAACTGTAGGTCGCTGATACGGTGCTCGACGGTGAGCCGTCCGCATTCACAGCTCGACGGTAATCCCGGGAAGTGGTGCCTTCCTCTGCCTCTTCCACGAACTGTGTCCCGTTCTTGCGCAAGCTCGTTTCCCGATCGATCGTCTCGCGAACGAACTGCCGCTGACTCTCGAAGCGAATGAATGGAGGTAGCCTGCCGTCGCCCAACACTGTCTCCGGGTCGCGCCTTTCCACATCCTTGAAGAGCTGAAGCGCTACCTGAAAATGACCCAGCTCGTAGTCCAGAAATCGCTCCCAGATAGCCTTTATGCGCGGATTGCTCTCCTGTTCCACGCAGCCGGCATAGTTCCAGACTTCGGCGGCTTCGCTCAGCAGCAACTTCTCCAAAATCGACTCTTCCGGGTTCAGCATCGAGCCATAGTGGGTGATGTGCTGGGACTCGACAGATGCAATCTCGGCATACAGTTGCCTGGCCAGCGGATCGGCGAAGATCGGACCGATGTTCATGTAGTAATCGTGAGTCTGGTACTCACCGCCGGTCAGAGTAATCGCGTGCAGCTTGGTAGCGAGAGCGGCGTCCGGACCATACGGCTCCAGAAGATCATGCTCCGGCGCCCGATGATGCTCAATGGTGGGACGTCCCGGCACGATGTCGGTGAAACCCTGCACGATGTTGTTGGCGTCTTTTCCTTCCAGGCGATCCAACAATGCCGAGTAACGATAGAGATGATCGAAATCTTCGAGCAGCGCGTATCGGTACCCTGTCGCCAGGTAGCCGTCCGGCTCGAGCTGTGCCACGGAAGCCGTGACCTCGATCGCCGTCTGCTCATACCCGATCGTCGTTTCAATAGGTGAATGATCCGCGCCAATCAGCCAGTTGATCGTCGTCGCCTGATGTTGCTCAACACGCATGAGCTCCGCGAGCTGGACGCGTGCTTTGCGATTCATACGCAGAGCGACCTGTTTTGTGCGCAAAGCGTCGAGCTCCTGCCCGTTCATCAGGATAATGCGCACGCGGGTAAATGCATCGTCATCGAGCTTGCTGATGGGCTTGCCTACCATGTCTCTCCAGCTCATCCGCTGTTGAGAGAGAGGCACGCCACCTTTATCGCGCAATAGATTGATTGCCATGTCTTGCTCCTTGATATCAGACGGCGGACGTGCCAGGTGCGGCGGCAATGAGCGTTCTCAGCCACCCTTCCACGATCTCCAGGTGCTCTTGCTCGACTGCGAGTGCTTCGGCGAATGGCTCCGTGAGTTGGCTCTGCCCCGCGAGCTGAGCGAGCTCGCCGAGAAGCTCCCAACCGGCGTTGTCCGTGAGTTCGGCTGTCAACACGGCATTGAGCGATTGCGCGAGGGTCGTGCGCGGATCTGTTACTACTTGCAGCAATCCACTCGACGCTGTGGCAGTGACGTCCGCACATGGTGTCTGTGCTGTAGGGTCGCCGCCCATCTCCTGCACACACTGACTCAGCATCCGAAAGTGCTGCAGTTCCTGGGACCGAATGCGTCTTAGCGTCTCCAGTGCAGGTTCACCATCTTCCGTGGGCGGAAGTGGAACCTCACCTGCATTCGCTAACGCAAGATACTTGGTGATCACTGCGCCATACAGCCGCGTGCCAGTGCGCTCGAACGCGATTCGCTCGCCCAGCTTATCGAGCAGTATGCTCGCGGACGCCGAAGCCGCGCTGCTCTTGATCTTCCTCCCCTTGCCACCCGGCGAAGCAATCGGCGGTGGAACGGATCCGACGGCTTCAGCCTCCGTGATATACCACTGGCGCTCAATATCCATCAGCAATGTGCTGACAGGCTTCCGTGGCGAAAGATCGTTGACCGCCTCCAGCATCGAGGCGACGCCTTTGGGATTAATGGCTCCGCCTGTGCGGTTTGGCCCTGGTGCCGTGCCTTCCATATTGACTCCTGAGTTGCGCGCGAAACGGTGGGTGCTGAAACCAGTATTGCAGTCCCATTCGCCGAAATATGTAGGAGTTGATTACGAGCGCGAGCCGCCGCCGGCAAGATCGCGCAAGCTCATAACCCAAGTTAATGACTCATGTGTTGGTACCCAACGGACTGCGACAACGCTGATCGCGCGCCCCGATTGCGCTCAGCCTGAGTCGCAGGCGGTACGGGAATTGCTTTGATGGGGCTCATGGGACTGAGCTCACGGCTGGAATTTGCGATCACGGAGCTGCGGGTGCAGATGCTCAGCACGGAAGTGCTGTTCGGCTTTCAACTACAGAGCACCTTCCGGGAAGAATTCAGCCATCTGTCGGGCCCCGCGCGCGCGTTGGATGTGGTGGCTCTGACCAGCCTGGTTGTGACGTTGTGCGCGCTGATCGCGGTGCACTCACCCGCCGGGCGCGAATACAAAGCTCACTGGCGCCGGGACCGACACCGAGGGGCCCGCGCGAGTCAACGCACCTGAGGTGGGATCGATAGCAAAAGTGACCAGATCACCCGAACCCTGATTGGCCACAACGAGGAATCTTCCAGAAGGATCGATATTGAAGAACCTCGGCAGCGTGCCGCGCGTGGGCACATGACCGGCAGGTACCGGCAGACCGTCGGCGCCGATACGAAAGACCGCGATCGTATTGCTGTTGCCTCGATTCGAGGCATACAGGAATTTGCCGTTCGGATGCAGCACGACCTCCGCACCCCCGTGCTCGGAAGGGTTCGCAGCGGGCAGCGTGGAGACTACGCCCAGTTGAGTCATCGAGCCTCGCTGTGTGTTCCAGCCCAACGTGATGACCGCCGGTGTGAGCTCGGTGACCACATAGATCCTCTGGCCGTCCCTGGAGAACACCAGATGCCGTGGGCCGTAGCCGGCAGGCAAAACAACCGTCTGTTGGGTGTTGGGCGTCAGTGCGCCGGTCGTGGCCTCAAATCCATAGACAAATATTCTGTCCGCGCCCAGATCGACCGACAGGAGAAATCGCCCGTCGGGCGACAGCACGACTTCATGGGCGTGAGCACTTTCCTGACGGGCGGCAACCGGGCCGGAGCCCTTTTGCTGAACAACCTGGCGGGCTCG
>Ga0070667_100005149_pt1 | contig 10936 bp, 12 predicted proteins | sample KBSS33metaG_FD_64659 | JGI IMG/M metagenome (GOLD analysis project Ga0070667, IMG submission 64659) | Switchgrass rhizosphere microbial communities from Kellogg Biological Station, Michigan, USA - KBS S3-3 metaG | ecosystem: Host-associated > Plants > Roots > Rhizosphere > Soil ...
GCGGCGAGCACGGCACGCGCAGCTAAAGGGTGGGCGGGGGACAAAGGACTGCGGCGCAGCCGCACACTTCAGCGTGCTGTCTCTACTGTTGTCGGTTGCTCTCGATCAACATCTGCGCGTTGGTTACGTGTTTGAACACGCTCGCACGCTGCTGGCGGGCACTTGAACATAGCGCAGATTATGCGGGGCGGTAGTGTAATGGCCGTTTAGAAATGTCGGGTTCCAGCTAGATACAGATGTCGTGTTTTTGGGCATTGGGCCCTAGGTTCCCTCGGTCGGTCAATGACTTGGGAGCTTAGCGATGCGCAACCCGGGGATCACACGACACATGCGAGATCTCGACCGACTGAAGACAATCCAAGCGGTCATCGACCGAGAACTCAAGCCAGGACGAGCTGCTGAGCGGCTCAGTCTGACCGTCCGGCAGATCGAGCGGCTGGTCATTCGGTATCGAGCTGAAGGTCCGGTGGGCCTGATCTCTCGACATCGGAACCGAACTGGCAACCGAGCCCTCAAGCGCGCCGTTTCCCAAAAGATCCTGGACATCCTGCGCGAGCATTACCCAGATTTCGGTCCGACGCTGGCGGCCGAGAAGCTGCGTGAGCGACACAACATCGTGATCGCCAAAGAGACCGTCCGGCAGCTCCAGATTGCCTCGGGCTTGTGGCTTCCACGCAAGCTGCGGGCGCCCAGGATTCACCAGCCGCGGGCTCGCCGTGCCTGTCTTGGAGAGCTGATCCAGATCGATGGCTGCGAGCATCGTTGGTTCGAAGACCGCGCGCCGATGTGTACGGCGTTGGTGTATGTTGATGACGCGACCAGCCGCCTGATGGTTGTGCACTTTACAGCCACTGAGTCGACGTTTTCTTACTTCGAGGCTACTCGCAAGTACATCGAAAAGTATGGCAAACCTTTGGCTCTCTATAGCGATAAAGCGAGCGTCTTCCGAACCAACAAGGTCACGGCGATCAAGGGACCGGGTCATACGCAGTTCGGACGCGCGCTTTATGAGCTCAACATCGATGGCATCTGCGCGAACACGGCCGCCGCCAAAGGACGTGTCGAACGAGCCCACCTGACGCTGCAGGATCGCCTGGTGAAGGAGCTACGGCTGGCCGGCGTCTCTAGCGTCCAGGCCGCCAACGCCTTCATGCCGGGCTTTATCGAGGCTTACAACGCGCGTTTCGCCAAAAGTCCTCGGGACGCTCACGATGCGCACCGCAGTCTGCGTCCGGACGAACAGTTGGATCTGATCTTTGCCTGGCGAGAGTTGCGTAAGGTGACCAAGGATCTCACGCTGCACTATGAGCGCAAGCTCTTCCTGCTGCAGGATATCCCTGAAAACCGCCGACTGATTGGCAAGTATTTGGAGATCTTCCAGTATCCTGATGGGCGTGTGGAGATCCGGATTGCCGGTCGTGCGATCCCCTATTCCACCTACGAGAAACTCGGAACGATCAACCAGGGAGCGATCGTGGAGAACAAGCGGCTGGGACACACGTTGCAGGTAGCTCAACTGGTTCAAGCCCAGCGCGACAGGCATGCCTACAGAGCGCCGTCCACTGCGCACCGGGCCGACGGCACCCGCATATCGAGTAGAAAGTTGGTCAACAGCAAGGCACAGCGAGACCTCGGACCTGAGGACCTGAAGGTCGCCCTGACAACCCACATCACAAACATCAGTGCCGCGGCTCTCGGAGCTTCTGACGCCCCTGCGGGCCGTCAGACTGCGCTACCTCGGAACATGGTCAAAAACAAGAAGAGCAAAGCCGGCACAAAAGCGGCATGATGATCACCGCTCATCACCACGACATTTGTATCTAGCCCAGACCCCGACATCTGTATCCGGCTGAAGCATGGAAGCGCATCGCAGCAAAGATCACGATGGGCCTAAGTTCATGGATCAGGCTCTCCCAACGTCCAAACGCGTTTCGAGCACTGCCACGTCGTAGGCGCGCTCGGCCCTCAAGATCAGGGCGCGCTTCCGCCAGGGCAACCACCTGATCGCGGAAGGCGGCCGGAGACCCGATGCGGCGTCACAGATTAGCGCCGCCGCGGAACCTCTCAAGCCGCACCGGCTAGATCCAGCAGATGGGAGAACGTTAGCTCGGTAAAAAGCCTCATCAACCAGGCCGAGTCCCGCCACCGCAGATGCGTGTGTTCGGCGGCCCGCCGAGCAAAGCTCGGAAACAGTAAAGCCGCTGATTCGGCAGACGTCTGCCGAATCCCAAATCGCTGGGCGACCGGGAAAAGACCTAATCTGCGTCCCAGACCGAAACCATCGAGTCCGGCATACGCGAGCGCTACTTGCCGAAAGTTCTTGAGATTCCGAGCGGGCAACCCCTTGCAGCCGGTACCCGTCAGGGTATCGGCGAGTCGTAGGAGCAACCGCTCGCCGTAGGCGGCGCGATCTTCTCCTGACTGCTCGAATTCTACAACACCGGCACCGATGATCCAGTTACGTAGACTAAGAGCTTGCTGGACCAAGCGACCAGCGCTCATACGTGAGACGTCGTCGACTTCGGCGATGTGCGTCACCAAATCCAGGAATTTCACACGGCGCCCTCTTTCCTAACTCGACTGCGCGCGTCGAAAAAAACGTCGATTTCTCATGCATGTTGATGTGAGGAAATTAGCAGTAGATTGTGCAGGCGCGAATCATACTCGCAATCGTTAGTTGTTTGTAAATTGACAACATAACTGTTTAGTCTGCGGAAACATCGGAATACGCGGAGCTAACGACGTTATCTACATGGTTGACTAGAGACGCTACTGCGTGGGCGTGATTCGGACGGTGGCTTCGGCGTGGGAGGTTACGACGCGGGGTGCGACGAGCTTTGTCGGAGACGTCGTCACGGGCATGCTTAGACGCTTCTACAGACACCATTCCGGGGGCAACGACAGACGGGCTGGTGTCAGATGGTTCGTATCCATCCATTGTTTGTATCGCGAGCACACGTGCCGTCCCACCAGTCGGCCAATACCGAATTACCCTTCCTCACGAACGCCTGCTCGCGGAAGAAATCGCACGGACTGGACGTCAACTCGATCTACACCGTCAAAAGGAGTTTCGAGCACTGCCCCCGCAGTCGGCGCGCTCCGCCGTCGAGGTCAAGGCGCGCTTTCCGGCAGGGCCACCACCTGATCGCTGAAGGCGGCCGGAGGCTCGGTGGGGCGTCGCAAATTGCCGCCGCCGCGGAATTCCGCGACCGCCCATGCCATCCATGTGCCCGGCAGCTCACGAATGTTCCGTTTTGTCGTCCCGGGGACCTTTTGTTCCAATTTATCGTCCGAAAGGTGGGACATGAATCTGGAACATCGGGCACAGGACCGCTTACAGATGGCGCGCGTAAAGGCAGGTAGCGGGAAGGCCTTGGGTTGGAAGTGCACCGAGCAGAACAGCCGCCGATACGTTCGCCGATCGTGCCGCAGAATCTGCCCGCGACCGATCTGACACGCGCACCAGCTAGGCCTTCTTGACGAACTCGGACTTCAGCTTCATTCCGCCGAAGCCTTCGATCCTGCAGTCGATGTTGTGGTCGCCCTCGACCAGTCGAATGCCCTTAACTTTGGTGCCGGCCTTGAGGGCCGATGAAGCTCCCTTGACAGGCAGGTCCTTGACCACGATGACGGTATCGCCGTCCTTGAGCACGTTGCCGTTCGCATCGCGGACCACGCGCTCGGGCTCATCGCTCCCGCTGGGCGCCGCAGCGGGGTGCGAGGCGGGCACCCACTCGTGCGCGCACTCCGGGCAGACATACATCTGTCCGTCCTGGTAGGTGAACTCGGAATTGCATTTCGGGCAGGCTGGCGATGTGGTCATTTCGCTCCTTAAGCGATCAAATGTGTATGCATTGTCGCACGTGTTGACGGTGCCAGCGGGCGGTCAATACAAGCGCTGCATTGGAACCGAAGTCATCCGTGGATGAGAGCTTCCCCCAAAATCTTTCCATCATGGATCATCACTGCGCAGTCTGCCTTCGCCGAGATCAGTGAGGCATTCGCCCCCGTCTTCGAGCAATTAGACCATCGCTACCTCAACGAGGTCGCGGGTCTGGAGAATCCGACCAGCGAAGTGTTGGCCCAATGGATTTGGGCGCACCTTCGACTGGCGCTGCCCGGGCTGACCCGGATCACCGTCCACGAGACGTGCACGAGTGGATGCGAGTATCGCGGTCTCTTCATGGACGCCGGACGTAGATCGCGGTCAGGCCCGGGATCAATAAGGATATGTGCGTATTTCTCCCAGTGACGTGCGGTCATCTATATTGATGAGCGAATTCATTTCGAGTCTGCACACGTAGATCCAATGTCCGTCGCAAGCCTCGCGGAAGGTGAGCTCAGCGTCATCCTGCCCCTATCCGATCTCGATCACGGAACCGTCAGGCCGTTTGCCTGCGGCGCCGTAATGGGCACTGAGATGCTCGAACTACTCGCGGCGGAGGGGATCCTCGATTCGGGCAGGTCGCCGTCTGCAGCGCGCGTGAGGCGAATACCGATTGGTCTCAACACACCGTGTACCTCGCGGAAGCCCCAAGAACATGAGTCCACGAAAACTGCCGTTGTTTGCCATGGAGAGCCCCCTCCCGCAGGCAAACTGCATACTCCGCCTCCTCGAGCCGCCTGGGACCTGTCAGGGGTCCCTGTGGGAACGTCTATTCGATGGGACTTACGACAAGCCCTTCATCGTAGACAGCGCAGAGCGGCGGTTCCTGCACTTCGACTTCGATGGCGTGCAAAGCGCAATGCATCTGGGAAGCCCAGACCGGCTGAGCTTGGCCTACACACGCAAGATGATGACATTCCTGCTGTTCAATCGGACCCCCGCACGTATCCTGTTGCTGGGCTTGGGCGGCGGGTCGCTGGCGAAATTCTGCTACCGGCATCTGCCCAGCACGGCGGTCACGGCGGTCGAACTGAATCCCCATGTTATCGCGCTGCGCGAGGAGTTTCGTATCCCTGCGGATGATGAACGGTTCAACGTGGTCTGCGCGGACGGCGCCGCCTACCTCAAGCATCTGGGGCGGACGACGGACGTGATCCTGGTGGATGCCTGTGATCGCAACGGCGTTGCGCCGGAGATTGATACCACCGACTTTTACGAGCAGGTGCGGTGGTGCTGCCTATCGAGCGGTGGTGTGTTGGTCGCGAACCTCTGTAGCGACCCGAATCGCAGCACCGCGCACTTGGCCAGGATGCGGGCCGCGTTTGGAGAGGACATCCTTACGCTGCGGGTGAAACCGGACGGCAACCTGATCGCGATTGCCTTCAAGGAAAGCCGTCCCACCATGGACTGGCAGCGCCTCGAAGCCGCTGCCGTCGCTCTCAAACACACATTTGGCCTGAATTTCCCGGGATATGTGCGTCGGATTGGCATCAACTGGAAGCTCCGACGATGGGAGCACGTGTGGGCTTCCTAGCGACTGCAACACCTTGGCCGACGCTGAGTTTGATCCGGAGAATCCATTCCATGCCCAACCAACCCAGCCCAACGCAAATCCTCCAAGGTATTCTCGCTGCCCTCGCGCGTTCACCGGTATCGTCGATGGACGCCGGTGGACAGCCGTGAGCGGGGGACTGCCACAACTCCTGACGATGCAGAGTCCGTTCCCGGAACAAAACCACACGCTGCGCCTCCTGGAACCGCCCGACAGTTGCCACGAGTCCTTGTGGGAGCGTCTGTTTTCCAAGACCTACGACAAGCCTTTCATCATCGACAGCGGACTTCAACGGCGTCTGCAGTTTGACCTCTACACCGTTCAAAGCGCCATGCATCGGGAGCATCCGGATAGGCTGATCTTGGCATACACACGCAAAATGATGGGCTTCCTGCTCTTCAATCGCACACCCGCACGCATCCTGTTGCTCGGCTTGGGTGGCGGCTCGCTGGCGAAATTCTGTTACCGACGCCTGCCCGGCTCCACCATCATGGCGGTCGAAGTCAACCCCGATGTCATCGCGCTGCGCGAGGCGTTCAGCATACCCCCGGACGACGCTCGCTTTCGCGTGTTTCGTGCGGACGCCGCCGACTATCTAGCGCAACTCGCAACGTCGAAGGATGTGATTCTGGCGGACGCCTGTGACAGTGAGGGCATCGCCTGTGAGCTCGACTCGATCGAGTTCTACCAGAACGTTCACCGCTGCCTGTCCGGCGGAGGGGTGTTCGTCGCGAATATCTGTGGCGCTCTGACCGACTGGGCGGCGCACCTCGGAAGGATACGCGCTGTGTTTGGAGATGAGATCATGACGTTGCAGGTGAGACCGGATGGCAATGTCATCGTATTTGCATTCAAGGAGCGCCACCCCGAACTCGACTGGCAGCAGCTGCAGGCCACTGCGGTCGATCTCAAGCGCAAATTGGGTGTGGATTTCCCGCGATACCTACGGCGGATCGCGCTCAACTGGAAGTTGCGCCGATGGCAGCCCGCAGTTGTGTAAGCGCCAGCGACAGTTCGTCGATGCGCGACAGCTCCAGCAGATGGGAAAACCTTAGCTCGGTAAAAAGCCTCATCAGGTACAGCGTTGAACTTCTCGTCAGCGCCGCGCACTTTCAACAACAGCGCGAGTGCGCTTACCCTTCAGGAACGGGCCTTGGAGCGTGCAACATTTCGAATGAAGCCGATGACTCGCTCCAGTTCGGGCACGCGCTTGCGTTCGAACACGGAGAAGGCGGCGATCGTGTCAGCGTGACTGGCACCTTCGTACAACTCCATCTCCACGCTGACACCGTGGGCTGCGAGCGCGTCGCGAAATTGGCGTGTCTGCACAGGAGACACGCGTTGGTCTTCGAGACCGTGAAGTAACAACGTGGGCGGAGCCTCGGAATGGGCATTTCGCACGGGTTGCCAGTCCGCTCTCTCATAGGGAGATGAGAAGATTGTTCGCAACTCCTCGGTATCCGGCTCGAGCACATAGGGTCCCGACAAACCGATCAGTCCGACGATATTGGCCGAAGTGGCCCCAGCTGCGGCAAGGTACTTCGGTGCGAGAGTGAGCATTGCAGCTTCATGTGCGCCCGCCGAATGACCCATGAGCACAATGCGGGTGTGGTCGCCACCGAAGGTTTCGGCGTGGCGTTCAACCCAAGCGACTGCACGTGCGCCGTCCTCGACAAATGCTGGGAAACTCGCCGTCGGGTAGAGGCGATAGTCGGGTAGCACGGCAACGAAACCGCTCTCGGCGAGCGCGGTGCCGACAAAGCGATAGTTGTCCTTGGTGCCTTCGGTCCACGCGCCGCCGTACCAGAAGATAACCACCGGCAACCGTTCCGCCTGCGGCGGCGCGTAAATGTCCAGACGCTGACGCGCCTGTTCACCGTAGGCGATGTCAGTTTGAGTGCGAACCGAGGAGAAGTGCGTGGGCACATTCGCGATGCTGAATAGCGCGTCGCTGCAGCCAGTCAACAGGGATGCAACCACGGCGAAGGCGACCGCCATTCGTACGGACAGATTGTCAATGAGAGGCACGTGGATCCGCTTCGATCACCGGTCCGGTGCGGCTGCCGACATACCCATTGGCGCCGGCGATGACGACGCGGCGCGGGGCCCGGGCTGATGACGTGTCTTTTGTTGCACCTGCGCTGTTAGTCCGCCAAATTCATCGTGCCCAGCCATGCGCGGTAACGCGGATCCCCGGTGTACTGCGCGAACGCGGGGTCGCCCTTGACCGCTGTTACTACTACGTCTAAGTTTTTCTGATCTCGTGCACGCTCAAGCCACTTCAGTGCCTCCTCGAACTCTCCTCGGTACGCGCGGCCCTCTGCAACCTCATAAGGGTCCTTGGCTGCAGCCTCGGCCTCGAGCTGGCGCATGGCTTGGTCGGACTCAGCCCGCCGGCCCATTGCATAGTAGACCGCGGTGAGACCCATGAGGCGGTTGTGCCGCCAAGTCGTGCGACGAAAGGCGTCCAGCGCCGCCGAAAGCTCGCCCCGTGCCAGTAATACCCTGCCGAGGATAGACCAATCTGGGTCGTCGGTCGGGCTGATCGCAAGCGCATGGCGTGCCTGCTCTTCAGCCTCGACGAAGCGTCCCGAGCGCAGCAAGCATGAGGCAGAATTTCCGACCAATGCCGGATTGAATGGATCATATGAAAGTGCGGCCCGAAAATATCGCATGGCCTCATCCCACCGTCCTAACGCGCATGCGAACTTCCCAGCCTCGTTCTGTACGAAATAGTTCTCCGGGTCCATCCGCAGGCCCTGTTTTATCTCAGCTTCTGCCGCGGCCCAATTGAGACCGTGATTTAAGTAGAGCCATGCATGCGCGGCGTGCATCTCGGGAAGGTTAGGATCCAGCCCGAGCGCGGCATCGATCGCTGCGCGCGCCTGACTGGCATCACTCTCCGTCCTCGTATAATTGAAAATGGAAATGGACGCAAACGCCAATCCTACAGCGGCAGGTACGAACGTGGGATCGACCTTCAGCGCCTGCCCGTAGAAGCCGACGGCGTCCTCTTGTCCTTGTATGTCCAGGCGATCCCGCGCCGCACGCGCTCGGAGAAACAGGTTATAGGCTTCTGGCTTGAGAACAGTAGCGCGCGTTGGAAGATCTGCGGCGCCGACCTGCACTTGAATTGTGCGCACGAGCCCGGCCGCGATGTCGTCCTGAACCTTGAGTACATCTCCGATGGGTCTGTCGTAGGACTCGGACCAGCGGTGTGAGCCGTCTCGCGCATCGATCAGCTGCACACTCACGCGGAGGCGCTCCTGCGAACGGCGGACGCTCCCTTCGAGGACATACGCAGCACCGAGAGCCTCGCCGACTTCCCGCAGATCGGTGTTCTTTCCCTTGAATTGAAATGACGACGTCCGACCGATGACCATGAGATGGGGAATCCTGGCGAGGAGATCGATGATCTCCTCCGCCATGCCATCCGCGAAATACTCCTGATCCTTTTTCTCGCTCAGATCGAGAAATGGCAGTACCGCGATCGATCTACCGGTGGTCCCCGTCTTCAGCGCGGCTCCCGCACCTCGAGTTGCCTCGGACACAGTCTCCGGCACTGCCGCTGGGCGCGATCGCCAGAACTTGTCAGAGACGAAGTACGCGAGCGCCAATGCGAGCACAACGATGATGGCTCGGTCGAGCCGACGACCGGTCTGTTTCGTGATTGATTGACCATGGGCCACGGCCGCTGACGGTTTCACACCCTCCGGCGTAATCTCGTACGCCCAGGCGAATAGCAGGACGCCCGGGAAGCCCAGCGCCAACAGGACGATGACCAGGCGATTTGCCCAAGTTGGAACCTCCAGCATGTGGAAGATCACATGCACGGGATCGAGAATCAGCCAGCAGAAGAGAAGATACAGAATCGCGACGCGCACGACGTTGCGGCGATTCAGCTCTTTCAGGAAGGGCAGCTCAAAACGCATGGCGGCTAGGGAACCTGAATGACAGCAAGACGACGGGACTATTTAAGAATCTGCCGCCGTCAGCCGGAACCTGCTGCAACGCAGCTAGAATCCCTCCAGCGCCTCCCGGGATGTTCCCCGGCGGACGTGGAATTAGGATGCGCTCGCGAACGGTCTTAGGGCAAGCTCGAAGCCTTGGGTGCTTGCGAGGGGCGGCCAATCTCCTGAAGAGCTCGACCGGAGTTGAAACCCACGTTCGTGGGCGGAAAGTCGCAGGTTCAACTCCTCTCCCCCCCGAGGAACTCGCTCGCTGTCCCGAGCGTCAGGTCGCTCAACACGCCGCTCGAGCGCTGGCTGTCACTACTTCGCATTGAGCGGCACAGGCACGTAGGTCCAGCCCGTTGCAGCTGCCTGCATATGGTTTGCAACATAGATCTGAGTGAGCATTGGCACATTGACGGAGCGGATGGCGTCCGCGAGCGCCTTCTCAGAGCAACCTTTTGGATCGTCGGAAGGTACGAGGTCAACCCGGTTGCCATGTGTGCAAACCACCTGCGCAGCCTGTTTGAGCCGCGTATAGAACTTCTGCGCATCGGCCGGTTGACTCAGATCGAGTCCCTGGCTGCTGACGCGAAGTGAAATCGTGACGTTGTGATCCTTGGCTACCACAGTGCCGGCAAAGAGCGAGCAGGCCACGCAGGTGGCGGCCAGGACAGACCGGCCGCTCAAGACGATTGACTTGGTGTACATATGAAGTCTCCTCATGCGACCCCGTTTGATCTGGGGTGTACGATGCTTGGGCGATTGCGGTCTTTGATGTTTCTGTGCCTCTCGGCTTGATAAGAGTCCGAGGGCGCAGATTCGGGTACCGGAATGTCAGGAAGTCCGTGGTGCTGCAGCGTCTTTAGCCCCGAGACTTATTTTTAGGTACCCGAACTACCGCGAAGTGACTCTTAGGTTATGCCCTTGGTTCGCCATGGGGTTTGAACGCTCAGATCACCATGCCCGAGACCAAAAAGACACTGGTGGAACGGCTGTTCGCGGAACACGGGAGTGCCCTGCAGGCATTCTTGTATCGGCGCGTCCGCAGGTATCCGGATGCCGCGGAACTCGCCCAAGAGGTCTATGTACGCATGCTGCGGGTGCCGGAAATGGAAGCCATCCGCAATCCTGAATCCTACCTCTACACGGTCGCAAGCAACCTTGCGAAGGAGCATGCCCGTCACACGGGCAAAGATGCCGGCGCGTTGGATGTCGACGATCCGCTCCTCCAGGAGCAATTAGCCGAGCTGCCGGCTTTCGGTGGGCAGCTGGATGCGGAACAGCGCATCAAGAGGTTGCGCGAAGTCCTGCTTCAGCTGCCCCCCAAATGCCAGGCTGCGGTGGTACTGCAGTACTGGCACGGACTGAGCTACGAGGAAATCGCACACCGGCTCGGAATCTCGACACACATGGTCAAGAAGTATCTGAGCCAAGCGTTGGTGCACTGCCGACGGCGCATGGCGCGGCTGGGGTGAGCTTTATGAGTGCAAACGACGAACGAGTGCGTAGCCTCATCACCCAGCAAGCAGCGGACTGGTTCGTCGC
>Ga0070667_100005150_pt1 | contig 10934 bp, 10 predicted proteins | sample KBSS33metaG_FD_64659 | JGI IMG/M metagenome (GOLD analysis project Ga0070667, IMG submission 64659) | Switchgrass rhizosphere microbial communities from Kellogg Biological Station, Michigan, USA - KBS S3-3 metaG | ecosystem: Host-associated > Plants > Roots > Rhizosphere > Soil ...
CCGATCTCCTTGCGGGACATCGGCTGCTGGACGACGACGCGCGAGTTGTCCGCGGCCTCGGCGCGCGGGCCGTGGACCGCCGGGACGAAGAAGCCCGGCAACGCCGCCGCCGCCGCGAGAAACGCGTCGCGGTCGAGGCCGGACTGGAGCAGCTCGGCGATGCGGGGCACGAGGCGCTCGCCGTCTCCGAGCGCGAACACGTCGACGAACGGCGTGAGCGCCGACGGGTTCATCCGCGCGATGTCGCCGCCGACCAGCAGCAGCGGGTGGCGCTCGTCGCGCGCCTCGCGCCGCGTCGGAATGCCGGCCGAGGCCAGCGTCCGCAGGATGTTGACGATGTCCATCTCCCACGAGAGCGACCAGGCGAGGAGGCCGAAGTCCGACAGGGGCGTGCCCGTCTCGAAGGTGACGGCGGGCTGTCCCTCCTCGTGGAAGAACCGCTCGCACACGAGGTCCGGCACGCGGTTGAACAGCCGGTAGACCCACTGGAAGCCCAGGTTCGACATCCCGACCTCGTAGGTATTCGGGAAGCCGAGGGCGAGCCGGTAGGCGCCGAAGCGCGGGGAGGGCTCGATCACGCGCTCGAGGGCGGCGCGCTCACGCTGGACGGGCGTCTGGTTCATGAAGAACCGAGGATTATATGCCGTCGGCTCAGGGCTTTCGGCGCGGGACCGCCCGGAGGCGGAAGGCAACGCGGACCGGCTCCCGGACCGTGATGATCCCGAAGGACGGGTCCGGCAGCCCGAATTGCTTCCAGCCGATCGAAAAGCTTCCGGAGAGCATCACGTGATCGGGAAACACGAACACGTCCACCGGGAGCCGGATCGCCGCGGAGCGTCCGCGCACGATCAGGTCGCCGGCAACCTCGACGGTCACGTGCGCGCCCGGCTGGAATCGGGAGAGGTCGGCCTCGACGCGCCGCGACTGGAAGACGATCTCGGGGTGGTGGGCGGCGTCGAGGGTCTGGTCGCGCATCTTGCGGTCCCGGGACGCGTTGCCGGACTCCATCGCGGAAGCGTCGGCGACCACTCTGACCCGGCCGCTCCACGGCTCTCCCGCGCGCGCATCGTGGTATCCGCCGACCCGCTCGACGTCGATCGTCCCCGAGATGCGCGGGGCGGTTCCGTGAACCGTGTGCAGGGTCGCCGGGAGCTCCCAGCGCAGCTCGGAACCTGCGGCCTCGATCGCGTAGTGGTACGCGGATGGGGGCGAGGCGGGTCGACCGGCCGAAGGCAGCACCATCAGGAGAGCCGCGACCCAGGGCATGGAGGATTGTAGGGGCGGAGGGGGGCGAGCGATGAGCCGTAAGCGGCAGGTCGACATATTAGTGAAAGCTAATACGTCGCGGCGCCATCGGCTCACGGCTCACGGCCTGACCGCGAACACCCAGTCCCCGACGTTCGTCCCGGTCGCGCCGGTCACGTAGAGGTCGCCGAGCGCCCGGAAGAACGGCCGCGTGTCGTGCTCGCGGAGCGCCCTGTCGGGATCCAGCCGACGGCGCATCGCGCGCCGCAGCGTGCCGCCATCGCAGAACGCGCCCGCCGCTCCCGAGCTCCCGTCCACGCCGTCCGATCCCGCGGCGAGAAGCGCGACGGCGGAGCCGCTCAGCACCGCGGCGGCCCCGAGCGCGAGCTCCAGGCAGCGTCCTCCCCTGCCCCGGCGGCGCGGAAGCGGGAGACGGAGACGGAGACGGAGATGGACGACCGTCTCTCCGCCGGCGATCAGGACGGAGCCCGGCGGAAGCGCGAGCGCCTTCTTCGCGACGTCCGCGCCCGCCGCCCGCGCCTCCCCGTCGAGACGGCGCCGCTCGATTCGGGGCGCGAGCCCGAGCCGGCGAGCCGCCGCGGCGGCGGCCTCGAGCCCGCCGCGATTGGAGCCGACGACCCGCACGACGTCCGAGCGGCGCCGGCGGCTTCGAATCGTCAGGCCCGACCCCACCACGCCAGGATCGTCGCCGGCGACGTCCGAGAGGACGAGCGTCACGAGCCTCGCGCCGGTCGCCCGTGCGAGGCCTCCCCCCTTCACCGCCGACAGCGACCGGCGGAGGCGATTGATCTCGGCAATCGTCGCGCCGGAGGCCGCGAGCCGGGCGACGGCGCGGCGTTTGCGCTCGAGCGTGACGCCCGGCCGCGGCAGCGCGACGAGGGATGACGCGCCGCCCGAGATCAGGCAGAGGATCGCGTCCTCCGCCCCGAATCCGGCGAAGAAGGCGAGCGCGCGGCGAGCCGCCCGGACGCTCGAAGCGTCGGGCTCGGGATGCGAGGCCCTCAGAATGGATCGACGCGGCAGGCCCGCGACCGGGCTTCCGCTTCCGCTTGCCCCCCGCGGCACGACCGCCAGCGCCGGCACGGGACCGAGCTCCGCCAGGGCCGCGCGGACCATTCCCGCGGCGGCCTTTCCGGCGGCGAAGACGCCCAGTCTCCGGGCCGAGGAGAGCGGCCGCGAGACCTCGGGCGAAGCCAGCGCCCGGCGGACGGCCGCCTCGGGATCGGCTCCGGTCAGCGCGGCCCGATACAGGCGGGCGAGCAGGCGGCGCGCCCGGCGAGGATCGGGCGCCGGGAGCTTCCGGGAAGCGATGGGCCCTCCTCTCGTGATCTGGCGGCCCGTCCGGGTTCCTCCCGGGAGGCCGCAAACGAAGCCGCCCGCGTGGGAGAATACCGGCGCCGAGAGAATAAGGCGTCCTCTGTAGAAGTTACGGAATGCTTCACCCCATGAGCGCAAACCCTGCCCCCGGAGCGCCGGCCCAGCCCCCCGCGCCGGCCCAGCCTCCCGTCCCTGCCCTCGGGGAGGCTCCCTCCGGCGGCCACTACTGGTCGAAGGTCTCGAAGGACCTCCGCCACCGGTTGAACCGCGCCGTTCCGCACGACGTGCTCAAGGAGCTCCATCGCAAGAGCCCGGGCCGACACGTGCTCGTCGCCGCGCGGCAGTTCGCGATCCTGATCGCCGCCTCCGCGGCGGCGTGGCGGTTCCCGCAGCCCTGGATCTGGATCCCCGCCGCGATCGTGTCCGGCTGGACGATCTTCAACTTCACCGTCCTGCTCCACGAGGCGGTCCACCACGCGATCTTCAACGGCCCGAATCCGAGGGGGGACCGGGCGTTCGGACTGCTCTACGCGGTCCCGTCCGGGATCTCCGCCCTGCAGTTCACGCGCTGGCACCTCACGCATCACGCGGAGCTCGGCGACCCCGAGGCGGATCCGAAGCGGCACTACCTCTCCCCGAAGATCAACAAGCCGTGGTTCAAGCTGCTGTACTTCACGCCGGCGCTCTTCCCGATCTACTTCCGCGCGGCCCGTCGCGAGACCGCGACCTACCCCGCGGAGATCCGGCGGCGGATCGCATGGGAGCGGCGCGCGACCATCCTGTTCCACGTCGCCGTGATGGCGGCGCTGTGGGCGATCGGAGGGCCAGCGGTCCTCGGCCGCGTCTACCTCGCACCGGTCTTCCTCGTCTTCCCGGTCGCGTTCGCGCTCAACCGGCTCGGCCAGCACTACGCGATCGACCCGACGGACCCGGCGAAGTGGGGCTCGATCCTGAAGCCCTCCCGCTTCTGGGACTTCTGGTATCTCTCGTCCGCCTACCACCTGGAGCACCACTACTTTCCGGGCGTGCCGTTCTACAACCTGCGCCGGCTGCACTTCGCGCTGCGCCCGTTCTTCGACGAGATCGGATGGAAGCCGGTGACCTACGGGCAGCTCGTCCGCGGCTGGCTCCTCGACAACAACGCGCCGCACACGGACTGGCACCTCGAGGGCTAGCCGCTCTCGAGTCGGCCGGACGGCTGCCGACGGGTCAAACGAGGAGCAGGACATAGACTCGCCGCGATGGCCGAAACCGACGACCTCAACCGCCTGATCCGCGAGCTCAACGACGACCCGCTGGCGCCCCGCGCCGTGCCGGTCGGATCCGCGGAGCCGCTCGCGGCCGCCCGCGCCGATGCCCGCACCGAGGAGGTCCGCGGCGATTCGCCCCGTCTCAATCGCTGGCTCGCGGCGCTCGTCGACAAGAAGGGAGCGGACCTGCTCCTCGTCGCGGGAGCGCCGCCGTCCATTCGGGTCGACGGCCGCCTCTTCCCGCTCTCCGAGCCGCCGCTCTCGGGCGACGAGGTCGAGGACGCCGTCCTGCCGGCGCTCCCGCGACGCTCCCGCGAGGCCTACCGCGAGGGCGGCATCGCGGATGCGTCGTACCGCATCCGGGGGGTCGGCCGCTTTCGGATCAACCTCCATCGCGAGCGCGGGCGCGCCGCCGCCGCGGTGCGGGCCCTGCCGACGCAGCCGCCTCGCCTCGCTTCCCTCGGCCTTCCTCCCGGCGTGGAGGGCCTGACCCGGCTGCCTCGCGGTCTGGTCCTCGTCGGCGGGCCGACCGGCTCGGGCAAGACGACGACGCTCGCCGCCCTCGTCGAGGAGATCAACCGGCGGGACGCGCGCCACGTCGTCACCATCGAGGACCCGATCGAGTACGAGCACCCTCACCGCTCCAGCGTGGTCGAGCAGGTCGAGATCGGCGAAGACGCGCCGGACTTTCCGACGGCACTGCGCGCGGCGATGCGCCAGGCGCCGGACGTCATCGTGGTCGGCGAGATGCGCGATCCGGAGACGATGCGCATGGCGCTCTCCGCGGCGGAGACCGGGCATCTCGTCCTCACGACCGTGCATACGACGGACGCGGCCTCGGCGATCTCCCGGATCGCGGACTCGTTTCCGGTCGAGCGCCAGGGAACGATCCGGCAGGAGCTCTCGATGGCTCTCGCCGCGATCCTCACCCAGACCCTCCTTCCGCGAAAGGGCGGCGGCCTCGCCGCCGCGGCGGAGCTGCTCTACGTCTCCTATGGGGCCCGGCAGCACGTCCGCAAGAACGCGCTGCAGCATCTCCACCAGGAGATCGCGCTCACGAAGAAGCAGGGCTCGATCACGCTGGAGGAGTCGCTGGCGAAGCTGGTGCGGGAGGGGGTCGTCGACGGCGACGAGGCGAAGGCGCGCGCGGCGCACCCGGAGGAGTTCGAGAACTATCTGCGCGGATAGGCGCCAGCAGCTGCGCTACAGGAACCCCCTCTCCCCACGCGTGAGCGGGGGGAGAGGGTCGGGGTGAGGGGGGCGGCTTCGCCCTACACCTCTCTCCGGAACAACACCTTCGTGAACACGCCGCATACCACCGTAAAGGTCGCCAGGAACAACCAGTCGGCGTACGCCGTCTGGGGCGCCGCTCCGCGCAGCAGGAGATTGCGCAGGGCGCGCAGGCCGTAGGTGAGCGGGTCCGCGGAGGACAGCTTCACGAGCCAAACCGGATACGACTCGATCGGGTAGAACGCGCCCGAGGGAAAGAAGAGCAGCACGTTGATGATGCCGAACATCCCGCGCAGGAGGCTCGCGCTGCGCGCCCTCGCGAAGAGAAGGAACCAGAGGGACGCGATCGACAGCGACGTGAGGAAGACGGTCACGAACGCGGCCGCGAGCGCCGGCGCGTTCGACGGGCCGAGCGGAGTGATCAGAAGGATGGCGAGCAGCACGAGGCCGCCCGCGATCGAGGCGACGAGCGAGCCGGCGAGGATGTGACCCGCGACGAGCGTTCCCGTCGAGATCGGCGTGACCAGGTAGCCCTCGTGGTACCCGAACATGCGGTCCTCGAGGACCTGCAGCCCTCCCGACACCATCGACCCCATGAAGATGGCGAGGCACACGACCGCCGGACCGAGGTAGGTGAGGTAGTCGAGGTACGGGTACGCCTCCAGCCGCACGGCCGGCGCGCTCCGGGGCGCGTCGCGCGGCGCGGACACCTCCTGCCAGATCTGCCGGAGCGCGGATTCGAGCGCCTCGTAGCTGAAACGGTCGGTGTTGTCTCCGATGAACGAGGGAGCGGGCCCGGTCGGTGAAAGGCCGAACGGCAGAATCCAGATGCCGCGGTAGCGGCCGCGGCGCATCCCGTCGAGGGCTCCTTCCCGGTCCGTGCCGAAGTCGGCGACGACGAGCCGCCGGCCGCTCTGGAGCGCGAGGACTCCGCGCCGGCACTCCGCCGAGTACGCGTTGCCCGCCTCGTCGACCACCGCGAGCGGCACGTTCTCGAGCGGGCGGTTCATCGCGTTGCCGAGCACGACGAGATAGACGACCGGGAAGACCATGGTGGACACGAAGAGCACGGGCTGCCGCCAGAGAGTCAGGAACGCGCGCTGGCCGATCGCCGCGATTCCCAGGACGGCGAGCAACGGCCCCCGCGCGCCGATCCGACGTCTCTCGCTCATGCTTCTCGGAGCGCCCGGCCCGTGTACGAGAAGAAGACGTCCTCGAGCGTCACGAGCGCGACGGAGAGATGGACGATGTGGTACCCGCGCTCCTCGAGCTCGCGCGCGACGCGGCGGCCCGAGCCGTCGCCGGGACGCGCGGAGAAGTGCAGACGCGCGGGAGACGGGAATCGGAGGTGCGCGAGGCCGTACGCCGCGATCGCGTCCCGCGCCGGCTCGTCGAGGTCGCGGTCGGCCTCGATCTCCACGCGCTCCCCGGTCTCCTGCCCGAGCTTGAGCGCCTGCGGCGAGTCCATGCACAGGATCCGGCCGCGGTCCATGATCGCGATCCGGTCGCAGAGGAAGTCCGCCTCCTCCATCGCGTGCGTCGTCAGGACGATCGCGAGGTCGGGGTCGTGCTCGCGCAGGTCGTCGAACATGTCCCAGATCGCGCGCCGGCTCTGCGGATCCAGCCCCGACGTCGGCTCATCGAGGAACAGGACGCGCGGCGAGTGGAGCACGCCGCGCGCGATCTCGAGGCGCCGCCGCATACCGCCCGAGAGCTGCCGGGCGACCTGTCCGCGCCGCTCCCAGAGACCGACCTGTCGGAGGCGAAGCGCGATGCGGGTGCGCAGCGTCCGCCCCCAGAGCCCGTACATCTTGCCCTGCACGGAGAGGTTCTCGCGCGCGGTCAGGTTCTCGTCGGTGGTCTGCGCCTGAGAGACCGTTCCGATCGCCCGGCGCACGGCGGCCTTCTCCGAGACGATGTCGTGACCCTCGATCCGCGCGGTGCCGGCGGTCGGCGGCAGGAGCGTCGTCAGCATCCGGATCACGGTCGTCTTGCCCGCGCCGTTCGGTCCGAGGAGCCCGAACGTCTCGCCGGGCTGGACGGAGAACGACACCCCATCGGCCACGACGGCGTCGCCGTAGCGGCGCGTCAACCGATCGACCTCGATCGGGAGCGTCAAGCCGGAAGGGGTGTTCTGGGGGCGTGCCGCTCGCTGCGCGGCGCGGGACTCAACCCTGCCTCCCCACCTCGACGACGAACGTCTGGCCCGAAACGACGGGAGCGTTGAGCGGCTGCAGCCGCACCGAGAAGGTCAGGAGGTCCCGGCTCTGGAGTCCCCAGTTCTTGCGCGTGGCAAACTCGGAGCGCGGACGGATCGAAACGATCTTCGCCTGGAACCGCGAATTCGGGCGCGCCTGCGGCCAGACCGTCACCGTGCCGCCGACGGCGAACGACGAGAGCCGCTCCTCGGGGACCTCCACGCGCAGGTACGGCGCCTCGATCTGGAGAGTGACGACCGGCTGTCCCGGCTCGACCCACTCGCCCAGACGATGGTGGCGCGTGAGCACGGTGCCGGAGGCCGGAGACGCGAGGACGCCCTCCTTCTCGAACACGCGCACTTTCTCGAGCCGCACGCGCAGCGCCTGCTCCTCGGCGTCGAGCTGGCCCTTCTCCTCCTCGCGCGCGCGAATGTCGGCGGCGATCGCTTCACGCTGATGCTGAAGCGTCTCCAGGTTGGCGGCGGGCGACACTCCCTCGTGGACGAGAGCACCCTGCCGGCGCTCGTCGGCGGCGACGGACGCGAACTGCGCGCGCAGCTTCTCGATCTCCTCGAGACGAGTGCGGTCGCGCGCCTGGACCTGCGAGATCTGCCCCTGGATGTCCGACGCGTCCTCGGCGAGGCCGGGCTCCTCGATGCGCGCGACCTCGGCGCCGGAAGCGATCGCCTCGCCCTCCTCGGGCACGCGCGTGGTGAGTCTGCCCCGGCGCGAGAACGACAGCGCCAGGCTCTGCTCCTCCGCGATGGCGAGCAGCCGCACGGGCTGCCCCTGATCGTTCTCCCGCCGGACGAGCTCTCCGTAGCCCCACGCCCCGGCCAGAGCGATTCCCACCGCCAGGACCACCCAGAGGGCCTTTTTCACCGACCTCCAAGCATACCTCCGTTCGGGGGATACCGAGTCACTCCGACCCACGGTCAACGGCCGCCACGAAGGAGCAGCGGGCGGCGCAGGAGCCCTAGGCCTCCCCCCGGCTGAGCAGTCCCTCGACTCGGTCCAGCACGACCTCCGCGTTCCCGGGGATCGCCGCGTCCACCGCGCCGGACGCCGGCGTCGCCTGCGGATTGATCTCCGCCGTGAACGCGCCGCGGCGCCCGGCCTCGCCGACGAGCCCCGCCGCCGGGTACACGAGCGCGGAGGTGCCGATCGCCACGCAAACGTCGCAGTCGAGCGCGGCGGATGCGGCGGCGAGCGCCGGAGCCGGAATCGCCTCCCCGAACCACACGACGCCCGGACGGGCGAGGCCGCCGCAGTGCGGGCAGGTCGGCGGCAGGTCCGTCAGCTCGGAGGCATCGGACCACCGCTGCGGCGACGCGGCGCAGCGGGCGGCGCACGAGAGCTCCCACAGGGACCCGTGGAAACGGATCACGTTGCGCGTACCCGCGCGCTCGTGCAGCCCGTCCACGTTCTGCGTCACGAGAGTGAACGCGCGGTAGCGCCGGCTCCAGGCGGAGAGCACCTCGTGCGCCCGGTTGGGCGACGCCCGCGCGACCACGCTCCGGCGCCACGCGTACCACTCCCACACGAGCCGCGGGTCCTCGTCGAACGCCTCCGGGGTCGCGAGCCGCACGGCGCTGAAGCTCTTCCAGATTCCGCCCGAGCCCCGGAAGGTCGGAATACCGCTCGCGGCGGAGACTCCCGCGCCGGTGATGACGGTGACGCGGGAGGCCGCGCGCAGCCGCTCCGCGAGGGCGGCGATTCCCGCGTCCGCGAGAGCCATCGGCCGATGATAAGGTTTGGCCCCGCTCGCGGCCCGTGACGGCGAAAAACGCCGGCCGGCGCGGCGAATCTCCGCGGAGAGAAGAGACAGATGGCGAACGAGACCCCCATCACGGTTGCGCGCGGCGACGGCATCGGCCCGGAGATCATGGACGCGACGCTCACGATCCTGCGCGAGTCCGGCGCGCGCCTGGCGATCGAGGAGATCGAGATCGGCGAGAAGGTCTACCTGCGCGGCAACACGGCCGGGATCGAGCCGTCCGCGTGGGAGTCTCTCCGCCGGACCCGGGTCTTCCTCAAGGCGCCGATCACGACTCCGCAGGGCGGCGGCTTCAAGAGCCTCAACGTCACGACCCGCAAGACGCTCGGCCTCTACGCCAACGTGCGGCCCTGCGTGTCCTACTACCCGTTCATCGCGACCAAGCACCCGGTCATGGACCTGGTGATCGTCCGTGAGAACGAGGAGGACCTGTACGCCGGCGTCGAGTACCGCCTGACTCCCACGGTCTACGAGACCCTCAAGCTGATCACCCGCCCGGGCTCCGAGAAGATCGTCCGCTACGCCTTCGAGTACGCGATCCGGAACAACCGCAAGAAGGTCACCTGCTTCACCAAAGACAACATCATGAAGATGACCGACGGCCTGTTCCACAAGGTGTTCGACGAGATCGCGAAGGAGTACCCCGAGGTCCAGAACGAGCACTGGATCGTGGACATCGGCGCCGCGAAGCTCGCGGATTCCCCCGAGACGTTCGACGTCATCGTCATGCCGAATCTCTACGGGGACATCCTCTCGGACGTGGCGGCGCAGATCGCGGGATCCGTCGGCCTCGCGGGCTCGGCGAACATCGGCCAGAACTACGCGATGTTCGAGGCGATCCACGGCTCGGCCCCGCGCCGCGCCGGGCAGAACCTCGCCAACCCGTCGGGGCTGCTGCTCGGGGCGGTGATGATGCTCGTCCACATCGGACAGCCGGAGGCCGCCACGCGGGTGCACAACGCCTGGCTGACCACGATCGAAGAGGGCGTCCACACCTACGACGTCTACAAGGACGGCGTGAGCCGGGAGAAGGTCGGCACGAAGGAGTTCGCGCGCGCCGTCGTCGAGCGGCTCGGAAGGACGCCGACGCGCCTCAAGGCCGCGTCCTACGCCGCGGTGGCGGCGAGGGCGGATCGCAAGTCCGCGGGGCCCTCGACGGCCGAGGCGAAGATGGAGCTCGAGGGCGTGGACGTCTACGTCATCTGGGAGAGCCGCGACTCCGACGCGCTGGCCGCGCGCGTGTTGTCGCTCGCCGGACCCGAGTTCCGGCTGAAGATGCTCACGAGCCGCGGGGTCAAGGTGTGGCCCGACGGGCAGTCGGAGACGTACCGCGGCGACCAGTTCCGCTGCCGCCTGCTCGCCGCGAACGGAGGGTCGGTCGCGTACGGCGACGTCGTCTCCGTGCTGGGCCGCATCGCGGGGGCGGGGCTCCGTTTCGCGAAGACCGAGAATCTCCATACGTTCGACGGCGAGCGGGGATACTCGCTCGGCCAGGGGGAGTGACATGACGGCACAGGGCTCGGCGCCGCTCGTCGGCGTGCTGATGGGATCGAAGTCGGATTGGGAGACGATGCGTCACGTGTCGGAGACGCTCGAGAAGTTCGGCGTCGCGAGCGAGAGCCGGGTGCTCTCCGCGCATCGGACTCCCCGGGAGACGACGGAGTACGTGTCTTCGGCCGCGTCTCGCGGCATCGAGGTGATCGTCGCCGGCGCGGGCGGCGCGGCCCACCTCGCCGGAGTGGCGGCCGCGCACACGACGCTGCCGGTCCTGGGCATCCCGATGGAGAGCGCCTCGCTGAAGGGGCTCGACTCGCTCCTCTCGACGGTGCAGATGCCGGGCGGAATCCCGGTCGCGACGTTCGCGATCGGAAAGCCCGGAGCGGTCAACGCGGCGCT
>Ga0070667_100005158_pt1 | contig 10929 bp, 10 predicted proteins | sample KBSS33metaG_FD_64659 | JGI IMG/M metagenome (GOLD analysis project Ga0070667, IMG submission 64659) | Switchgrass rhizosphere microbial communities from Kellogg Biological Station, Michigan, USA - KBS S3-3 metaG | ecosystem: Host-associated > Plants > Roots > Rhizosphere > Soil ...
CGGCGCGGCTCGCGTTGACGCGACCTGCGCGCTTCGTCGCCGCCGCGCGCCTGGCGCTGTCGATGTGGCGGCGCTCGCAGAAAGCGCTGTTCCACCACCTGGCCTATCTGGCCGAGGCCGCCCAACTTGTCGGCTGGCTCGCGGCCGAGCGCATCGATCACCTGCACGCGCACTTCGGCACCAACCCGGCCGAGGTCGCGATGCTGGCCCGTGTGCTCGGCGGGCCGCCGTACAGCTTCACGGTGCACGGCCCCGAAGAGTTCGATCACCCCGAGGCGCTCGGGCTCGGCGAGAAGGGCCGCCGTGCCGCGTTCGTCGTCGCGATCAGTTCCTTCGGGCGCAGCCAGCTGTACCGCTGGTTGCCGCAGGCGCATTGGCCAAAGGTGCAGGTCGTGCACTGCGGTCTTGAGCGCGCGTTCCACGAGGGGGTGGCAGCCGGCGCCAGCGCGGCGCGGCGGCTCGTGTGCGTCGGGCGGCTGTGCGAGCAGAAGGGTCAGCTGCTGCTGGTGCAGGCGCTGCAGCACGTGCTGGCCCGCGGCGCCGCGCTCGAACTCGTGCTGGCCGGCGACGGCGAACTGCGCGACGAAATCGAGGCCTTGATCGACCGGCTCGACGTGCGCGCCCAGGTGCGCATCACCGGCTGGATCGGCAGCGCCGAGGTGCGCGACGAGATCGTGGCCGCGCGCGCGCTGGTGCTGCCGAGCTTCGCCGAGGGTCTGCCGGTGGTCATCATGGAGGCGATGGCGCTGCGTCGACCGGTCATCACGACCTTCGTGGCCGGCATTCCCGAACTGGTGCGCGACGCCGAGAACGGCTGGCTCGTGCCGGCCGGTGACGTCGACGCGCTGGCCAGGGCCATCGAGGCCTGTCTCGCGGCGCCGCCCGAGGTGCTCGAGCGCATGGGCGCGGCCGCTCATCGGCGCGTGCTGGAACGGCACGACATCGACCGCGAGGCGACGAAGCTGGCCGCGCTGTTTGCGGCAGGGCCGGCCCCATGACCCGCCGGGCCGTTCCCAAGGCGAATACCGCAGTGTGCAGCACGGACGTTGCCTGATGAGCCTGCGCGATCTTGTCGGCCTGGCGTTGCTGCTGCTCGCGCTGCTGGTGGCGGTGCCGGCCGGGGTGTTGCTCCTGCAGCTCGTCGCGGCCCTGATGAAGCGCCCCGCGCCCGGCGAGGCGTCCATGGCAGCGCCGCGCGACGACATGCTCGCGGTGCTGATGCCGGCGCATGACGAGGCCGCCGGCATCGCCGCCGCGATCGCCGCGGTCCGCGCGCAACTCGGCCCGCGCGACCGGCTGCTGGTGGTCGCCGACAACTGCAGCGACGCGACCGCGGCGATCGCGCGCGCCGCCGGTGCCGAGGTCAGCGAGCGCAGCGACGCGCAACGCCGCGGCAAGGGTTACGCGCTCGATCACGGCGTGCGCTGGCTGGAGAACGATCGGCGCGACCCGCCCGGCGTGGTCGTGATCGTCGACGCCGACTGCATCGTCGCGCCGCACGCGCTCGACCGGTTGGCGCAACGCTGTCTGAGCTCGGGCCGACCGGTGCAGGCGCTGTACTTGATGCATGCGCCGCCCGGTGCACCGCTGCGGCTGCGCATCGCCGAGTTCGCCTGGATCGTGAAGAACAAGGTCCGCCCGCTCGGCGCTGCGGCACTGGGTGGGCCCTGCCAGCTGATGGGCACCGGCATGGCGTTCCCGTGGGCGCTGATCCGCAGCGCGCCACTCGCCTCCGGCCATCTGGTCGAGGACATGCAGCTCGGCCTCGATCTGGCCGCCGCCGGCACGGCGCCGCTGTTCTGCCCGCAGGCGCTGGTCAGCAGCGTGTTCCCGAACGACGTCGCGGGCGCGCGGGCGCAGCGCACGCGCTGGGAGCACGGCCACTTGTCGGTGATCGCGCGCACCGGACCGCGCCTGCTGCTGCGCGCACTGGCGCGGCGCGACACCGCGTCGGCGGCGCTGGCCCTGGACCTGATGGTGCCGCCGCTGGCTGCGCTGGTGCTTGCTCTCGGCACGCTGCTTGCAATCGATCTGGCGTGGTGGAGGCTTGCCGCCGACGCGTGGCCGGCCGCCGTGGCGGCTGCGGCGCTGGCGCTGCTGGCCGCGGGCGTGCTCGCGACCTGGCGGCGTGAGGCCCGGCATCTCGTCACCGGGCGCGAGCTGCTCGGCCTGCCGCTGTACGTCGCTGCCAAAATCCCAGTCTATGTTCGACTGTTCACGAAGCGCCAGGTCGAATGGGTGCGCACCAAACGCGATGACCACAGCCACTGACACGCGCATTGCCGCCGCGATCGACGCACCGCCTCGGCGCTGGGTCGACTTCGAGCGTCGGCTGGTGTGCATCCTGGGCCTGCCGTTCGATGCGATCGACCTCGCGCAGGCGGTGCAACGCATCCGCGACGCCGCGTTCGGCGGCAGCCGCTGCTTCGTCTCGACGCCGAACCTGAACTTCGCGATCGCGACGCGCACCGACGCTGCGTTTCGCGGCTCGGTGCTGCGCAGCGACCTGAGCCTGGTCGACGGCATGCCGCTGGTCTGGATCGCCCGACTGCTGGGCCTGCCGGTGCGCGAGCGGGTGTCCGGTGCCGACGTGTTCGAGGCGTTGCAGGCGCACGCCGGGCCACCGCTCACGGTGTACCTGCTCGGCGGCCCGCCCGGTGCCGCGGCGCGCGCCTGCGAGGGCATCAACCAGCGCGGTGGCGGGGTGCACTGCGTCGGGCACGACACCGCGGGCTTCGGCTCGATCGAATCGATGAGCGGCGACGAGCAGATCGCGCGCATCAACCGCAGCGGCGCGCAGTTCGTCGTCGTGGCGCTCGGCGCCGCGAAGGGTCAGGCCTGGATCGAGCACAACGCGGCCCGGCTGAGCGCACCAGTGCTCTCGCACCTCGGCGCGGTCGTCAATTTCGCGGCGGGCACGGTGGCACGGGCGCCGCGATGGATGCAGTCGCTCGGGCTCGAGTGGCTGTGGCGCATCAAGGAGGAGCCGTCGCTGTGGCGGCGCTACTGGAACGACGGCGTGGCGCTGGCCGGCCTGCTGCTGAGCTACGTGCTGCCCGATGCGTTGGAGGCGCGGCGTTCGCGTGGCCCGGACGCGCGTGCGCCGCAACTCGAATCGACGCGCACGCCGCGGGGCCACGTGCTGCGCCTCGGTGGCGACTGGCGCGGTGCCGACGGCATCGCCGCGTTGCGCGCCGCGCTGGCGCGTTGCGCGGCAGACGCGGTGCCTGTCACCGTCGATCTGGCCGGCGTGAGCGGCATCGGCGACAGCGCCACCGCGTTGCTGCTCGTGGCGCACGGCTGGTTCGATGCGCATGGCGGATGGGCACTCACCGGCGCCAATGCCGCAGTGACGACGACGCTGCGCCGCAAGCTCGCGGCGGTGACGCTGCTCGGAGACCGGCGATGAACCGCCTCGAAGCGCGCGTGCGCGTATTGAACGCTCCGGTGTCGGCCGAGGTGCCGGACTGGTCGCGCGAGGCCAAGGTGTTCTGGCATTGGCACCCTTCGCGCTCCCTGCTGGCCAGCCTGCGCGCCTATGAACGTCTGCGTCATGCCACGCGGCCGGACCGTGTGCTGATGCGCTGGCTCGCCGTGCTGCGGCACCGCTTCTGGAGTGCGGTGACCGGGGCCGAGATTCCGCTGTCCTGCCACATCGAGGGCGGGCTGCTGCTGCCGCACCCGAATGGCATCGTCGTGCACCCGGACGCGCGCATCGGGCCGAACTGCCTGCTGATGCAGCAAGTGACGCTCGGCTCCACCGGGACCTTTTTCGGCGCGCCGACGCTCGCCGGGCATGTCGACCTCGGCGCGGGTGCGAAGGTGCTCGGCAAGGTGACGCTGGGCGCGCACAGCGTGGTCGGTGCCAACGCGGTGGTGCTGTGCGACGTGCCCGAGGGCGCCACCGCGGTCGGTGTCCCGGCGCGCATCCTGCCGCCGCGACCATCGCCGGTGGCCGCCGGCGAGACGGGGGCCGCGGCTTGACCGACGGACTGCGCGTCCTGATCGCCGCCGAGCACGCCTCGGCGCGCTTCGGCGGCGAGGCCGCGTTGCCGCTGCACTACTTCCGCGTGCTGCGCCGGCGCGGTGTGCCAGTGTGGCTGGTGACGCATGCGCGCACGCGCGCCGAGCTCGCGCAGCTCTACCCCGGCGACGCGCGCATCCTGTACATCGAGGACACGGCCTGGCATCGTGCGATGTGGCGCGTCGGCCGGCGCCTCCCGGCGCAGGTCGCGTACTTCACGACCGGGTTCCTGTCGCGGCTGTCGACGCAGCTGGCGCAACGCCGGCTGGTGCGCACGCTGGTGCGCGAGCAGGGCATCACGGTCGTGCATCAGCCGATGCCGGTGTCGCCGCGCGAACCGTCGATGCTGTTCGGCTTCGGCGTGCCCGTCGTGATCGGGCCGATGAACGGCGGCATGGACTACCCGCCCGCGTTCCGGCGCAATCGCGGCGGCGTCGAACGCGTGCTGCTCGGCCTCGGCCGCGCCAGTGCCGCGCTGCTGAACGCGTTGATGCCCGGCAAGCGCCGCGCCGCGACGCTGCTGGTGGCGAACGAGCGCACCCGCGCCGCGCTGCCGGCGGGCGTTTGCACGAACGTGGTCGAACTGGTGGAGAACGGCGTCGACCTCAGCCTGTGGCAGGCGCCGACCGCGCGCGAGGACGCGCCCGACGCGGCGGTGGTGACCTTCGCGTTCATGGGTCGCCTCGTCGACTGGAAGGCCGTCGACCTGCTGCTGCGGGCCTTTGCGCAGGCGCGTGCTCAGGCGCCGATGCGCCTGCTGATCCTGGGGGACGGCGTCGAGCGCGTCGCGCTCGAAACCCTTGCTGCGGAACTGGGGATCGCCGGCACCGACGCGGGCGCGGCCGGCACGGTCCACTTCGCCGGCTGGCTGGCGCAGGCGGCGTGTGCGCGGCGCCTGCAAGAGGCCGACTGCCTGGTGCTGCCCAGCCTGCTCGAATGCGGCGGCGCCGTGGTGCTCGAGGCGATGTCGATGGCCAAGCCGGTGATCGCCACCGCGTGGGGCGGGCCGCTCGACTACCTGGACCCGCGCTGCGGCGTGCTGGTGGCGCCGACGTCGCGCACCGAGATCGTCGACGCGTTCGCCGTGGCGATGGTCGCGATGGCGAAGTCGGCATCTGGGCGCGCGCGCCTGGGCGACGTCGGCCTGGCGAAGGTGCAATCCGAATTCGACTGGGAGCTCAAGGTCGACCGCATGCTGGACGTCTATCGAGAGGCGGTGCGGCGCCAGGCTGCCGCGGCCGACACCAGGCGGACCACCCCATGATTTCCACCAACGACCCGCAGGCGGCCGTGCGGCCGCCGTACCGGTTCGGCTTCGTGCTGAACACGGCGATCGGCAACATGACCCGCTATCTGAACCTGCGCAAGTACGCGCAGCGCGAGCCGGATGTCGAGCTGACCTGGGCGCCGGTGAGCCACTACACCCCGCGCAATGTGCCCAGCCGCTTGCGCTTCCTGCCGGCGCCGCTGTTCATGCGGGCCCGCGTGCTGCAGCAGGCGTGGCCGCTCCTGCGGCGCCTCGACGAGTTCGACGCCGTGATGATCCACCTGTTCGAGGCCGACGTGCTGTGCGCGCTGCGCGGCTGTCTACGTGCCTGGCCATTGCGGTTCAGCAGCACCGACGAGGCGCCGATCACCGACCGCGCCAACTACCCGCTGTATCCGAATGAGCTCGCCAAGTCGCGCCTTCGGCAACGCGCCCGCCTGGCCCTCGATCTCTGGCGCGTGCGGCACACCGACTACTTCCTGCCGTTCTCGCATTGGGGCGCCAACATCCTGGTGCGGGATTGCGGCGTGCCCGCCGAACGGGTTCGGGCGCTGCACGTCGGGATGGACCTGGAGTTGTGGCGTTGGGTGCCGAAGCCCGCGCGTTCGGCGGGCCAGCGCCTGCGCCTGCTGTTCGTCGGCGGTGACTTCGTCCGAAAGGGCGGCCCGCTGCTGCTGCAGGTGTTTCAGACCCACTTTCAGCAGTTGGCCGAACTGCACCTCGTCACCAAGCAGGCGCCGAAGGACCTGCCTGCCCATGTCCACGTGCATGCCGACTTCGAGCCCAACGACGAACGGCTCCGACAGCTGTACGCGCAAGTGGATGTGCTGGTCGTGCCCACCACGGCCGACGTCGGCCCGCTCTGGGTCTTCCTGGAGGCGATGGCGATGGGCTTGCCGATCATCGGAACAGAGGTCGGTGCGTCGACCGAGGTCATCAGGAACGGCGAGACCGGGTTCACGATGAAGGTGGGCGACGGCGAGGCGCTGCGCCAGGCGATCCAGCAGGTCTGCGATCGCCCCGAGCTGGGCCACGAGATGGGCCTGCGCGGCAGGGCGTTGATCGGCAGCGAGTACAACGCGGCCGTCAACGTCCCGTTGATCGTTCGAGCGATGAAGGATGCGGTCGACCGCGAGCGGGCGGGACGGGCGTGATCGCTGCGTTGGGTCGACCGGTTGCGTGGGCCCAGCATCAACTGTTGTCATGAATTTGCTTCGCTCGATCGCTCTGAAGGCGCTTCACTCGGGCCGCCTGCGGCAACTGCGCCATCGCCTGTTCCTGCGCTCGCGTGCACCGGTGCCTGCGATCGCGATCGAACGCGACGGTCCGGTCCGGGTCCTCGTGCTCGGCGTCTACATGGCCGACCGAGCGAACTCGGTCGACCACCTGGTGGAAGCGTTCGCGTCGACGCAGCAGGGCTTGCAGGTCGAGCAGCGCTGGGTCGCGTTGAAAGGGCGCTCTGAGAATGCGACGGTTCGCGAGGTCACCGCCCTGGCCGCGATCCAGCCCGCGCCCAAGTTCGCGCTGCTGAACCGGCTGCTTCGACCTTCGGATCCGGAGGACTTCGACTTCATCATCGCCTGCGACGACGACATCTATTTGCCCCAAGGCTTTCTGCCCGCCTACCTCGCCTACCAGCGCAAGTTCGATTTCGCCGTCGCGCAGCCGTCGCGCGCCTGGCACAGCCACTTCGATCATTCGTTCGTGCTCAGGCGCCCGTGGCTCCAGGCCCGCCAGACCCGGTTCGTCGAATGCGGCCCGCTGGTCTCCTTGCGTCGGGATGCGGCCCGGTTGCTGTTGCCGTTCGACCAGCAGGACGAGATGTGGGGCATCGATCTGGTCTGGGCCGAGGTGATCGAGCGGCACGGGCTGAGGATGGGCATCGTCGACGCGCTGTCGGTCGATCACAGCCTGCGCCCGCAGGCATCGACCTATGACAAGACCGACGAAGAAGCGGCGATGAAAAGTTACCTTTCGAAGCGACCGCACATCCCGATGCACGAGGTATTCACGGTCGTGAAGCGATATCCTTTGCGCTAGGCGAGCCGTCGCGGACGATGCGGCGGCCTGCCGCATGCCGAACGCGTGCACCCGATGACTCAAGACGTCGGCCGATGGGCCGATAACCGGGCACAGACACCTCCCGCCATGAAATCCCTGGTCCTCGCGCTGTCGCTCTTCGCCGCCAACGCGCATGCGCTGGTCCCGGTGCCGTCGGACCAGGAAGCGCAACGAGCGCACGCGCAGGGATCCTGCGGCAAGCTCGGCCCGGGCTCGGGCCTGAAGGACGGCAAGGGCTGGATCGTTTCGATGCTGCCGGGCAAGCACCAGTTCCGCGTGCGCGGCGGCGGCAAGGTCTACCTGACGGTGGCCAGGCAAAGCGTGGTGGACTTCGACGTCGGGCGCCCGTACTACATCGTGATCGAGGATGCAGCGCCCGGCGCGGTGCTGGAATGGAAGATCCCCGGGAGCGACTGGGGGCCCGTTTCCAAATACTTTCTGTATCCACCGCAGCAGTGATCTGCCATGGCGGCATCGACCCGCTCGCCGACCGCCGCGCGACACGTTGTTGATCGAGCATCGAACGTGATGCCGACCCGGCCGGGGCTAAGATTCGGCGAAACGATGGGCGGACGATGTACGAGACCATCTACAGCTACCTGGCGCGCCTGAAGGCTGGCACGGGCGACGAAACGAACGGTCGTCACGTCGTCGGTCCGCTGATCGTCGAGTTGTGTGGAGCGACGACCGCGCCCCGTGTGCTCGATGTCGGTGCCGGCTATGGCAAGGACCTGCTCGGGGTCAGGACCGCACTGCCGGGTGCGTCGACCGCCGCCGTCGAGGGGTATCCGCGGGCGGTGGCATTTCTTCGGCACTCGGGCGTCGAGGTGGCCAGTATCGACATCGAACACGATGCCCTGCCCTTCGGCGCCGACTCGTTCGACGTCGTGATGTGCAATCAGGTGCTCGAGCACACCAAGGAGTTGTTCTGGGTCGTGTCTGAGCTTGCGCGCGTGTGCAAGGTCGGTGGCCACTTGATGATCGGCGTGCCGAACCTGGGTTCGCTTCACAATCGACTCGCGCTGCTGGCGGGTCGGCAGCCACCGGCGATCCACGTTTTCGGCCCGCACGTTCGCGGATTCACCGTTCCCGGCATGCGCGACTTCCTCGAGGCCGGCAACACGCTTCGCGTCGAGCGCGTGCTGGGTGGCAACTTCTATCCCTTCGCGCCGTCCGTCTCTCGCCCCTTGGCGCGTTGGTTGCCCGGGCTGGCGGTGTCGTCGTTCTACGCGGTGCGCAAGTTGAGCGACACCAACTTCCTCGAAGTGCTCGATACATCGCGCGCCGCCGAACTCGTGGACACCCCTTACTTCCGCGGTGCCGCTTAGAGTCTGCGGCTTCGCAGGATGGCTCAGGCCTGTGGGGCCAGTTCCCGGTTCGACCTGCGCGGCCTGAGCCAACGGCGCTCGACGAGGTGCCAGCTCATGGCGGCCGCGACGATCGAGACGGGCCATCCGACGGCGAAGAGCACGAGCGGGTTCATGCGCGCGCCGTACCAGAACACGATCATCTGAAGCAGCGGAAACGAGTAGAGATAGATGCCGTATGAAAAGTCGCCATACCTCGCGAACCGGTTCAGCGGCGAGAGCGGTAGAAAGGCGAACCAGAAGATCAGGTAGGCGGCCACGACCGGAAACACGAAGATCATCGCGTACGGTATCCAGGATGCGACTGCGAACAGGGCGATGCACAGGATCGCTCCCTTGGCCGTCAGCGGCACGCGATCGCGATAGGCATAGAAGGCCATGCCCACCAGGAAGTACGGGAGCAGACGCGCCCAGAACGGTGGGTACCCGAAGACCCAGCCCAGCCAACTGCCCCCGGGGGTCAGTTGGAACCAGGCAAACGCCAGGCTGATGAACATCGCGCCGACGACCGCGCTTCCCAGCAGCATCGGTCTTCGAAGCCAGCCGAGGGCGCCGCACGCCATGACGCCGATGTAGCACCAGAACTCGTACGAGATCGACCAGAGCGAACCGTTGACAGTGCCTGAAGCAGGATTGTTCTGGAACGCCTTGCCCGGCGTGGCCTGAAGCAGCCGCGCGGTCTTGGCGACGAACTCGAGCACGAAGTCGAACGTGATGCCCGCCGAGCCGGCGACCGAGAACAGCGGCGTGATGACGAAAGCACCGAGCAGCACCGCGGCGACAAAGCCCGGGTAGATGCGCCGGATCCGTTTCTGCAGGAAGGGCCAGGGCTTCGGCCGGCTGACCCAACTGTGCGAGATGAGGAAGCCGCTGATGATGAAGAAGCAGTCGACCGCCAGGCTGCCGAAGGTCAACTGGCGGTGGGTGAACAGCGCCAGGGGTTCCTGGTCCTCGGTCCCGGTCGCGAGGGGGAAGCTGTGAGAGAAGACAACGAGCGAGGCGAAGAGGAACCTGAGGAAGTCGAAATTGTTCTCGCCAATGCTCAGCTTGGGCTGCTGCTCGCTCAATTCGTTCGCTCCACGATTGATGGCCCGGCCGCCAGCTCGGGGCGAGCGACTGCGAGCCGGCGGTCAGGACGGCTGCCGCATGTGTCGTTCAGGCTAACACGCGCGGCCGACGTCCCTGGAGCGATCGATTGTCAGTGGTTCAATACAGGGTGCGGCCGTCGCCCAGCAAATAGGCGTGACAGTCCATGCTGATATCCAGGCACTTCGAGACGAACGTGCTCATGATCGAAGGATCCCAGCCCATGAACCAGTCGCCATGCGACGAGTACCCGCCGGGCAGGCTGGGGTCGTAGTTGTCCGAGGACAGGCGCCAGCGCGCCGTCTGGGTGGAGTCGGTCACGTTGTAGTGAATCTCGAAGCTGACCAGGGGCAGCGGCACCGGATGGGTGCTGGGGCAGCCGTTGTTCGCGTAGGCCATGTGTGACTTGTGATCCGGCGAGTCGAGGTTCACACCGTCCCAGCATTGCGGAAACGCGACCTCCGCCACGAGCTGTGAGCCCGCCGGACATGAAGAGATGTAGCCCCGCCACGTGTTGTCGGCCGTCGCGCCGACGCAGGCGAAACGCCCGATGCCGTTCTGCGGCGCGGTCGCGTTCGGACTGCCTGCGACCATCCGCAAGCCGGTGGGCATCGGCTTCACGGTTGCGGGGGCCACGCCGAGATACCCGGTCTTGTAGTAGATCGCCGAACCCGCCGGCACGACCGGCGTTCCGTCCTTCGTGTCGATGAGGGTCGGCACCCAATAGGCGGTGCGGTTGAGCGTGCCACCGGCGCAGCTGGAGTTGCCCGAGGTGGAGATCGATTGGGCTGTCGAATAGGCGTCGACCGATGCGTTGCCGAAGAAGGTGTGGAGGTGAGATACCCCGGGCTGCCCTGGATGCACGATCGGGTCGTCGAAGCTCATGTGCGAGAAATTGCAGACCTCGCGGAATGCGCCGATGTCTGCTGGTGCCGGCACCTGGGTCGAATCCGCGACGTTCGCGGCCATCACGCGGGCCGTTGCATACGACGTGCCGGCGGCGGGAATCTTCGAGACGTCGATGTAGGGCATCAACGAGGCCGGAGCCGGGGCCGGCGCGGGTGCTGGCGCGGGTGCTGGTGCTGGTGCTGGTGCTGGTGCTGGTGCTGGTGCTGGTGCTGGTG
>Ga0070667_100005161_pt1 | contig 10923 bp, 9 predicted proteins | sample KBSS33metaG_FD_64659 | JGI IMG/M metagenome (GOLD analysis project Ga0070667, IMG submission 64659) | Switchgrass rhizosphere microbial communities from Kellogg Biological Station, Michigan, USA - KBS S3-3 metaG | ecosystem: Host-associated > Plants > Roots > Rhizosphere > Soil ...
CGTGACGAGACGTGCGGCTCTGCAACGCGCGTTACTGCCGGCGATGCTGGAGTACTTCAGTGCCGCGCCCGACCCCGATGCGGGGCTGCTGTCGTATCGACGCGTTTCTGATGCCTTAGGGACCACTCCGTGGTACCTCAGGTTGCTGCGAGACGGCGGCGCGGTGGCGGCACGATTAGCTTATGTTTTAGGCACTTCTCGGTATGTGGCGGGCATGCTTGAACGCACACCAGAGGCCCTGCAGCTGCTGGCTGACGACGAGACGCTCGCGCCACGAAGCACCGACGATCTCACCGCGCTCATGTTGGACGCTGTCAGCCGGCACAGTGACCCTGCTGCGACCGTGTCGGTGGTGCGCAGCCTTCGCCGCCAGGAGTTGTTGCGTATCGCGTTTGCCGATTTGGTCGGCAAGCTCGATGTCGTCGACGTCAACAGCGCCCTCACCGCCGTTGCCGACGCTGCGATTGAGGCGGCGTTGACTGTGGCGCTACGTGCCGTGGCCCGCAAGCATGGCGTGGCTGCGTTACCTATCCGCTTTGCCGTGATCGCTATGGGGCGTCTCGGCGGCGCTGAAATCGGGTACGGCTCCGACGCAGACGTGATGTTTGTCTTCGACAGCGCCTCCGACGACCTCGATGAGCGCCACGCCGCTGAGATGGCGTTGGCGGTCGCGCAGACCATGCAGCGGCTGCTCGCTCAACCTTCAGCTGACCCGGCGCTCACATTAGATGCCGACCTGCGTCCTGAAGGGCGTAGCGGCCCGCTGGTGCGCTCGCTAGCCGCCTTTGCGCGCTACTACGAGCAGTGGTCCTCCGCGTGGGAGGCGCAGGCACTGTTACGGGCACGAGTTCTCGCTGGTGATGCTGAGCTCGGAGAAGCGTTCACGGCGTTGATCGATCCGGTACGGTACCCCGCTCAAGGTGTTAGTGACGCTGACCTGGTCGAGATCCGTCGTTTAAAGGCACGGGTGGACGTCGAACGTCTTCCGCGTGGCGCCGATCCGAGCACGCATCTCAAGTTGGGGCCGGGCGGGCTGGCCGATGTCGAGTGGACCGTGCAGCTGCTGCAACTTGAACATGGGCATAAATGGCAAGGACTGCGTACGCAACGGACCCTCGATGCTTTGGCCGCCGCCTGCGAGGCCGGGCTGGTCGAACATGACGACGCGGAGCTGTTGACACATTCCTGGCGGCTGGCTAGCCAGCTACGTAACGCCATCGTGTTGGTGCAGGACAAACCCAGTGACGAGCTACCGAAGCCTGGACTAGTCCTGGTCGGGGTGGGGCGCACAGTCGGCTACGAGGCAGGCTTCGATCCGGGGCAGCTCATCGACGACTACCGCCGCGCTGCTCGACGGGCTCGCCGCGTGGTCGAGAAGATCTTCTACGGGCCGCTCTAGGGTTTGGTGCAGGAGCGTTTCGTCGATCAGCTGCGGCGCGTCGGCGGCGGAGGTGAAGGCGCCATGACCAGAGAGCAGATATTGGATCGCGAAGCCGACCAATAGCACCGCCACCCCAGCGACCACGTCCAGAATGAAGTGATTCGCTGTGCCGATGACCACAACCGTGGTGCCGATCGGGTAGGCCCAGCCGAGTGTGCGAACCCAGGAACGTTGAGCACAAAGCCCGATCGCTACGCCACACCACAGCGCCCACGCGACGTGCAAGCTCGGCATCGCCGCGAACTGGTTGGAGTGCTCGGCGATCTTCGGATCTGCCAACGAGCCCCAAGTGTGGCCCTTCAGCAAGGTGTCGATATAGCCGAACTGTGGCATGAGCCGTGGCGGAGCCAGCGGGTAGAGGTAGAAGAAGGCCAGCCCGATAGTCGTGGTGAGGAACAGTACGGTTCGGACGCCGCGGTAGAGCTCCGGCCTGACGCGATACAGCCAGACGAGTACGCCGATCGTCACGGCAAAGTGCAGCGTGGCGTAGTAGTAGTTCATCACCTGCTCGACCGGTTCGTGGAAAGCGACAAACTGGTTCACTGAAAGTTCGAAGTTCAAGTGCAGTACTTGCTGCAGGTGTTCGATGCCACGTGCATGCTTCTGCGCGATCGCGACCTTGGCCGGGATGAGGTTGCGGATCTGGCCATAAGCCCAATAGCTGACGGCGATCAGTAGCAGTTCTTGCCACCACAAAGGTTTACGGAAGCGCAGCATCGTATCGGGTAGCACTCCGCCAAAGCGGTTCAAGCGTGTGCCGGGCCCCGAGTACATCCGCCCATTTTTGCATCTCGCCGTCTGAATATGTGACAGCAGTGCCGCACCTAACGTTTTTTATCTGTGATTCGCAGTAGCGACTACCTGGGTTGTGGTTACAGGGTGGGAACCTTGCCGCAGGCGAACCATGCTCGGGCGGCGAGGGTGAAGTGCCCTGCAGGCAGATTGAGAGCTTCCTTCACGTTCTGCGTGACGGCGTCGCGCTGCTGCTCCGAGATTGACAGGTAGTGCTGCCCGACAGGGCCGATACCTTCTTCGATGGGGGACCAGAGGTCGTCAAAGCTCGCGTATTCGGTGCTGGCCTGCAGCACCCCGCGGGTGACATCATGCGCGCCTGCTCGACTGAAAAGTGCCGCGATTTCGCCGTCTCTGCTACCGAGACGTTGGGTCTCGACGGCGGCATCAGGATCGAGCTGTGTCACAGCCGACCAGAAGGCGTTCAGCACTGGCATGTGGCTGAAGTCCCAGAAGCACGCGGCGATGATTCCGCCCTGTTTCGTCACTCGTAGCATCTCGGTCGCGGCGCGCTCGGCGTCGTCGAAGAACCCGATGACCAATGAGGCCAGTGAGGCATCGAAGCTGTTGTCGTCAAATGGCAGTTCCTCTGCGTAACCCTGCCTGACGTCGGCGTGGGGGAGCCGGGTTCGGCAGGTCTGCACAAAGGGTGCGGACGGATCGATGGCCGCTACGTTGTGCTGTCCGACCCTCTTGCTCAGCTCCTCGGTCAAGCCTCCAGGACCGCAGCCGACATCAAGGACCCGCATGTCCGCGCCTTCACCCACGCCGGCGGCCTCAGCGAAGGCTGGTGCCAGGCTAGGTAGGTAACGTCCGATAAGACGGTCGTATCCGTCGGCAGAGACGTTGAATGCGGAAGCAGTAGCAAGGGAAGCGGGTGCAGAGGAGGCGGAAGCGAGTGCAGAGGAGGCGGAAGCGAGGGAGGCGGAAGCCGATCCAACTCCGTTGGCCGAGTCGGACATGTGTGACCTCTCCTTATTTCCCGGGGTATTGGTCCTAGGTTCTTCGTTTATCGGACTATATTTCACAACTCTAGCGATGTGCACATAGGACGCGTTCAGCGCCAACGTGTCTTTTACCGAAAGTGTCGTGAAAGTTGGACACACACTGGTCAGCCGCGATTTCGCCGTAAGTGAATGGGGCCCCGCGAACACGTCGCAGGGCCCCATTCACTTCGCTGTCTTAGATGTCGTAGTACAGGTCGAACTCGTACGGGTGTGGACGCAGGCGCACGGGGTCGATCTCGTTGACGCGCTTGTAGTCGATCCACGCACCGATGAGCTCGTCGGTGAAGACGCCGCCCTCTGTCAGGTAATCGTGGTCGGCCTCGAGCGCGTCGATGACCTCGCCGAGCGAGCCCGGAACCTGTGGAATCGAGGCAGCCTCGTCGGCCGGGAGCTCGTACAGGTCCTTGTCCACCGGTGCTGGCGGCTCGATCTTGTTGCGGATGCCGTCGATACCGGCCATCAGCATTGCCGAGAAGGCGAGGTACGGGTTGGCCGATGGGTCCGGCACGCGGTATTCGATGCGCTTGGCCTTCGGGTTCGAACCGGTGATCGGCACGCGGATGCAGGCCGAACGGTTACCGGCCGAGTAGACCAGGTTGACCGGAGCTTCGTAACCCGGCACCAGACGGTGGTAGGAGTTCACGGTCGGGTTGGTGAAGGCCAGCGCCGACGGAGCGTGCTTGAGCAGACCACCGACGTACCACCGAGCGATATCCGACAGACCTGCATAGCCGGTCTCGTCGTAGAACAACGGCTCGCCGTCCTTCCACAGTGACTGGTGGCAGTGCATACCCGAGCCGTTGTCACCGAAGAGCGGCTTCGGCATGAAGGTCGCGCTCTTGCCGTTGCGCCAGGCGACGTTCTTGACGATGTACTTGAAGAGCAAGACCTGGTCGGCCGCGTGCTGCAAGGTGTTGAACTTGTAGTTGATCTCAGCTTGGCCGGCGGTGCCGACCTCGTGGTGAGCGCGCTCAAGTTCAAGGCCGGCGTTCATGAGCTCGGTGCTGATCTCATCGCGCAGGTCGGCGAAGTGGTCGTAAGGCGAGACCGGGAAGTAGCCGCCCTTAACTCGGGTCTTGTAACCGAGGTTGCCACCTTCTTCGACACGGCCGGTGTTCCAGTAGCCCTCTTCGGAGTCGATGAAATAGGAGGCCGTGTTCATCTTCGACTCGTAACGCACCTCGTCGAAGATGTAGAACTCGGCTTCGGGGCCGAAGTAGGCGGTGTCGGCGATGCCGGTCGTCTTCAGGAAGGCTTCTGCCTTCGCGGCGACCTGACGCGGATCGCGGCCGTAGGGCTCGCCCGTGCGTGGCTCGACGATCGAGTGGTTGATGTTGAGCGTCTTAGCCGCGCGGAACGGGTCAACGTAAGCGGTGGTCGGGTCCGGGATGAGCTTGAGGTCGGACTTGTGAATGGCCGCGAAGCCACGGATCGACGATCCGTCGAACATCTGGCCTTCGGTGAACGAGCTCTCGTTGAAGTTCGAGGCCGGCACATTGAAGTGTTGCTGTACACCGGGCAAGTCGGTGAAGCGGATGTCGATGAACTCGACACCCTCGTTCTTGATGTAACTCAGGACTTCTTCGGAGCTTGTGAACATCCGTCCTCCGGACTCTGTTGTAGACAAATCGGTGGAATGCTAGGGACCGGCGGTTGCTACCCGATATCTCGAATGTTTCACCGAGATTTCGGGCGGTTCCGAGCAGTGCGATCTGGAGTAAACCAGGGTTGGTTGAGACGTCGACAACCGCCCCTCCAAGGCTAAAAGCTAGCTGCCATAGCTTTGATTTCGAGGTGCCGGATTTGCCGCCAAATAGCATCAGTGGTGGGCTAACGAGACGGGTTTCGTCAAGATGATGGCTGGGAGGGGTATGCGGACTCGTTATTCGAAGGTACCCAAGGCGTGCATGCTGCTGATCCTGGTCATTGCAGTCATCGCCGCTGTCACCAGCCGCCGCCCGATCTTCGTCGTGTCGGGCTTGGCCGTGGATGCTGTAATTGCGGTCCCGGACGTCGTCGATTGGCTGAATAGACGCCATTGGTCCTCGGATCGCCGTCGGACGACTGAGCCATTGTGGGAATACGTAGCGGCGCTGGTCGGCGGTGTGGCTTTAGTTGTGTGGCCCGCGTGGTGGCCAAGCAACATGACCGACAAGTTCGGGCATCCGGTAGGGCACGCGGAATTCCGCGTCCTTCGCGTACTTGTCGTGCTTGCCGGTGCTGTCGTGCTCGTCCTTATTCCCTTTGGATGGCGTCATGACTACCGACGGACGCGGGAATTGAAGCGCTTTAAACCTGCGGAGCCCGACGAGCCGAGCGAATAACGGCGGTGTCGGTGAGGCGATCGTGCAGCCCCCGTCCGTCGCGGTCGGTGATGAGCGCGGGAAACAGCGCCGCGAGCAACGCCGCACGGACTACCGCGCGTATTGGTCCCACCGCGGCATGGGCATCCACGCGAACTACCCGCAAGCCGAAGGCCAGCATGCCTATCGTGCGTCCAGCGAACAGCAAGCCACCGACGTAGCCGACCATGAACGCCAGCAAACTCCAGGAGCCGGGGAGGCGGCTGGCAAGGTCGTGACCGCGATTGCGGACGAAGAACGCCGCCACCGCAGTAGCCAACAGCGAGTCGATCAGGAAGGCGCCCAGCCGGGACCCGAAGCCCGCGAGTGAACCTTCGCCGCTCTGGGGCAGGCGGAGTTGTTCTCCCCGCCAGGTCGCCGCGTCGGCGGGCGTGCTTTTGGCCGAATCGGACACGGTGTTCATCGTTTCATTGCAGTCGTCAACAGATTGCCTTTAAAAATTAGGACTTTCGGCGAGCTGCACGTTGAACGTTGCGCATCTTGACGTTGGTCGGTACGGGGCCCTGCGGCAGTGGCGTGCGGCCGGAGGTGATGGCTTGCAGGCGGCGATCCAGCGTGCTGACCTGGTCGCGGCTGAGGTTCGGCGGCAGCTTGCGCAGGTGCATCTGTAGCTTGCGTAGTGGCACCTGCCCCTCGCCGTCGCCAACGATGACGTCATAGATCGGTGTCTCGCCGGACAGTCGCGCGATGCGCTTCTTTTCTTGGGCGACAAGTCCCTTGACGCGCTGCGGCGCCCCCTCGCCGACCAGCACGATCCCCGGGCGACCGATCAGCCGGTGAACGGCATCGAGCTGGGCGTTACCGGCCACCGTCGGTTCGGTGCGCCAGTCGCCGCGGAGCTGATTCTGCAGCAGCCATCCCGCAGCGCCGGGCTGCCCGGAGGCCTGCTCATAGATGCTGCGCTGCGCCCGCCGCCCGAAGAGGGCGAACGCCGCCAGCGCGCCGAACGGCAACGAAAAGATGAGTCCCAAAATCCAGCTGCTTGTGGCCAGCAAGGCCACAAGAAACACCACCGTCACGGCCACGGCAAAGGCGAGCACCATGTAGGGGATGAGCCGTGCATCAGCCTTACGCGTCAGCGTGAAGACCTCACGCATCTGCGCGAAATTCGCCTTGCGGGCGGCACGCTTGGTAGCGCGCGCCTCACGCTTTTCGGCGCGGGTCAACTTGGGCGCCTTGGACTTCGACGCGGTTTTAGCCATCCTGCAAGGATAGGCGGTCGGCCTGCGCCTGCTGAAAAAGGCGTCCAGCACGGTAGGACGAACGCACGAGCGGCCCACTCATGACGCCGACGAAGCCGAGCATGCGGGCCTCGGTCTCCAGCTCGACGAACTCCTCTGGCTTCACCCATCGCTCGACTGGGTGATGCCTGGGGCTTGGTCGTAAATACTGGGTAATCGTCAGCAAATCGCAGCCGGCATCGTGTAGCTCGCGCAGGGCCTGGCTGACCTCTTCACGCGTCTCACCCATGCCCAGGATGAGGTTGGACTTCGTCACCAATCCCGCGGTTCGCGCGGCGGTGATCACCGACAGCGACCGGTCGTAGTCGAAGGCGGGACGGATCCTGCGGAAGACACGGGGCACCGTCTCAAGGTTGTGTGCGAGGACCTCCGGCCGGCTGCCGAAGACCTCCTCAAGTTGCTCCGGAACCGCGTTGAAGTCGGGGATGAGAAGTTCGACGCCGGTGCCGGGATTAAGTGCGTGGATCAGCCGTACCGTCTCGGCATAGAGCCAGGCCCCGCCATCGTCGAGGTCATCACGCGCGACACCGGTGATCGTGGCGTACCGCAGTTGCATCTGGCGCACGCTTTCGGCAACGCGGCGCGGTTCGTCACGGTCCAGTGGGTCGGGTTTGCCGGTATCGATCTGACAGAAGTCGCAGCGACGTGTGCACTGGCTGCCGCCGATCAGGAAGGTTGCCTCGCGGTCTTCCCAGCACTCGTAGATGTTGGGGCAGCCTGCCTCTTGGCAGACGGTGTGCAGTCCCTCGCGCGAGACCAACGAACGCAGGGCGGTGTACTCCGGCCCCATCTTCGCGCGCGTCTTGATCCACGGTGGCTTTGATTCGATGGGGGTTTCGCTGTTGCGCGCCTCGATACGGAGCAGCCGTCGTCCGTCCGGTGGGGTAGCGCTGCTCACGTGGCTAGGGTACGCGTAGTCGCGAGTGCGGGAGCGTGCATGGAGCCGGACCGCGTTACGGCGTAGAGCTCGCCCAGATGCGTGGTGAGGACCGGCAGGACGTCGCTGACGGTGATCCTTCGGCCAAGTTCGGCACTCAGCGACGTCGCGGCTGCGTCGTCGATGCCGCAGGGGATGATCTGCTCGAAGAACGTCATATCCGGATTGCAGTTCAGCGCGAAGCCGTGCAACGACGTACCTTGCGCGATGCGAATGCCGATCGCTGCAACTTTGCGTGTCGGCAGGTCGCCGCTGGGCTCGCTTACCCACACCCCGCTGCGACCAGCGACGGTCTCGACGCGCAACCCGAACTCGCGACAGACGCTAATCAGCATCTGTTCGATGCGTCGCACGTAGGCGACGACGTCAATCGGATCGGCGAGCTTGAGGATCGGGTAGCCGACAAGCTGCCCTGGACCGTGCCAGGTGATCCGCCCGCCTCGATCTACGGCGACCACCAGCGTGCCGTCGATGGGGCGTTCGTTCTCCGCGGTGCGGCGTCCGGCCGTATAAGTGCTGGGATGCTCCAGCAAGAGCACGGTGTCCGGACGTTCCTCCGCTACGCGCTGTCGATGAATCTGGCGTTGAAGATCCCAGGCCGCCTGATACTCCATCACCCCTGGGGTGAGGACATCGAGCGTTGACACGCTCACCAGGCTACGCCGTACGAAACCTACGCCTTAAGAAACCGTGGCCGTACGAAACCTACGCCTTAAGAAACCGTGGCCGTACGAAACCGTGCCCCCTCGAACACTTGAGCGCCTCTGTGGATAACTTCAAGACTCAGGCCGGGATCGTCGTAGCGTGTGCGCCATGACGACTCCCACACCGGGCGGCGCACAAACAGACCAGACCGGCGACCCGGCGACCTGGCGGCTGAGCGGGTACAGCGTGTCAGAGTTCCTCGGCCGAGGCGGCTTTGGCGAGGTATGGAGCGGCAAGGTCAAGGCCACCCGCAGGCCGGTTGCGTTGAAGCGGCTCCCGGCCGGCGACGCGGCTGAGCGCAAGGCTGCCCGCGTCGAGGCAGCGGTGATGTCGGCCTTGGATCACCCCAACCTGATCGCGCTGCACGAACTGGTGAACCTTCGTGGCTACATCGTCATGGTGATGGACCTTGCCGCGCGCGGCTCGTTGCGTGACCTCCTTGCTCGGCGCGGGCGGTTGGCACCCGGCGAAGTCGTCCATGTGCTCTCCGCCGTCGGCAGTGCCGTTGCCTATGCCCATAATGTCGGTGTCATCCACTCAGACATCACGCCGGGGAATATTCTCTTTAATTCATTGGGGATTCCGTTGTTGTCAGATCTGGGCACGGCGCGAATCGTTGGAGAATTCCCACCGATCGCTGTGACGGCGCCCTATGTGGATCCGGTGGTCGCCGCAGGTGGGGCACCCAGCAAGACCAGCGATGTTTTCATGTTGGCTGCGACGGCCTTGCCTGCGCTCACCGGTCAGGTGCTGTGGAGCGGAAGTGACGACGAAGCGATACAGCTGGCACGCACGGCTGGTGATGGGCTGCTTCAGGAGCGGCTCTCCGGGATCGATTCGGCCATTGCCGGCGTGCTTCAGGCCGCGCTGTCGCCCAATCCGCTCTGGCGTCCGTCGGCGAGTGAATTCGTTCTGGACCTACGTGCCTCGTGTGATCCGATTCCGGTCGAATGGGAAGCCGGCCGAGTGCCGTCGGATCCTGCCGCCCAACGGTCCCGTGCTGCTGGTGCCCACCGTCGGCTGCCGACGGCCAGTGACGCTCCCACCTACCGCCCTGAGGCAGTTGCACCGGTGCCGGTGGGACGACGCCAACGCGTCGTCGCGACCTTGCGGCACCGTCACCGTGAGCTGCTCCGCGCCACACTCGTCGCTGGTGTGCTGGTCGGGGCCGGAGGTTGGCTCGTTCAGACGACGATGGCGCCTGACGCTGCGCAGGGAGCAGCGACGCCGCCGCAGCGAGCTGCGGTTACGAGTTCACAGCCGCAGCGAGCTGCGGTCACGAGTTCACAGCCGCAGCGAGCTGCGGTCACGAGTCCGCCACCACAGCGCATAAGTGCAGGCACGACGGCGAACCACTTGCCACAACCGGTATCAGCTGGTCCTGACGTTCCCGACGACATCCCCGCCGTGTTGCAACGTCTCGATCAAGCCAGAGAGCAGGCGTTTGCCAGCAACGACCCGTCAATGCTGAGCAAGGTGTACTTGCCGGGCAGCCTGCTTGAACAAGACATCGCCACGATGCGGCGCCTCGTCCCGGACGGGTGCGGGCTTTATGGGGTCCATACGACATATACCCAGCCACGTTCCAGCGCCACCGCCGAAGGCGGCGTGAGTGTCGTGGTGACCGCGACGCTCACGCCTTCGCAGCTACGGTGTCCAGGCCGGCCACCACAGCAAGTGGCCGGACACTCGAGCGTCCAACTGCGCATGGGTCTGGTCTCGGACGGGGTCAGGTATCGCCTCAGCGAGCAGGGGAAGGCGTAGTGCCTTGCCAGGTGCCTGCTAGGTGAGCCTGATCGCGTTAGGCCAGGCCGAGGTCGCCCTCGAACGCACCGGCCTCCAGTCGAGCCTTCACGGTCGCGAGGAAGCGTGCAGCATCCGCGCCATCGATGATCCGGTGGTCGTAACTCAACGCCAAATACACCATTGAGCGGATCGCGATGGTGTCGCCCTGCTCGGGATCTTCCAGCACAACGGCGCGCTTGGTCACCGTGCCGGTGCCGAGGATCGCGACCTGTGGCTGGTTGATGATCGGGGTGTCGAACAAGGCTCCGCGACTACCAGTGTTAGTGATCGTGAAGGTCGCACCGACCAGTTCGTCGGGGCTGATCTTGTTGGCGCGAGTGCGATCGGCGAGGTCGACGATCTTCCGCGCGAGACCGGCGAGGTTGAGATCACCGGCGTGCTGGATCACCGGCACAGTCAGGCCTGCCGGGGTATCGACGGCGATACCGATGTTCTCGCCGTCGTGGAAGGTGATCGTCTCTTCCTCAGTATCGATCGAACTGTTCATGATCGGATGCACCTTCAGTGCCTCTACCGCAGCGAGTGTGAAGAACGGCAGGAAGGACAGCGGTGCTCCCTCACGGGCGAGGAAGTCGGCCTTGGCCTGGGCACGCAGCCGGGCGATCTTGGTGACGTCCACCTCGACCACCGT